>WNFI01690421.1_pt3 | contig 31100 bp, 35 predicted proteins | sample 5400471 | NCBI WGS metagenome assembly WNFI01 (sample SAMN13153348, study PRJNA577476) | soil metagenome | isolation source: 100 cm saprolite on Douglas fir-dominated hillslope | place: USA:California | collected 2013-09-17
AGCTCGGCGTACAGCAGCTGCCTCGGTACGCCGGGAATCGCGCTCCCCGCCGGAACCGTCGTTTGCGGCGCCGGCGGCAGCAGGAAGTGGGTGTCGAAGGACTCGCGATAGGTCGCCCTCAGATAGGTGTAGGCAAGGCGCGCCTCGAGGGGCCCGCCGGTCAGCGTCTCGGCGGCCAGCTCCAGGCCGCGGCGATCCGTGTGGCCGACGTTCTTGAAAGTCGCGCGACCGCCGGAGTTCTGGTCGACGGCGATTTCGTTCTCGGTGACGATGTTGAAGACCGCCGCGTTTACGCGCACCCAGCCGGGCGTCACGGACTTCGCGCCGAGTTCGGCGTGCCGGCTGCGGCTCGCCTCGAGGCCGAAGTTCAGGCCGCTCGCGCCGTTGCGGTTCGCCAGCTCGACGAAGGTCGGGGTCTCGAAGCCGCGGCCGATGTTTCCATAAAGACTGTTGTTGGGGTTCAGCTTGAACAGCAGCCCCGCCACCGGAGTGGTCGCGCTGTAGGCCCGGTCGCCGCTGTCGTCGCCGTTGCCCGGCGCGATGAAATAATCCGTGTTGCGGAATGCGACGCGGGTCCGGCGCACGCCGGCGTGCGCGGACCATTGCTCGGCGAACCTCCACTCCCCCTGCGTGTAGAAACCGGTGGCCCAGACCTCGTTGTCCTCGTTGCGTTTAAGGGCGCCGGAGGTGCCGTTGTTGTTGATGAACCCCTTGCGCCGGTCATGCATCAGATCGTGCTCGGCGCCGAAGGAAAGCCTGAAGCTCTCCAGGATATCGTTGGTGTAGCGGAGCGCCCCTCCGCCGTAGCCCCGATCGATGTTCACCACGCCGCCGGAATGCGTCGCTGCGTTCTGCGTGGCGATCGGGATGTTCAGGTATTGCTCGACCCAGCGCTCGCCGTAGTAGAAGGTTCCCTGCAGGCGGGCGCCGCCGTCCAGGCGATGGTCGAGCGTGGCGCCGGCCTGGTCCTGGATGATCGTCTTACGCGTGTTGAAGGTCAGTGCGCCGGCGACCACCTGGCGCGGATCCTGGTCCATCAGCGCGCGCGTGAGGCCGCCCGGGTCCTGGGTCTGGAGCTGGCGCAGGTTGTTCGCCACCAGCGTCATGCTGGTGTCCTCGCCCAATGCGTATCTCAGCTTTGCGTTGAGGTGATCGCGATTAGCCTGGCTGTGATCGCGATAGCCGTTGGTATGGAAGCGCGAAAGGTCCGCGATCCCGTTGAGCGCGCCCCACTGTCCGCCGAACTTCAATGCGCCGCGGTAGGTGCGATAGCTGCCGACCAGAACGTCGCTCTCGAGCGTCGGCCTTTCCGGCCCGTCCTCGGTCAGGACGTTGATCACGCCGCCGGCGGCGTTGCCGTAGAGCGTGGAGAACGGCCCGCGCAGCACCTCGATGCGCTCGGCGGAGTCCAGGGCGAAAGTCGCCGCCTGCCCCTGGCCGTCGGGCATGGTGGCCGGGATGCCGTCGGTGATCAGCCGGATGCCGCGCACGCCGAAGGTCGAGCGGGCGCCGAAACCGCGCGAGGAGATCTGCAGGTCCTGGGCGTAGTTCTGCCGGTTCTGCACCACGATGCCCGGCACCCGGCCGAGGCTTTCCGAGAGATTGACCTGGGGGCGGCCCTCGCGGATTTCATCGCCGTAGATGCGGTCGACCGACGCCGGGATCTCGAGGCTGGGCTGCGGCACGCGGGTCGCCGACACCACGACCGCGTCCTCCTGCGCGAGCACGCAAGCCGGCACGAAAAATAGCGCTGCCGAAAGTGAAAACCTGCTCATTCTTATTGAATGCCCTCCCCGCTTGAAATAGGCTACCTTGAAATGCCTCCCCGCGGAAACCTGCTACGGGCTCTTGTTTCGTGCCTTTCGATTTCGTTTGCCGCTCAGGCCTGGGGGCAGTCGGACCCGTCCCTGCTCGCGAAACTGCGCGAAGGCGGCTACGTCCTTTACATGCGCCACACGTCAACCGATTTCAGCCAGAACGACACCAGCAGCCGCTCGTTCGAGGACTGCGCCAACCAGCGCAATCTCACCGACAAAGGCCGCGACGAAGCGCGCGCCGTAGGCGAACACATCAAGCGCCTTGGCATTCCCGTCGGCACCGTGCTCGCGAGCCCGCTCTGCCGCACGATGGAAACCGCACGGCTCGCGTTCGGCAAGGCGCAGCCGATGCCGGCGGTGCGCGGCGGCCCCGCCCGCCTGGATGATCCCAGACGCTACGAGCAATTGAAGGAGCTCCTCTCGACGCCCGTGCCGAAAGGAGCGAACCTGGTGATTTCCAGCCACGGCAATCCGTTTCACGCTGTCGCCGGACCGCCATATCTTGCCGAGGGCGAGATCGCGGTGGTACGGCCCGAAGGCAGCGGGCGCTTTACGATCGTGGCTAAGATTCGTCTGGGGGATTGGTCAGGTCTTCGAGGCGCCGGCGGTCCCTCTTAGTCGGCCTCCCCTTCAGCGTCGCCGACGGCTCCGCGCCGAAGCGCCGCAGGTCGATACGCCGCTCGCGCTCCGCTCTGCTCGCGGCAGTTTCTTCGTAGAGTCGCCGCGCGACCTCGGCCGGTCCGCGCTTTTCGCTCAGCGCCTGGACGTTGACATTCCACTCGAAGTCTTTTTTCTTCAGAAAAACCGAATCGCCGACCCTGAGCTCGTGCGCGGGCTTGACCCGGTCATCATTCAGCTTGACCTGCCCCGCAGCGATCGCGCGCTGGGCCAGGCTGCGCGTCTTGAAGAAGCGCGCGGCCCAGAGCCACTTGTCCAGGCGCATCAGGCCTTCGCCAGCACTCCCACCGGGCAGGACACGCCTGTGCCGCCCAGCCCGCAGTAGCCGGCCGGATTCTTCGCCAGGTATTGCTGGTGATAGTCCTCGGCGTAGTAGAACTCGGGCGCCTCGCGGATTTCGGTCGTGATTCTGCCGAAGCCTTTTGCGCTCAGGGCTTTTTGAAAAACCTCTTTCGATTGAAGAGCCGACTTCGCCTGCTCCTCGCCATATGTATAGATGGCCGAGCGGTATTGCGTCCCGGCGTCGTTGCCCTGGCGCATGCCCTGGGTGGGATCGTGGCTTTCCCAGAACACCTTCAGCAGCGCTTCGTAGCTCACGGCCTTCGGGTCGAACACGACGAGCACCGCCTCGGTGTGGTTCGTCATCCCGGTGCAGACTTCCTCGTAGGTCGGGTTCCTGCTCTCGCCGCCGGCGTAGCCCACCGCGGTCGAGTACACGCCGCGCACTTCCCAGAACTTGCGCTCGGCGCCCCAGAAACAGCCCAGGCCGAACTGTGCGAGCTGCAGGCCTTCGGGGAACGGCGCCTGGAGGCGATGGCCGTTGACGAAGTGCTTCGCCGGCACCTCCATCGGCGTCGAGTGGCCCGGCAGCGCGCTCGATGCGGGCAGCAGCGTCTTGAGTTTCTTCGCGAATCCGAACATACGGTTCTCCTGTTTGCGGAAGATAGAATAACACTATGAAAATCTGCATCTATGGCGCCGGCGCAGTCGGTGGTTTGATCGCCGCCCGGCTCGCGCGTTCCGGCCACTCGGTTTCGGTCGTAGCGCGCGGCGCGCATCTCGAAGCCATTCGCCGCAGCGGCCTGCAAGTCCTCGACCGCGAAACGGGCTCTGCTGCGACGTTCACGCTGAAGGCGGACAGCGATCCCGCGGCGCTCGGGCCGCAGGACTACGTGATAGTCGCGGTCAAGTCCCAAAGCCTTACTGACGTAGCCCTTCATATAGAAAAATTATTGTCAAAAGAAACAACGATTGTTACCGCCATGAACGGCGTGCCCTGGTGGTTCTTCGACCGTTTGAAGTTCAGCAACGGCAAAAATCGCCTTGAGTCGCTCGATCCGGGCGGCAAGCTGGCGCGCGCCATGCCGACCGAGCGCATCGTCGGCTGCGTCATCCACCTCGCCGCCTCGACCCCCGAGCCCGGGCTGATCAGCCACAACATGGGCAAGAAGCTGATCATCGGCGAGCCCGGCGGAAAGAATACCGCTCGCACTTTCAATCTTGATTCGATCTTGAACAAAGCGGGTTTCGAGGTCGTGGTCAGCGACTTCATCGAGAAGGATTTCTGGGTCAAGCTGCTCGGCAACGTGAGCTTCAACCCGGTCTCGGCGCTCACCGGCAGCACCGCCGACCGCCTGATCGAGGACCGCCAGGTCAAGGCCTACATGGTCGAGATCATGCGCGAGGTGCTCGCCATCGGCCGCGCGGTCGGCGTCGACGCCGCCATCGACCCCGAGGCGCGCATCGACATGGCGCGCGCCCTGGGCAAGTTCAAGACCTCGATGCTGCAGGACCTGGAAGCGGGCAAGCCGCTCGAGATCGACGGGCTGCTCGCCGGCACGCTGGAGATCGCCGTCAAAGCCGGCGTGCGCGCGCCTTACACGGAAAGCCTGTTCGGAGGAAGAGCTGAAATACAACAAGAGCGCGCGCGAGATCGTATTCGACCGCGACCAGGCTCTGGCGATCGAGCGCTATACGCGCAAGCTCGGCACCCAATTCGTCTCCTCGATCCTCATCGGCAACGGCGCGGTGGTGCTGGAGGGCGCGCCGAGCGCCGAGCTTTCCTTCATCTGCCTGCTCGCCGATGAGAAGCGCCCGCTGTTCTTCTACTGGCTGCCGCGGCAGAATCCGGCTGCCGCCGCGCAGTGCCTGCGCGGAGCGCAGCAGCGCGCGCAGCCGCGCCCCTGCCTTGAGCTCCTGCTGCAGGTCGCCGAGAGCGACCTGTCGCAGGTATACGCGCATCGCTTCCAGGAAGCGCGGGAGCGGGATTTCAACGCCAAGGGCGAGGAGTCTGTCGCCGCCTACCGCAAGGCGAACGAGGAGTGGCTGCAGTACCGCGAAGCCGAGTGCGCGCGGCGCCGTGCGCTCGCCCCCGCGGATATTCCGGCGGAGGATTACCAGCTGGCGTGCATGGTCGACCTCACGCGGCGGCGCGCCCTGGACATGAGATGACGTCGCACAGGATCTGCGTGGCGCCGATGATGGACTGGAGCGACCGCCACTTCCGTTTCTTCATGAGGCAGATCAACTCCAGGGCGTTCCTGTACACCGAGATGATCACCACCGGCGCGCTGATCCACGGCGATGTCGAACGGCATCTCGCTTTTGATCCTGCGGAACATCCTGTGGGAGTGCAGCTTGGCGGCTGCGATCCCGAAGAATTAATGATTTGTGCAAAAAAAGCGGAAACCTACGGCTACGACGAGATCAATCTCAACATCGGCTGCCCGAGCGAGCGGGTGCGGAAAGGCGCTTTTGGCGCCTGCCTCATGGCGGAACCGGGTTTGGTTTCTCAGTGCATCAAGAAAATCAAGGAAGAGGTGAAGCTGCCTGTCACGGTCAAGCACCGCACCGGCATCGATTCGATAGAGGACTACGGCTTTTTGAAGAACTTCGTGGAAACCATCGCGGAGGCAGGCTGCAAGACCTTCATCTCTCATGCCCGCAACGCGGTTCTCAAAGGCCTCTCGCCGAAGGAAAACCGCGAAATCCCGCCGCTCAAGTACGACTACGTCTACCGGCTGAAGCGGGACTTTCCGAGGCTCGAGATCGTGATCAACGGCGGAATTTCGAAAATGGAGGAAGTTGAAACCCATCTGGCGCACGTCGACGGCGTCATGCTCGGCCGCGCGGCGTACCACAACCCCTGGATTCTGGCGGATCCGAACAAGACGCGAGCGGAAGTGGTCCTCAAAATGAAAGACTATCTTGAAGAGCAAAGCGATCTTTCCGTTCGCGCCGTGGCTCGGCACATGCTCGGGCTGTACCACGCCACACCGCGCGCCCGCCTCTGGCGGCGCATGCTCTCGGACGCGGAGCGGCTGAAGAGGAACGACCCGGATCTGCTTTTCGAAACCCTCGAAGCAGTCGAGGGCGCCGGGAGTATCATGATGGCCGCCTGAACGGAGAAACGAGATGCCCGCAAGCCTGAAGCCCGTCAAGAAGTCCTCGGTTCGCGACCGCGTGAGCAAGCTGGAGTGGCAGGTCCGCGTCGACCTCGCCGCGGCCTACCAGCTCGCGTCGATCTTCAAGTGGACCGACCTCATCTACACGCACTTCTCGGCGCGCGTGCCCCCACGGTTGCGTGCACGAGGCCCGTCCCGAGATCAACTGCGTGATTCACACCCACACCCGCTCCGGCGTGGCGGTGTCGGCAATGAAGTGCGGCCTTCTGCCGATCAGCCAGCACGCGATGATGACCCAGCAGCAGGTCGTCTATCACGACTACGAGGGAATCGCGCTCGACATGGACGAACGCACGCGCATGGCGCGCGACCTCGGCAAGACCTCGAAGGTCATGATCCTACGAAATCACGGCCTGCTCACGCTCGGCGAGACCGTGCGCGAGGCCTTCGAGCTGATGTATTACCTCGACTGCGCCTGCCAGATCCAGGTCGACGCGATGGCCGGCGGCACGGCGAACGTCCTGCACATGACCGAATCGGCGGCGAAGAACACCGCGCAGCAGTTCCAGCGCCCGCAGCGCCCTGCCGAGCAGAAAGACTGGCCGGCATTGCTGCGCCTTTTGGAGAGAAAAGGCATCTCCTTTAAAGACTAGGCCGGGGCCCTGCGTCTTCCCGGCAACTGCAGCACCGTGAGTATCGCCAGCGAGGTCAGCGCAAAGACCGTGTAGAAGACGCCTTGCGGCAGGTTATGGTCCATGAGCCAGCCGTAAAACACCGGCGTCGCGAGCGAGCCGAAGTCGAGCCCTGAGTAGACGAAGCCGTACACCCGCCCGGTCGCTCCCGGCGGGGTCGATGCGCGCACGATCAGATCGCGCGACGGGCCGGTCGCGCCGATACAAAATCCAGCCAGCGCAAGGACCATGGGCAGCGTCGCGCCGGGAACAGCCCCGGATGCAATGAGAAAAATCCAGAACGCTCCCAGGGCGAGCCCGCCCGCGGCCACCAAGTCATGCCTCGCTGCCCGCGCGGCGATGAAGCCGCCGGCGAAGATCCCGGCGGCCGAGCCGATCATGTAAGCGGTGAGCGCGCTCGAGGCGAGCGCCGCGGTAACCGCGTACTGCACGGTCATCGCGGACACGCCGAAGCTCTGCAGGCCCGCCAGCCCCGCCGCATATACCGCGAAATACAGGAAGCACAGCATCACCGGCGCCGCTACCAGCACGCGGATGTCTTGAGAGAAGAGTGTTTTGCCTCCAGACGCTTTTTCCGTCTGCACGCTAAGACGAGGCGACTGGAAGACCAGCAAGAGAAACACAGCAAGACCGACCCCTGCAGCCGCGATCAATGCGGTGTGCCAGCCGAAGAGCGCACCGAGGCCGCCGCTGAACACCGGCGCGGCGGCATAGCCGAGCGAGCCGGCCACGCCGTGCGCGCTGTACGCGTAGCCGAGCCGCGCCGCGCTGACGCGCGCGTTGAGGATCGAAAAGTCGGACGGATGAAAGACGCTGTTGCCGATTCCTGCCATTGCCATGCCCAGAACCAGCAGCAAGTAGCTCTCCGAAATTCCTGCAACAAAAGTACCGGCCGCCAGGAGGCCTATGCCCCCGAGCAAGACGCCGCGGGCACCGACGCGGTCGACGACGAAGCCTGCCACCGGCTGGAACAGCGCCGACAGCGTGTAGAACAGCGCGATCGAGAAGCCGAGCGCGGCGTACGACACGCCGAGCTCTTCCTTGATTAGCGGGAACAGCGGCGCGACGATGATCTGGAAGAAATGGCTGATGCCGTGCGCCAGGGCTACCAGAGAGATGACAGGGAAGTCGCTTTTGTTTTCCACTAACCGAGTTTTTCAATAAAAGAAACGAGAACGGAAAGCGTCTTCCTCGGCTGATCGCGAAACGGGCTGTGGCCGCAGGCGGGCAGCTTCACGAGCTCGCAGGGCCCGGCAACGCGGCGCCCGATCTCGTCGAGCTGCGCCATGGTGCCGTACTCGTCGTCATGGCCCTGGATGGCGAGCACCGGGCAGCGGACCTCGGGCAGGTACTCCTCGCGGATGTCCCAGCGCTCGAACTGCGGGTCGAGCCAGACATCGGCCCAGCCGTAGAACGTCTTGCGCGCATCGCGATGATAGCGGCCGAGCCTGGCCCGAAGGTCCGTTGTTTCGAGGGTTTTCTTCGCTTTCTCGATCGAGCGAAGGCAAACCGGCTCTATGAACACGTGCGGCGCCATCGCCGCGACCCCGCGCACGGCATGGCCGGCGCCGGCGTAGATTAGGGCGATCGACGCGCCGTCGGAATGGCCGATCAGGATGGGGTTTTGGATTGCAAGATTTTTTAGCAGCGCAGGAAGCGCTTCTAACGCTTCGTCGTGCATGAAGTTCGTGTTGCGCCTATCTTTCAACACCTCTGATTGTCCATAACCGTAGCGGTCGTAGACCAGCGCCCGGCAACCCGTCGCTTTCGAAACATTTTCTGGGAAGTCGCGCCACTGCGGGATCGAGCCGAGGCCTTCGTGCAGAAAGACGAGCACCGGCTTGCGCCCTTCGCTCCCGATCCATTCGTAGTTGAGCGAACGGCCCGCCGCTTCCACCGATGGCATGAAAAAATTCTACCTGCGATCAGAGCTTCACCGGCTTCCTGCCTTCAGCCGAGCTTCATCGGCTTCCAGTATCCGGTGAGCTCGAGATAGCCCCTGCCAATTTCATTGTTCCCTGAAAAAGCGCGAACGGCGCCTTCCCAGTAGATCGTCCCGGTGCTTGCGCGCGCGTCGAGCTCCTGATCGTCCATCAGCGGCTCAAGGCGCAACCGGTGCTTTTTCGTCTTCACCAGCATTGAAACCGGATACTCGACGCCGGTCCTGGGGGATTTCCACTTCCTGAGGACTTCAAACGAAGTTCCCGGATCGGCGTAATGGATTCCTCCCTGCTTGCTTCGCATCTGAAACGCCATGAGCGAGCCGCCATCGAAAAGATTGATGCCGCACCAGTCCCAGCCTGCTGCCTCGGGGGCGAGATAGGCGCTCGACCATTCGTGGTCCAGCCACGCGGTGCCGCTGACCTCCTTGCCGTTCACCGTGCCGATGGCGTTGAGATGCGGGCGGCTGTAGTAGTAGCTCGCCTCCTCCGGCCGATGGCCCTTGCGGCTGAAGCCGGCTTCTCCCTGCAAGACGATGCCCCTCGCAAAGAAGGTCAAGTCAAAATCAATCTCCTTACCAGAAAGACGGGCGTTATACCGGTCCCCCTCCTGTTCCAGCCGCCAGTCGTCGATCCACACGCCGGTGCGAGTCTCCTCGGCGGCGGCGAGCGAGAACCCGGCGCGCGCCGAGCGCTCCTCGTGGATGAGGTTGCCGCGCGCCGGATCGGAGAGCGCCGCGTGGGCGAGAAGAACCTGCCTGGGGTTGAATGCGCTCTTGTTCCGGGGATCGACCTTGGGGCTGAACCGGAAAAAGGTGATCTGGAATCCGAGCGGGCCGTCGAGCCAGCCGGTGATGTACCACCACTCGGTGCGGAAATCCGGATGCGCGCCGTGGTCCCTGGGAAAAATGAAGCCTGGTCCGGGTTTTACGTTCACGGGCAACCAGCTCGCGGTTTTTCCCGAGGCGCAGGGCCTGTCCGACCGGGCGATGCAGGCGATCGCGCGTGAATTCAACTTCGCCGAGTCCACGTTCGTGCTGCCGGCGGGCGATCCGCGCCATGCCTGCCGGGTGCGCATCTTCACTCCGAAAATGGAGCTGCCGTTCGCCGGGCATCCCACGGTCGGAACGGCGGCAGTGCTGGCTCGCCTTGGCCGATTCGAGCTCGCCGGCGGCAACGCCAGAATCGTTCTCGAGGAAGGCATAGGCCCGGTTCCGGTCGAGATCGCGGTCGGCAAGGATTCGGTGCGCGCGCATCTCGTGTCGGAAAAGCCCATCGAAACGCCAGCGGTCCATCCGGTGCGCGCTGCGGTCGCCGCTGCGCTCTCGGTGCCCGAGGCGGCGGTCCTCGACGCCTGGTTTGCCAGCGCCGGCGTACCTTTTTGTTTTATAAAAATAAAAAATAAACAATTTGTAGATCAAGCGGTGCTCGACCGGGCGGCGTGGACCAAGCACTTCGCCAAGGCGTGGTCGCCCAATTTGTATTTCTTTGCCGGCGAGACCGATCTCCATGTACGCATGTTCGCGCCTGCGTTCGGCATCGAGGAAGATCCTGCGACCGGCTCGGGCGCGGTCGCGCTCGCCGGCGTGCTCGCCGCGCGCCTGCAGGCAGCCGACGGACTTTTCGCCTGGCAGATCGACCAGGGCGTCGCCATGGGCCGGCCCAGCAGGATCGAGGCCTCGGCAGAGAAGCGCGCGGGACGGGTCGTAAGAATAAAGGTGGGCGGCGCGACCGTGATCGCAGGAGAAGGAACGATGAGCGTGCCCGCGGACCTCTGAGCGGCTACCAGTCCTCGCGCACCGCGCGCACCGGGTCCATGCCCATCGCCTCTTTGCCCGAAAGAATTGCCGTCACGACCGAGAAAAATATCAGGAGAAACGCGAGAAGCAGAAGAAAAACGAGCGGCGGATGCAGCTCCATGCTCCAGTTGAAGGATTGGCGGTTCACCACATGCACCAGGATCAGGCTGATGGCGCCGCCAGCGGCGAGGCCCGCGAGCGAGCCGAGCGCCGCGAGCAGACCGCCCTCGGCGGCGAGCATCGCCGCGATCTGCCCGCGGCTGACGCCGAGGTGGCGCAGCATGCCGAACTCGCGCCGGCGCGCGAGCACGATCGCGCCCAGGCTCGACGACAGCCCTCGCTTGGGCGACGCTCGCGCCGGGCGCAAGCCAGAGCGCCGCGTCGCTCGCGCGGCGGTCCCCGGTGAGCGCGATGTAATCGGCGCGGTCGATGAAAATCGCGCCGTGCTGGCGGGCGTAGTCGCGGAACACTCCCAGGATGGTGAATTCGAAGTTCTTGCCGTTTATCGGAAGGGTTATTTTTTCAGATGAATAAAACCCGAACAAATCCGAAACTGCCTCGCTGACCCAAATCCCCGTGGGGTCGCCGGCGCGGCGCTCGTAGGTCTTGCCGACAACGGGAAAGCTCTTCGCCACGCGATCGCGAGCCACCAGCCCCAGCGGCGGGCGCACGGGATCGAGGGCGACGCGGCCGTTCCTCACAAGATCCGCCCGCGCCACCTGCGGCAGCGCTCTGAGGCGCGCCTCGAACCCCGCCTCGAAATACGCGGTATCGCCGGGCGGGATCCGCACGTAGAGCTCGGCGGGCAGCACCGTATCGAGCCATTCGTCGACCGATTGGCGGAACGACGCCACCATTACCGCCATGGCCGCCATGAGAGAAAAGCTGGCGACGATCGCCGCCAGGCTCACGGCCGACTGGCCCGGGGCGCCGCGCAGCTGGGCGACCGCCAGAAGAAACCAGGCCTTTTTCGTTTTTATGAATTTCAGCAGGTCAAATACATGCTTCGAAACCCAGGGCATGAGCGAAATGCTGCCGATCAGCAGGCAGGCGATCGCGGCGTAGCCGAACAGCGGCAGCCCGCCGACCGGCCCGAGCTGCGCCAGCGCCGCGCCGGCGCCAAGCAGCGCGAGTCCCGGCCATGCCGGCGCGATGCCCTCGAACATGGACTGCTCGTCGCCCGCCTTGAGCGCGCGGGCCGGCGGCCTGCGCGCCGCGTCGAGCGCCGGGAGAAGTGCGCCGAGTGCCGCGATAAGCACTCCGCAAGCGAAATAGGCAATGGCCGCCGAGATCGAAAAACCTACCTGCGGAGAAGCACCGGAAAATGTTCCCGTGCCAAGGTCGGCGCCGATGGTGCGTGCCGCGCCGACGGCGAGGCCGAACCCGAGGCCGACGCCCGCCAGCGCGCCCGCAAAGCCGACGGCGGCGGCCTCGAGCAGCACCAGACGGGCGATTTCGGAGCTTTTCAAGCCGAGGACCCGGAGCAGCGCATGCTCGCCGCGGCGCCGCGCCACCTCGAGCGCCTGGGCCGAGAACACCAGAAAGCCGCCGGTGAAGAGGGCGACCATGGCCAGCACGTTCAGGTTGACGCGGTAGGCGCGCGAGGGATACGCCGACCTTTCTTCATTTTCAGAAATGGTTGAAACAAAAACGCCGGGCGGGAGAAGCGCCGCGATGCGCTCGCGCACCTCTGCGGCATCGGCGCCGCGCGCGAGGCGCACGTCGAGGCGGTTCAGCTCGCCGAGGCGCTCCAGCCGCCACTGCGCGGTGGCGATGTCGGTAAGCGCAACGACGCCTTTCACCGGCACCACGCCCGCCACCTCGAGCTCGACGGTCTTCTGGCCGACCGTCAGCCGCAGCGTCTTTCCGGCGACCAGCCGGGATGCCTGGGGCGAAAGGAACACCCTGTCGGGCTCGAGCAGCTCCGGCCGCAGCTCCAGCTGCGGATGCAAGCCGCCCTCCCTGAGCACGTCGAGGCCGATGACGCGGATCGTGCGCTCCGTGCCGGCGATGCCGGCGTCCAGCTCGAGCCGTGGCGCGGCCAGCGCCACCCCTGCGAGCCGCGCCACTTGCGGATACAGCGATTCGGCGAAACCGCTGCGGTCGGCGCGCACCTCGAGGTCGGCCTCGCCCGCGAGCTCGCGCACCGACGCCGCAAGCTCCCCTACCGCGGCGCGGTTGACGAGGTGCACGCCGTAGCCGAGCGCGACCCCGAGTGCGACGCCGAGGGCCGACAGCACCGCCCTGCCCCTCGGGCGGCTGCGATTGAGAACGGCGAAAAGCTGTAGCATGATTTGCACAGCGTACTATGGGCAGCAGCGTTTTTTACGAGGAGATCCAGATGAAAAATCTACGACTCGCCGTCGCGGCTTTTGTTGCGGTCAGCTTCTTTCTTCCCGAAGTCGTGGTCGCCGACCCGCCGCCCTGGGCTCCCGCGCACGGCTGGCGCAAGAAGAACGATCCCAACTATGTGGGCTACACCGGCAGGAAATGGGAAAACGACTACGGCGTGCTCGACGGCAGGTGCGATTCGGCGAAGGTCGGAACCGTGCTGGGCGGCGTCGCCGGCGGCGTGATCGGCTCGCAGGTGGCGAAGGACTCGCCGAACCGGCCGGTGGCGATCCTGGTCGGCACGGTCATCGGCGCGGTGATCGGCAACAAGATCGGCACCGAGATCGACAGCGGCGACCGCGGCTGCATGGGCCATGCGCTGGAGCTCGCGGGCGAGAACAAGCCCGTAAGGTGGACCAATGCCGCGACCGGAGCGAGCTACGTGCTGACGCCGACGCGCAATTTCGGCGACCAGAGGAATCCCTGCCGCGAGTTCACCACGGTTGCAGTCTCCGGCGGCAGAGAGGGTCACGAGGGCAAAGGGAAAGGCAAAGGCAAGGGCAAAGGCGCCCGCAGCGGCGAAGCGTCCATCAAGGGCGTAGCGTGCCGCCGCGGCAGCGGCGAGTGGGAGTTCCGCAGCTGAGCTGAGCCGGCCGCAGCTCGCACCCCGAATCCGGCGTTTCGTCGCAAACCGGTCGCGCGTACCCCGCGCGCTCCGGAAACTGGCCTCCGTTCAGCAACGCACAACGGAGGACAGGTCATGGAATTCGCAAACGTAGCGGTGAGCTTCCTGCTCGCGGTGGGCGCCGCCGCCGCCCAGCCCAAGCCCGACGCGGCCTTTATCGAGGCCGTGCAGCTCGTGCAGCGCGCCTCGGCCGGCGACGCGAAGGCAATCGACGGTGCGGTGGCGGCGTTCGAGGCCCTGAGCCGCGCCGAGCCCGCCAACCCGCTTTACACAGCCTATCTCGGCAGCGCCACCGGCATGAGGGCGCGCGAGGCCTGGATGCCGTGGAGCAAGATCAGGTACGCCGAGCAGGGCCTCGACCACGTCGACCGGGCGCTGCAGGCGCTCAAGCCCGAGCACGACCGGCAGCTGGTGCGCGGCGCGCCGATGGGAATCGAGACGCGGATCGTCGCCGCGCGGGTGTTCCTGAGGGTACCCGACGAGTTCTTTCACCGCCGCGCCGCCGGCAAGAAGCTGATCGCCGAGGTGCTGAAGGATCCTCAATTCGCCGCTTCGCCGGAGCCGCTGCGCGCCGTCGCGCGGGCCGTCGCCGCGGAAGCAGGGCTCGGGCAATGAATGTCGTTTGCCTCCGAGGCATAAGCAAGAGCTACCGCGTCGGCGATTCGCCGGTGCAGGCCCTGCGCGGCGCCGACATCGAGGTGGCCGCCGGGGAGATGGTGGCGCTCACCGGTCCCTCGGGAAGCGGCAAGAGCACCCTGCTCAACCTCTGCGGGCTCGTCGACACGCCTGACTCGGGCACGCGCGAGATCGAAGGGCAGGCCATCGACCGCTATTCGCCGGCACAGCTGACGCAATTGCGCCGCGAGCGCATCGGCTTCGTCTTCCAGAGCTTCAACCTGGTGCCGGTGATGAGCGCCTACGAGAACGTGGAGTACCCGCTGCTCCTCCTGGGGACGCCTCCGTCCGAAAGAAAAAAGAAGATCTGGGATGCGCTCGACCGCGTCGGCATCGCCGAGCTCGGCCGGCGGCTGCCCGATGCGCTTTCCGGCGGACAGCGCCAGCGTGTCGCGATTGCGCGGGCGCTGGTGAAGTCGCCCGCCCTGGTGATCGCCGACGAGCCGACCGGCAACCTCGACTCGGCGACGGCGACGCAGATCGTCGAGCTGCTGCGCGGGCTGGGCCGCGAGCGCGGCGTAGCGGCAATCGTCGCCACGCATGACGAGCGCATGACCGGGCACTGCGACCGCGTGCTGCGGCTGGTGGACGGGGAAATGTCATGAAGTGGCTGCTCTTCGCCTGCCGCAACGTGCTGCGCAACCGCCGGCGCTCGCTGATGGCGCTCGCCATCACCGCGGTGGGCACGGCGGCCGTGCTGGTCGGCGGCGGGTTCGCCCTCTTCACCTACGATTCGCTGCGCGAGGTCTCGGCGCGCGACACCGGCCACGTGGTGCTCGGCGCGCGCAATTTCTTCGACGGCGACGAGGACATGCCGATGCAGAACGGCCTCGCCGGCACCGCCGCCCTCGACCAGCAGCTGCGCGCCCTCCCCGGCGTGCGCACGGTGCTGCCGCGCATCCAGTTCTCCGGGCTCATCTCCAACGGCGACAAATCGGCAGTCTTCATCGGCGGCGGCGTCGTGCCGGAGCTCGACTTCCGCGTGCGCGGCCCGCAGATGAGGTTCATCGAAGGCGAGCCCTTCGGCCCCGGCAGCGCGCTGCCCGAGATCGCGCTGGGCAAGGACCTGGCGAAGCTCATGAAGGCAAAGGTCGGCTCGTCGCTGACGCTGCTCGCCACCACGACCGAGGGGAACCTGAACGCGGTGGACGTGATAGTGCGCGGGGTCGTGAGCGTCGGGGTTCCCGACATCGACAAGCGGCTGGTGCTCACCGACATCGCCGCGGTGCAGAAGCTGCTCCTCACCGACAAGGTGAGCACTCTTTCGCTGTATCTCAAGGACACCGGCGGCACCGACGCGATCGCCGGCCTGGTCCAGGCAGCGCAGCCGCAGCTCGCGGTGCGCAGCTGGCTCGATCTCGCTGTGTTCTACCAGGCGGTGCGCGAGCTTTACAACCGCATCTTCGGCATGCTCGGCGCGATCATGGTAGTCATCGTGCTGTTCGCGATGAGCAACACGATGAGCATGGCGGTCGCCGAGCGCACCCGCGAGATCGGCACGCTGCGCGCGATCGGCACGCACCCGGGCGAGATCGTGCGCAATTTCCTGTTCGAGGGCATCGCGATCGGCGTTGCCGGCGCGCTCGCCGGGATGGCGATCGCCGGCGCCGCGACCTTCGCCCTCACCTTCGCCGGCATCCAGATGCCGCCGCCGCCCGGGCGCTCCGGCGGCTACCCGCTGCTCGTCAACTTCTCGGCCGCGCTCTACGCGGCCACCGCCGCCGCGGTCGTCGCGATCTCCGCGCTCGCAGCGTACTTCGCCAGCGCCAAGGCCGCCCGGAAGCCGATAACGGAGGCGCTCGCACATGTTTAAGGGTGTGGTTTTGTTTTTTTCTGGACTGGTGTCTATTCAGGCAAGCGCAGCGGACGTCAAAGCGCTGCTCAAGGAAGCGGATGCCTTTCGCCTGACGGCGGAATCGTTGCGGGTCGACACTGAAGTCCGGACATTCAAAGGCGAGCAACCCGACAAGACGCGGCTGTATCACGTGTACGTCAAGCCCGGCCGGCGCTCGCTGGTGGTGTTCCGCTCGCCGAGCGAGCGCGGCCAGAAGATGCTGATGCTGGGCGACGATTTCTGGCTGGTGCTGCCGACGAGCCAGCGGCCGCTGCGCATCACGCCGATGCAAAAACTGCTCGGCGACGCCTCCACCGGCGACATCGCCAGCCTCACCTGGGCCGAGGACTACGACGGGCAGGTCGTCGGCGAGGCGGTTGCCGGCGGCGTGCCTTGCCTGAAGCTCGACATCACGGGCCAGCGCAAGGGCGTCTCCTATCCGCGCATCGTCCTGTATCTCGCGAAGAGCGATCGCCGCCCGGTGCAGGCGGAGCTGTATGTCGCCTCCGACAAGCTCGCCAAGGAGGCCGCCTTCCGCATCGGCGAGGTCGACGGCCGCAAGGTCGTGACCCTGATGACGCTGACGGATCGCATCCAGCGCGAGCGCCGCACCGAGGTTCACTACCTCGCGCGCGCCCCGAAAACGCTCGGCGACGAGTTCTACAACCCGGCGTTCCTGGTGCGCGCGGATATAGAACAATGAAGAAGTGGTTGTTGGGGTTGGCGGCTTCTTTTCTCTTAACAGGAAATCTTCTCGCAGAAGAAAATCCAAGCCCCATCGACCTGGCCTACAAAACCCGCTTGGTCGGTGAAGGCCACAGCATCCGAAACGACAGCGCCTTCGCGCGCGGGCTGCCGCTCACCAGCTTCGGGCGCGACCGCGGCCGGCTCGAAGGCGAGGCGCGAGGCAAAGCGGGCCCCATTTCTCTCCTTGTCACCGAGACTGTTTCCGCCGAGGAAGGCCATGGCGACCGGAGCCGCAGCCTGATCAACGAGGCCTACGCCGACTTCGGCACCGCCGGTCTTCACAGCACCGTAGGGAAAAAAGTCCTTTCCGGCGACGTCGGTTACGGCTTCCGGCCGATCGACGTGCTTCAGCGCGAGGCGCGCCTTCAAGTGCTGCCGCCCGCCCTCGAAGGCGTCAACCACGTGTCGCTCGAGCGCTTCAGCGCGAGCAGCGCCTGGTCGTTCATTCTCGCCAACCCCGGCTCGGGCAGCCGTGGCGATCCGAAGGACGACGGCTCGCTCGCGCTGCGCTACTACCAGCGCGCGGGCGGCACCGACGTGCACGGCGTGGCGCGATTCTCCGACCGCTTCAAGCTCGAGACCGGCGCCGCAGCGTCCGCCGTGCCGCACGAGAGCCTGGAGCTGCACGGCTCGTACCTGTACCAGCGCCGCGGCGAGCGCCTCGCGCCGCTTGCCGAACCTGCATCTACCAGTCAGCTCCTGTCTTCCGATCTTGCATTGAAAAATGAATCCACTGGTCCAGTCAGCAAAGCCCTGGCGGGCTTCACCTGGACGCACGGGAGCGGCTGGTCGCTCCTCGGCGAGGCCTGGTGGGACGGAACTGCGCCGAGCGCGGAGGATTGGCAAAGGCTTTCCCGCCAGGCAAGAGAGCGCAACGCCCTCGCCGCCTTGCCCGGGGTTCCCATCGCCGCGGTGGTGGGCTCGCTCGCCGCTTCGACACGCATGTTCCAGCAGCCGAGCCTCGCGCGCCGCGCCGCGCTCGCGCACATAGCGTGGACCGATCCGGACGGCGGCAGGTGGTCGGGCGCCTTCGATGCGCTGCGCTCGCTCGATGACGGCGGCTACAGCCTGACGGCCTCGGTGGGCTGGCAGGCGGACAAGCTGCGAATCGATGCCGGCGCGCGGCGCTTCGGCGGCAAGCCGGATTCGGCCTACCGGCTGCTGCCGGAGCGCGGCGTTCTCTTTGCCGGGGCCAGCGTCGCTTTCTGACGGTTTGATGCAGAATCCAGAGATGCGCCCGGCCGCCGCGAGCTTCGCCACCCTGCCGCGCAACATCGCGATCGTCGCCGCGCTCAGCACCGCGATCGCCGGCGGCATCGCCCTTGCGCGCCACGGCGGGTTCGGCGAAAGCCTGATCTACAGCCAGTGCATCGGCCTCATGACCCTGTTGTCGATCGATGTCCCGCGCCGGCTGATCTGGGGCGCGCACAATCCTTCCCGGCTTCCGATGCTCGCGCTCTCCGCGGCGGGAATGCTCGCCGGATTCGCCGGCGGCGTGGCGCTCGCTGCCGGCATCACCGGCAGGCCGCTCGCCGACAACAGGCTGCTGAGCTCGATCGCGATCGCCTTGTTCGCGGGCATCGCCGTCAACTGGTACTTCCACAACCGGGAGCGCATGGCGTCTCTGCGCCTGGACGCGGAGAAAATCGAGCGCGGCGCCGCGGAGGCGCGCCTGAAGCTGCTGCAGGCGCAGATCGAGCCGCATTTCCTGTTCAACACCCTCGCCAACCTTCATACCCTGATCGATGCCGATCCGGCGCGCGCGCAGGCGATGCTGGAGCACCTGAACGACTACCTGCGCGCCACGCTCGACGCCGCGCGCCGCGACTCGGGCACGCTCGGCGAGGAGTTCGCCCTGCTGCGCGGTTACCTGGAGGTGCTCAAGATCCGGATGGGATCTCGCCTCGAATTTTCATTGAAACTACCAGACCAGCTTGCAACAACCTCTCTTCCGCCAATGCTTCTGCAGCCGCTGGTCGAGAATGGCGTGAAGCACGGCCTGGAGCCGAAGATCGAGGGCGGGCGCGTCGACGTCTCCGCTTTTTCAGAAGAAGGGTTTCTTGTCATCCAGGTTGCGGACACCGGCCTGGGCAACGGCTCGACCAAGGGCAGCGGCATCGGCGTGCAGCACGTCACGGACCGGCTCGCCGCGGCGTACGGCGCATCGGCTTCCTTGCATCTGGAGAAGAATTCATCCGGCGGAACCACCGCAACCATCAGAATAAGGCAATGAATCTGAAAGCGGTGATCGCTGAAGACGAACCGCTGCTCGCGCAGCAACTGAAGACCCTGCTCGCGCGCGCCTGGCCCGAGCTGAACATTTCCGGAATCGCCGCGAACGGCATCGCCGCGCTCGAGCTCATCGAGCGCGAGCGGCCGCAGATCGCCTTTCTCGACATCCGCATGCCCGGCCTCACCGGGCTCGAGGTCGCCGCCGAGATCGCCGATCGCCTCGGCAAGGACGATCCCGCGCCCGCTATCGTGTTCGTTACCGCCTATGACGAGTTCGCCCTAAAGGCCTTCGAGCTCGCCGCGGTCGACTACCTGCTGAAGCCGGTCACCGAGGAACGCCTCGCCCGCTGCGCCGAACGATTGAAGACTGCCGTTGGGAAGCCATTGGGTGTCGAGGGCTTGGTTTTGCAGCTACAGAAGGTTCTGAAAAACGGATCTGCGAAAACCCCGGCAGAACCCCTTCGTGTTCTCCGCGCGGGTGTCGGTGACACCGTAAAAATGATTCCGATCGAGGAGGTCTGCTACTTCCGGGCGGACGACAAGTACACCGCGGTCGTGACCAAGGACGGCGAGGCGCTGATTCGGACCGCACTAAAGGATCTTCTCGCGCAGCTGCCGCCCGGGCGCTTCGCACAGGTGCACCGCGGCACCATCGTCAACATGAACGAGGTGGCCGCCGCGGTGCGCGACGACGCCGGCCGGGTTTCCCTCAAACTCAGGAATCGAAAGGAAACGCTGCCGGTCAGCCGGCTCTACGCCGATCTGTTCCGGCAAATGTAGCTACGCGCCGCGCGCGTGCTTGCCTGCGCTCCAGCCGTGCGACGCGAGAAACCTTTCGCCCGTCGCCAGAGCCTCGGCCTCGAGCGGCGTGCCCATGGTGTCGTTCCAGCGGTTGAGGAAGCCGAACACCGCGATTACCCCGACGATCTCGACGATCTGGTTCTCGCTCCAGTGCCTGCGCAGGGCGGCGAACATCTCGTCGGTAACGCCGTTCGGCACGGAAGCGGCGGCAAGCGCGAAGTCGAGCGCCACCCGCTCCGCCTCCGAGAAGAGCGGGCTGGTGCGGAATTCCCAGACCGCCGCGAGCTTCTTCTCCTCGATGCCGAAGCGCAGCGAGCCGCCGGCGGTGTGCGCCATGCAGTATTCGCAGCCTGCGGCGCGGCTCGCGACGTGCGCGACCAGGCGCTTGAAGCCGCGGTCAACCTCGCACTCCGGATCCCAGATCGTCCCCAGCAGCTGGCGCAGCGCTTTCACGAGCTTCGGCTTGCGCTGCATGATGAGGATGCTGTTCGGAATGAATCCCAGGCTCCTGCCGACTGCCGCGAAATCGTCCTCGAGGTTCGGCGTGTGCTCCGGCGGCAGCGGCGCAAGACGCGGCGAAGGCTTGGTTCGCTGTTCCATGGGGCTCTCCTCTATTTTGGGCAGGTAACGACGGATTCCTTGACTGTCATTGCGCTCTAAGCTTCCATCTGCTCCAGAATTCGGTCGCGCTCGCTGCGACCAGCCCGGCGAATCCGACATACACCAGGGCCTCGGAACCTGCCAGATACAGGCCCGCGAATACCGCGATGCCGCTCACGATGGCTGCGCCGAGAATCCAGCCGTTGCGATGCCGCACGTAAGCCAGCGCCTGGCCGAGAATCGCCACCGCGACCAGGACCTGCGCCGCGATGAGGAACTGGAATTCGTAGGCGCCGACCCCGCTCAGGCCAAACAGCGCGCCGACCAGGGCGAGCTTCGGGAAGCATATTGGGCAGGCCGCGGCCGCGACGACCGAGCCGATGCTGCCTACCTTCTCGAGTTGCGTCTTCACGACCTCAGGATTTTAGGGCACCCGCGACGCTGGCCACCACGTCGGCATCGTAGCCGATGATTCCGACGCTTCCCCTGCGCAGCGCGACGACGCTTGCGTACAGGCCGTCGTGCGCCGCCTGCCGGCGGGTCTTCAAGGCCCAGTCGGGCATGACGAGCAGCGTCACCTTGCCCTGAGGTACGGCGAGCACGACGTGGTAGGCAGTGCCGCCGTTGAACGGGCAAGGCCCGATATGCCGGATCTGCCCAATGCTCTCCAACCGGGCGAGCGGTAACGAGCCGGCCAGCACTCGCTCGGCGTCGGCGCGCGCCATGGCGCCCATCATGATGGACTTCGCTTCTTCTTTCATCACGAACTGGATGCAGGCCAAGGCGAGCGGATCTTCGCGCTCGAGCCACGCGTAGGCGCCGAGGCCCGCCGCGAGGGCGGAAATTCCCGCGGCGGCGAGGAAGCGGCGCCGGCGCGCGGCGTGGCCCGAGGCGAGACGCTCCTCGAGCCCGCGCGGCACTGGAACCTCGAGGCCGCGGCGCAGCTCGCCCTCGAATGCCTCGTGCTCGGCGAGGGACTGCGCGCAGGCCGCGCATTGCACGCGGTGCAGCTTCATCTCGTTGCTTTCGCGGCCTTCGGCGAGCAGCGCGCGGCGGTAGTCGAGGCAGTTCATGCGCGCCCTGCTCTTTCCTTGCCGGAAGACGGGGCGATCATGCGCCGCAGCGCCTGGCGGGCCCGGGTGAGGCGCGTCATCGTCGCACCTTCCGTGGTTTCGAGCATCCCGGCGATCTCGGCGCAGCTGAAGCCGCCCAGCACCTGCAGGGCGAGCGGCTCGGCGTAGGAAGCGGGCAGAGCCATCAGCGCCTCACGCATCTCGAGCGCGGCGGGCGCATCGCGATCGTCGGCGAGCTCGAGCTCGTCGAGATTCTCGGCGGGCGGCGGCTTGCGCCCCAAGGCGCGCAGGTGCTCGTTGCGTACGATGGAAAACAGCCAGGCCTTGGCGGCTGCGCGCTCGCGCAGCCGCGGGAACGCGCGCCAGCCGCGCAGCAGCGCCTCCTGGACGACGTCCTCGGCCTGCTGGCGGTCTCGGGCCAGCCAGTAGGCATAGCGAAATAGCGCGGCGGCATGGTCTCTGACCAGCCCCTCGAAGCTCATGGCGATTAGACCCGGGATGTCGCCGAAACCTTACAGCCGCCGGGCGTGTAAGAAAACCGGGCACGGGCGGGTCTTAGTCGCGTAGTCCTCACAACCGTCCGATTATCCATGGAGAAAAGATGAACCGTGAATCGATGATCCGTTCCGCAATCGCCGGCGTGCTCGCGGCCGGTGTCACCCTCGGCAGCAGCGCGCTGGCGCAGGACAAGGGCCAGGAGAAGTGCTGGGGCGCCTCGAAAGCCGGGCAGAACGACTGCGGCAGCAACAAGACAGCCCACTCCTGCCAGGGCCAGTCCAAGATGGACTACGACCCGAACGACTTTAAGGTCGTGAAGACCGGAACCTGTCTGCAGATGGGCGGCAGCCTGACGCAGGGCGAAGCAGGCAAGCTCGCCAAGATGAAGAAGGGCTGAGCGCCGTGCGCCCCACCGGCGCCGGAATAGGGCTTCGCAACGCCCACTACCGCGACTTCCTCGACGGCCACCCGGCCGTCGGCTGGATCGAAGTCCATAGCGAAAACTATTTCGGCGCCGGCGGCCTGCACCGCCACGTCCTGGAGCAGGTGCGCCGCGACTACCCGATTAGCCTGCACGGTGTAGGGCTTGGTCTCGGGTCGATCGAAGGATGGCCGGAGCAGCACCTCGACAAGCTCGCGAGTCTCGTAGAGCGAGTCGAGCCCGCCTTCGTCTCGGAGCACCTGTGCTGGGGCGCATCGTCGTCCCGAAGCTTCAACGACCTGCTTCCCCTGCCCTACACCGCCGAAGCGCTGAAGCTTGCGGCAGCACGGGTTTCGCGCGTGCAGGAGCGGCTGCGCCGCCGCATCCTGATCGAGAACGTCTCGACCTACATCTTTGTCGATGAAAGCGAGATGTGCGAGGCCGAATTCCTCGCCGAGCTCGCGCGGCGCGCGGGTTGCGGCGTGCTGCTCGACGTCAACAACCTGTATGTCAACCAAGTGAACCACGGCGCGGACGCGCTGGCCCAGATGCAGCTGCTCGCGCCGGCGAGCGTCGAGGAGATCCACCTCGCGGGGCATCTCGTTTCGGACGGAGGCCTGATCGACCATCACGGCGACCAGGTCGCCGAGCCGGTGTGGCGGCTGTACGAGGCCGCGCTGAGGCGCTTCGGACGCGTGCCGACGCTGATCGAGTGGGACACCGATGTGCCGCCGCTCGAGGTCCTGCTCGAAGAAGCCGCCAAGGCGGCGGCACGCATGGAGGCGCTCGATGCGCTCCCTGCTTGAGTACCAGCGGAAGTTCTCCGAAGCTCTGCTCTCCAAGGAGCAGAGCGCGGCGTGGGGCATGGCCGCGTATCGCAGGAACGTCTTCGGCAACTGGTCGGGCGCGCTGGCAAACGCCTACCCAATTGTGCGCAAGATAGTCGGCGGCGAGTTCTTCGACGCAATGGCGCGCGAGTACGCGCGCGAGCACCCGTCGACGAGCGGCGATCTGAACGAGTTCGGCGCGCGCCTGCCGGGTTTTGTCGCCGCGTGCCCGCACACGCGGGATCTGCCCTATTTGCCCGACGTAGCGCGCATGGAGTGGCTCGCCCACCTCGCCTACTACGCGCCCGATGCAGCGCCGTTCGATGCGAAACGACTTGCCGCGCTTCCCGCAGAAAATAATCCTGAATTGAAATTCAAGCTGGCGCCGGGCAGCGCGCTCATGCGCTCCGACTGGCCGCTCGCGCGAATCTGGGAAGTGCACCAGGACGGCTACAGCGGCGAGGTCGCGGTCGAGTTCACTCCGGGCTCGCACCGCGTGCTCATCTACCGGCCGCGCTGGCGCGTCGAGGTGTGTCCGGTTTCGCTCGGCGAGTACCGCTTCCTCGCCGGCGCCGGGCGCGGACAAACCCTGGGCCAGCTGGTGGATGCCGCGCTCGAGCTCGACCCGATTTTCGATCCGTCGGCAGCCCTGCCGCGCTGGGTCGGACTGCGAGCCCTCACGGTATGAAGTTCGTGGCGGCGCTGGTTGAGCGTTTCGTTCACTGGACCCGAGCCGCTGCGCCTCTTGTCGACCTCGCGATCCGGCTGTACGTCGCCGAAGTCTTCTTCCGCTCCGGTCTCCTGAAGATCCGGAACTGGAACGGCACGCTCTACCTGTTCGCCAACGAATACCGCGTGCCGCTGCTGCCGCCCGAAGCCGCCGCCTGGCTCGGCACCTTCGGCGAGCTATTCTTTCCGCCGCTGCTGGCGCTAGGCCTCGCCGCGCGCTTCGCCGCGCTGTCGCTGTCCGTCTTCAACGTCGTCGCCGTGGTCTCGTTTTGGCACGTCCTCAAGGACAACGAAGCGGCGCTCAATTCGCACTTCTTCTGGGGCTTTCTGCTGCTCGTGACGGTTTGCCATGGCCCCGGCATGCTCTCGATCGATCACCTGATCCGGCGGAGAGCGGCGTACACTTTGCGTTCGCCTGGCTCGCCTTCAACCCCGACAGCGAGGTCGTGAAATGAACGCAGACGTGGCGTCGAGAGTCCGCCTTCCCCTGCTTCTGCTGCGCATCGGCGTCTTCGTCGTCATGCTGATGTGGACGCTCGACAAGTTCGTGCGTCCCGATCATGCCACGGGGGTCTTCAAGAAGTTCTACCAGCTCGATCTCGGAGGTGCGACGGTGTTCTACGGGCTCGGCGCGCTCGAGGCGCTGCTGCTGATCCTCTTCATCACCGGGACGGCAAAGCGATTCAGCTACGGCGCGGTGCTGCTTCTCCATGCGGTGTCCACGGTTTCGTCCTACCCGCGCTATATGCAGGCCTTCGATAACCTGCTCTTTTTCGCCGCCTGGCCGATGCTCGCGGCCTGCGTCGCTCTCTATCTGCTGCGCGATCTGGACACGCTGTGGACGCTGCGCGGCGCTACTTCTGCGCCGCACCCGCAGCCTTCATGATCGGTGCAAGCGAGGCGAGCTCGCGCCGCATGTAGTCGTCGAACTCCACGGGCGTCAGCCGCATCGGCTCGGCGCCCAGGCGCCCGAGCCGCTCGCGAAGCTCTGCCCCCTCGAGGATGGCCGCGATCTCCCGATGCAGGAGGGCAATGACTTCGCGCGGCGTTCGTGCCGGCGCGAGCAACCCGATCCAGAAGTCGAACTGCGCGGCGGGCGCCCCCGCCTCGCCGATGGTCGGAACCTCCGGCAGCGCGGCTGAGCGTCGCGCGGAGCTGACAGCGAGCGCCAGCAGCTTTCCGTCGCGCAGCGCAGGCAGGGTCGCGACGATCGGCGTGAAGCCGAAATGGCTGCGGCCGGCGATGATCTCGGCCACCATCTCCGGCGCGCCCTTGAGCGGAACGTGCACGGCCTCGATGCCGGTCGCGGCCCGGAATTTCTCCGCATTCACGTGCGAAGCGCTGCCGATGCCGCCGGAGGCGTAGTTGAGCTCGCCGGGCCTTGCTTTGGCGACGGCGATCAGCTCGGCGACCGAGCGTGCGCCGAGCGCCGGCGCTACGCTGAGCACGCTCGGCAGATTGGCGAACGGGATGACCCCCGCAAAATCGCGCACCGCGTCGTACGGCAAATTGCCGTAGATCAGCGGATTCGCCACGTGCCCGGCCGAGACGACCGCGAGCGCGTAGCCGTCGGGCGGCGCCTTCGCGACGAGCGCCGCGCCGATCGTTCCGCCCGCGCCCGGACGGTTCTCCACCACCACCGGCTGGCCGAAGCGCGAGGCGAGGCGCTCGCCGACCGCGCGCGCGAGGATATCGCTCGCGCTTCCAGGCGTGAACGCCACCACGAACCGGATCGGTTTGTCCGGATACGCTTGCGCTGCGGCCGTAAACACGATCAGCAATGCGGCCGCGGCCCCGCGGAGCATTGCTTCAGCAGCGATCTGCGGTCTCGCGCATAGGTCCTCCGTGCCGCGAAGCATAGATCGCCGGCCGGCGACATCGCTATCGCCATGCGAACAATTCCCGCGTAAGGATTGCGGTGTCAAGCGGGTCTTACTTGCTGGTGTGAAGAGGGTTCTTTTCCCCCTGTCCATCGAACCAGGAGACCGCCATGCCCCTCAAGCCGCGACAACCGGTTCCTTCCCTCGAATTCGACACGCTCGACGCTGGTCGCTGGTCGCTGGCCGCGCAGCGACCGCAGAACTTCACGATGGTCGTGTTCTACCGCGGCCTGCATTGCCCGGTGTGCCGCAAGTACACTGCCGAGCTGAACGGCATGATCGGCGAGTTCGACAAGCGCGGCGTCGCCACCGTGATCACCAGCACCGACTCGCGCGAGCGCGCCGCCGAGGCGAAAGAAAAATGGGGGCTGCCGAATCTCACCGTCGGCTACGGCGTCCCGATCGACAAGGCGCGCGAATGGGGCCTGTACATCTCGACCAGCCGCGGCGTCACCTCGGCGGGCGTCGAGGAGCCGCCGCTCTTCGCCGAGCCCGGCCTGTTCCTGGTGAAGCCCGACCGCACGCTCTATTGGGCGTCGATCTCCACCATGCCGTTCGCCCGCCCGCATTTCCCGGAGATCGCCGCCGCGATCGACTTCGCGCTCAGCAAGAACTATCCGGCGCGCGGCGAGGCCTGAGGCTTGCGCGTGTTGCTCATCAATTTGATAGCGCTCTCGCACTGCAGCATCCGCATTGCGGAACGCCGGCGCTGGCGCCCTCTCCTGCTTGCGGCTACGATTCCCGCAACCACGGGAGGCGTCGATGAGAAAAGCACTCGGTCTCGCACTCGCTTTTTCCGCAACGCAGGTCTTCGCGCAAGCCGCCTTCCCGCCGCCGCCGCCGAAGGTCAGCCCCGTCGTCGGCGTGATCGACATGCACGTGCACTCGCATCCGGACGTGTTTGGCCGCAACATGGACGACATCGACGTCGCGCAGCTCGCCAAGTCTCGCGGCATGCGCGGCATCCTGCTCAAGAACCACATCAGCGAAACCGCGAGCCGCGCCGCGCTGGTGATGAAGGTGGTGCCCGGAATCGAAGTGTTCGGCGGCGTCGTGCTGAACAACGCGGTGGGCGGCATCAACCCGAACGCGGTGGAGTGGATGCACCGCATCTATGGCAGCCGCGGCAAAGTGGTATGGCTGCCGACCTTCGAGTCCGACAAGCACGTGAAGACCTTCTCCGGACCCACCGCCAAGGGCATCGTGGTCGCGCCGAACGGCCAGGTAACGCCGGAGATGGAAGCCATCCTCAAGATCATCGCGCGCGAGAACCTGCTGCTCGCCACCGGCCACGTGCACCCCGAGGAAGTGGTCGCCGTGGTGAAGCGCGGGCGCGAGCTCGGCGTGAAGAACATGATCGTCACACACGCCCTGACCAACGTTCCTGGCCTTAGCATGGCGCAAGCGAAGCAGGTCACCGACATGGGTGCGGTGATCGAGATCTGCTTCCTCCAGTTCCAGGCCGGCCCGAACGCCCCGCTCGCCTTCCTCACGCACTGGACGCAGATCAACGCCAAGAACGTGGCGCAGGCGGTGAAGGAATTCGGCGCGAAGAGCATCGTGCTCTCCTCCGACCTCGGCCAGAGCGCCAACATCACGCACCCGGACGGCCTCGAGGTGGCGATCGGCGCGATGAAGAAGGAAGGCATCTCGGACGCCGACATCGACATCATGATGCGGAAAAATCCGGCCCGCCTTTTGGGCCTTTCTAGCTAGCTTCCATCGCGCGCAGAAAATCCGCGAGCCGCCGCCCCGGCTGATCGGGGTAGCGGCGCTCGAGGGCTTCGAGCGAAGCGACGCGGTCGATCCTGAAGTTGCGCCAGCCCTCGCGGGTTTCACACCAGGCGCCGAGCGTCCAGACGCCGCCCCAGAACCAGAGCCCGACCGGCCATACGTTGCGCTTGCTCGGCTTGTCCTTCGCGTCGCGGTAGTCGAGGCGCAGCACGCGGCGCGCGCCGATTGCATCGCGCACCGCCTCGAGCCGTTGCATCGAAGCGCGGTCGACATGAAACGCCGGCGCGTAGAGGCGCGTGCGCTCCACGGCGTCGCGCCGCTCTGCCGGCAGCGCGGCCACGATCTTCTCCATCGCAGTGCGCGCCGACTCGGCGAGCACCGGCCCTCCCCAGGCCTCGACCATGCGGGCGCCGACTGCGAGCGACTCGATTTCGTCGATGGTAAACATGAGCGGCGGCACGTCGAAGCCGGCGCGCAGCCGGTAGCCCACCCCCGCCTCGCCCTCGACCGGCACGCCGGAGAGCGAAAGGTCGCGGATGTCGCGGTATACGGTGCGCAGCGACACGCCGAGCCGGCCCGCCAGGAAAGCCGCCGTGCTAAGACGGCGGCCGCGCAGATGCTGGACGATGCGAAACAGCCGGTCGGCGCGCCGCATGGACCTCAGCTCAGCGCGTGCAGGCCAATCCGGTTGCCTTCGCAGTCCGAGACGTGGGCGATGAAGCCCATGTTGCCCGGCAGCGGCGTCTTCGGCATCAGCACCTTGGCACCGGCGGCGCGCGCCCGCTCCAGCACGGCATCGATTCCCGGCGCGGCGGCGAGGTAGCTCACGGTGCCTTCGCCCGACGGCGTATAGCCGTCGCCGTGCACCAGGCAGCCGCCCACGCCCTCCTCGGAATGCGGGAACACCGCGATGCGGTGCGGTCCCATGTTTTCATGCTTGAGCTTGCCGTCGAGCAGCTTCTCGTAGAAAGCGGTGGCGCGCTTGAGGTCGGACACCGGGATTTCGCTCCAGACGATGGCGTTCTTCATTGCACTCTCCTTGAAATGGCGTGCGGGAATCGCACGTCCCAAGGATGCGCGCCCCCTGCTGACACCGTTCTGTCAGCATGAGTGGCATCCCGACACGCTACCAGATATGATTCCCGCGGGGAGAGTCCTGACAAATCCGTGATCGGGAAAACGCTCGGCCGCTACAAGGTCCTTAGTGAGCTCGGGCGCGGCGCCATGGGCGCCGTGTACCGCGCCGTCGACCCGCTCATCGACCGCGAGGTGGCGATCAAGACGCTGCTGCCGAACCTTCCCCCCGAGGTGATGGCGGAGGTGCGCGAGCGCTTCATCCGCGAGGCGCGCTCGGCGGGGCGGCTCAACCATCCCAGCATCGTCACCATCTTCGACGTCGGCGAGAGCGACGGCGTCGCCTACATCGCGATGGAGCTGCTCGACGGGCGCTCGCTGCAGCAGATGCTGCGCGACCCGGCGCCGCTGCCGTTCCACACCAGCGCCGAGCTCGCGGCGCAGGTCGCCGACGCGCTCGATGTCGCGCAGCAGTTCAAGATCGTGCACCGCGACGTGAAGCCGGCCAACATCATGGTGGGGCGCAGCGGGCGCGCGAAGCTCACCGATTTCGGCGTGGCGCGCCTCGAGACCTCCTCCATGACCCAGGACGGCGCCGCGCTCGGCTCGCCGAAGTACATGTCGCCCGAGCAGGTGCTCGGCCTGCCGATCGATCCGCGCTCGGACATCTTTTCCCTCGGCGTGGTGCTCTACGAGATGCTGACGCGGCGCACGCCCTTCGAGCGCCCGGGCGACAGCACCGTGTTCACGATGCTGCACCGGATCGCGGGCGAGCCGCACCCCCCGGTGCACAAGGTCGATGCCTCGATCCCCGTGGCGTTCGACCACGTCCTGTCGCGCGCGCTGGCGAAGAAGCCCGAGCAGCGCTACCAGCACGCCGGCGAGATGGCGGCCGACCTGCGCAATTTCCGCAACCTGGACACCAGCAAGGCGCCGCAAGGGGCGCGGCCCGCCGCCGCCAGGCCGGGCGCGGCCGATTTCGACAAGACCACGCTGAACACGGCGACCGTCGTCCGGCCGCCCTCGCCGGAAGAGGAGAAGGCTCGCGCCCAGCTCCTCAGCGAGATGGACCGGTTCACGACGAACTTCGAGCAGGAAGAGCAGGCGCGGGTCCGCGCGGAGCAGGAGGCGGCGGTGCGAAAGCAGGCCGAGCTGCAGAAGTGGGGCGAGGCGGAAGAGCGCAAGCGCCAGCAGTTCGACAACAAGCGCGAGACCGCGAGCCCCAGCGCCGACACCAGCCAGACCCTGGTGCGCCGCACCGGCGCGCTCGATGCGCTCAGGAAACAGGCGGCGCCTTCGGCGCCAGCGGTCTCGAAGGAGGGAAAAGCCGAAGCGCGCGCCAAGGCGATCCAGGCGCTCGACGAGGGGATGAAAGCCGCCCATCAGTACCTCTCCCAGTTCGTCAAGGAGCTGAACTCGGTCAACCCGACCTCGGGCCGCAGCTACGAGTTCATCTATCTGGGCAAGATCCCGGCGGTCGATCTGCACGATGCGAAGATCGAGCAGCGCCCGTCCCACTTCGAGGGCAGGAACATATTGGAGCAGGTCGTGGTCAAGTATCGCGTCAGCCCGGCCGAGCCGGTCAAGGCGAGCGTCGGCGGCGAGGACATCCCGCGCTGCAAGGCCTACCTCGAGTCGCTCCAGACCGACTTCAAGGCCGAGGTCCAGGAGAAGAACTGGACCGGCAAGATCCTCAAGGTGCAGTACGCCGTCACCGGATCGCTGCCCTGCCAGATTCTGCTGCGCGGCGACTACAGCGCTGCGGCGGTGCTGGTCGAGCTGGTCAACGTGCGCCGCGTAGGCAAGGTGCAGGCACGCATCCCCGCCATGCTGCTCGGCGACGTGGTCGACGACCTCGCGCGCTTCGCCATCGGCGTCGACGACGATTTCGAGAAGGTGCTCAAGATCGGCAAGTAGCCCGGCAATGAAAAGCCGGACCTGCTACTTGGCCGTTCGCTTGCGGTATTCGTCCAGGCGCTTTTCGAGGTGCCCGTATTCCGCGCAGGGAATCAGGCAGATGGTCTTCAGGGCGACGAGATGCTCCTCGGCCTTGGCGAGATTGCCGATCATCAGGTAGGCCTCGCCCAGGTATTCATGCGCCCCGCGATGCCGCGGGTTGAGCTGCAGCGCGCGGTAGGCGTAGCCGAGATAGTTCTGGATGTCGGCATTGCGCGTGTCGCGCAAAGCCGCGGAGGACAGCCGCCGTATCGCTCCGCTCCAGTCCTTCGTCTCGATCGCCTTTTTGCCGGCGGCGTAGTCGGGGTCGAGCGAAAGCTCGTCTTCTTCTCCAGGCTCCGCGTAAGCGCAGAAAGCTCCGGCCAGCGCTGCCGCGAGCGCCAGCCGGCACAGCCACCCTGCCTTCACTTCGCGGCGAGGTATTGCTTCATCTCGCGCAGCTCGGACCGGTCGCCGTCGGCGCCCTGCGTCAGGCGCGCGAGCTGGTTGAAGTAGCCGGCCGCCTTTTTCCCCTGCCCGGCCGCTTCGGCGGCCTTCGCCGCGCCGTAATAGCCGCGCAGCCGGTTCGGCGCGCTCTTCATCGACTGCTGGTACTCCTTGAGCGCCGCCTCAGGCTGGCCCAGGTCCCTCAGCATGTCGCCGAGCTGCTCGCGCTGCGGGTAGAGCCGGTTCT
>WNFI01114173.1_pt1 | contig 31095 bp, 38 predicted proteins | sample 5400471 | NCBI WGS metagenome assembly WNFI01 (sample SAMN13153348, study PRJNA577476) | soil metagenome | isolation source: 100 cm saprolite on Douglas fir-dominated hillslope | place: USA:California | collected 2013-09-17
GCCGGAGAGGTGGCCGAGAGGCTGAAGGCGGCGGTTTGCTAAACCGTTATAGGGTCTAACAACTCTATCGAGGGTTCGAATCCCTCCCTCTCCGCCAGTCCTTTAGTTCCAACGTGATAAAAGCGGGCTACCGCCGCACGGCTACCGAATCGCTGATATCCCCAAGATCCCAAGTATTGGCTCCTCAGGAGAAGGAAGCCAATGCCGAAAGTCGCTGTCTACACACGCGCCACCACAGGCGGGAGCCGCCGCCGCTATGTCAAAGCAACAAGGGGTTCCACCGGGCCGTTTTTCCTGCGTTACGAAATTAACGGGAAACGAGTTTGGGAGGGTCTGGGCACTCGCACCTACACCTTCGCTTTGGCCGACGCACGCTCGAAGGAGTCCACTCTGCTCCGCGAGGAAGCAACCCCACCCAAACCATCACCCGCCGCGCCGAAGTCCGTAGAGGAGCTTCGAACGGCATTTATCCACGACAAGAAGACCACGTTCAAGAAGGACGGCACGCCACTGGACCCCGACACCATTTCGTCCTACGACAAGGTGACGCGAGAGTTTTTAGACACGATCAAAAAGTCGAACCCAACGCAGATCACCAAACAGGACTTGAAGGACTGGATGGTAAAGCAGCGCGAGCGCGTCTCGCATCGGACGGTGTGCAATCTCTACATCAGCATCGCTTGCTTCCTTCACTTCTGTGGCGTGGACCACAAGAAGCTGCTACCACAGTCGGAGCGGCCTTCGCCCGTCGAGGAAACGCCCGAAGCATACGCAGAAGAGGAGATGACGAAGTTCTTCTTCGTAATCAGCAAGGAGCGCGACGCGCTGGCGTTCGAACTGATGCTGAAGACTGGCCCACGCGAGCAGGAGTTGTCAAATCTCGAATGGGAACATCTCGATCTTGGGAAGGCTCCGACGGTCAGCTATAAGACGCGGGAGAATTTCCGCACGAAGACCGGCAAGTCGCGCACGATTCCGCTGGAACGTGGCCTCGCTGACAGGCTGGCCGAATGGCGCGTGAAAAACCCAACTTCACTTCTGTTATTTCCCACGGAGCAGGGCAAGGTCGAAGGGCACTTCCTCCGACTCTGTAAGGAATACGCCAAGCTGTCGGGCCAGCACGAGGAGAAGTTCTGGCTACACAAATTCCGCGACACCTTCGCCACTTGGGCACTACGGCGCGGCGTGGACATCCGCACGGTGCAACATTGGCTGGGCCACGCCAGCATTGAGATGACGCAGCGGTATCTTGCGCCAGAACAGGGTGAGCATGCACAAGGTCAAATCAACAAGGCATTCGGTTCGTTCGACTCGACGAAGCTACAACCGAGTGGATAGTGGACGGTCGCGTTGGGACCTCATGCTAATCTTGCAGTCGATGCCTGATACGCCATCAAGTCTCGAATCGTTGAACAAGGCGATCAGCGACTTTCCTGAGAGTCTTCAGCCGTTGCTTCAGCTTGTAGCGTTCGCGAGCGTCCCCGCCTCGGCTGAGGCATTCCGCCAAGCCTTTGAAGACTGGAAGCTTTATTTTCAGGAGCAGGACAAGGCTCTTTTGGCATTCGTTATCAGGCACGGTCTGATTGGGGTGGAACGTCACTTCACAGACGAGCAGCTGTGGCTGTTAGTGCGGTGGACGGTGGAGCACGGGAATGATGTAGTGAATCGCCGTCTGCCCGAGTTCGTCACGACGAAGCAAATTCAGGATATCGTAAATGGTTGGGGTACCATTCCCTATCTCGTGTGTCGTAAGAGGATTTGTGCTGATGCCGTCGAGGCATATCGAATGGGCTTGCATACCCTCGTGATCCCGGCGCTTTTGCCACTCGCCGAAGGACTGGCTTCGGAGATCGTTTCCAAGCCTCGTCGGAATGACACAGTGAGATTGGCATCCGAGGCTCAAATGACCCATCCGACGACAGACGCGGATTTCGGGGCAGCAACGATGGAAATCTTGGAACGCTCCTATTATGGATGGGAGGATTTCTCGCAGCCCGCGATACCGGAGCAATTTAACCGACACCGCATTCTTCACGGACGCATTTCTGATTACGGAACAGCGGCAAATTCGATAAGGGCATTCCTCCTCGTGGACACAGTGGCGGATATGTGGTGTCGCCTGTCGGCGAAAGTTGCCGTCAACCTCTCCGCTTAATCACTTCAGTAACCTTTCCGCACACTCCACCATCAGCGACACTTGTCAGTACCGCGGCCTTGCTTCGGTAACCAACACTCTGGTTACCGAAGATTCATTGGAGTTTCTAGATGTATTTACTCATTGCTGGGTAGTTTCTCTTGTCCGGGATATACCGGCTAAGGAGAATTAACATGGAAACACTTACACCAGAACAGGCTCGCAAGCAGCGGGTTGACAAAGCAAGGGTGGACGGCGAAGCCCGCCGTGCCTCTTACGATTCTGCTGGGACAATCGTCCCAGCAGAATTTTCCTTCATCGAAACCCAGTACCAGCCGCCCGTCGCCGGCGTAACCGCTGAGGAACTGTCCAAACTCTCGCAGGACGATCTTTTCACAGGTTGCGCGAAACAATACCGCAAGACACGTGTCTCGTTTGGCTTTGCTGGGCGCGATCTCACCACACTTGTAGCATTCGTTGACTACATCATTGACACCTATAAAGACGAGCGGGTGTCCAAGCGCAACGGCAAGCCGACCGTGAGGGATGCGTTCCTTGCCATTGGCTGGAATTACGAAGCGGCTCGGAAAATGAGGCAACGGTACCGGGCGGCAATGAGGGCTCTTCCAGACTACGCTCCAACTCCCAAGCCGAAGCAGTTGAGCGACGGAAGCACCGTCCAACAAGAGGGCGACATTACGCAGTACGTTGTTCTGGGCAGGCCGCAGCCGGGAGAGGTAGAGATCGTTCCTGAAGGCGCAAGCAGCTTGGCTGACGCTAAGACCGTATCGGCGGAAGTCGTGAGCCGCGTCTCGGTCAAGAAGATCAAGGCCAATGATCTGATCCGCGATGACAACGGGAACGAGTACAGGTATATCGGTGGTGGTGTTTTGAAGCGCATGAACACTCCAGCGATTGCTGAGAAGCGTGACCGTGAAGCGGCGGCAATCGCCAAAGCGCGAGAGGACCGGACGACGGCTCTGGCGGAAGAGCAGAGACGCAAAGCCGAACTTCACAAGGCTCAAGCTGCGCAGCGGGACATTGAGCGAATCGCGGAAGCAAAGGCCAAACAGGAAGCTGAGGCGAAGAAGAAGGCTGAAAAGAAGGTTAAGGAGACAGCCGAGGCCGCGAAGAAGGCAGCGAAAAACGTTAAGCAAAAAGCCGAAGACGAGGCTAAAGCCAAAGCAGCAGCAGCAGCAACTGACGCTGTTGTTACCCAGCTTGCCCCTTACGGCACTGACGAAAATGGCAAGCCTGACTTCCTCGGCATGCAGGACGCGGACGGCGAGGAGGTGCGGCAATGACAGCGGAAATGAAGGCGGTTGTGGAGATGTGTAAGCACGGCGGCGGAGAAGTCCGGCTTCACGAAGGTGTGTTCTATGTTCGCCAGCCCGACACACCGCGTAACGAAGTCAACCGGGTTGAGGTGGACTTCGAGAACAAACGGATCACCCTCTGGGAAGTCAACATGGACGATCCCGAAACTGCGGCTCACGTAGAGGCTACTTGGACGGCGGCTGAAGTTATCTGATTCTTATGACCACCGGGGCGGCATCGACAACCGCCCCGTTAATCCTTCTGCGATCCTCCTGAATTATTTGCCAGCCTAAAACTCAGCCATTCCCTAAAACCTGAGTGCTTATGCCTGTCCCCAACGTGGGGCAGGAGAATTACATGCAAAACGACAAGGTTAGGAGTTTCGACGAGGGAGTTCGACCACCAAGTGAACAACAACCTATGCGGCGAGGAGTTATGTATCAACCCCGACTGCTATTGCAGCGAGCGGCCTGGGGTTCATAAGAATGGAACCGCTGCGTCCTCTTTCGAAGGAGGACACCAATGCCTAAACAACGGAAGCAGTATGTGGAGCATTACAAACTGGAGTTGGACAATGCGCGGCTTACGGTCTGGATCAAGTTCAAGGCCAAGGACGGCGTTGAGGCGATCAAGCGGTTCGATGAGATGAGCGACCGGACACTCCTTCGCCTAATCAACGAAGGACAAGCCACGATCCGGGAGCTGGATACCGGGTATGCCTGTGTTGTGGATTCGGAGGTGCTGTGATGACGAGGCACAAAGTTGGTGATTTATTGCCACCCGACCGTGGTTGGGTCGGGGAATCCGCTAGACAGCCATGGGTGGGGGAGAGACCCGCGCCCCACAACCGACAATCTCTCCCTGGACACTTTCCCACAAATATTTCCAACTTGAAGTCAGCAAATCCCCAACCAACGGCAGCCTGCCATGGTCAGAGAGGGTGCGATGCTTAAGACGCGACGCGATCAGTGACGCATTTGTGATGGCATCTCTAGCTGAGCTATCACCTCGGTTATATCCTCACGCAATCTGCGCAGCATTTCGCACCTATCCGGACATTCACATTGAGCAACATGAAGAACCTCGATCTCCAGCAGCGTTCGCAATGCTCGCTGCCGTTGGCGTTCGGACTTTAGCGTTATCGGTACATGCATGCTTGCCTCCTGATTGGAATCTACTGAGAAACATTCCAGAACAGCCCAGCCCAAAATTTCCTGGGTTGGGAAATCGGGAAGGCTTTCAACAATTGGGTATTAGACCCCGCCGGGCGAACCAGCGCAGTGACGGCTGACCCCGGCGGAGGCTACTGAATGCGTCTCACCTTTTTGGACGACACAGCCGACGAACCCCTGTCGACCGTAGTCGCGGAAGTGGACAAAATAGCGAAAATCAAGGCGGAGATTGCAGAGCTCTGGTTGCACGGCAAGGACCGGAGAGTTGCAATCGGAAAGCTCCTTATTCAACTGCACGATTTTCTAGCGAAGCAAGGTTCGGGCACGTTCATGAAGACGGTGAGCGGAGAACTGCGCATCCCGTACACCACTGCCATGGGCTACATGGGCGAGGCCAAAGAAGCCGATGACCCGAGTTGTTACGAGATCGGTAACAACGAACTAGTAGCTGCTGCTCCGGAAAACTCCGAAGATGGCAACGACGCTCACGCGACAGCCGTCGAAGCAGCCAAAACAGCCGAGCGCGAAAAACGTGAGCAAGCAAAGCGAGAGGGGAGATTCTCTTACCTGTATCGGGTGGATTTTTGCCCTGTGAGTACCGAAATGCGCGACCAGTGCAAAGCGAGAGTCAAAGAGCTTGGCATCGCGGAGGCGTTTACCCGGTTCTACAGCGCGCTATTTCCGACAGATCTGAGCAGCACGCAAGACACGCTAGCTGCGGAAGCTCAACCATTGCAAATTCAGAACGAAGAAGTCCCAGTGGCAACCGAGGCCGCCGAACACCATGGCTGTTATGTCTGCGGGACTGGTTCGGGAATTTGCCTCCTTCACAAGTTGGAAGGACAGGCAGACGCCGCCGAGATTCCCAACGACACAGCCGTTGAGAAATTCCGGGGACACGTAGTGGACCAGGGAGGTGCACATGAAGCCAAAGTTTATTAAACCTCTCGTGAACCAGCGCGAGGCCAACGCGCTAGAAGGCGAGTTTTTGACTCGCCTTCACTATCGCGAAATCGCACAACCCGACATCCCATACATAGACGATGAAAGCGGGAAGCTGGTGTGCCTGCTGGTAAAGCAGTGTCTGCTGGCCGACGTGTGCCAGCCGGCATACGAGCACCTGCGCCGAGTCTCGAAGATACCAAACAATCGCGGCATGGCGGTTGCGGGTAAAGGCGGGATGATGCCTGGTCTTACCAAGGACGGGTCTTTGTCCAGCCGCAATGAGGTTCCACGCCCCGTGTGGGAAGCCGCCGGTAAACCGCTATGTGACTTCTTGGGTTTTTTCGACTACCGAGACCTAAGCGACAAACGCAAGCTGAACTGCCGCGAGACCGAGTGGACCGGAACGCACCGCGCCATTTACGAGGCAGCGCTTCCTTTTATATGCGAGGTCAATTCGGCTTTCAGGAGTTGCCTGCCGTTTGAGCACTCGGTGCAAGTGAACGAAGTTGGCAAAGTAGCGGACCACTTGAAAATCGCGGGCACGGCATTCACCACCGTCACGGTTAACAAGAACCTGCGCACCGCCTGCCATAAGGACGAAGGAGACCTGCGCCAGGGCACAGGTTGCATGGCTACTCTGGGCGAGTGGAAAGGCTCGGAGTTGGTGATCCCGCAGTTCGGACTAGCCGTGAATTATCAACCGGGCGATTTGTTGCTCGCGGACGTTCACCTCTGGCACGGCAATGCACCTTTTGTCGCGGGAGGAGAGCGGGTCACAACTGTCCTCTATTGCCGTGATCGCATGCACGAGTGTGGCAAGGATTCGGGCGCAGACTCGGGAAACCTACTCCCTTTTCCTCTTTCGCAGCATTGCCCACCCCAGTATTAGCTCTCAAGCGGCTGCCATTTAGCTGTTTTTCAACTTTCCCCAGTAGTTAATAAAGGGACGTTGGAAAGCCAATGCCTGCTGCACCATCTCGATTCACAGGAGCAACAAAGATGACTGATAACAATTCGCGTGGGGAGAATCTGCAGGCTAAAGACAGCAAGAGGTGTGCTATTTACGCGCGATATTCCTCTGACCTGCAACGTCCAAGCTCAATCGAAGATCAGGTTCGGAAATGCACCCAGGAGTGCCAGCGGCACAAGGGGTGGACTATTACAGAGGAGTGGGTGGTAGCGGATCAGGAAGTGTCGGGCAGGTCGCTTGTAGGGCGGGATGCGCTGACCTCGCTCAAAGAGGCAGTTAAGAAGACCCCGCGCCCCTTCGATTGCGTACTTATCGATGATACCTCGCGCCTCGGACGCAATCTCGCTGATGTGCTGAAACTGGCGGAAGTCTTCGAGCACTACGAGGTGTCGCTTCAATTCGTAAGTCCGCCGCTTAATTCAAGCGATCCTAATTTTCGCCAACTCCTAATCTTCAAAGGCATGATGGATGAGCAATATAGCGTTGGCTTGGGTTACAGGGTGCGGCGGGGGCACGAAGGCCGCGTGCTTAAGGGTTACAACGCGGGTGCCGTGTGTTACGGCTACAGAAACGTGGACGAGGTGGATCCTAATGGCAAGGGGGACGGTGTAATTGGGGCACAGCTTCAAATCATTGAGGAGCAGGGAGAAACAGTGCGTCGAATATTCACAATGTATGCCAATGGGTTCAGTCTTGACAGGATAGCGCGGGTATTCCGAGCGGAGGGCGTCCCCGCGCCCAAACCCCCGCGCAGAAATTCTGTTCGCGGTTGGTCAGCGGACGGCATCGCCGGAATACTGCGAAACAAAAAGTACATCGGGATCAATGAGTGGGGCCGCACAAAAGAAGTCCGTGACCCGGAGACTGGCAGAACGTTGACCAGGCCGAGACCAGAAGAGGAATGGGTACGTTGCGAAAACCCAAAATGGCGGATTGTTTCGCCTGAACTTTGGGAAAAGGTACAGGAGCAGCTGGCGCTGAAAAGGAAATTCGGCATTCCTAAGAACGGCGGGTTAACCAGAACGAAGCGTAGCCAGAACTATCTTTTTAGTGGACTGATTTCCTGCGGAGCTTGTAAGGGGTCCATCAATATTGTTGACGGTACAAAGGGCGGCGCAACGGTCTGGTACGGTTGCAGCGCACATCGTTACAAGGGGGCTTGTACGAATGCCATCACAATCCGGCGAGACCGCCTGGAAGAGCAACTTCTGTCCTGGCTCACTGGCGATCTGGTTCAAGGTGATCGGCTGGAGCAGACTGTAAGTTCCTTTTGCGCAAATGTTCAGAAGCGCATGTCCAAGCTACAGGCCGACGCCCGGAAGAATGCCCTTAACGCGCCAGCCCTACGGAAGGAATGGGAGCAGAAAAAGCAGGAAGCCTGTAACATCACCGACGTGATGGCAACGATGGGGCGCAATTCCTCGCCGATGTTGCAGTCGCGCTTGCAGGCAGCCGAAGAGCGTATGCAGGAGATCGAACAACTACTAGCTCGGGCAAAGGAGCCAGAGCCGATCATCGGATTCTCCGTTGACGCGATAAAAGAGAACTTGTTAACGAAGTTGGCCGACCTAAAAGCCGTGCTAACGAGTTCACCGCAAGTGGGCAGGCAGATTCTCGGAAAGTATATAAGGCGGATAACGCTGACGCCCAGCGGGATCGAGGGTGAACGGGTACTCTACGCGGATGTGGAATTTGAATTGGTCGCCGGCGGAAATTCGGGGGTATTGCTGACCGACGGGGGGGATGCATTCAGTCAGCAATACGGTTTTAGCACGATAGCGATAACTGGCCCGGTTCTGGAAACACGCCCAGTTCGGAACAAGCTAGCGCCTATCCAGAAGGAAATAGCCGACCATAACGTGTAGAGTTCCCCAAAGGGCGAAATCGCATGCGATTTCGATCCTTGCATTCTCTCGTAATCGTGACTTGTTGACGGTTCGACAAAAGTTGTGTTCGCACAATTGTTTCAGCGCTAGTGATATTGTCCTGAGGCGCTTGGCCTCTGGGAGCAGCAATGAAGGATATGCTTTCCAGTGCAGCTTCGATCCGACTGGTCCGGGCCGCACAATACCTTCGCGTGAGCACGGATCATCAACAATATTCCATCGCTAATCAATCGGCTGCGATTGCTCTCTATGCAGCTGCTCACAACAACGGCATTGTGCGCTCCTTCGTTGACGAAGGAAAAACGGGGAGGACGATCAGGGGGCGTAAGGGGCTGCTAGAGTTGCTCCGCCTAGTCGAATCCGGGGAGGCCGACTTCACCCAGGTGCTTGTGTATGACGTGAGTCGGTGGGGACGGTTCGCAGATAACGACGAATCCGCTCACTATGAATATTTGTGCAAACGAGCCGGGATCGCAGTGCGTTATTGCGCGGAGCAATTTGAAAATGACAATAGCCCTACCTCGAATCTGCTCAAAGCACTCAAACGAACGATGGCGAGCGAGTACAGCCGTGAACTGTCGGTAAAAGTATCCAGCGGGCAACGCCGGTTAGCTTCTATGGGGTGGTGGCAAGGAGGAGTTGCACCCTTTGGATATCGGCGGTTGTTGGTAAATCAGGATCGAAAACCCAAGCATCTCTTGAAGTTCCGTGAGTGGAAAAGCATTGATTCAGACCGCATCGTTTTGACGCCTGGACCGAAAGAGGCGGTGGAGACCGTCTGCCTTGCGTTTGACCTCTACACAAAACACGGAATGAAGCGAAAACGAATTGCCGAAGTTCTCAATCAGCGCAAGATATTTATCGGCAAGCGCCCTTGGAGCGATGTGATGGTTCGGGAGCTTTTGACAAGGCATATCTATAAGGGAGCGTATGCCTATTGCAAACACAATCACAAATACATAACACTGCCTCGTGACAAATGGCTAATACGCGAGCACGCGTTCCCGGGGATCATCTCCGATAAGCAGTGGGCACGCGCGAGTGAACTCATCGCGCGCGAAGTAAAGCCTCTAGTGGATTCTGAAATGCTAGATGGGCTACGCCGGTTGTGGGACCGGGCAGGGAAACTCAATTCCAGTCTCATCAACTACTCAAAAGGCGTTCCCTCGGTCCAAGCGTACACGAATCATTTTGGCGGACTCAATGAGGCGTACAAGTTGATCGGCTATCCCCTTCCGAGAGACCTTTCCTATGGTCACGCTATCCGAATGAGTAGAAAACTCAACCGAATGCTTTGCGACAACATTTGCGAACGGGTGCGGGCAGTTGGTGGAAGTGCGGAACTTCTGCCGGGGTTTGGGATGATCCAACTGAACGACAATGTAATCGTAAAAGTAGCGCTTCGCAAGTGTTGGCTGCGAGAGGTAGGCCTGGTGTGGGTATTGCCGCTAGGCAAACACTCCCCTGCCGATGTGCACATAATCGGCCGTTTGAAACCACCACATCGCTCAATAATGGATTACTTTGTACTTCCTGCGGTTTCGCAACTTCACGGCGGCTTACGTTCTCTCGAAAAGGAAAGCGTTAGTTACTTGGAACTCTATCATTTCAGGACTCTCCAACCCTTCATTGAGACATTTCGACGCTGCTCCATTCATGAGGCTGCATGAAGAAGAAAAAGGCCGTTAGAGGTATCAGTGTTCAAATGCGAAACACGTTGGCGTTGCCTGAGCGTGCTGAGACGACTGTTAGGTACCTTGGCAACATAAACGCGGTGTTTGGTGAGCTATTCGCGGATGAGAACTTTATTACCCTCTTACGGGCTGAATCTCTAACCGCGATTCCCAGATATTTGTGGCCAGTATTCGATGAAGCAAAGAACAGGCATGAAGTCGCGTAAGGACGACGGTGGTGCGTGCTGGCGGCAATGGTATCGCACGCGACGAGCGAATCTGCTGCGCCTCTCGGGCGAACCTCCGAAGAATCTGTGTATTGACCAACTGAACCTAACGGTCTGCGGCCGTTATGCTGAATCGCTGTTGAAGAATGCACGGATAACTAGATACCTAGCGAAGTATCATCCCGGCGAGTTGCGCGGCCTACAGACTCTCGTGCGGGAGTTTGACAGGATTTGCCAAAGCTTGACACTGCCGGGGCAGTGGACGGATTGAAGCGGCCCCGGCGCTACCTTGACGTGCGTCGAGACTCAATAAAGAGGGTCTACCGTCAGGGATATGCACGCAAACGCCACGAATCAGCGCCACTCCTGCGCGAGAGGGAAATGTTTCTCACGTATTTGTTGCGACGCGGAATGTCGCGAGAGCGGGTTCAGCTGATCGCTTCGATGATAATTCGGGCTGTGCGCGCACTCCGACTAAGAGAAATGCGCGACATTACCCCGCCCGAGATCGAGGAGGCGATTAGAAGAATTTGGAGACGGCCACTTACCAAGTATTCCAGCTTTTATGGTTCTAGCAGCGCGTACACTTTTCGCTGGGCGGTGAGGAAGTGGCTGCGTTTTCATAACTGTCTAAAGATGCCGAGAAGACCGCGCGGAGCATCGGCGAGAAAACTGGACCTATTCGAATCATTTCTTCAATCCAGACAGTTTTCTGAAAGCACAATCGAAGGACATCGGTGGCACTCGAAGAGCTTCCTTGTATGGATGGCAGCAAGGCATAAGCCCTTCGCCCGTCTCTCGTTAGCCGACGTGAACAAGTTTCTTTCAGAGAAAAGATCTGTATCAGGCTGGTCGCTTGCCACGTTGTGTTCAACCGCGCAGTCTTTGAAGGCTTTTCTTCGTTATTCGCAAACTAAAGGTTGGTGCCGCCCTGGTTTGGCGGATGCGATCAGGGCACCGCGCAACAGCAAGTTCGCCGCTCCGTGCCAAGCCAGAAAGTGGAGCGAAGTCGAAAAACTGCTCAAATCAGTGACGGGAAACGATCACGCTAGCGTTAGAGCCAAGGCGGCTCTGAATCTGGTTGCCACATACGCATTCAGAAGTGGAGAGATGGCACGTCTACGAATTAGGGATTTCAATTGGCAAAAGAAAACGGTGACAATCCGACGGTCGAAAAACGATTGTCAGCAGCGTTATCCACTGACTCGGAGTGCCGCCAAAGCTGTGGCCAACTACATCAGAGTAAGGCCACCCTATCCCACGGATGCGCTGTTTCTGACGATAAAGACTCCATATCGCCCTGCTCGCAAGAAATCGTTCTACGCTATCACCAGTCATCGACTTAGCAAAGTGGGGATCGTCTCGGGAAAGCGCGGGCCTCATGCGATTCGACATGCAAAAGCGATCAGGCTTTTGACTAGAGGTTCGTCAATACGAGAAATCGGCGACTTCCTTGGGCAGCGATGTCCCGACTCTCCGCTTATCTATGCAAAATTTAGCGTCAAGCTTCTTCGACAAGTCAGTGATTTTAAGCTCGGAGATCTCTTATGAAAGTCTCTGGCGCGGTCGGGGAATACATCGCTTGGAAGCATTCCCTCGGCATACGCTTTAGCTCTATTGCAAGATTCTTCTCGTCGTTTACAAGAGAATTGAATGGGAAAGACGTTCACCAGGTCAGATCGGCTGAGATAGCGCGTTTTCTTAATCGAACACGAATTACGAGTTCTACATGGCAACAAAACTACGACAAGCTAGACCGTTTCTTTCGATATCTAAAGATCTCGGGAAAGATTATCCGCAATCCGATGCCCACGCGGGCCGCTCGCACTCCGATCACATTTGTTCCATACATCTATTCACGGGCGGAGATCAAGCGTCTGACTGACCGCACTATCCTCAAGAAAGTAGCGCGCAGGCCGTTGATGGATGTAGAGACGTTTCGCACACTGCTATTGTTTCTTTATGGAACGGGTGTTTCGGTAAGTGAGGCATTAAACCTTCACAAACGCAACATCAATTTCCGAAGCAATGTGATTAGGATCGCACGCCATGAGGATTCCCCGCATCGGCAAATTCCTATCGGCCCCGATGTGACAATACTGCTCAAGAACTTTCTTAAGTCGCCTACTCGTCATTCACTTCGCTGTGGATATGTGTTTGCGACAATTAAGGGAAACAGGCTCTCCCCTGTCACCGTTATAGCCAATTTTCGGCACCTTAGACGGCACGCCAAAATATCCACGCCGGATGGTTCATACTACCAACCCCGAATGCATGACTTGAGAAGTACATTCGCCGTGCATCGAATTGAGTCTTGGTATCGGGAGGGAGTTGACGTTTACAAAATGATCCCCGCGCTGGCTGTCTATATGGGCCGGGTGGGGATTCGCTCCACAGAAAAATATGTACTCTTAACTCCAGCACACTTCCGCAGACAGGTTAAGTAGCGACCCGAAGTGCAAAACCCAACCGTGGGACCTACCGTTCTTGTGGGGCTCATCGTGATTGCCGAGGAGCTCCATACACTGGACGCTGCGTGAAGCCGCGCTCGCAAAGGAACTGCTCGACTAAGCACGGGACCAGCCATTCGTTCAGGATTGCATTGAGTACAGAGTCAGGTACCTTTTGCTTGGGGTCGAAAACGAGCACCGTATCCCGGCGTTGCCGGCGAGCACGTTTCTCGTTCTGCGGGCCTGGTTGTGAGCCTGGCATTTGTGAGCCTGGCATTTCCTTCCCCCTTATTCGCGCAGTCCGAGCGCCGTCTCCGACAACGCAACGCATTCCACTGATGAAATGATGTAATCAATTCCGCTGAACGGAATGAAGAGAACGAGAGTGGTGATCGAGGCCGGAACCTCGTGTTTCTCCAGCATCTCCTGATTGAAAGTCTTGCTCTCGACCCAAATCCCGCTCATCTCGACTCTATGCAGCCGCACGAATACGTTATTTTCTTTGTCGAGAGCCGGGATGCGCGCGACGATCAGTGTGCCGACCATCTCGCGCACGCTTAGGACTGTCGGTTGTTCCATATCTGACTCCCTGCACGGCTGGTTAAAAGCGGGACCGCCCTAGTGGATGAAAGCAGCCCCGCCTTGCTCGCTTCGTCGTGTTGTTTCCAAGCTACGAGCACGATTTGAAAATCGGGTAACGTCGTTCTCAATTACATCGTCCGGGTCTATCTCCCCCAGTCACCGGCGACATGCCTGAGGAGATACGCGTCCACCGCGCCCCGCGTAGCCACAATCTGGCCGGGATCGAACCTGATTTCGCTCATCCCTCAACCTTGATGCGGAACCTCCTCAAGACAACCGATTTTTGTTGGCGTTCTCTCAGACATTTCCTAACAGCCTCTGCGAACGCGGCCCTCAACTGATTGACATGACGGTTGGTCGTACGGTCCTTCTCTAATTCGCGAGGACCGCGTAGCTCGACGAAGAACGTGTCCCACAGGATGAGCTTGCGTTTCCTCATCGCCGCTCCCGATTCTGAGTCAACTCAAACAAGTGGCTCAGGCGGGTGCCCAGAGCAATCGCAAGATTCTCCATGTTGTTTAACATGGGATTGCCATGACCCTGTTCGATGTGAACTAGAGTAGAGACGCTGAACTTTGCTCTCTTCGCCAATTCTCGCCGTGAGAGTTTCGCATTGAGCCGTTGCTCCTTCACAACGGCTCCAAAGTTCTTCTGCCACCAGGCAAACTCTCGCTCGAACGCTTTGGTTCTTCTCAACAACTTGTTACTTTTTGGCACGTTGGCCTTTCCGCCGCCGCAGTGGCTCTGGCTTGAGGGAGAAGCCCTTCATTTGTGGGATGCGGCTCGTTCGGAAATCTTTATCGAGAGTGCGAATGCAGCCACGGAGAATGTCCTCCACGAATCTGATTCGCTTGACACTGGCGTCCTTCGGACCCATCACTTCGATCATCAGCGTAGTGCAGATCACTGGTTTATTTTTCGTCATCCCTCCCTCTCGTGCACGAAGGGATAGCTCCGCAGAACCTTCCCGTTCCCGGTTGACCAGTCCACGTGCTCCGGCTCGATCTGAATGAACGGGCGAATGCCGAAGTGGATGGCAGTGTTGTCGGTGAACTTGACCGTTATGTTGCGCCAGTCCGACTCGTTAGTGACGGTCACCTTGGCGACGGTCTTGCCAACCACTTCGGGGTAGTCATGAATCCGATGCGGCATAGATATTTCTCTCCTAATGCAAACTGGTAAGCACTCGTACCGATGGGGGCCAGTGCTTTACCCTTTGGCCTGATGTGCACATAGGCGGCTGCCTGGGCACGCTCTACCCTCATTTGCGCGATTAGTTGAGCTAACGTCACGTTTTTTCCTCCAATCCGCCGTCTTGGCGAATGGGCTACCATACCTGCTCTCTCCGAGAAGTAAAGCGAAAAAATATCGTGCCGCGAGATAACTCAAAATCATGGGCTTGTAACGCTGGGTGTATTTGGAGAGGCCGCACTTGCGGCGAGAATGCAGCTCAGAGAAACCCATCCTCAGCAGTTTGAATCAGCAGCGCAACGTACGATAAATGGAGGCAGATTGGGTTTTGGAATTGAGACTGGGCGAGACCCCTTCGATCACCTCAATCCCGTAGCTCAATGGCCACGCAACCTGCCTAACAGATAACCGAGAGCGAAGGCCAGCATCATTCCGGCCATGAAGCATAGCCAGATCGAGATGTGCAGCTGCTCCATTTCTTTTAGTTTCGTGCGGAGATGATCCATTCCAGGTGGGTCCATTTGCGAAATCTAGCACCGTCGCGCCCTCACTGCTAGCCCCTCGCCATCACGTGCGGCCCAAAGCCCATCTTTCCGAAAAGCTAGGCTTCAGTAAAGAGAACGGGCGGGATCAAGCGCTATAAGCGGGCGTCTTAACTAAACGACTTGCCTCGTCGGTAGTTTCCAGCTAGGAGGGCAAAATGCACGATAAATGGAAACAAGAAGTAACAGCGGAGCAAGAGCGCATGCTGAAGATAGTGGCAAAGGTGGCAGCACGGAGGTTGACGCCGATAGAGACACATTCCATCTGCGTATTACTTTCTATGGCGTTTGGCAGAGGCACGTTACAGAGCAGGACATTCGCTTGGCACGTGAACGAGGTTAGGCGGGGCCTCAGGCTGCCACAAATCACGCAAGCTGTAGCTGGTAATCCTACGACGGAGGAGAAGATGGAGCTGTTGCGATCTGCGATGGAGAAGCTTGGCGATGACACTCAGGCCATGTTGATACATTTGCTGCTGCTCTCTCCTTTTTATGAAGCGGCAAACGATCAGCTAAACATAGCTGGAAAGCAAGAGAGCTGAACAGTAATTGTGGCGACGCAGGTGCAATCCCCAAAGCCACCCTTTAGGCAGTCGAATTACTAATACGTCTGATTCAAAGGCGCGAGAATCAAGGCGAATAAAGGGCATGTATACGTTAGTCTTGGTCCGTGAGCTTTGCCGTTCTTACTCTAAAACGAAGACTCCAGCCAATCCTCTCCATATCAGTACAAATTTCGCCTTCGTTCCATCGACCGGAATTAGTGCTTCTCGATGTCTTCACTTTGGATCATCCAGGCTGAAGAGCGGGTCCGAGCCAGATGCGCGTGGTCCTGTAAATGGGAATTCGGAGCGCAGCGCCGCTTCGAGCTTTTCAATTGTGGGTCTTGGTGCTTACTCCGGCCGCCTTCGCGACTGCCCGAATCGCTGGTCCATGCAATTTGCGCTGAAGTCCTGGGTCTGTCGTTTGATTCTCGGTTTCATTCGGACTATATTCCAAAGTAAATGTATCCAGGATGCTGATTTCTTCCCCTTGCTCCCAGCGTCTATCTGTCTCTTTCCAGCGCCAACCGTGACAGAATGGCAGATTAAATCCAACAAGTAAGGCTTCCGCGTTCTTAGCCGCCTTCCAGAGAACTTCTTCCATAAACTCCGAGCGGGTTTACCAAACGAAGACGTTGCTGAGGCTCGCTGGCGTTCGATGCCATCGGATTTGACTCCTGGCGCGTCCCAATTTTTACCCGTGCGAGTCCTTCCTCGGCCTTGCGGTGGCAATTTAGACAAAGCGGGACCACAAAATCGGGGTCATTCTGCTCGCGAGCACAATCTTCATTGGTCCGTTTTGGCGAATCGCGGGGGCGAGGACAGCAACCGTTCCATCGCGATTGCTTGCCGCTCTGCTTGCATGTCCCCTGAAACCTGAAACTCTCTATGGTATTCGAGCTGCGCTTCAGTGAGCCTTCCTTCGCGCTGAAACACGATGCCGAGCGTCCGGTGGAGCGCTGGAAATTTGGGGTCTAGCTGGTTCAAGTCCTGAAGTACCTCGTCTGCCCCAGAAAAATTCCCCAGGCTGATCTTTGTGTCGGCGAGGGCCAGCAGAATTGGTTTGCGTTTCGATGCAAGTTCCGGTGAGTCCACAACCTTTCTGAGCAGAGGTTCGGCTTCCGCGTACTGATGCGTCTCAAAGAGGCCATGCGCCAAATTGTAGATTGCGTTGGCATCGTTCGGCGCAAGGTGAAAGGCCATTCTGAACTCTTTCATTGCTCGATCCCACTCGCCATTTTCCAAATGGATCGCGGCGAAACTGTCAATTACGTACACATTCGTCGGATCGAGGTCGAGGGCACGCTGGTAGAAGGCTTCGTTGTTCTTATAGAACCGTTGCTGGTGAATCGTAAGAACGGCAAAGGCAAGCAGGAGTGCAGTGGTGGCCGTCATGAAAGTCACTCTGATCACCTTTGGGCCAGTCCAGACCCATCTCGCAAGCAAGCCGAAAAGCAAGCACAGTCCGACCGAAGGGAGATACAGGTAGCGGTCGTGCGTCATGTCGCCTTGGTCGTAGATACGAATGCCGAGCAGGGCCGGCATGAGGGGCAGAACGATTATGGAAGCGGCAATGCCGATCAGGGGCGTGTAGCGCAGCGCAAGCCAAATTAGCAGGGCGGTAGCCAGTACGAAGCCCGCTACTGTTGTCCACATGCTGGTGGTGGGCGCCGAGAGAATCGGATTCACATAGAAACCGCTCAGGTGAATGGGAAAGAACAATTTCTTTAGGTAGAAGGCAAGCACAGAGGGACTCGTCAGCACCACTTCGCGCCAGGTGTGCTTGCTCGCCTCAGTTCCGATCCGATGAAGCGCCCACCAGCGGACTAAGAGGTATGCTGCTGTAATCGAGAGGTACCAGAGGCCGACAATAACAGCTCTTTTGTATTGTCCAAAAACGCGCAATATCAATAGAAGCACAGGTGCGAGGACAATTGCAGTTTCTTTGGTCAACAGGGCAGCAACGTAGAGACTCATGCTGCCAACAAGCTGTGCAGTGCTCAAAGGAGAGGCTGTGTTGCCTGGAAGCAGAACGAGCATTGCGCCTAATGCGAACAGCGTGAAGAGAATTTCGTTACTTGCGGACACCCAGGAGGCCGCGTCTACGTGAATTGGATGCACTGCAAATAACAAGGCGGCGAGGAGCGCTGCCTGCGTGTTCCACAGGAGTTGCTTGTATAATTTGTAAGCTGCAACAGTTGTGACTGAATGCAGTAAGACGCTCGTAAAATGCCACCATGGAGGAGACAAGCCGCCGATTGTGCTCACGACCAACATCCAGATGGAAAAGAGTGGTCGATAGAAATGGATTGCCTGCTCAGTTCCCGACTGACTCCAAAGATGCGTCGAGAACAATCGCGGCAAGTAGTCCCACGATTGAATCTGCGGATTGTCGACGATCTGCCAACGATCGTCTCGTATGAATTGAGAAAGCAGTGACGGAATAAAAATCACGAAAGCAATAACGGACACACACAAGGATGTCAGATTTCTTATCAGCCAGACGTACGTCGCCCGCTTCGTGTGCTTCGTCTTCGACACCTCGCCCTTCGCTCTATCAAAACATCATGCGCGGCTATTTTCAACAATCCCCACGAACAGGGCAAATCAGGACTGTCGAAGTCGTCAAAGAATTCCCGGAGGTTTGCAGCCTAGCCTCGTTTGACCTGCTCCCCTGTTTCCGCATACAGCTGAGTGACCTGATCACCTGAATCCGCACGAAATTGAATATGATTTCGTCGAAGGAAAGGGGAAGAGTGTATGTCAACAAGCAGGCACACGGAGGCGCAGATGATCGGGGCGCTGAAGCAGGTGTAGGCAGGGCGGAAGGTAGAGGACGTAGCGCGGGAAGTGGGGGTATCGAAGCACACGATGTACGCTTGGAAAGGGAAGTACGGCGGGATGGACGTGAGCGAGGCGCAGGAAGCGAAACAGTTGCGCGACGAGAACACGCGGCTGCGGAAGCTGGTGGCAGACCTGAGTCTGGACAAAGAAGCCTTGCCGTCGGTGATCCGAAAAAACGGCTGGAGCTCGTAGCCCTGAAGGCGGCTGTCGAGCAAGTGCGCGAGGAGTATGCTTTCAGCCAGCGGCGGGCGTGCGGTTTGACGACGATAGCGGTTTCGAGTTACCGCTACCAGACGAGGCGCTCGGATGAACCGCTACGAACGCGGCTGGTGGAGCTAGCGCGGGAGAAGCCGCGCTTCGGGTATCGGCGGTTGCATGTTTTGCGTGGCCGCTTGGGAGAGCATGTAAACCACAAGCGCGTGCATCGCGTGTATCGGGAGGCGGGGCTGATGATCCGGCGGAAGAAGCGGACACTTTGCGCCCGCGTGGGACAGCCATTGCGGGCTTGGACAGCGGCGAACCAGGAGTGGGCGTTGGATTTCGTGCACGATGCGGTGGACTGCGGGCGAACGATCCGGGTGCTGAGCGTAATGGATGCGTACACGCGGGAATGTTTGGCCTTGGAAGTGGACACGAGCTTTGCCAGCAGGAGAGTAACACGCGTGTTGGATGCGATCGTGGCCGAGCGCGGGCAACCCTTGGCGATTCGCTGCGACAATGGGCCGGAACTGACGAGTCGGCATTTCCTGGCCTGGTGTGTGGAGCGACGGATCGAGTTGGTCCACATTCAGCCGGGGAAGCCGACGCAGAACGCGCACGTCGAAAGCTTCCATGGACGGTTGCGAGAAGAGTGTTTGAATTTGAGCGGTTTCAAAATCTGTTCGACGCCAAGCGCAAGATCGCTAGGTGGAGAACGGAATTAACGAAGAACGACCGCACAGCAGTTTGGGGTATCTGACGCCGAACGAGTATGCGGCACGGGAAACAATGAGCTATGGAAAAGACGCTTGCCAAAACACGGCAAGCTTGGAAAACGCGAAACCATCCGTTTCCCACTTTCCCACAGCTCCGGCGACGGCTGCGGGTGTTGAAATTGAGAAACTCTGTCGTACTATCTCGTGAACGGAAACAGGGGGAGGTCAGTCTCAACAGGTTCACCGCCAGCAACCGCTAGGTTGCTGTGCAGCTCCCGTTCCGGGGTGACGGGTCACCCTCAAACCCGACGCCGGAGGCGGCGCGCCTTTGATCTTCCCAGTCACCGTTCACCATCCAGGAAAAAACCCAAGTACGTCGCGAGAACGACGTATTCAATGCCGGTCAGCACCGCGTAAAGAACCAAAGGCACAACTGGGACTCTCAGAAGAAAAAACACTCCCAGGCCGGAATGTACGACGAAGAATAGACCCAGGAGTGCCCAGAACTTCTGTTTTCCCCACGACTGCCGACACGCTCGGATGGCGTAGCCAAAGACGATTGCGGTCATTCCTGCAAACCCTAGCCATTTTAGAGGCAGGTTCGGGGAGCCGCCCGTCCTGGCTTGGTGCATAGCAAACATCCAGACCGAGATCACGATCAGGACGGCAATTGCCACATAAAGCAGCCACTCTTTGATTCTTCCCGATCTGGTCTGCCGGGGCATCTGGCTCCGTGTCGCGCTCGTGAGGCTCAATGACAGCCTCCAGTAGCCATGCTGTACATCTCAGTGCCAAACCCTTGAGCGAGAGCCAAGTCGAGCGACATCAAGCCACCCGAAGCTGCCGTGGCGTTGGCATCGGCAACCATGGACCGCACAACGCTCGATTTCATGGGATAGATCAGGCCGGTTCCGCCCAGATAGTTTGGTGCCGAGGCCGCGTACTGCACGGCAGCGTTGTACTGGCTGGCGGCGAGAATGGCTGCTGTTCCTTCACCCGCTGACGACAGGCTTGGGGAGAACGGATTAAGAGCGCTCGCAGTCGCGCTGCCGAAAACGTTTACGCAGCCGCCCTGCTTAAATTCGGCGGTAAAGTTCTTTAAAGAGAACAGATTTTTGGCGAAAGCTCCCCACCAGCTAAAGTTCCCGTTGTTTGCGGCAGGAGTTGCCCAGAACTTACAGTATGACCCAATGATCGTCCCCTCTTGCATAATGTCAATACAGCGGAACGGATCGTTGTCGTAAGCACCGGGTACATATTCACAAGGTCCATTCCCGTGCAAAACGCACGCTATGTATATGAATACTTTTTGGGCATAGCATGCGGTTCCAGTGGCGCACTCGCCTCGTGAGCCAGTCATGCTAGCTAGATCTGGGTTTTGTGAGGCTCCCACTCCCGGTGATGGATGACTTGGATCGTATATGCCCCAACAATCCATGCCGGAAATTGTATCGCAGGGATCTAACCCTAGCGGGTCCACCAACGACAATGGATTATTCACGACATACGCATAGCGGTTCCAGCTCTGCGGACTGGCGGGGTCGACTGCGCCCAAGCCAGCCGGCTCGGGTGAAAGCCAGCGACCCTGAACGGGAGGGTACTTCCGGAACGGGAAATCGTGGATACCAGAGACGGTATCCTGGTTCTGACCCGTGAAGGACAAGTCCGTTGTTCCCGCTTGCGAATACGGTTCACCGTAGGGCCCGTAAGCCGTCGAAGAATACAATGTCTGGGTTGGCGTGGTCGCCAATCGCGAACTACCGAGATGGTCGGTGTGACGATAGTACGCTACCTTGGTGCTGGTGTTCAGGCTGGCGCTGGTGTACACCGCTTGCGCGCTGGGCAACGGTATGAACGCGCTCACGAACGTCTGTCCGTTCATGGTGGCGAATCTGCCTTGCGGCCCGTACACAATTTGCGTATAAGTGCTGCCCACGGTCTTTTCTACCATCCGGCCGAGGGCGTCATAGGTCAGACACTCCCCACCGGTTGAGCAGGTGGATGGATTGGCATCAACGCTGTGCATCTTGCCTTCCGCGTCCCAAGTGTAATTGTGAACGCAATCGTAAGTCATCTGACCGTTATTGTCATTCGTCGGCGTACAACCCGAGGCTGTTTGCAACCAATTTGTCGAAGACGAGTAGGCCTGACTCGGCGGATAGCCTGGATAGGTTATACCAGTACCGCCCGTGGGCACGGTTTTCGAGATGTTGCCGAACGCATCATATGCAAAATTCTGGTTCCAGCGGTTGGTGGCACCATTAACGCAATTCACGCTGGCAATCCGCGACAAGTCATCATGTGAGTAGTTGCAAGTCTGAGTGTCCGCGGTGCTCGTGACAGTATCGGTAATCTGCAAGGTCTTGAGCGATCCATTGGGGTTCCAGGTCGTCTGGCCGACATCCGAGTTGCTGCCAACGTTGAATGTGTACTTGGTCATACGGCCGGTGTACTGGTCAAGTTGGACCACGTCGGAGTCGCCCGACCCATAAGTCACGGTTGTCCGGTGATTCGCGAGATCATAACTCACACCATTAGCATTGATTGGATTCTGCCCCGAAGTGGCGGTGACGGCATTTGTCCGGCCCATTGGGTCCACGCCGTAGTTCTCGGTCGGCAGGCCGCTGATGCTGCTGCTCAGGGTCTTCAGCGCACCATTTTCCCAGAATCCGGCGGTTACGTGGTAGTAGTTGCTGACCGAAGCGCAACCGTTGGTGCCAGAATGTGGAGTACACTGCCACGTATCCAACAGTTCTCCGCGCACGGAATAGCTAAAGAATTCGTCCGTCGTCTTGGAACCGGACGCGCCACTGTAGGCCTCGACAAGCCGTCCTTTCGGGTTCGACATTGCAGTGCTGTTGAACGTGGCGCTGTCGTACACCATCGTTTTCGTCGGCGTGTTCCCCGAGTCGGGACCGGTCGGGTAGCTAATTTGAGTGAGGCGGTGCAGAGCGTCATACTGATAGCAGATTTTATTTCCTTTGGCGTCGGTGAGCTTCACCAGATTGCCACTGTAGGTTCCTGAGCACGTGCCGGCAGAGTCGGAGTCGTACATATAGGTGGTGGTTAGATTGTTCTGTTCCGGGTTCTGCTCGGAGATGAGCCGCCCCACCATGTCGTACGTATACACGCGGATCTGGTGGCCGGATGATGCCTGAGCATTTTGCGTCACCGTGAGCGTTGTATACAGTTGTGAGTTGATGGTCGTCGTGCCATAGGCGTAGGTTGTCAAATAGCCATTCGGGGATGATGTGTTCTGACTGCAAACGCCATAGCCGGTGCCATTGGTCTTTTCGCAAACCGAGATGAGCCGGCCCAGAGCATCATATTCCAGCTGTTTTTGCTTAGTATTCTCGCCGCTCACTACAGGCCCCACCTCTTGGAGAACATCGTTTTGGGTGTAGGTGAATTTAACCCACCCACCGCCACCATCTGTGGTTTGCGTGACTCGACCTAAGGAATCAAACGTACTGGTGGTCTTTGCAGCGCTTGAGCACCCATTTCCAGATGTGGTCACACATGGCATTGTGGATTGGTAGGGTCGCAGCAAAGAATCATAAATAAGTTGCGTCGAGTCCCAATTGCTCGAAGTTGGCCCTTCTCGCTGCTGCGAGTACAGTGCTTGCCCGAACGTCCCAAGGGTAGTCAGGTGCTCCAAAACGGAACCGCCGGCGTTGAACAGCATACGGCTATCGAGAGTTGTTGGCGTGTAAGTGAAACTTGTGGTCGTTGTATTGGTGTTCGAAGTATAGGGTGCGACGACCGAACCCGGCCGCCAGAAATAGGGGTCTGTAAAGCTACTGTTTGCAGTGTTGCCATTAATGTCGGTGGTCGACGTCACCACCGCGCCGATGCAATCATAGGTTATAGACGCAGAGCTGGACAGACCGCTTATCGGCAAAGTGTACGAAGTGGGGAAGCTGTTGCCGCAAGATTTTGTCGTATTTCCCTGAGCTGCCGTAGAGTAATTGTATGTCGTCCATTGGCCGTTTGCGTCTTGCGATTTGTAGAGATTCCCGGTGTCGTAGTACTGGAAGTGAGTCGTCAGCGACGAAGCAAACTGCCCGTACTGCCCATTGTTTAAGGATAGGGCGGTGGAGATCGTCGTAGGATTGCCACGCGAGCCGAAGATGCCGCCCTGTTGCGGTGTTCCGGTGGTCGGCTGTGGCGAATATTCGTCGTAGGTGTACCTTGTCTCCGAAAGTAGATTGCTGTTTCCGTCCAAAACCGAAACAACACAGGGGACACTTGCGACGTTATTGATGAGCCCAACACAGCCAGAGGGAGGGCCATTCGACCAACTTCCAAATTGGATCGTGGTTTGGCGCAAAAGAGTCGTTGGCGCACCGCTACTGTATGCGTACTGGTTTATCTGGCTGACAAGACCCGAACCGGGGTTGGCCCCGTTATAGAAGGTATCGGTCTTCGACTGCTGGCCACCGTTCGGATACTGGGTAGTGACAGATGTTTCGCTTATGGGAGAGGAGATCGCCGTTTGGGTGCAGTTTGAAGTCGCTCCATTCCAGCAAGTGGAGATGGTCAGCAGTGGTGTTTGACGCTGTGTCTCGTAAAAACTGTACGTCGTCGTGGTGGTTACACTATCCTCGGTGAAACTGAGGACAGTGTTATCCCCGATCGGCGAGGTCACTGTGGTTGTCCAGTAGTTACCCGAGACTTGGCTGCGGCTGTAGCTCCAGTTTCCGCCTGGGGAACTCAATTGTCGGGTGAGACCTGCCGTGCTGCCATCGTTGAAGATTCCATTCGCACCAGCGACCCCACCCGTATATCCGTACGTGATCGTACCCCCGGTAGGAAGAGTGATTTTCAGTATTCTTCCGGTGGTGCACGTGGTTCCGGGAAGCGGAGTACAGGCTCCACTGGAGGGAGTGGCAGGCGTCGCTTCGTATTGGAATTTGTACTGCGTGCCATCTGGAAGAGTGACGTTGTCCACGAGAGCAACCGCGCTCGCCGCACTGTACTCGGCAATGGCGTGGCCGTTCCCATCAGTCGCGTTGAAATTTGTCTTCACCGTATAGTTCACGAAATTCACGGTCACAGAAACTCGCGAGCCTGAACCTTCGTTCGCTGGCGGAATGTAAGAGAAGTTCACTGTATTCGGAGCCGCGCCAGTTGCTACAAGGACGGCTTGGCCCAGCGTGTCAGTGTAAGTGCCATTGCTGAAACTGATTTTGTTCCCGTTCCTGTCATATGCAGTATATGGACTTGAACCAGTCGGCGGACTGGTAAGCCATGGTGCGCCGATAGTAGTTCCATCTTTGGATTGAATATTGCCTGAGAGGGATCCGGCATTCACGCTGAAATTAACAACATACCCAGAACCGTCAGTCGCCTTACCGGTATTAACGCCAGCCGGATTAGGGCCATTGGGCGGGCCGTATCCGCCACACGCAGCGGAGTCGATATAGGTGCCACCTGTGCCACCAGCAGGATGACCGGTGCCGGTCGCGTCGTAATACACAAAGTTGCTAAACTGCCATTCCTGGTATGTATTCTGGCCGTTCACACCACAGCTATTGGTGAAGTACGTGACCGAGTACGTGGCATACGGAGAAAACACTGGCCCGAGGCCTTGCCATCCCCAATAGCTTGCTATGTTCCCAATAGTCGTGACCGGCTGCCAACTCGTGGTTCCATTTGACACGACGGGCCGATAAATCGAGCTGTCGTAATTGAGGTCGTACGCAAACGGAGTACCGCGGCCGGCCTTGTGCAGTACAGGAACAGAGAAGTGCACGTTCAGATTGCCCAGGTTCACGGTGTCGAATGGTCCGCCGCCATAGCTGTTAAACGGAAGAATTCCGATGGCAATCTGGCTTAATGAGTACGGAACAAAGCTCAGCAAAACAAGCAGTGTGCACAGGACGCGTGATCTCACCTTTTGTCTCCTTGTCCGCTACTGCAGCGTGAACAGAGTATCGGGCAGGCCAGTATTGACGGAGGCACTGGTCACAATGACATCGAGGACTACTCCGCCGCCGAATATCTTTTGAAAATGAAAAGGCACCTGAAATCCATTGATTGGCTGGTAGTTGGCGAAGTCAATTTCGGTTGGGAGGTTTGTTCCCATATTGTCGTCTGGATGACTCTGGAATCCGACTGCTACTGGCAGAGATGAAACAGCATCGAGATAAAAATCCATCGTGCTCAGGGCTGCACTGGGTGCGCCCTTCGGTGACCATTGATACACCCGGACGTGCTGCGTGTCGACTCCACCATGCTGTTCTCTCGCGACGTACGAGAACACAAAATTGGGGTTCGCGGTCTGGCTTAGGGAGGTAAGTGCGGGGAAAAACCAGGCCGCATCCGTCCAGCAATTGTGCGGCGCGAAGGGCGTCGGCGTGCCTCCGTTTCTTTCCCACGCACCTCCCGGCGTTCCAGTGAGGACATTCCGAACATCGGAGCGAGTGCCACTAGTATTCAGGTTGGAATCCACGCGGCTTTCACTTGTCCCCTTGACGTAAAACGTGGCGTTGCCGGTGTCGTAATCAGAGCCGACCGTCGATGTCACACTTGCATTCAGCGTCACATCACTAAGCGTTCCTCCGCTCGTGAGTGCCGCAATAGACTGTTGGGCCAGCGTGATTGCAAACGGATCGCTTTTCGGATTTTGAGCGGACGCTACAGACACTAGAAGCAGAATTAGGGACACACCAAACCTGCAGCGAGCCATCGGCCCACCTCACAAGTGGTTTCGGTTGGCCCCCTCGAATCAACCGTGGGCGAGAATGTAGGTTACTTCCAGAACCGTGTCAAGTGAAAAGAACGTGACTGTCGTTAGCACATGATATGTCCGGTTGAGATAGCAAGTGAAGTGTCCCTTGGCAGGCGGCGAGGGTATTTGCTCAACCGGGTTTCCTTCTGTAAGGCATTGAGGGGCATTTTCTGCAAGCGCTCTCATAAGCGTTGGTTTGCCATACTCGCTGCGCTAAGCATTTCGCATTTCCTCTGGCGCTAGCTGGCCTCCGGCTCGACCCTCGAAGAGCGGCGCGTGTTGGTGAGTCGAGTAAGTCTGGTGGCGATGCCAAGGTTCTGGTTCCATTTACGAACACGCTTGCGCTGAACGCCGCAAATGTATAGCTCCACCTTTTTCCTCTCAAATGACCTACCTGATCGGAACCCCTCGTCAGTAGTTTCAGTCCGGAGGCCAATATGAACGATAAATGGACAGGGGAACTAGCGGCCGATCAAGAGGACATGCTGAAGAGAGTGGCATCGGCTGCGGCGGGGCGGCTAACTCCGATAGAAATACATTCGATCGGCGCATTGCTTTCGATGTCTTTCGGGATAGGAACGATCCAAAGCAGGATCTTCGCTAGACACGTGAATTTGATCAGGCGGGGGCTCGGATTACCGCAAATCACGCAGGCTGCAGCAGGTGATCCGACGATGGAAGAAAAAATGCAGATTCTGCGATCAGCGGTCGAAAAGCTGGGTGACGAGGCCCAAGCCATCTTGATTCAAGTGCTGCTGCGCTCTCCTATGTATCAGTCGGCGGAGCGGAGCGCATGTGGGGAGAAAGACCATGCCCCTCCAGACAGCTGATCGCAGACCGGGCCGCCAGGACCCCCGAGTCCGAGCTTCTAAGCAAAAATTTCGTTCACCTTGTCTCGCACATGTTGGCTGCGGGACGGCTTCAAGTATCGCATTGTGCTCTCCACGTCCGAGTGGCCGAGCCACTGCTGCACTGTTCGCAGATCAACACGTCGGGGAAATCATCTGGTAGCGGGTGGCTCTCAACTCCGCAATCTTTGCCGACACGAACACCCGCCCAATACAGATTGGCGGGTGTCGATGTCTGCCTATCCGCGCGTGGCTCAATGCGAATGTCAAGTTGGGAACGTGCTGGCAGCCTCTCTCTCAAAGTTTGACGGCGACGAGCGGTGGCGTTCCGGCCGGTGCGGTTAACCTCCGAATCGCTTGGCAAGTCTAGTGCCTCTGGCTGGTTGGGTCATTTGCTTGAGGGGATAGGAGATAGAGAGGTCTGAAACCGGCTCTGTCCTCTCCTTTTTGCTCCAAAAACAGTTGGTAATCGCTAGGTACGCCGCCCAGAGCTTTGATCTGCGCACCATTCATGGCATCCGTGTCAACCTTGAACTCTTTGCCTTCGATGAAGATGACATGCTCGTGTTTTCGTTCAGGGACGGTCTCCCGCGCATCGTCGGGCATTTTTACTCCTCCTTCTCCGCTACTAAAGAATAGCTTATCGCTAGCAGCCAAATATACACGATAGATGTGAGATCAAAATCAGCTTGACATCGCGTGGAGATCTTTCGCGCAGGCACACTCAAGCTCAATTCGTGTGATGCTAAACTTGACTCTGTCATGGCTGCCGCAACTCAAGGAGTGAAAATTGCCCTAGTCGGTGCCGCTGGACTCATTCTTGCGGCAATCTTGGGTGCAATCCTGCAACCGTCCTGGTGGCGATCCGATTCCCCCACAGCCGCAAAGACTTTATCGATTGCCGGTACAGTAGTCGAGCAAAGGACAAATCGGGGTATCGGCCAGGCTAATATATCGATCGTGGGCCGTCCCGAGGTGTACGTAACCGAGGATAACGGTAACTTCCATATCGAGCTGCAATCGGCACTTCCGAAGGATGGAGTGTTACGGATTCACGTGGTGAAGGACGGCTATGCGCCGTACGATGGAACCACCACGCAGACCGAGACGCTCATCGTCCAACTCAGAAGACAATGAAGTCATTTGCGACTTGTTTCCTCTTGACCGCCCTGCTGGCACCAACTGCGGCGGCGCAGCAGCACCCGAGAATTCTGCATATTCGAGGGCACATCACCGATGCGACCACACGCGATGCAGTGGCTGGCGTTACTGTCAGTGCGGTTGAGGGTAGGCACAGCGCGACCACCGACGTAAACGGTTTTTTCAGTCTTGAGCTGCGAGAGGGCATTAAGCCGGGCGACGATGTGAGGATTCACATTGAGAAGGACGGCTACAGAGCTGACGACATAACCGAAGTTGCGTCTGAAAATGTAACACACCCAATAAAGATGTCCCAGCTCAACAAACCGCGCGTTTCCCAACCCAAGTCGTCGCGGAGTTTTGTGCTTGTGGCTCCGGGACCTCTTATGAATGGCAATACTTGGGACTTTATCGTGAGCCACAAAGGTAAGCAGCTAGTGGATTCCATTGACTTAATGTTCGAAGATATAGATAAACTCGACTATCTCCAACACACAACACCTCAAGGCGTCGCCGTCTCGCCAAACGAGTACTCAATGCTGATCCATATTGATCGCATGTATCCGAAGGGGCGCGGATCCCTTTTTGCAAAACAATTCTTCTGGAAGCCGTTTTCTCTAGAGCATGGTCACTACACGATCGATATCAGCGCTAGCACCGGCCGGTTTCATCAAGAGCTATATATCGAAAAAGTAGCAGGGAAATGGAAGTACGGATCAAACGTAGCCGACAGAGATAAACATGAGATCATTTTTGCTTGCCGGGATGCTGGGTTCCCCGCGTCTATAGGTCAAAATATCATCGCGACAAGCAAATGTGCCGCCAACGCCTGCCAGTGCCTCGGGTGCGGGCGGCGTCGGCCCGCGCGGATGTCGGCAGCATAGGGTTCAGTTCCGAGCTTGGAAGACAGAGGATGAAAGTGCTTGTTTCGGGGATCTGAGCGACAGAGCGGCCACCCGGTGACCCTGCGACGAGCGACTCCAGAAGAAGAAACAGGAACGCCGGGCTCACGACAGTGACGGCCGAAAATCTCACCTGTGGTTCACACCCGTGTTGTTTCCGTTTTCCGCGTACTTACACGTACTAAGGCAGTCCTCGGCGGCTCGTAAATCATTGTAAATACTCAAAAGTGGCGTTCTGAAAAGGCTGGCGTCGGAGATTCGTAATTCTCTGGTAGCTTTCTGCTGCTGCCCGCGCTATGGTACGGCTACCCGAGCGGCTACCTTTTTGGCTGTTGTGATAGCCGTCACGAATCCCAATAGCACTGGGAAAATTAACAGTGAGCCGATATGCGATCTTTTGCGAGCAACGATTTAGCCAGTCTCGTTGGGAATTCGGGTACGGCGGCGTAGAATCCCTCCCTCTCCGCCAGAACTTTCCGATCCTTGCACTTGCCGGCCGTTACCGCAGTTATCCGCTGACCACCTCGACACGCTCCCGCTCACAATCAAGAAGTCGGGCTTGGGGGAAGGGCGAGTGCCGCCGATTCCGGCTCAGTTGAGACTTCCGCGAAGCCCGTTTCTGGCCAATCATCGGCCGTTCCAGGAGTGGCCGTGCCGCTGGCCGTTAGCGTAAGCACACTGGTTTCGGTGGTCCGGAATCAAGAATGGATATTAGGGAATAACACACGAATTATCCGTAAATTTGGATTCGCAGGTCTGGGGAGGATGCAGAGAACGTCTCGCTTGGGTCAGAAAGCTCTGAAAACTCAGCGTCTATTGAACCCAGCGACACCCCTTCCTTGGTCATTTCGCGATAACCGGCCAACCGGGCAGAATGGCTCCCTGGCTCTTCGCCGCGTTGCCGGAACACGAAACACTAACGCCTCGACGCGAACTTAGCACAAACCGTGAGAGGTTCGACAATTGGCAGAGGCGAGAAAAGGCGAGGGATGGGCTACAACGGGGCCATGTGATTTAATGGGCGGGCGTGGACATTCCGCCTGCCAACATTACTCAAACAGAACCTGCAGGGGCAGAAGACTGCGCCGCATCGGTGGCGAAGGGGATCGCGGTCGAGGTGGAGCTAGGGACGGAGAGCCGACTTCTGCCCGAAATGCTCGGCGAAGAGCTTTGGCGGGTGGCCGGTGCAGCGCTGGTCGAGTTAAGCAAGACGGAGTTTGCCGATGCACTTGAAACGATAGGAGCTAGGGACAATTTCGGTCTCGAACCAGAAAGGCAGACCAATGAGCGGCAGCGGGAAACATTCTGGCGGGCTCTGCACCTGGAGGAGCTTGCCATTGCGCGCGGATGCGCGCTGGGGCGGGAGAGCGCATGGCGGCGCTTTCTTGCACAATATCAGGAACAGCTGACCAGAGCCGCGGTGGCGATGACAGGATCGGCGGCGTTGGGCGAAGAGTTGGCAAGTGCGCTTTATTCAGAGTTGTTCGGGCTGACGGAGCGCGAAGGTCGGCGCTGGTCTCCGCTATTTCGATACTCGGGGCGAGGATCGCTGATGGGGTGGCTGCGTGCGATCCTGGCGCAACGCCGCGTGAACCAGTACCGGAAGCTCGGTCGGGAAACTGCGCTAGGTGAGATTGAACCAGCGGCAGCAGTTTCTGAGCAGCTTGAGCTAGAACGATTAGAAGATTTGCGGGTGGCTATAAAGATGACGCTGAGCGAGGTTTCAGCGGAAGAACGCTTCCTACTCTCGGCCTACTACCTGGACCAGCATACTCTGCATGAGATGAGCCGCGTCCTGCGGGTTCATGAAGCGACGGTTAGCCGCAAACTCAAGCGCGCAACCGAGCGTCTGCGCAAACAGCTTCTGCGGGCCCTTAGGGCACGGGGCCTGAGCCGGCGTGGGGCAGAGGAAGCGCTGGGGACCGATCCGAGGGATGTGGACCTCAATCTGCGTAAGTTGCTGCAAAAATCGGAGGGCAACGCGATCCCCGATAAGGAAGGCCAAGTTTGAACCGAAATCTCCAACCCGGGATACATCCCGACGCTGACCAGCTCAGTGTGTTCATTGAGGGTGCAGCCACCG
>WNFI01287101.1_pt1 | contig 31094 bp, 32 predicted proteins | sample 5400471 | NCBI WGS metagenome assembly WNFI01 (sample SAMN13153348, study PRJNA577476) | soil metagenome | isolation source: 100 cm saprolite on Douglas fir-dominated hillslope | place: USA:California | collected 2013-09-17
GTCGCGGGCGCGGAGGTGACCGGCGGCCTGGAACGGCTTTGGCGGCCGACGGTGACCATCGGCTGGAGCTGCGCGATCACGCGGGCGCTGACGCCCGCGCGCGCGAGATCCTCGACCGATGCATAGGGGCGGCCGGCGATGATCTTCTGCGCGGTGACCGACCCCACGCCCGGCAGGTCTTCGAGCTCGCGCGGGGTGGCGGTGTTGAGGTTGACTCTGCCCGCCCGCGGCGCGGGAGCCGAGCTGGGCGCGGAGGGGGGCGCGGAGGGGGCGCTGGCCGTCGCGCGCTCGCGCGGAGCAGCCTTGGCCGGTGGTCGGTCGGCCGCGCGCGCGTGCCGGACCGTCACCAGCGCTTTGATCTGATCGATCGTCTTCGCGGACACGCCTGCACGGGCCAGGTCGCTCACGGAGGCGTAGGGCCGGCCGGCCATGATCTTGTCCGCCGTCGCCTCCCCCACGCCCGGCAGCGCCACCAGCTCGTCGCGGGAAGCGCTGTTGAGGTCGACGCGCGGGCCACGACCTGCGCCCAGCGAAAGGGCGGCGATCCCGACCAGGAGCAGGACTCTGAGCGCGCGATGGCGCGCGGCCACGCGATCGGGCCTCGTTTGTCTCCAATTCACATGCACCTCCCGGCCGCACAGGCGAGCCGAGGAACGGAGTGCAAGCGGAATGCCAGCGGTGCGCGCGACCTACCGCTTGAGTTCCGCCTCGGGATGGTGCGGCGCCCGTGCGCGGGCGAGGACGGCGTCGAAGTCCACGTTGCCGCCGCTGAGGATGACGCCGACGCGCTGGCCGCGCGCAAGCACGACTCCGTCGAGCAGCGCCGCCGCCGCCACCGCCCCCGTCGGCTCCACGACGAGCTTCAGGCGGTTCCAGAGGAAGAGCGTCGCGGCCACAATGGCTTGCTCGGACACGGTCACCATGTCGTCGACGTACTGCAGGACGAGCGGGAAGGTGATCCGGCCGAGCGAGGGCGTGCGCACGCCGTCCGCGATCGTGTCGGGGTTGCTCACGGTCTGGAGCACGCGGGTGCGGAACGACCGCGTCGCGTCGTCCGCGCTTGCGGGCTCGACCCCGACCACCCGGCAGGAGGGAGAGAGAGCGCGCGCGGCGATGCCGGATCCGGAGAGCAGCCCGCCTCCGCCGCAGGGCGCGAGGAGCAGGTCGAGCGGCCCGACCTCCTCGAAGAGCTCCGCCGCGGCCGTCCCCTGCCCCGCCACCACGTCCGGGTGGTCGAAGGGGGGAATCACGATGAGCCCGCGCTCCGCGGCCAGACGCGCGCCGATCTCTTCGCGCGTCGGACCACCCCGGCGGTCGTACAGCACGACGTCGCCGCCGTACCCGCGCGTGGCCTCGATCTTCACCGCGGGCGCGTCCGCGGGCATCACCACGGTCGTGGGTGCGCCGAGGAGGCGGCCGGCCAGGGCCACCGCCTGCCCGTGGTTTCCCGACGAGTACGTGAGGACGCCCCGCGCGCGCTGCTCGGCCGAGAGACGCGCGAGCGCGTTGTAGGCACCGCGGAACTTGAAGGCGCCCATCCGCTGGAGGTTCTCGCATTTGAAGAAGACGCGGGCGCCGGTGCGCTCGTCGACCGTAGCGGAGGTGTGGACGGGCGTTCGATGCGCGATCCCGCGGAGGCGCCGCGCCGCGGCGGCGACATCTTCATAGGTGACGGCGGTCGCGTCTGGTGTGCTCAAGTCTGGGTGACTAGCCGGCCTACCTGATCAGCCCGATCTTGCCCAGCGGCCAGAACCGGAAGACGGCCTTCCCGTAGATGTACTTCTCCGGCACCTCGCCCCAGTTGCGGCTGTCGTTGCTGCTGTTGCGATGGTCGCCGAGCACATAGTAGTACCCCTTCGGGACCTGCACCGCCTCGTAGCTCTCGCTGTCGTTGAACTGCGCGCGGACGTAGTCCTCCTCCACGCGCCGTCCGTTCACGAAGAGGGACCCGCGCCGCAGCTCGACGGTGTCGCCGGGCACGCCCACCACCCGCTTGATGAAGGAGACGGAGGGGTCCTTCGGGTACCAGAAGACGACGACGTCGCCGCGGTCGATGGGCTGGAAGCGGTAGACGAACTTGTTCACGATGATGCGCTCGCTGTCCTCGAGCAGCGGCAGCATGCTCGTGCCCTGGACGCGGAAGGCCTGGGCCACGAACGTGATCAGGAAGAAGCAGAAGAGGACGGCCACGGACAGGTCGTGGACCAGCTCCCACACCGCGCGCCAGACCTGCGGACGAGCGCTCTCCTCGGCGGGGGCGAGGGTGAGGCCGGGCTCGCCGGCGATGGTGGGCTCGATCCCCGCGGGGTCCAGGTTCAGCCTCTCTCCCGCCGCACCACGCGGGTCCCGGCCAGGCGATCGTGAAGGCCGGAGCCGCCCAGTGCAATCATGAGGAACCCGATGCCGAGGGTCAGGCCCGAGAGCAGGTAGCCCAGGACGCGGATGGCCGCGCGGCTGAGACCGATCGGCTCGCTGCCATCCTCCGCCACGACGACCAGCCCGAGGAGGCGCTTACCCGGCGTCGCCCCCTTGACTCCCCAATGATAAACGTAGAAGACCGCGCCGAGCGCGAGCACGACCGGCCCCAGGATCAGCGACACCAGGATCGGCCAGAAGGCGACGTCCGAGGCGGCGGTCGGCGGATGGGACCACCAGTTCTCGTACCAGTAATAGAGGACCGGGCTCACCAGGAGCAGCTGGCCCGACGCGACCAGCAGCGCGTCGAGCAGCCCTGCCGCCGCGCGCCTTCCCAGTCCCGCCGGCGTCACGACCGCCGCGGGTGAGGCCGGACGCGGCTCGACGCGCTTGCCGGCTTCGGGCCGGGCCCGCACGATCGCGGGGGCCGGGCGCGGACCCACCAGCGGCGCCGGAGCGGCCGCGGGCGACGGGCGCGCGGAGGGCGATGCCGAGGGCCGCGCCACTTCCGCGAGGGCCGACGACCGCCCGGGACCACCGTCGGCCAGCGCGCGCGGCAGGCGCGGCGGCGACGGCACGTCGACCTGGTTCGAGGCGGGCTCGGCCCCGGGCGGAGCCGGATCCGCAGGCGGCGCGGCGCCGGCCTCGGGCGCCTCCGGCGAAACGGCCGCCGCGGGCGCGGCGAGGGCGACCTCCGGTCCGCCCGCGGACTCGTCCGGACGCGCGTCGCTCGCCTCGGCGGCCGCGGAGGCGGGATGGTCGTGGACCTCGCCGCTGCCACGCGCGGGTGAATCCTTCAGCACCTGCCCGCAGGCGTTGCAGAACCGCGCGGGCAGGAGCACGGCGGTGCCGCACGACGTGCACACCACGCGCGCGGGCGTGACCGGAGCGAGCGACGCCCCGCATTGCCGGCAGAACATGTCGCCCTTGCGGTAATCGGCCTGGCAGGTCGGGCACACCTGGCGCGGTGCGGAAGGATGCGGCACCACCTTCGCGCCCGACTCCTCCATCTCCTCGCGGAAGAGCAGGCGCGCGGTGCCGATGGCCACGAGGTCCCCGTCGCGCAGGTTGCGCTCGCTGACGCGGTCCCCGTTGACGAGCGACCCGTTGGAGGAGTTGCAGTCGCGCAGGAAGTACTGGCTTCCGCGGTACTCGATCACGGCATGGCGCCGCGACACCATCGCGTCGGGCAGGACCACGTCGTTGGAGGGGTCCCGTCCGATCGACACGATCGTTCGGGCGAGCGCGATCTCCCGCCGCGAGGAGGAGGTCGGATTGATGATGAGCTTGGCCATCGATGCGCGGTCGACCTATCCTCCGAGGAAGGTCTGGCGCCTCGTGACCCGCACCTTCACTTTCGCCCCCTGCTTCGTGCCGGGCGTGAACTTCCAGGACTTGTACGCGGACACGACGGCGTTGTCGACGGACTCGCCCGCGGACTCGACGACCTGGATGTCCGCGACGTCGCCCGTCTCGAGCACGACGAACGAGCAGGTCACCGAGGCACGCTGGCCACGCTTGAGCTGCATGGCGTCCTTCGGGTATTCCGCGGACTTGCCCGTGGTCTTGACCGGCTTGGCGGAGAGGGTGGGGTCGTTCTCGTCGTAGACGTGCGGGTCCGGCGTGGGGGCCAAGGGCGGCGTGGGCGCCACCGCGACCTTCGGACTGGGTACGGCGACCACCTTCGCCCGCAACTGCGCGTCCACGCGGACGGTCTGGCCCTCCTTCACCGTCACCGAGGCCGAATAGGGATCGTAGCCTTCGGCGGCGATCTCCACGCGGTGGCGGCCCACGTTGAGCGTGCGCCCGCGCAGCGGCGTGAGGCCCACGGCGGTGGCGTCGATCTTCACCATCGCTCCCGCCGGCGTGGACGAGACGTCGGCCGTGCCCGTGGCGGGCGTGGTCCGCGAGAGCGTGGGCTTCACTTCGGTGCGCGGGGTCTGCGCGGTGAGCATCACCGTCTCGGTGGCGGACGCGTATCCGTCCAGCTCCACCTTCACCTCGTGCGCGCCGAGACTCACGTCGTGCACGTCCAGCGGCGTATTGCCGACCTTGTTGCCGTCCACGCTGACGGCGCCGCCGGTGGGGACGCTCTCCACGTGGACGACGCCGCTGGTCACGGCGACGGGCGGAGCCGAGGGCTTCACGGTGGACGGAGACGCCGCCACCACCGACGGGCTCGGTGCCGGCTTCGGGCCCCGGCGGCTCCACAAGACGATGAGCGCGGTCGTCAGCACGATCAGGAAGAGCACGAGCCCGATCCCGCCCAGAGCGAGGGTCAAGATCGAGCGACGGGGCTCGGCCAGCACCGGCGCCGGTGCGGTCTCGGTGATCAGGCTCGCTGTGTCTTCTTCCGGGGGCGCCGGCGGGTATCCCATCGGCGGCGTCGGAGTGCGGTCGACGGTAACGCCGGCGCGAGGGGGCGCCGCCGTCTCCGGACTGCGCATCAGGATGGTCGAAGGCGCGTCGGACTCGGGCTCGGGAACGGCGGCCCGCGCGGGACGAGCGCCCGCGGCGCCTCGGCCCGAGCCGCGCATCAGGACCGTCGCCGCGTCCCCCTCCTCCGGCAGCGGCGGCGGAGTGGCCGCCGGCCGTCGCCCCACCGGGGGCGGAGCCTTCAGCAGGACCGTCGGCCCTTCCACGGGTTCGGGCTCCGGCGCGCGGGCCGCGGGCGGGCGCGTCGAGCCCGTGCCGAGGTTCGCGGTGGGCGGGCCGGTGCGACGCGCCGAGGGGGGAGTGGCTCGCGGCGGTCCCGGGATCGGGGGGGGCGCCGCGGGCGGGTTCGTCTTCCGCGCAGGGGCCGGCGATCCGGGCGCACTCGTGCCGCGACTGCCCGTCGCGCTCGCCGGACGGGGGGCGGGTGGATACGTCTTGCGCGCGCCCTTCTCGTCCGTGATGGCAGGGAGGGCCGCCGTGACCTCGTCACCCGGCCTTGCCGCCGGAGCAGGGGCGGCACCGCGCGCGGGTCCGCCCGCTCCGACCGTGTCTTCGCCGAGGGCGCCGAACCACGCGCCGAGGCAGTACTCGAGGTCCTGCACGAACTCGGTGGCGGTCTGATAACGGTCGTCCGGCTTCTTGGCCAGCACGCGCCCGAACACCTCGTGCCACTTCTCGGGGACGAGGCCGTTCATCTCGAGGTTGGCGGGCTCGATCGGATCGACGTGGACGAGCTTGTAGAGGATCGAGGTGACGTTGTTGCCGGGGAACGGCTGGTCCCCGCACAGCATCTCGAACGCGCAGACCCCGAGCGAGAAGATGTCGCTGCGCCCGTCGAGCTTGTCCCCCATCGCCTGCTCCGGGGACATGTAGGAGGGGGTGCCGAGCAGCGTTCCCGACTGCGTCATCTCCGCGTCCACGAGCTTGGCGATCCCGAAATCGGTGACCTTGACGCGATCCGTGTCGTAGAGGATCAGGTTCGAGGGCTTGATGTCACGGTGGATGACGCCCTTGGTGTGCGCGTAGTCGATGGCGGACGCGACCTGGCTGACGAGGCCGATGACCTTCTCCGGCTTGAAACGCAGGCCCCGCTCCAGGATCGAGGAGATCGTCTCCCCTTCCACGTACTCCATGGCCAGGTAGGGGAGACCGCCCTCCTCTCCGATGTCGAAGAGGGTGACGATGTTGGGGTGCGAGAGGGTGCCCGAGATGCGCGCCTCATGGTAGAACCGCTCGATGAACGACCGGTACTGAGGGCTCTGCCGGGGGATGTCGAGGCGGATCGTCTTGATGGCCAGCGTCCGCTTGATGAGGGGGTCGAAGGCCTTGTAGACGGCGCCCATCGCGCCGTACCCGATGCTCTCCTGCACCTGGTACCGCCCGATGATGCTCGGCATGTGCTCGCCCGCGTGTGGCGTCTCGTCCATGTCCCCGCCTGATTTCGTCAGGATCGCACCCGCGCGCGAAAATCGCGAGACTTGCGACTCTAACATCGCGGTGAAAAGGTGTCAACGATTGCGGCGGTCAAGTGCAGCCGCATGAATGGCTTGCAGCAGTCCTCATGGAACAACGCCCGCTTCGGGGACGTAGTGGGAGAGCCCGCCCGATGGGACCTGGAAGGCCTCCAGGCTTCCGCCGAGAGCGCGCTTCGTTCTCCGCGGCCGCGGGACAAGGTCTTCGAGGCGCTGATCCGACAGCAGGAGGCGCGGGAGGCACCGGCGGCGGCGGCCCAGGCCCGGAGGCTGCGCGACCCGCGGGCGACCGCGCTCGTGACCGGGCAGCAGGCCGTCCTGTTCGGTGGTCCGCTCTACGTGCTGTACAAGGCGCTGGCCGCGGTCGTGCTCGCGCGCGTCCTGGAAGCGAGGCGTGGTGCGCCGGTCGTGCCCGTCTTCTGGGTCGCCGCCGACGACCACGACTTCGCCGAGATCCGCTCCACCACCGTGCTGGACGAGATGGGGCAGATCCACGACGTGCGCTACTCCCCGCACCGGGAGCCCGTGGGCCAGCCCGCGGCGAAGATCACCCTCGACGACACCGTGACCGAGATCGTCGAGGAGCTGCGCGGCCACCTTCCGGCCGGGCTCCATCGCGACGAAGTGCTCTCCCTGCTGGCGGCCTGTTATCGCCCCGGCGCCACGCTCTCGGAAGCCTTCGCCCGCCTCCTTTCCTCGCTCCTCCCCGACCTCGTCGTCCTCGATCCCTCCGATCCCGCCCTCAAGGCCGCCTCCCTTCCCGTCTTCTCCCGCGAGCTCGTCGAGCACTCCCCCACCTCGCGCCTGGCCGCGCAGGCCGGGCAGAGGCTTCTGGCCGCCGGATATCACCAGCAGGTGCCGGTGCGCGCCGGCTTCCTGAACCTCTTCGTCTACCTGGAGGGCGAACGTCGCGCGATGGGCTGGGAGAACGGCATCATCGAGGTGAGGGGCCTCGGACGGAAGATGCCGGTGGCGGATGCGCAGCGAATCCTGGAGAACGATCCCGCGGCGCTGAGCGCGGGGGTGCTCCTGCGTCCCCTGTCGCAGGATCATCTCCTGCCCACGGCGGCGTACGTCGGCGGGCCCGCGGAGATCGCGTACCACGCGCAGATCGGTCCCTCCTATGCGCACTTCGGGATCCCGCGCCCGGTGCTGGTGCCGCGGCCGAGCGTCACCCTCGTCGAGCCCGCCCAGGCCCGCGCGCTGGAGGCGGACGAGATCTCGCTGCCCGACCTGCAGTCGGATCCGCAGGGCATGCTCTCGCGCTGGGCGCGGCAGGACTATCCGGAGGCGGACGCGGCCTTCGGGCGCGCACGCAAGGCGATCGAAAAGGAGATGGCGTCGGTGGAGGAGATCCTGGGCGCCCTCGACCCGACGCTGAAGGCGGCGGCGGACAGCGCGCGCGGCCGCGCGTTGCACCAGGTGGAGACGCTGCAGGAGAAGGCGATGCGCGCGCTCAAGAAGCGCGATCAATCGCGCGCGGACCGGCTGCGCCGCACCCGCGACGCCCTCATGCCCGGCGGTTCCTTCCAGGAGCGCGGCCTCGGGCTGGTCAACCTCCTCGCCCGGCACGGCGTCGCCGTCGTCGAGGACATCGGGCAGCGCATCGATCCTTTCGCGCGCGGCCATCAGGTGATCTACCTGTGAACATCGGCATCACCTGCTATCCGACCGTCGGCGGCTCGGGCGCGGTGGCGGCCGAGCTGGGCAAGCAGCTCGCGCGCCGCGGCCACTCCGTGCACTTCGTGTCCTACCGTCTGCCGTTCCGCCTGGACGAGTTCCAGGAGAACGTCCGCTACCACGAGATCGACCTCACGACCTACAGCCTGTTCGAGTACCCGCCGCACGACCTGGCCCTGGCCGCGAAGATGGCGGAGGTCGCGCGCGAGAACAAGCTCGACCTGTTCCACGTCCACTACGCGATCCCACACGCGATCACGGGCATCCTGGCCCAGCAGATGCTGGGCGCTCAGCCCCCGAAGCTGGTGACGACGCTGCACGGCACCGACATCACGCTCGTGGGCCAGGACCGCACGTTCTTCGAGATCACCAAGTTCGGGATCGAGCGCTCGGACGGCGTGACCGCGGTGTCGGAGTTCCTGAAGAAGATGACGGCGGACGAGTTCCAGATCACGAGGCCCATCCAGGTGATCTCGAACTTCGTGGACATCTCCGCCTTTTCCCGCACGCGCGGGTACCGCGACCGCACCGCCTTCGCTCCCCAGGGGGAGAAGATCCTCCTGCACGTGTCGAACTTCCGGCCCGTGAAGCGCCCGCTGGACGTGGTCCGCATCTTCGAACGCGTCCTGCGCGAGGTGCCGGCCGTCCTGCTCATGGTGGGCGAGGGCCCCGAGCGCGCCTCCGCGCAGGCCCTGGCGCGGCGGCTGGGCCTGGCCGACCGCGTGCGGTTCCTCGGGCGGCAGGACCGCATCGAGGAGCTGACCGGCATCGCCGACGTGTTCCTCCTCCCTTCCGAGCTGGAGTCGTTCGGCCTCAGCGCGCTCGAGGCCATGGCCTGCGGAGTGCCCGTCGTGGGATCGGACGCGGGCGGCCTGCCGGAAGTGGTCAAGCACACGGAGACGGGCTTCCTGCTGCCCGTCGGGGACATCGAGGGCATGGCCGCGCGCGCGATCGAGATCCTCAAGGACGAGCAGCACTGGCAGGCCCTGAGCGCGGCCGCCCGGGGGCGCGCGGCCGCGCTCTTCGGGGCCGAGCGCGTGGTCGGCGAGTACGAGCGGTACTACGAGCGGGTGCTGAGCGGAGCCTGAAGGAGGCTCGTCTCAGCGGGGCGGGCGTTTGTCGCGCGGTGGGCTCGTGACGGCGTCCTTCACGGCGTTCACTCCGCGCTCGATGCCCTCCTTGATCTTCCCCGCGGTTTCGTCCACGGTCCCGCGGTCGCGCAGGCGATCGTTGTCGAGCAGATCGCCCGCCGCCTTTTCCATCCGCCCCTTGACCTTGTCTCCGGTGCCAGCAGTCATTCGAGCCTCCTTGTAATCCCGTGAGGAGCAAGTTGCGTGCCGGTCGGCGGGTACAATTCGGGGCATGGACCCTTTCGACATCGCCGGGCTCTGCGCGCATCCGGACGACGCCGAGCTCGTGATGGGCGGGACCCTCGCGCGCGAGGCGGCGGCGGGCCGGAAAGTCGCGCTCGTCGACCTCACGCGGGGCGAGAGCGGCAGCCGCGGCTCGCCCAAGGTCCGCGCGGCGGAAGCGGCGGAGGCGGCGCGGGTCCTCGGCGTCTCCCACCGCGAATCGCTCGGCCTGCCCGACTCGGCCCTCGAGCGGACGGTCGCGCACCGGGACGTGATCGTCTCCGCCTTGCGCCGGCTGCGTCCGGCGATCGTGGTGACGCAGCATTGGGACCAGCGCCACCCCGACCACGGCATGGCCAGCCACCTCGTCTACGACGCGTGCTTCATGGCCGGCCTGCGGAACTATCGTCCAGACCTGGGGGCGGCCTTCCGCCCGCGCAAGGTGGTTTTCGCGACGAGCATGACGGAGACGATCGAGGCCCCGCCCAGCTTCGTGGTGGACATCACGGCGACGTTCGAGACCAAGATGCGAGCCATCCGCGCCTTCGCGAGCCAATTCGCGCCCGCCGCCGGCGAGACGGTCGCTCTTCCCTTCGAGCGGTTCCAGGAGTCCGTCGAGCTGACGGCGCGGCGGCACGGACAGCGCATCGGCGTGACGTTCGGGGAGGGATTCGTGACGCGGGAGCCGGTGGAGGTCGACGATCTCCTCGCCCTGCGCGGCCGCTCGATCTAGCCGCTACAGCTAGCTGCTGCCGCCGCGCGCCGTGCGCTGCCGGTGCTTGTGGTCGGACCAGAGGATGTTGAAGACGAGGGTCACGCCGCCCGCGGCCGCCCCGAAGAAGCAGACGATCGCCAGTCCCGGGTAGCCGAGGATGCGGAAGGACGTCTCCACGCGCATCAGCAGGGCGGCCCCCACGATGAGCGAAGCCAGGATGAGGCCCATCGTGATGCGGTTCGCGACCTTGATGAAGCCCTCCAGCAGCATCTTCTCGTCGATGGCGTCGACCTTGACTTCCAGGGAGTTGCTGGCCACGCGGTCGAGGATGGTGTTGATCCGCCGGGGCAGGTTCTCCGCGAACTCCTTGAGCTCCATGACCCCCGCGAACAGGTTCCCAGGCGAGAGGCTCTTGCGCATGCGCTGGCGCATGAGCTCGGCGGCGTTGCGGCGGATGGCCGCGTTGGGATCGAATTCGGGATCGAGGGCGCGGCCGACCTGGTCGAGGTTCAGGAGCGTCTTGCCGAGCATGGTCAGGGCCGGATCGACGCGAATGCCGCGCTCGCCCGACATGCGCGCCAGCATCAGCACCACCCGGCCGATCTGCATCTGGCCGACGGTGGCGCCGACGATCTGCGACACGAGGTCGCTCACGTCGCGGCGCAACCCCTTCTCGTCGAAGAGCGGCTGCGCGTCGCCGAGGGTGATGGCGACCGTGGCCGCCTCTTCCGCCCGTCCCTCGCTGATGGCCAGCAGCAGGCGCAGGAGCCGCTCCTGCATCCCCGGCGGGATCCGCGCCACCATGCCCAGGTCGAGCAGGGCCACCCGCTTGTCGTCGGTCAGGAACACGTTGCCGGGATGGGGATCGGCGTGCACGAAGCCGTCGACGAGGATCTGCTGCAGGTAGGCGCGGAAGAGCTGGCTGGCCAGGACCTCGCCGTCGATCTCGGTGCGCACGAGCGGGCTCAGCTTCGTGATCTTCTCGCCGCGGATGTAGTCGCTGGTGAGCACGCGTGACGTCGTGTAGTCCGCGACGGGGAGGGGGACCACGATGCGGTCGAACCCGCGCAGGTTCTCGGCCAGGACCTCGAGGTTGCGCGCCTCCAGGCGGTAGTCCAGCTCCCGCAGGAGCGTCTTGCGGAACTCCTCGAGCATGAGGGTGAAGCCGTAGCGGCGGCCGATCTCGGTATGGTGGTCCATGAAGGAGGCGATCTCCGCCAGCGCCTCCAGGTCCTTGAGGATCTGCTCGCGAATGGCCGGCCGCTGCACCTTGACCGCGACCCGGCGGCCGTCGCGCAGGGAAGCGCGATGCACCTGGCCCAGGGAGGCGGCGGCCACCGGCTCCGGCTCGAACTCGGCGAAGGCCTTCGAGAGCCGGACGCCGAGCTCGGCGCTGACGATGGCCTCGACTTCCATGAACGGAAACGGCCCCACCCGGTCCTGGAGGCGGGCCAGCGCTTCGATGTACGGGAGGGGCAGGAGGTCGGCGCGGGTGGAGAGGAGCTGGCCGACCTTGATGAAGGTCGGCCCCATCTTCTCGAGGTCGGCCGCGAGCTGCTCGGCGAGCTTCTCCTCGCTGGGAGTGGCCACCGGCGCTTCGACGAGGGCCTCCTCGAGGCCGGCGTTCTTCACCAGCTCGGACCGCCCGTACTTCATGAAGAGGGCGGCGATGTCCTTGTATCGTTTGAGGTGCTCGCCGCTGATGGAGATTCCCATGTTCTGGAGTGCCTGTTTCTATCGTACAGGCGTGGTCATTGCTTCAGGGATGGCGACGTCGTTTCGCTCACCCGCGTGGGGGAAGCCGCTTCAATCCCGGCGCGGACGCACGGCGTCGAGGAGGAGCATGACGATGCCGATGCTGATCGCGGAGTCGGCCAGGTTGAAGTCGGGCCATTGATGGCCGCGCCAGTAGACGTGGACGAAGTCGGTGACGTATCCGAGCCGTACGCGGTCGATCAGGTTCCCGATCGCACCGCCCGCGATGAGGGCAAGCGCAATGCGTAGGACGATCGGGCCTTCGGCCAGGCGGCGCCAGTGCGCGAGGACGACCAGCAGGACCACGCCGCTGAGGACGGCCAGCACGACGGCCTGCGCGGGCAGTCCGCCCCCGGAGAGCACGCCGAAGGCCATCCCCACGTTCCGTCCGTGGACGAGGCTGGCCAGACCGGGGATGATCTCGTAGGTCTCGTACAGGCGGAGGTCGTGGCGTACGAGCGCCTTCGTGACCTGGTCGAGAACGATCACGGCCAGGGCGATGGCGGCCTCGGCCAGGCGCGGCATCCGGGCAGGCGGTGGCGGCAAGCGCCCATTGTAGCGGCCTTCAATTTGCCGGCGGATCCGGATAGAACGCGCGGGCGGCCGGGCCTAGATTACGGTCATGCTGATGATGCAGCCGCGGGACGTGAAGGACCGGGTCGAGACGGTCGAGGACGGGGCGCGCTGGCGGGCGGTGGGCGCGCGCGACCGGAGCTGGGACGGGCGCTTCGTCTTCGCCGTCCGCACGACAGGCGTCTACTGCCGCCCCTCATGCCCGGCGCGCCGGCCCCTGCGCCGGAACGTCTCGTTCTTCACCGGGCCGGATGCGGCCGAGGCGGCCGGCTTTCGCGCCTGCCGCCGCTGCCGTCCGCGCCAGACCGGCGCCGCGGACACTCGCGCGGCCATGGTGGCCGCGGCCTGCCGGCTGCTCGCGGAGGATCGCGACCAGCCCTGGCGCCTGGCCGCGCTGGCGAAGGAGGTCGGGGTGAGTCCTCGCCATCTGCTGCGCACGTTCAAGGACGCGCTCGGCGTCACGCCGCGGCAGTACGCGGACGCCCGCCGCATGGCCGCCTTCAAGGGAAGGCTGAGGGGAGGAGATTCCGTGACGGGAGCAATGTACGACGTCGGCTTCGGGTCGAGCAGCCGGCTCTACGAAGACGTGCAGGGCCGCCTGGGCATGACGCCCGCGACCTATCGCCGGGGCGGGCGCGGCATGTCGATCGGCTACACGGTGACGGACTCGCCGCTGGGACGTCTGCTGGTGGCGGCGACGGAGCGGGGCGTGGCCGCGGTGAGCCTCGGCGATTCGGAGGCGGCGCTGGAAGCCGGCCTGCGCAAGGAGTACGCGCAGGCCGAGATCCGCCGTGACGATGCCGGCCTCCAGCGCTGGGTGAGCCTGGTCCTGGACGAGCTCGCGGGCGCGCAGCCGCGGCCCGACCTTCCCCTGGACGTCCAGGCGACGGCGTTCCAGCATCGCGTCTGGCAGGAGCTGCGCGCCATCCCGCGCGGCCAGACGCGGTCGTACGCGGAAGTCGCGCGACGGATCGGCCAGCCGACAGCCGCGCGCGCGGTCGCGCGCGCTTGCGCAAGCAACCGGGTGGCGCTGCTGGTGCCCTGTCATCGCGTAGTGGCCACCGGCGGCGGCGTTGGAGGGTATCGGTGGGGAGTGGAGAGGAAACGGGCGCTGCTGGAGAGCGAGCAGGGAAAGCAGGCCGCGCCAGGCAAGAAACGCGCGGGCCGTTGACGAGTCCTGATGACGGACCGACCTGGCCACAAGCCTCTATCTTGTTAACCGGGTAAATCGATTCACTCGGTTAGCACGATAGAGGCTCTGGCCTGGTCGGTTGTCTCCCTGGCCGTATTCGTTACAATTCCCGCTGCGTGATCACCGGCTTCAACACCGACGTCAAGTACCGCGGCGTGGTCTACCACGTCCAGACCGAAGACAAGGGAACCTCCAACCCCCTCATCGAGACCCTCATCTACAAGGGCGGCGAGATCCTCGGCTCGCGCCGACTGCCCTACGGCGACCTGGTCAAGGACGGCGACGAGAGCGCCATCACCAAGCTGATGGAAGACCAGCACAAGGGGATCATCATGGAGGTCAAGCGGGGCCGCTACGACCCCGAAGGCGCGAGCACGGTCATGGAGGACCTCTCCCTCGACGAGCTCGTCCTGGCCTACCTCGCCGCCCGCGCCGCCGCCAAGTAGACGCATGGCGGACGCCCCGGGGATCCACGTCTCGGTGAACGGGCAGCCCGTGTCCATGCCCACCGGCTCCACGCTGGCGGAGCTCCTCCGCCGGCTGGCCCTCGAGGGCAAGCCGGTCGCGGTCGAGCACAACCGCCGGGCCGTACCCCGCGCCGAGCACGCCTCGTCGCGGGACGCGAGTTCCGGTCCCGCCTCATCGTCGGGACCGGCAAGTACCCGACCCTCCAGGTCATGCGCGAGGCCCACGAGGCCTCCGGCGCGGACATGGTCACGGTCGCGGTGCGCCGCGTCGACCTCAAGGCGCGCGGTCCCGAGAACCTGCTCGACCACATCGACACCAAGCGCATCTTCATCCTGCCCAACACCGCGGGCTGCTACACGGCCGACGAGGCCGTGCGCACGGCCCGGCTCGGGCGCGAGGCGGGGCTGAGCCACTGGGTGAAGCTCGAAGTCATCGGCGACGAGAAGACGCTGTTCCCCGACACCGAGGGCCTGCTCGCGGCCACGCGCATCCTCGTGAAGGAAGGCTTCATCGTCCTCCCCTACACCTCCGACGACGTCGTGGTGGCGAAGAAGCTCGAAGACGCGGGGGCGGCTGCGGTGATGCCCCTGGGCGCGCCCATCGGCAGCGGCCTCGGCATCCAGAACCGGATCAACATCCAGCTCGTGCGCGAGGCGGTGAAGGTGCCCGTCATCGTGGACGCGGGCGTCGGCACCGCCTCCGACGCGACGATCGCGATGGAGCTGGGCGCGGACGGCGTGCTCATGAACACCGCGATCGCGCTCGCGGCGCAGCCCGTGCGCATGGCCCGCGCCATGCGCCTGGCCGTGGAGTCCGGCCGTGAGGCGTTCCTCTCCGGCCGCATGGCGCGGAAGATGTACGCGTCCGCGTCGTCGCCGATCGACGGGCTGATCGGAAGGTAGACCCGCCGCTCGCCGCCCTGCTGCTCACCGGTGGGCGGAGCGCCGTGATTAAATCGGCCACGCCCATGGACGAGCACCCCGATCTCGCCGCCTTGCGCGCGCGCCTCGACGAAGAGGAGCGCGCGTACGCGTCGCTCCTGGCCGCGCTCGACGCGCTGGCCGGGCTGCCCTTGCCGGCGCAGCGGCTGCCCGCGCTGCCCGGGCAAATGGAGCGACTCAACCAGCTCTGGTCCGCTCCCCCGCCGCCGGAAGGTGGCGGCGTGTTCGGCACCGCCCACCGCCGGCGCTGGAAGGAGTTCGCGCCCGTCTTCCAGCGCCAGACCGAGTTCAACTCCACGCTCGTCCAGATCCTCAACGCCTATCTCGAGGAGACGGCCCGCCTTCACGCGCGGATGGCGGAGATGACCTCGGCCCTCGTGCAGTACCTCCAGCACATCCTCCCGGTGATGGACGCGCGTGATCGCGTCTCGTCGGCGCTGGCCACGACGCGCGCGGAGCTGATCCTCGAGGCCTTCGACCGGCGGCAGGAATCGCTGGCCAGACGACTGGAAGGGCTGCTCGCGCTGCGCGACCGCGTGGAGGTCCTGTCGGAGGAGATGAGAGCGATCCGCGGGGCCCTGGCCGCGGACGCGCCTCCGCCCGCGGCCGCGGCCGGTGCGGCCGCCCGCGCCGCCGAAGACGCGCACTACGTGGCCTTCGAGAACCGGTTCCGCGGTGAGCGCGAGGACCTGCGCGCGCGGCTGGCCGGATACGTCGAGCTCTTCGCCGGGCTCGCTCCCGTCGTCGATCTCGGCTGCGGGCGGGGCGAGTTCCTCGAGCTCCTGCGCGAGCGCAGGATCGAAGCCCGCGGCGTGGAAGGCAACACCCAGGCGGTGGCGGTGTGCCGTGCGAATGGGCTCGACGTCGCCGAGGGCGACCTCGTCGACTTCCTGCGCGCGCAGCCCGCCGGATCTCTCGGCGGCGTGTTCGCGGCCCAGGTCGTCGAGCATCTGCCCCCCGCGGTGCTGCAGGCCATGCTGGCGGAGGCGCATCGCGCGCTGCGGCCGGGGGGCCGGCTCGTCCTGGAGACGGTGAACACCCGATCGGTGGTCGGGTTCCTCGAGGTCTACCTGCGCGACCTGACCCACCGCACGCCGCTCCACCCGGACACGCTGAGCTTCCTGGCCGCCGCGCAGGGATTCGCGGACGTGCGCGTCGAGATGCGGTCGCCCGTCGACCCCGCGGCCCAGCTCCAGCCGGTGCCGCCGGACGGCCTCCCGCCCAACGTGGCCGCCGTCCTCAACGAGAACGCGGCGCGTCTCAATGCGCTCCTCTACGGCCCGCAGGAGTACGTGCTGATCGCGCGGCGGTGAAGCGCCTCGCCTTCTTCTCGCCGGTTCCGCCCGCGGCCACGGGCGTGGCCGACTACGCGATCGACGTCCTGTCGCTGCTCGTGCCGCGGTACGCGGTCGACGTGTTCCACGATCAGGCCGCCCCCGAACGCGACCGCCTTCCCGCCGGTGCCGGCGTGTACCACCACTCGGAGCTCGCGGCGCGGCAGGCCGCGCAGCCGTACGACCTCGCCGTCTACCAGATGGGGAACGGGCCGGCCCACGACTTCGTGTACGAGCCGCTCGTCCGCGTGCCGGGACTCCTCGTTCTGCACGACCTCGTCCTGCACCACGCGCGCGGGCGGATGTTCCTGGATGCGCCGGAAGCGCGCGCCTACGCCCGCGACCCCGGACGCGCGGACGCGCGCAAGGCGGCGGCGGCCGTGCTCGGTCGCTACTCCGCAGAAGTCGCGTACTCGTATCCGGCGCAGGGGATCCGTTTCGTCGAGGCCCACCTCGGCACCGTAGGGGATCTCCTGCCCTACGCCTATCCCTTGTTCCGCCTGCCGGTCGAAGCGTCCCGCGCGGTGGCCGTGCACAACGAGTTCATGGCCCAGGCCGTCGTGGCGGAGGTTCCGGGCTCGGACGTCGTCCGCATCCCCATGCCGATGCAACCGCTGCCCGTCGCGGGCGCAGCGGTCGAGGCGCTGCGCAGACGGTACGCCGTCACGGCGGATGACTTCGTCGTGGGAACCTACGGCCTGGTGACGCGCGAGAAACGCGTGGACACGATCGCACGCGCGGTGGCGCGTGCGGCCACCCTGCATCCGGGTGTGCGCCTGCTCGTGGTGGGCCCGGTCGCCGATCGCGGCGCGCTCGATGCACGGCTCGGCGCCCTGGGTCTGGCCTCGCGCGCGATCGTCACCGGCCGCGTCCCCTTTTCCGAGCTGGCCGCGCACATCGAGCTTGCGGACGCCGTCGCGCACCTCCGCTATCCGACCGCCCGCGAGACCTCGGCCGCGCTGCTGCGCGTGCTGGCTCAGGGCCGCCCGACGATCATGGCCGACCTCGAGCACCTCGCCGACGTGCCGCGCGACGCGGTCCTCCGCGCCGACGTCTCCGACGAAGAGGGCGAGATCACGCGCGGGATCCTGAAGCTGGCCGGGTCGCCCTCGCTGCGCGCGCGGCTGGGCCGTGCCGCCCGCGCGTTCGTGGAGCGCGCGCACGTGCCCGCGCTCACGGCCGAAGCCTACGCAAGGGCCATCGAACGCGCGGCCGCCCGTCCCGCGCGCTCCGTCCCCGTGCCTGCCTGGCCACCGCACTGGGCCGCGCTATTCCGCAACTAGCCTAGTCCCGATCTTCGTCCTTGTCCTCGTTCTCCTTGGTGTCTCACCCAGGGGTGGCGGATACGGAAGACGCGACCGCAAGCGCACCGCAGAAGCGCTACATGGATGGCCTACCACTTGTTCGCCGGCCCCGCGGGCCTGGCGCTCGCAAACGGCGACCCATCACGCGCCACGTTCGGTCGGAGGCGCACGTACTCGAAGCCGAGAGATGCGCACCGTTCCCACTCCGGTTCGGCAATCTCGGCCTTGCGTCGGGTCATTCGCTCGGAGTCATCCGACAAGAACTCGGCGATGAGCGGATAGAAGTTCTGGTAGCGCCCGTATGCTCCGTCTCCCGGGACGAGGTCATGCACAACGGCTGATCGCCTCTCGTAGGTATTTACGGTGAGCAATCGCGCTTCTGTCCTCAAAGTGAACTGCTCGGCCATCCTTGGCGAAAAGCAAAGCATCGCTACGCAGTCGAGTTCGTCGGTGTACGCAGCGATCAGAAGCGGCGATATGCGGACGACGACCGCGGCGCGGGAGTCTCCCAAGCGAAGGTGCTCGTCGAGCAACTCCGCGGACGGGTCTCCTGACAATCGTCTCCGGGCGCGCTGCCAGAGTGACTCATGGGGGCGAAACGACGCCAAGCGGCGTCGCGAGAGGGTAACGCGGCCGGGGTCCGAGGCTTCCGTCGTATCGTCGTGGTACTTGGACACTCTGTCCGTCCCCTAACACCGGGATAACCTGCGGAAGCCGCGGTTGTCGTTGCCGGCCCCGACCTTGTCAGGTTGAGCGACCAGGAAAGGCTAGCACGGTCAGTGGGACGCATCGGGCGCTGCCTCGGCCAGCAGCGACGATGATACCGAGGCTCTCCCAAACGCGTATGCCGTCGCCGGCACGTGTCGTAGACTGCGCCCGCGGCGCGCGAGCCCGAGAGGGAGGTGCGGATGGCGGAATGGATCGTCTGTCCCCACTGCCAGCTCAAGCACACGCACCGACCGGACGGGAGTTGTCCCCGTTGCCATCGCGCCGTCGAGCAGGTGGCGATTCCACCGGCAGCGGTACCTGAAGCGGCCGCGCCGACGGAGGCGCCGCCGCCGGTGGCCAGCGCCTCCGCGCCGCTGGCGGGAGCACCAGGGGCCCTGTTCTCGCCCGTCCAGATCGCCGGCGTCGTCTCGATCGTGAACGGGCTCGTGAACCTCGTCCTCGACGTCGGACCGCCAGCGCCGACGTCTGGCCCTCGCCTGGTCGTCCTGATCAGCGTGATCGACGTCCTCCTCGGTGGTGCGCTCATCGCCGAGATCCCGTCCGCGCTCGAGCTGGCGCTGTTGAGGACGGCGGTCGGCGCGCTCGTGATTCCCCTGTTCCGCCTCGCCCAGGGCAGCCTCTTCTACGCCCTCCTCCAGCTCGTCTTCTCGCTGAGCGTGCTCGCGCTGCTGTGGCGGCGGCCCGATCGGCCGCGCGTGGTCGCGGGCGTCACCGGAGCGGCGGTGTGCCTCACCATGCAGGTGGTGGGCGGGACCGGGATGCATTTCGGCTACGATCCGTTCGGGCGTCTGGCCTGGCTCGGACAGGTGGCCTCGAGACCCGTGAGGCTGCTCGAAGGGACGCGGGTCGCCTACCGCATGGAATTCCCCCCCGGCTGGTACCTGCGGCGCGGGTCGATGGCGCGGAAGGACAACTCGCGGGCCGACCGTTGGGTCGTCCGCCCGGACGCGGACGCGGAGGTCGTCGTCGTCGTCGAGCGGCGGCCAGATACGACCCCCGTCGACATGGACCGTTTCGAGGCCGCCGTCACCGGCACCGCGGCCAAGCATTCCGACAACTTCCTCATCCTCGACGAGGCGTTTCCGTCCTCCGAGGCGCGCCTGGTGCACACGCGGAGCCGCGTCGAAGGCGGGGACATCGAGTCGATCTACGGCCTCTTCCACCGGGATGCCTGTCTCATCCAGGTCCTGGCCTTCTGCCGAAAGGCGGCGTTCGTCCGGCTCAAGGCCGAGCTGTGGCGCATCGTCCGCTCTTTCGACCTTCCGGCGGACGGTGCGGGGTGTCAGCCATGACGAGCGCGCGGTGGGCGGCCGCGTGCGCGCTTCCCTTCGCTCTGGCCGCTTGCCGCTCGCGCCCGGCGGCGGACCCGGCCGCCCCGCCCGTGCTCCCCGTCAATTCCGTGGTCCGGCTGAGCTACTTCTTGAGGTCCGCCAAGGGCATGCGCTCGGGCACCGCCTTCGGCGCCACCCTCGACGGGGGCCACCCGTTCGCCCTCACGGCCCTCCACCTCTTCAGCGCCTCGGGCGGTCTGGCTGACGACGTCCCGCCCGACCGTCTTCCCATCGACGACGTGCGTTTCTTCGACGTGGGCGTGAACGAGATACAGGGGTACGTGGACTCGTGGAACCTCCTGAAGGAGGGCCGGCCCTGGGACGGTCGCGACGCGCGCGGCGACGTCGTTGCTTTCAGGCTCGATCGGGACTCGGCGGTGGCGCGCCTGCCATTGGCCGCGTCCGACCCAGCCGCGGAGAGCCGCGTCTGGCTGGCCGGCCCCTCCTTGAGAGGCTTTCCCCCTGCGCTCCACCCGGCGACGGTCGTGCGAGTCCAGCCCGAGTTCATCGAGATCGCACTCGACGAGGTATTCGATCCCAAAGGTCTGGACGGGGCGCCCCTGCTCGGGCCGGCCGGGGCGGTGGTGGGCATGGTGGTGGGCGGCCGCTCGACGATGGGCGGCAACCTCTATGTGTACGTGAACCCCGTCTCCTCGCTGCGGGAGCGCCTCGCTCCGGCGGTGGCCTCGATCAAGGACTGAGCCGGCCCTGCCCACTCGCCAGTGCCGGTTCCTTACGCAGGGTCTTGCCCCGCACGCTCGGAACCCTGCCGCCGCGAAGCAGGTTCGATTTCGAGGCCCCTTTTTCTTGATGACAGCTCGCCTCGAGCTCTTGTCAGCGAATAGCTGGGTCAGGACAGTAGGAGTCGCGTCACTCCGCGACTGCCGCCACGGAACCTCCGCTCGTCGGCGGTGTCGAATGCAGTAGACGGAGGCCACGCCATGAACCGGAGACTTTTCGAGGACCTGGTCGTGTCCGCGCCGCCGGCCGGCCGCTTCGGACGCCGCGCTGCGCTCCTGCCCCTGTCGATCGCCGCGCACGGCGCGGCCCTGGCCCTGGCCCTGCTCGTTCCGGTGCTGAGGTCCGGCGATTTGCCGACGCCTTCTGGACCGACCGTCATCTGGGAGCCGGCGCCGCCAATCGCTCCCCCAGCACCGGTGGCCACTCCGCCGCCGGCGCCGCTTGTGAGACACGAGTCTGCTTCGCGTAACTCCAGGCCGACGATGCCGGCGGACCCAGTCGAGCCACCGCCCGCTCCCGGTCCAACGGTGTCCATGGTCGAGCCCGAAGGGTTGCCGCCCGACGACGGGCGGGTTCCGTGCCTTGTGAATTGCGATGGGTCAGGGCGGGGCAGCGGCGACGGTCCGAGCGTTGGGCCTCCCGGCGTTCCCGAGGGCACGGGCACGGGTCCCATCCGCCCCGGCGGCGACATCAAGGCCCCCGTGCGCACGGTGTACGTCGCCCCGGTCTATCCCAACATCGCAAGCACCGCCGGTTTCGGCGGAATGGTCGTGCTCGAATGCACGATCGATCCCACCGGGCACGTCACCGACGTGCGGGTCATCACCGGCCATCCGCTGCTCAACGAGGCCGCCACGAATGCCGTGCGTCAATGGCGCTACACGCCCACACGCCTGAACGGCGTGCCGGTGGCGGTGATGACCGTGACCGTCCGCTTCATTGCCCACCGATGAGGACCAGCGTAGGCCTCGCGCCCGCGGCGGAGCCGAACGTCACGCCTCTCATCGACGTGATGCTCGTCCTGCTGATCCTGTTCATGCTCGTCACCCCCGTAGCGCAGCGCGGCCTCGATGCGGCCCTGCCCGCGCCGCCCGGCGGTACGGATGGTCCGTGGCCAGCGGCGCCGCTGATTGCCGTCCGAACCGATTCGGTCGACCTCGACGGGCGTCGGCTCAGCACGATCGCGGAGCTGGAGAGCGAGCTCCGGGACCTGCTGGCCACGCGGGCCGACCGCACGGTTTTCCTGCGCGTCGATGGCCCCGTCAGCTACGGCCGCGCGGTGGAGGCCATGGACGTCTCGCGCGCGGCGGGCGCGGGCCGGATCGGTCTCGTCGGTCGCAGCCACACACCGTGAGGGTGGACGCAGTGCAGCCGCTGATCAGCGCGCCGGATGCGCGGCCGTGTGGCGGACGAGGACGCCCCGGATCTGTTCCCGCACCTCGCTGGGCATGTCGAGGAACTCGAGGCCGATGCCGTAGGCGTGGCGGATGCCGGGGCGCGGCGTGCAGCAGGCCACGCGGGCGGAGACGTCCGTCTTGCGGCCCTCGACCGCGACGCGGAACTGCAGGACGGCGTCCTCGGTCATGGCCAGCGGCGACTCGATCATCATTCCGTAGGGGCTGACGTCGATCAGCCGCGCGCCGACCACGGACACCGGCCCGCCCGTCGGCGCCATTGGTACGCGCTCGGCACGAGGGCAGGCTGCTCCGCGCCGCCGGCGGAGACCACCGGATGTGATGCCGCCAGGAGCCGCCCCGGCTGGCCTTGCGCTGTCCCTCGTCCGGACCGCGCGGGTCGCGAAGAGGGGAGACGCCGTAGAAGTCTGCGGCGTACCAGTCGAGACACCACTCATGGACGATCGTCGTGATGTCGTAGAGGCCGTAGCCGTTCGGCGTGCCCTGGCCGACGCGCCAGGGCGCGTCCCGGCCGGGCGGCACTTCGTCCGCCGGAAGCGAGGCTCCCCACGCCGTCGGCGCATCCTCGAGGCCGCCGCGCGCCGCGCGCTCCCACTCCGCCTCCGTGGGCAGCCGCCATCGGCCGCCGACGACCTGGGACAGCCAGTCCGTGTAGGCCACGGCATCGAACCAGGTCACCCCGACGATCGGTTGATCGGGGTGGGAGAAGGCGAGGTCTTGCCACCAGGGCGGCGCCGCGGTCGGAGTCGCGGCGAGGAACGGCTCGTACTCCGCGCGCGTGACCGGCGTCCGCCCGAGCGCGAAAGGGGCCAATTCGACGTCGTGGACCGGCGACTCGTCCGGGCGCCCGCCGGCTGCACCCATGCGGAACCGCCCTCCGGGAACGGACACCAGCGCGGGGCGCAACACCTGGGGTGGCGTGGGGACGGTGGTCCGCGACCGGCGCCGGGTATCCGCCTTCGAGCGGGTGTGGGTCGTGTGCTGTCTCACGTGGGTAAGAGCGTGCGCACTATAGCATTGGCGCACAGCCATCCGCGGAGCCTGAGGTTATCCTGATCACAGCGAACGAGGAGGTCCATGAGACTTGCCGCTGCCGCCCTCCTGGCCATGGCCGCCACCCCTGCGGTGGCCCCCGTGATGCTCACCGCGCCGGAGCGTGCGGCCGCGCGCACGATCAATGCCGACCTGCTCCGGGGGCACATCCGCTTCCTCTCCAGCGATTTGCTCGGCGGCCGCGGACCGGCCACGACGGGCGACCGGCTGGCTCAGCAGTACATCGCCGCCCAGATGGAGGCGGCCGGACTCCAGCCCGGAGCCCCGGGCGGGGGATGGCTGCAGCCCCTCGACATCGTGGGCATCACCAGCCACAACCCCGACGTGGCCACCGTCAGCAAGGGCGGCGACAAGGTCGACCTCAAGTACAAGGACGACTACATCGCCTTCTCCGGCGTGGCGGCTCCGGAAGCACGACTCGAAAACGCGGAGGTCGTGTTCGTCGGCTACGGCATCGTCGCCCCCGAGTACCAGTGGGACGACTACAAGGGCGCGGACCTCAAGGGCAAGGTCCTGCTCATGATGAACAACGATCCCGCCAGCGATCCCAAGCTCTTCGCGGGCAAGACGCGGCAGTACTACGGGCGCTGGACCTACAAGTACGAGATCGCGGCGAAGAAGGGCGCCGCGGGGGCGATCGTCATCCACACCGAGCCCTCCGCCGGCTACAAGTGGCAGGTCGTCACCAGCTCCTGGTCGGGCGAGAACTTCACGCTGCCCGCGGAAGGACCGCCGGAGCTGCAGGTCCAGGCCTGGGCCACCGAAGAGGCCTCGCGCCGCGTGGCGCGGCTGGGCGGCCAGGACCTCGACGCGCTGCGCGCGGCCGCGGAGAAGCGCGACTTCAAGCCGGTGCCCCTCGGCGTCACCTTGAGTCTCACGTTGCGCAACGACGTGCAGAAGAAGCAGACCGCGAACGTGATCGGCAAGCTGCCCGGGCGCGACCCCATCCTGGGTAAGGAGGCCGTCCTCTACACGGCGCACCACGACCATCTGGGAATGCGCGAGTCGACCAAGCCCGGGGAGGACGTGATCTACAACGCCGCGCACCCGCCGGTGCCGATCGGCCTCCTGGCCGCCAACATCAACATCGACGAGCTCGGGATCTGGGGACGCACCCGCGACATGATCATGATCGGCAAGGGCAAGTCGACCCTCGACACGGTCGTGGAGGCGATCGCGGCCGCCCAGGGCGGGCGCCGCATCGTGGCCGACCAGAATCCCGACAAGGGCTACTTCTATCGCTCCGACCAGTTCAACCTGGCCAAGCGCGGCGTTCCCGCCGCCTACCTCGAATCCGGCATCGAGGTCGTGGGCAAGCCCGCGGGATGGGGCGCGGCTCAGCATGCGAAGTACGAGGAGACCGACTACCACCAGCCCTCGGACGAGCTGCGTCCGGACTGGGACTTCACGGGCGCCGTCGAGGACACGCAGCTCCTCTTCTATCTCGGGGTCAAGGTCGCCGAGGGCAAGAACATGCCGAGCTGGAACCCCGGCGACGAGTTCGAGGGCGCCCGGAAGCAGGCGCTGGCCCAGTCGCGCTAGCTTGTACAGTCATTTGCCCTCGCGAGACACCCGCCCCACGAGACCGCCGACCTCCGCTGCGGCCGCAAGCGTCACCATCGAGATCTCCGGTGGAACTCCGAATCGCACGGGCAGCAGGCTGGTGCCGATGCCGGGGCTGACGAAGAGCGCGCGCCCGTCCTCGACGACCAATCCATACGCGTAGCGCTGCCCGTAGCTCGACGGGACGATGGGGCGGCCCAGGATCGGCAGCGCCACCTGGCCGCCGTGCGTGTGCCCGGCCAGCGTGAGCGCGACGCGGGCCGGAACGTCCGGGAACACGTCGGGACTGTGGGTGAGGAGGATGACGGGCTCCCCCTCGGGCACGCCGGACAGCGCGCGCGGAATGCTCACCGGCCGCGTCCACAGGTCGCCCAATCCCGCGACCCAGAATCGCCGCGGACCCTCCCCGAGAGACGTCGCGTCGTTCTCCAGCACGCGGATGCCGGCGCCTTCGAGATCGCGGCGAATGCGCGCGCCGTCCAGCCACCAATCGTGGTTCCCGAGCACGGCCACGATGCCGTAGGGCGCGCGCAGTCCGGCCAGCCGCGCCGCCGTGGCCTCGGGCGGGACGAACCGCCCGAACATCACACCGTGGATGACGTAGTCCCCGAGCAGGACGACGAGGTCCGGCCTCGCGGCGTTCGTCCGAGCCACGACCTCGTCGAGCCGCTCGAGACCGTTGCGGAAGGATCCGACATGCAGGTCGGTCAGGACCGCGATGCGCAGCGGCGGCCGGTCCGCGGGCCAGCGCGCGGAGAGGACGCGCGTCTCGCGGACGACGAGACGGCCCGGCTCCACGATCACCCCCCAGGCCAGCAGGGCCGCTCCCGCCAGCGACGCGGTCGCGGCTACGGCCAGCCCGAGGCACGCGCGCCGTGTCACCATCCACCATGCGCGGTCTGTGGCTCGAAGAGAAGCGACTGGCGTTCCGGGATGATCTGGCCGGGCCCCCGCTCGCGGACGGCGAGGCGATCGTGCGCATGCGTCTGGCCGGCATCTGCGGCACCGACCTCGAGCTCCTGCGTGGCTACTACCCGTTCACGGGCGTGCCCGGCCACGAGTTCGTCGGGATCGTCGAGGAGGCACCGTCCGCGCCGGAATGGATCGGCCGCCGCGTCGTGGGCGAGATCAACGCCGCCTGCGGCACCTGCGCGACCTGCCGGGCCGGGCGCCGGACGCACTGCCCGGCCCGCACCGTGCTCGGCATCCGCGGCCGTGCCGGCGCCTTCGCCGAGCGGCTGGCCCTGCCCCTCCTGAACCTGCACGAGGTTCCCGCCGCAGTGCCCGACGAAGAGGCGGTGTTCACGGAGCCCCTGGCCGCGGCGCTCCAGATCCAGGCCCAGGTCCCGCTGCGTGCGGACCAGCGCGTCCTCGTCCTGGGCGCGGGGCGGCTGGGCACGCTGGTGGCGCGCACCCTCGCGCGCACGGGAGCGGAGGTGCGCGTGGCCGCCCGCCTCCCCGCGCGGCGGGATCAGCTCCGGGCCGCGGGCGTGGACGCGGTCGCGCCCGAGGAGGTGCTCGCCGGCTCCGCCGACGTGGTCGTGGACTGCACGGGCCATCCCGACGGCTTCGTGCGCGCGCGCGCCGCCGTGCGCGCGCGCGGCACCATCGTCCTCAAGAGCACGTATGCGGGCGAGGCCCCGGTGAACCTCTCCTCGGTCGTGGTGGACGAGATCACAGTGGTGGGATCGCGCTGCGGCGCCTTCGCTCCCGCGCTGGACCTGCTGGCCGCGCGTGCGCTGCCCGTGGCCGATCTCGTGCAGGCACGATATGGGCTCGCGCGCGGCCTGGACGCCTTCGCGGAAGCGGCGCGTCCGGGCGCCCTGAAGGTGCTGCTCGAGCCCTAGCCTCCTCACCCGACGACGAACGTGGGGACGCTGCCGCCGCCCGCGCTCACGTTGATGACGGAGTGGCGCGACGCGCGCGTCACCGCGCCCACGTCCGCGCCATCCACGAAGAACGGATTCACGTTGACCTTGAGCGACGAGAGCCCGACCTCGCCGTCCTCCTCGAGGAGCGGGAAGACCTCCTCCGGGATGTGGACCCTCTCCTGCACGACCCAGGGCTCGCGCAGACCGTCCTGGACGGCGCTCTGCCACGCTTCGGGCGTGGTCTCGTCGCCCACCAGCACGGAGCGGCCGCCGTAGCCATGCGCGGGCTTGAGGACGAGCTCGGCGCGGTGCTCGATCGCGTACGGGACGAGGTCGACCTCGCTTCCGGCGCGCAGGGTGCGGCGCTCGGCCACGCGGCGGGTCCAGGGCACGACGCGCCGCACGAGCTGGGCCTCCTCCGGCGTCATCAGCGAAGCGAACGATTCGTCGGTCAGGATGGCGAAGAACGCCTTGTCTTCGGAGAGCCGGCAGCGGAAGGAGTTCACGAAGAAGGCCAGGCCGTCGCGATAGGCCTCGAGGAAAGCCGGCATCTGCCCTTCGCGCTCGACGATCTCGGTGAGCACGGCACGCCGATAGACGACGTCGACGGGCCGCCCGTTCGCGATCAGGCGCCCGCCCCTGATCTCCATGGCGCGCGGATCGACCAGCACGCAGTCGAATCCGACGCCCTCGAAGCGCGCGCAGACGATCTCCTGGTCCGCCCGCGTCTTCACGTCCGCCCAGTCCGCGATGGCGATGACCGGAGACGATGCCGCTGCTCCGCCCTTCGACCTCCAGGTCCACACCATCGCGTCGACCAGGGCCGGCAGCGACGGCGCGTAGTGGACGGGGTGGTCTCGCGCGAACTCGCGGAAGAGGGGCAGGTCCGCGAACACCTCCGCCATGCGGTCTCCGTAGCCGAACCCCGCGGGGGCGTCGCTGTTGATCTCGATGAAGCGCGGACCATCGGCTCCGAGGAACGCATCCAGCCGCGAAAGCAGCACGTCCGGCGGTCCGGGATCGATGCGGACCCAGCGCGCCTCCGCCTCCGGCGTGCCCAGGTAGGCGCAGAGCGCCCCGACGTCGCCGCCGAAGACGTGGCGCGCGACGCGGGCCGCGATCTCCATCAGCCGGCGCCCCACCGCCCGCAGCGTGTCCCACTGGGCGCGCGCGACGAAATGGGGGCGCAGGCACGTCCGCATGGGCTCGCCGTCGAAGGTGATGCCCGCGCGCTGGAAGGCCTCCTCCAGCCACTGCGCCTGCTCGCGCGCCGCCCTCGGATCAGCGGCGACCAGTCGGTTGAAGTCGGCGGCGGGATCGGCCACGTCCGCGCGGCTACCGGCCGTGCCCCCAGGCCACACGTCCGCCCACGATGGTGAGGGCGGGCGCACCCTTCAGCGTCCATCCTCCGAACGGGGTGTTGCGCGACTTGCTCAAGAAGCGCGCGGGGTCGACCTTGTGTCGCCGGGAGAGATCCAGGACGGTGACATCCGCGGGCGCGCCGGGGGCGAGGGTGCCGCCGGGCAATCCCAGGATGGCCGCCGGCCGCGTCGAGAGCAGCTCGATGAGCCGGCCGAGGCTGATCAGGCCCGCGGCGACGAGGCGGTCCAGGCAGAGGGCCACCGCCGTCTCCAGCCCCACGATGCCGAAGGCGGCCGCGTCGTACTCGACCTTCTTGTCGTCCACGGTGTGCGGCGCGTGATCGGTGGCGATGCAGTCCACGGCACCGTCGCGGAGGCCCTGGATCAGGGCCTGCCGGTCCTCCTCCGCGCGCAGGGGCGGGTTCATCTTGGTGGAGGTGTCGTACTCGGAGGTGCGCACGAGCTCCCATGATCGCCTCCCCCGCGCCCGGGGCGCCGCGCAGCCCGAGCATCGTGGCCACGGGGCCCTCGTTCATGGACGCGCCCTGGGCGAGCGTCGGCTCCTCGCAGTGGTCGATCACGGTGAGGTCGAAGGCCTTCGCGTACTCGAGGGCACGGCGCATCATGCGCGCGCTCGCCATCGGGCGCCCGTCGTCGGAGACGGCCACGCAGCCCGCCTCGCGCAGGTCTCCGTACTCCGCCAGCTCCTCGCCCTTCGACCCGCGCGTGATGGCGCCGATGGGCCAGACGCGCACGGCGCCTTCGCGGGCGGCCGCCTCCAGGATCGCGCGGGTGATGCCCGCCTGGTCGTTCACGGGCTCCGTGTTCGGCATCGCGCACACGGCGGTGAACCCGCCGGCGGCGGCGGCGCGAGTCCCGGTCGCGATCGTCTCCTTGTCCTCCCGTCCGGGCTGCCGCAAATGGGTATGGAGGTCGATGAACCCGGGGCAGACCACGAGCCCGCTGACATCGATCACCTCCGCCCCCCGCGCGGCCACGCGCGTATCCAGCTCCGCGACCTCGCCGTCGACGAGGAGGAGATCGAGGTCGGCGTCGAGGGAGCGGCCGGGATCGATCACGCGGCCGCCTTTGAGGAGGAGGCGATCCGTCATGCCGCCTCCGCTCCCCCCAGCAGGAGGTAGAGCACGGCCATGCGCACCGCGACCCCGTTCGTGACCTGGTCGAGGATCACCGAGTACGGTCCGTCCGCGACCTCGCTCGCGATCTCGACTCCCCGGTTCATGGGACCCGGATGCAGGATCAGCACGTCCTTCTTGGCCAGCCGCACGCGCTCCTCGGTCAGTCCAAACCGCGCGTGGTACTCGCGCAGCGTCGGGAAGTATCCCCCGGTCATGCGCTCCTGCTGGATGCGCAGCATCATGATCGCGTCCGCGCCCTCCACCGCCTCGTCGATGCGGTAGGTGGTCGGAGCCAGGGTCTCGATTCCCGGCGGCATCAGGGTCGGGGGGGCGCAGAGGATCACCCTCGCTCCCATCTTGGTCAGGAGCCATACGTTCGAGCGCGCCACCCGGCTGTGCAGCACGTCGCCCACGATGGCCACCCGCAGCCCCTCGAGCCGGCCCTTCCGCTGCCGCAGGGTGAGGGCGTCGAGGAGGGCCTGGGTGGGATGCTCGTGCGCGCCGTCGCCCGCGTTGACGATGGCGGAGCGGCAATGGCGGGCCAGGAAGTGCGCCGCCCCGGAGGCGGAATGCCGGAGCACGATCATGTCCGGATTCATGGCTTCCAGGTTCTTCGCCGTGTCGAGCAGCGTCTCGCCCTTCTGCACGCTGGAGGTGGACGTCGCGATGGACAGGCTGTCCGCGGAGAGGACCTTCTCCGCGATCTCGAAAGACGCGCGCGTGCGCGTGGAGGCCTCGTAGAACAGGTTCACCACCGTCTTGCCCCGCAGGGCCGGCACCTTCTTGATGGGACGGTCCAGCACTTCGCGCAGCGCCTCCGCGGTATCGAGCACGGCCGTGATGTGGGACGCCTCGAGGGGCTCGATGCCGAGCAGGTGGCGATGCGGGTACGCCGGGGCGGTCACCGCCGCGGCCTCCGCGCGCGCGGGGGTGTGCGCTTCCGGGCCCGCGCCGGCGACCTCGCCTTGCCCGGGGCGGCCGCGCGTGTGCGGGGCGCGGGGCCGGGGGTGCGCTCGAGGAGGAGCACGCGGTCGTCCCCGTCCTCCTCCTTCAGCCGGACCTGCACGGTCTCCTCGCGGGTGGTGGTCAGGGTGCGCCCGGCGTAGTCGGCGTGGATGGGCAGCTCGCGGTGGCCGCGATCGACGAGGACGGCCAGCTCGATGCGCGCGGGCCGCCCGAAGTCGATCAGCTCGTCGAGGGCGGCGCGCACGGTACGTCCGGTGAAGAGCACGTCGTCCACGAGGACCACCGTGCGGCCGTCGATGGAGGTCGGGATGTCCGTGCCCTTCAGCACGGGCTGGGGCCCGACCGTGGTGAGGTCGTCGCGGTAGAGCGTGATGTCCAGCGCGCCCACCGGCGGCTCGAATCCGGAGGCCTCCTTCATGCGCGCGGCCAGCCGACGGGCCAGGGGAACGCCGCGCGTGCGCACCCCGACGAGCACGGTGCCGCGGATGTCCGGATGCCGCTCCAGGATCTCGTGCGCCATGCGCGACAGGGTGCGAGAGAGCCGGTCGGCGTCCATCAGCTCCTGGCGTTCGCGAAAGGGCGCGGGCGGGGCCATCAGCTCACCTTCCCCCCGTCAGGGACGGGCCGCTCCGGGATGAGGAGCACGTTCTCGCCCTTGCCGTTCTGGACGGCCAGGACGAGCACCTCCGATTCCAGGCCGGCCACCCGGCGCGGCGGGAGGTTGACGACCGCGATCACCTGCAGGCCGATCAGGTCGGAGGGTTCGTAGAGGTCGTTGATCTGGGCGCTGGAGCGGCGCCGCCCGAGGTCCCCGAAGTCGACCTGCAGGGAGAAGGACGGCTTGCGCGCGCCGCGGAGCACTTCCGCCGCCACCACGGTCCCCACGCGGAGGTCCAGGGTGAGGAAGTCGTCGACGGTGGCCAAAACGGCCGGATGGTATCACGGCGGCTCGTCCGGCAGAGGCGGGAGCCCGGGCGGGACCGCGGCCGTGGTCGGCGTGACGGCCAGGCTCTCGTAACTGGGGATGAAGGTCACCGGGTGCGCGCGCATGAAGTCGTCCTGCAGGATCTCGGTGAGGATGCGCCCTTCCATGTCCCGCGCGACGGGCAGGCCCATCAGGTAGAGGATCGTCGGAGCGATGTCCAGGACGGAAGCCGCGCGCAGCACGGACCCGGGCCGGATGCCGTCTCCCATAGCCAGCATCACTCCATCCGGCGCGTCGCCGTGCGTTCCACTCGTCCAGTGATCCCCGGTCAGCGCATTCCAGGCGCGCCGCCAGGGAGGCAGC
>WNFI01091539.1_pt1 | contig 31021 bp, 21 predicted proteins | sample 5400471 | NCBI WGS metagenome assembly WNFI01 (sample SAMN13153348, study PRJNA577476) | soil metagenome | isolation source: 100 cm saprolite on Douglas fir-dominated hillslope | place: USA:California | collected 2013-09-17
CCGCAGCGCTGCAGAATATCGTCGGCTTAAAACCGACGCGCGGTTGGTTGAGCACGCGTGGAGTCGTTCCGGTCTGTCGCTCACTCGACTGCGTTTCTGTGTTCGCGCTCACCGTGGAAGATGCGTCTGAGATCGCCGCAATCGCCGGCGCTTATGATGCTGCCGATCCTTTTGCACGGCCCGCTCCTGCCTCCTTCACTGATCGAGACATCTCCTCCTCGAAATTCCGTTTTGGTGTCCCCTCCGAAGACCAATTGGAATGGTTTGGCGACACGCACTCATCCATGTGCTTTGATCGCACCGTCCGTGCCCTCGAAGCTCTAGGCGGCGTGCGCGTAAAGGTGGACTTCTCGCCGTTCCGCGATGCAGCGAAATTACTCTATGACGGTCCCTGGGTGGCGGAACGCTGGTCATCGGTGCGCGAATTCCATGCGCGCGTCCCCGACGCGATGTTGCCCGTAACGCTACAAATCATCGAGAGCGGTTCCACCGCTCTGGCGGTGGATGCGTTTGAAGCGTCGTATACTCTGGCTGCGCTCAAGCGCGCGACTGATGCTACGTGGACACACGTGGACACGCTCGTTCTGCCCACGGTGGCCACGACCTACACGCGCGCCCAAGTCGATGCCGAGCCCATCACGCTCAATTCAAACCTCGGATGCTACACCAATTTTGCGAACCTGCTCGACACGGCTGCGCTTGCCGTACCCACCGGACAACGGCCCGACGGTCTTCCCTTTGGCATTACGCTTTTCGGTCCTGCCTGGAGCGACGCTCGCCTCTCCGTTTTGGGCGCCGCTCTCCATCGCGCAACCAATCAAAGCCTCGGAGCAACGGGACACACCTTTCCCACCTCTCCCACGCCCGTTGAAAAAAAATCGGATGACGTGCTTCTTGCCGTCGTTGGTGCGCACCTCACTGGTCAGCCACTTAACAGTCAGCTTACCACACTGGGAGCTCATCTTAAATTCACCACTCGCACGAGTGATTGTTATCGATTTTACGCGCTAAAGAATACCTCTCCGGCAAAACCCGGACTGCTCCAGGTTCCGTCCAAATCGGGCGTAGCGATAGAAGTCGAAGTTTGGGGGGTTCCGCTATCAGGATTTGGTCGGTTTGTTGCCGCAGTGCCTCCGCCGCTCGTGATCGGCACTGTCATTTTGGAAGACGGCTCCTCAGTCAAAGGCTTCCTCTGCGAATCCTTCGCCATCGAAGACGCGCAGGATATTTCCAAATTCGGCGGATGGCGTGCATATGTGGACGCGACCAAAAACAGTGGTTGAACCACAGAGTCACAGAGACAAGGAGGGCGTAAGCCGGGGTCTGAATATATGAGTAAGAATCTAGAAGATAGAAGTGAACTCTCCGGCCCTTAGATTTTAGCTTTGCTCCGTGTCTCTGTGCCTCTGTGGTTCAACTGCATTTTCTAGGGTATCGTACCAACCACCATCCTCGCGGTTAAAATTTGTGCGCAGTCCTTGTTCCGCTTAGGGTATCGTGATCCTTCCATGATTCCCCAAACTATGCGCGCCATCGTTAAGCCCGCGGCCGGTCCCGGTCTCGCTCTCGCCGAGGTTCCCGTACCCAAAGTCGGCGTTAACGACGTTCTCGTTAAGATAAAAAAAACGTCCATCTGCGGTACCGATGTTCACATCTACAATTGGGACACTTGGGCACAGAAGACGATCAAGGCACCGATGACCATCGGCCATGAATTCGTCGGCGAAGTCGCGGCCATAGGCGACAATGTCGCTGGATTTAATTTGGGAGAATTAGTCACGGGTGAGGGTCACATCGTCTGCGGACAATGCCGCAACTGCCTCGCCGGCCGCCGCCACCTTTGCAAGGACACCAAAGGCGTGGGGGTGAATCGCGACGGCGCGTTCGCCGAGTATCTCTGCATCCCATCTTCAAATGTGTGGCACGCAGATCCCGCCATTCCGACCGACGTGATTTCGTGTTTCGATCCGCTCGGCAACGCCGTTCACACCACGCTTCAATTCGATCTCGTCGGGGAAGACGTGCTGATCACGGGTGCGGGTCCGATCGGCTGCATGGCCGTCGGCATCGCCAAAAAAGCCGGCGCGCGCCACGTTGTGATATCGGACGTGAATCCCTATCGCCTGGAACTCGCGCGCAAAATGGGCGCCACACTGGCAGTCGATGTCAGCAAGGAGAGTCTCATCGAAGTCGAAAAAAAGCTCGGGATGAAGGAAGGCTTCGATGTGGGTCTCGAAATGTCCGGCAACGCCAAGGCGCTGAACGACATGATCAGCGTGATGTTTCACGGCGGAAAAATCGCGCTGCTCGGCATCCTTCCCGGCACCGCGACCGTCGATTGGAATACGGTCGTTTTCAATATGCTCACGATCAAAGGCATCTATGGACGCGAGATGTATGAGACATGGTACAAGATGACCTCACTCATCCAAAGCGGACTCGATATCACACCGATCATTACTCACCGGTTTCCCTACACTCAGTTCGAAGAAGGTTTCCAACTCATGCGTTCCGGCAAGAGCGGCAAGATCGTGCTGAGTTGGGAAAACATATAGAGCCGCTCGGAGCCCTTATTGGAGCTGCACACGCGCAATGAGGGCCGTGAAGGATAACGGCCCCCACCCCAATTCCCGATCAAGCCGAAGCGAACTTCGAAGGGATGCATCCACAGAGATTCACCTAGCCAGAGCAGCTTGCTCTTACGATTAGGCGCCACAGACCGGATGCATGAAAATGGGAATTTCTAATTTTTCCCGGAGATTTTACTTTACTGCATTTAAAGAATGAGCTTCGACGAAACCAAGGTGAAGGCTCATTCGACACTGCTCCCTGATTATCCGATTTAACTCGGCTTTCCTGATGCCTGAGTTTTTTTAAACAACCGCCTGCCTGCATCGATGCGTCTAAGGGTAATACGTTTTTACTAGGTGAAAGTACTCAAGCGTTTAAGCGTGGTATAATTCATCATTTCTGTAATTACCTCTAAATAGTAACAACTCTGTTACTATTAACTGATCTCTTTGTGCTCCATCAGTTCACTAATTTTCCCCGCCGCACTCCGTCAAAAGAAGATCGAAGACATGGCTTTGATCTCCGGCGCTTTCCGTCGTGTTCATCGAAACCTGAAACCATTCTCCGTTCCCGACTGTCGAAATTCACCCCTCTTCGAAACACCGAAGCGGTGAGAAATAGAAATTTCTCCGCCAGCCGCAGCGCTCACGAACGAAATCCATTCAGCGCCTTATCTTAGGCTCGGGCAACCAGGCCGACATCACAACACACAACCGCACAAACCATGATTAAACATTCCGCAAGGAAGTTTCGGGCTTTGCTTTCCCTTATCTCGGGAGCAACAGCCTTTGTTATCGCAGCGCCCACAGCATTCGCTCAGTCCGCTGCTTCCGAAAAAGACACCAAGGCTGAAGGAAATACTCAGAAGCTCGAAGCTTTCGAGGTAACGGGGTCGCGTATCAAACGACTGGATGCGGAGACCCCTTCTCCCGTGGTCGTTTATCAGTCAGAAGCGGTCGAGCAAAAGGGTTACACTAACCTCGGTGAATTCATTCAGAGCCTTCCCTTCAATACGGGTTCGGCGAATTCGATATTCCAAAGTGCGAGTTTCACGCGCGGCGCAGTCACCGCAAATCCTCGCGGTCTCGGCAGCAATCGATTCCTGACTCTGATCAATGGAAGACGCGCCGTCGCTTACGCTCTCACTCAGGGAAATAACAATTCCATCTTTGACTTCAGCAGCATCCCGACCTCGGCTGTCGAACGCATTGAATATCTCAAAGACGGTGCGTCCGCAATATATGGTTCGGATGCCATCACCGGAGTACTCAACGTTATCTTGAAACGCAACTTCTCCGGTGTCGAAGCCGACCTCTATGTTGCCAACACCACCGGTCATGACAATTTGAGAAAGCAGGCGAGCGTCATCACCGGAACAACGAACGGTAAGACATCGATGGAGGTTATCTTCAACTACTCCGGGATGAACTCGAGCGACTTGAAGGATTATAGTCGGTCAAAGTCCGTCGATTATTCCTATCTTGGAGCCAAAGGCCTCAATCTGGAGGGTACGTCAAATGATCCTGCCAACGTCACCTTTTCCATTGCTCAAGCGGCGGCGGCGGGTCTGACGGGCGGCGCCGGCTTTTATGTGATCAGCGGCGGCGCACGCACTGCAAATCCAAGCGTTGGCCAGTTCGTAAATGTCGGCAGCTCTGGCAAGACGCCCAATGAAAATCGATACGACTTTGCCAAGAGCCTACAGGTGTTCCCCGATCAAGATACCTACTCGGTCTATTCCAGGATCGAGCATCAATTCACCGATTCGATCAAAGGTTACAGCGAAATCACGTATTCCAATGCCGTAACAAAGTACGCTTTCACGCCGTTCCCGGTGACCAGTACGTCAAACCCTGGCACAGGACCGACAGGCCTGCTTAATATTCCGCCTACAAATCCCTACAACCCATTTGGCATCAATATAACGAACTTCAACTACCAGGGTGTCTATGGACCTAAACGGCTTTTCGATATCGACTCCACCGCCGCCAATTTCCTCTTCGGCCTTAAAGGTGATGTCGGCGACAACTGGTCATGGGATACCGCCTTCGCGTACGGATACAATCTGGTCAGCAATACGAACCGTAATGCGGTCCGCGCAGACGTTTTCCAAGCGGCGCTGAACGGGACCACTCGGCAGACCGCGCTCAATCCATTCGGTCCCTCTGACAATCCGGATGTCGTGAAGAATCTCTACACGATTTCCAATGGCAGTGCTCGTGACACAGCCTACGTCTACGATCTCTCTGTCCAAGGCAAGCTGATCGAAATGCCGGGGGTTTTTGGTCGTCCTTCACCGGGATCAATTGGTCTTGCCATCGGCGGCGAATGGCGCCGTGAAAAACTGGATACACGCCCGGACACTCAGGCGTATCTTGGCTCCGGTGGCGGCCTTCCGCTTTCAGGCTCGCGACGTGTTTATTCCGGATACATTGAATTCGACTTGCCTCTCGTTAAGGAGCTGGAGGTCCAGCTCGCAGGTCGGCACGAGAGCTACAGCGATTTCGGCAAAACCGATAAGCCCAAGGTGGGTGTTAAACTGACTCTCCCCAAGAATGACTACCTCAATGTCGTATTGCGTGGATCTTACTCGAAGTCGTTCAAAGCCCCGGATCTTGGCCGATTGTATGCCACCCAAACGACTGCCTTTTCAAGCAGCGCTCTCGCCGATCCGCTGCGCCCGAACGATGCACCGACCCAGATCAAGTCAATCACAGGTGGTAATCCGAAGCTGAAACCAGAAAACGGCGAAATCTACTATTGGGGCGCCGTCTTCGAGTCGCCGAAGATTAAGGACCTGACGGTCTCAATCGATTACCTCCAAATCAAAATCAAGAATGTCATCAACACGCCGTCCGTTACCTTCCTGCTAAGTCCACAGGGTCAGGCCCAATTCCCCAGCGCGATCATCCGCGACAACAGCCAGGGATTCCCGGGACCGATTCTCTATATCTCGGCAATCCCGATCAATGCAGCTGAACAGGACTACCAGGGCTTTGACTTCTCTGTGGATTACAAGATTCGCGATACTATGATTGGAACGTTCGGCTTTGACGTCCAGGCGACCTATATCACGAGCATTGCGACCGACTCAGGTTTTGGCGGCGGTAAATTCCAGAACCGCGGCCGATATAACAATCCTCGCTTGCGCGGGACCGCTACGGCCACCTGGAACTATAAAAACTTCGGCGCTTCTATTGCCACCGATTATATCGGCGAGTACTTCAATGACGGATTTACCGTTGCCGGCTGGGGTGAGAATCAAGTCACCGTGATCACTCCATCTGTCTCGTACAAGGCGCCGTGGAACACCACCGTACGCGCCGGCGTGGTGAACGTATTCAACCGTCAGCCTCCCGTTAACGGCTATACATCGTTTAACTGGGATCAAAATACTTACGGCGAAAACGTAGGCGGAGGTCGTCTATTCTTCCTCGAAGTTAAAAAGGCATTCTGACACCGCTTTAGTTAACTGAAGCTTACGGAGGCACGCCTCCCGGTGTGCCTTTTTTATTTCCTTATACGGTTGCTTGGTTTCGCACCCGAACCCGTACGTTTTGTTTCTGCAATCAACTGCTCCGCTTGAAACAAACAGATGCTATTACTTGCATCGTCCGTGGGCAACCAGACAGGATCGAGATGCCCATACTCTGTCTCAACCGCCGAGTGGAGCGCTCCGATCTCCAACAAAAGAACTCCTTTCGGATTTAGCCGTGCACCGGCCTGCCCGATAATTTTTTTGATTATATCCATGCCGTCCGTTCCTCCATCTAAAGCCATGCGCGGTTCCTTTTTAAATTCAGGCGGTAAAGTTTTCATCAGCGCGGTCGGTTCGTACGGAGGGTTACTGATAATCAGATCATATCGATCAAGCGGAACCTCGTCGAAACAATCGGACCTATACAGCTTAACTCGCTTTTCCATTCGATGCTCCCGAATATTTCGTGCGGCGACAGTCATTGCATCGGGAGAAAGTTCGATCGCATCGACTTTTGCCTTGAGACAATTATGTGCGAGCAGGATGGCGAGACATCCGGACCCCGTGCAAACGTCCACCGCTCGTTTCACTCCGACGAGCCCGTTCGGCAACCAATGTGACAATTGTTGCGGAATGATTTCTAAAAAATAGGAGCGTGGAATAATCACCCGCTCGTCGACATAAAATCGGTACTCACCCAAGAATGCTTCGTTCGTCAGGTACGCCGCAGGCACTCGGTCCTCTATTCTTCGTTTCAATACCTGGGCCGCTTTTGCGCTCTCCACTGAGCTGAGTTTCTTTTTTAGCACCTCAGGGCGACTGTCGAGCGGCAGACCCAAGGTGTGAAGGAGCAGGTAAAGCGCCTCGTCGTGGGCAACTGTCGCCACTTGGCCTAGAGCGATTTTTTTCTCCTCATAAAGACGAACGGCATAGGTGAGCCAATCGTGCAGTGTTTTGAGGTGGTCTGTTTTTAACATCGCCCGCGAGCATTCCCGGCACCTCGCGTGAGTCAAGGCACTCGGAATTTTTAGCCACGAAAGATCACAGAGAACACAGAAAAAATTCTTTGAGACCTTTGTGATCTTTTGTGGCTAACTTTCGTGATGTATTTCAAAACACGCCCGAGCGTAGCAATTTTGCGACCACCTTAAGGTCCGCTAAAAATTGTGCACGCTGCTCCGCCCGTGTTTCAGGCGGTGCGCGTAAAATAGAGGAAGGGTGGACGGTTGCGACAAAGGCTTTTGCCCACGGAACCGTTATAGCTTTTCCATGGCTTAGCGTGACCCGAAACGCGGGACCCATCAGCGCCTGTGCCGCGGTCGCGCCCAAGGCAACCACCACTTCGGGCTTCACTAAATCGAGCTCTTTTTCGAGCCACGGCTTACACGCGGCAATTTCCCGCGCGCTCGGCTTTTTGTGGAGTCGCCGGTTACCCGCGGGAACCCATTTAAAATGTTTAACTGCATTGGTGACATAAACTTCTCTGCGATCGATTCCCGCTTCCATCAAGACCTTATCCAAGAGCTGTCCCGCCGGGCCAACAAAAGGATGTCCCTCGAGATCTTCACGGTCACCTGGCTGCTCACCGATCATCATCACCTTCGCAGAAACGGGACCCTCTCCAAAAATGGTCTGTGTGCCCGTTTTGTACAAAGGACATGCCGTGCAGTTTTTGGCTTTCTTTCTTGTCAGATCCCATGCGTCCGTGGACTCCTTTCCCTCGGTGGAAGGCGGGCTGGCCGCCTGCACTGGCGGATTCCTAGATACGCGCGACTGCCGTGCTTTTGCATCCATGCTCACTAGTCCCTGCTTTTGCTTCGATTGTTCCTGCTCTAGCGAGGCACTCGTGGCAGATGCAAAATTCGTTTCGCCCAGTCATTTCCATCTCTGTCGTGCGAGACGCTTACCGGAAATAAAAAACCGGCCTTCGCTCGAAGCGAAGGCCGGTCGAAGACTGAATTAGTTTAACGCTTTAAGGCGTCGGCGCAGCCGAGCCGAAGTAAAGACCGTTGAACAGCAGCTTGTAGGTCGCGTGCGGGGTACCGCGGAACGTGGCCTCCAAACCGATGAGAACGAGCTTACCTTTGCCAAAGCTGGCTTCCGTGGCGAGTTCGCCACCGTCGAGCAGGTCCTGACCGACCGCCCAACCGCTATACAATACATCCTTGCCGGTGAACCAAACCACGCGGCTGGCTTTGACCGTAGGAGATTCCGTGCGATCGAAAACAGGACTACTGTCGAAGAAGACATAACCTTGATCCGGCATACCGTAGGCGAGCGGGTTCTTGTTATTGTAGTTAGCGCGCAGAACCGAACCGGGGATGTAGAACTTGGCGGCGGAGACGTGCTTCACTTTTCCTTCCGCATCCTTTTCCACCAGATGATCGGTCACAGGGAGGCCCATGGATTCGCCAATCGTGGCCGACGAACCAATGGCGACAACCGTACCGCCCTCTTCAACAAATTTCTTCAACGGCGGAATGGTTTTCGTGTTGGTCATGTCGCCCAACATCGAGCGAAATTCTTCCGGAATGCTTTCAGGCAGGATTTGCGGACGCGCAAATCCTCCACGCGCACTCGGAGGTCCCGCCCGGTAGGTATCGCTCGGAACGACGATCACGTCGAAGCTGCCCTTCAAGTTGCCGGCATCGAGCACTTGGGGATACACCACCTCGAAAGGGAATTCGTATTTCTCGAACATCCAACGCAGCCATCCGGACGGCATCACGCCGCCGTAAAGATCGACCAAACCGATTCGAATCGGGTTGAGCTTGACCGTTTCTCCAGCGGGTTTTTGTGCAACACCATAAGCGGCGATACCCAATTCCTTCGCTGCCGTTTCAAGAATCGGCTGGGCCTTGGCCGACGCCGGAATCCAAAGCGTACCGGTGCCGAGCGCTTGGCCATCCACCGTTTGCTCGTCCTTAAACCAGGAGACTTCAGCACCGGCCTTCAGGAGGCGATTGGTCAAGATGAACGAATCGTTGATCTTGTGGCTCACCAGGTAACCGGCGGGCTTGGCTGGACCGCTGATCTTCGCGACCATCGGCTTTTCCAAATCGAAACCGACCTTGGTGAAAGGACCGTCGAAACCGTCGACGATACGGTCGAATTGAACGCCCATTTGTTTCACAGGCGTCCAGCCTGTGATGTCATAGGGGCGCTTCGGTGGGCCGCCTGGGTAAGTGAAGTCCATCGGGTGATCCTGAGGTTCGAACATATCCAAAACCTCAGGACGGAAGGCTTGCGCCGTCTTCACCACATACGAACCAGCCGGGTAGGTTTTACCCGCGACTTGGAAAGAGTTGGACGCCTTCATCACCGTGACGCCCTGCTTAAGGAGCACGTTGACGAATTTCACCGCTGTCGGAAAATCATCCTGATTGGACGGAATGATGTAGCCGCGAGCATCGCGATAAGCGGGATCGTGCAGAATCTTTTCGTAGAGTTCGGCAGGCAGGGGCGGAGCGCCAAATCCAACCACCGCGGCCTCGCCTTCACCTGCGCGGGGACCGGCCGGAACGTCAAGCTTCATGCCCTTCGACGCTTCATTCATGGCCGCGATGCGCTTCGGAGTGACCGTCCACGAATCCTTGCTACCGCGTTCGATGGAGCGCTTGCCCATCGCGTAAATTCCGTAAAGCAACGGTTCGCGATTGCGGGAACCGTAGTCGACGACCGCACGTTCAACTTCGATCATGTAGTCGATCGATTGCTTGTAGTGCCAGGTCTGTGGCTTGATCGGCAGCGGCCAATCGCCCTGAGGCAATTGCTTGTCGGCGATCAGAGGAATTTCCATCGGGGTCGGTCCGCCGATGATTTCGGTCAAAAGACCGATCTGATTGTGGAAGTAGGTCGCCGTGCGCATGCCGCCGTTCCACCAGGTGGAGTACGGAGCGGCGGTGCGGGTCGCAGCGCCGCCAAGGCCTTGCGAAATCAGGCGGGCCTGCATGTGCGTACCAACTTGCTCGATACCGATGGGCACCATCGGGTCGAAATTGTAGTTAAAGGGATCGCGGAAAGGAGGGATGAAGATCACCGCGCCCGCCGGTCCGGTTTGATGGACGTTGTGCATGATCTGCGGGATCCACTCGATGAACAGCACGCGATTCTGATTCGCGGTCTCGGACATGTTGTTCATGATCGAGTCGCGGTTATTGTCGTGGCCGATGTACTTGTTGTAGAGCTTCGGCAATGTCGTGAACGTGCGCTTCTTTTCGTCCGGCTCGCGCATATACCAGTTGGCGACGAGTTCGACGCCGTACGGATTTGGGACCGGCATAAGAAGGACCACGTCGTTGAGGAAACGCAGGGTCTCCTCGTCGGTACGACTGATCATTTGATAAACCATTTCGGCGAGGCTTTGCGAATTGACCGTTTCGGTCGCATGCAAACCGCCGTCGATCCAGACAACCGCTTTGCCTTCCTTCGCCAATTTGTGGGCCTCCTCGTCGGAGACACCGTCTGCGATGGCCAATTTGTGAGAAATCTCTTTATAGTGATCGAGCTTCGCCAGATTTTCCGGCGCGCTGATGATCGCCATATACTGAACACGACCTTCCTCGGTGTTACCGATGCTGACGAGCTTCATGCGGTCAGTTTCGGTCGACCACTTCTTGAGCATCGTCGAGATTTGCGTGTAGTTCGCCATGTGATAATCATCACCGATGGTGAACCCAATGAGATCCTTTTGAGAAGTGATCTTGGGTTCCGCGGCGGCTCGCATTAGCGAGGCCGATCCGGCGCATAAGACAGCGAGTCCTGCTAGAGCCGATTTATATCGTGCTATTCTTTTTATCATATTGTTCCTGGGTTTGTTGGATTACCGATTCGAAAAAAGAAAAACCGATCGCCAAGAGAACTGAGCGACCGATCATTTTTTTTCGACTGGGGTTTAGGACTTGAGCAAGTCCGCTTAAGTTAAAGGCGTGCCTTGCCTAATTTGTTGAAAGCCGGTTCCGCTCCAGAAGTCAAACTACTGCCCGACCGAAATAACGATGAAAGCCGGAGGAACGGTTAATATTTATCAAGCGCGTCATCTTCGGATAATCTCCGATTCGAGAAGACCGAAAAATCAAAACGGAACTCACGAGAGGAATAGAAATTGAACCGAACGCCCTCTTTTTAACCGACTTGCACAGTCACAACTCATGCAAGAGATGCAACGGGTTGCCAGACTTCACGAGGTAACGGCTGGAGACCGGGCGCACAGTGTGCGACGCGAACCGGGTCGAAAATAAATGCCAGGCCCGCGAGCATGGTCGCCAGCGTGATATCAAAAGCGTTCAGGCTGTCACCATAGCCCGCAGTGAGATTGGCCATCGATCCACCGGCAAACAGATAGAATTCATTGTCACCGAAATACACCCGTTCCACAAACGGAATCACTGGTTCGCGCCGGCCCAGTTCTGCGATATCAATCTCTTCGGCTACATGACCGACATTCAGCAAGAACGCACCACGCTTGAGTTGGTTGAAATGCCGAGCCTGTAGGACGTGACGCGCGCCGGTCGCAGTCACGACGATATCAAATTGTCGAAGCGCGGTTGCATCGTCCAAATTCGCGGCCGAGAAGCCAGCGTAACGCGCTTCAAGTAACCGCGCGGGATCGCGTTCAGCCACGCTCACCGTCGCTCCGAAAGCTCGGGCCTGAGCGGCCACACCCTGCCCCACTAAACCGAAGCCCACCACGAGCACATTGTGCGCATGAAGGCTGAGCTGTGTGCGTTCACAAAATGCATGCCACGTGCTAAAGCCGACCATGTGACGATTGTGCAGGCCTTCTTTGATGGGAAGATCGTCCCAATTAAAAATCGGATAAGTCGTTTTATTTCCACGCGCTTCAATCGCCCGCAATCGTGATATACCAGAACCGGTTGCCTCTAAACTCGCGCGAACTGAAGAAACCAAGCCGTTCTCGAGAATGACCGCACTAAGATCTGCGCCCATTTCGCAAAGATGAGTGGGTCCCCAAGCAATCGCCCGACGCGCCGCTTCCGCCTGGTCATTGGCTGTCATGTTCAACCATGCATGCGTCTGCGCTCCCAATTTACCGCAGTACCCCACAAACTCATCGCGCACGGTGGTCGGATTGCACGTGGTAAGAAACAACCCTGCGCCTCGACGCATCATGGGCTCAAAAGCCGGCAACATCTTCGGTTCAAGATGCGCGGAGAGTGCAAGCCGAACATGCGAAAGATCCGAAGGAAGAAGAAGATCCGCCACGCGCCTAGTCACCGGCATATTCTGATAAATCCAGTCCCACGCAGGCGGACGCAAAGACGCGATGGTCGGCTCCATGGGTTCGGTGTTAAAGCGGCCTGCGCTCCTGTCAACGCTCTGTCCGAATGAGTGCAGCCGGATTAGCGGCTCGTGCGAAAGCGCAAAACGGAGAATTGATTCCGGTAGCGGTCCACCAACATGATCGCTGTGGTGGTTTTACAACTACAACAAGACCTCCTCGGGTTGATGCAGGCTCCGTGTGATTACAATAAATGACAGATGTTTTACCCTAGTATGTCTTGAAAACGCGGCCCTATTGGGGTCTTTTATATTGTTCTCTCTATCTCGCGTTCTGCTGTGTTAAACGGCCTATATCGCTGCGGTCATTGGAAACCACTGCCGTCGATTGTGGTCAACAAAGGGAAAGAGAGACCGATTTAATACCCATCCCTTCTCTGCCTCGAATCATGAAACGCTTTCTGCGCCCCCTCTTTGGACTTTGCGTTATTATGGGCCTGTTCAGCTCCCTCCGTGCGTCGCACGACGAGTGGGCGAATGCCATCGCGACGTTCAATTCCGTCGATGCCGACCATCCCGCTCCCAGCGATTGCGTATTGTTCGCCGGAAGCTCGTCCGTTCGGCTATGGACTTCTCTCTCTCAAGATTTCGCCAACATCCCGGTGATCAATCGCGGTTTTGGTGGCTCAGAGCTCTCCGACACCGTGTTCTATTTTGACCGCTTGGTTTTACCCTGCCACCCGTCCCTCATTGTTTTATACGCAGGAGAGAACGATCTTCAAAATGGCCAGACGCCAGCCATGGTCCTGCAGAGCTTCCAATCGTTTTGCACCCGGCTTCACACGTCCCTGCCTGAAACGCGCCTGATCTACATCTCCATCAAACCGAGCCCGTGCCGGAGCAAACTCCGAGATAGCGTGCTGAGCACCAATACGCTTATCGCCGCCCAGTGCAAAGCCGACCCGCTTTGCTCCTTCGTCAACGTGTATTCGGAAATGGTGGATTCAGAGGGAAGTCCCAAAAAGAATTACTTCGGAGCGGACATGCTCCACATGAACCGCGCAGGCTACCAACTCTGGACCCAGTTGCTGGTGCCCTTCATCGCCCAGACCAAGGCCGCTTTAAAGTTGGTCAGCGGAACCCCGGCGGACAAAGCTGGGGCCGCGCACACGGCGTCCGCAAAAGCCGTCTCCAGTTTGCAGGTTCACTGATTAAGCCCATTGAGCGCGGCCGGAAACGGTCCTGCCTCACGCAACGGACGCGGTGGACGCAAAGGAGAGACCGTGGGCAAGCCGTAGTTTTTACCGGTAGCGAACCGTCCTAGGTGGGCCGGCGCGTCCCGCGACGGCATCGAAAGTAGGACCCACGTTAAAACCGCGAAATGCCGCCGCAGGGACGCGTCCGCCCACCTTAAAGATAACCTTAAAAGAGTATAATATGCATATTTTTAATCTTTTAAGGTTATAAATTAACCTTCGGTCCTACATGTAATTTGACGTGGGAGCTGCGTCTTTGGCGGCCAAGTCATCACAAAAGCCCGGACTCGGAGCTCCTGATTTCTGACTATCGCGAACCGACACAACCTGTTATCAGACCACGGCACTGATAATCCATGTCGACTCCTATCTCTTTCCCTCCGACCCGGTCCCTCGTTCTATCGCTTATCATTAGCCTCCTCGCGGGCCACGTTTACGGAAAGGACGTTGTCATCCATGCGGGGACCCTAATCGACGGGATCTCCGAAACACCGCGCCATCAAGTTTCGGTCGTCATTCACGATGACCGGATCATCGCGATCGAAGAGGGTTTCACCACGCCTGCGGGAGCCGAGGTCATCGACTTGTCGACGCAGACCGTGTTGCCCGGGTTTATCGATTGCCACGTACATATCGCTTCCAAACTGCCAAGTCGGGTAAACGCGACCGAGGATTGGGTGACCCATTCCGACCTCGATCGAGCGTTCGACGGCGCGCTGTTCATGCGCGCAATGCTACAACAGGGTTTCACCAGCGCTCGAGATGTCGGTGGCGGCAACGATTCGGTCGCAGTCCGCAATGCCATCGCTTCCGGCAAAATCGCGGGACCGCGTCTGTGGGTTTCACTTGAACCGCTGGGTCCGACTGCAGGGCACGGCGACCCGCGCAATGGCCTTGATCCGGAACTTTCCCACAGCAGTTGGAAAAACGGTATTGTCGACACACCCGAAGACGCGCGCATACGTGTGCGCGAGCATCGTCGTCGTGGCGCCGATTTGATCAAGCTGATGCCATCGGCCGGCATCGCATCGACCGGCGATGATCCACGCCAGCAGTTGATGACCGACGAAGAAATGCGCGTCGCCGTTGAAACCGCTCACGCGCTCGGCATGAAAGTGGCCGCCCATATCTACCCCGCACCGGCGATCGAAGCCGCAGTGCGCGCAGGCGTTGATTCTGTTGAACACGGCTCATTCGCCACGCCTGAGACCTTCGCCCTGATGAAATCACATGGCACTTATCTCGTGCCGACGCTCACCGTCTTCGAAATCTACTATGTCGCAGCGCGCGATCATCCTGAACTTCTCACCCCCGGTACTGCGCCCAAGGAATTGGCCAACGATCTCTTGCCAAAAAAGAATTTCCCGGCCGCCTTGAAATCAGGCGTCAAGATCGCCTACGGCACCGATATCGGCGAAGGCGACCACGCTATGGAATTTGGTCTCATGATTTCCGCCGGGATGAAACCAATCGAAGCGATCTTAGCCGCCACGCGGAATGCGTCGGATCTCCTCGGGGCGTCCGACCGCGTCGGCTCAATCCAGCCCGGTCGCTACGCTGACCTTGTTGCGACCTCCGCCGATCCGCTAAGCGAGCCTACACAGCTCGAGCACGTCAACTTCGTGATGAAAAACGGCATCGTTTATCGAGATCACGGCCAGCCGACAGTTGGAGGCGGACAGTGATGGGATGCCGTGTGACGTGGGATGTGTATATGTGAGGTGTGGTGGAGTCGGCGGGGACGCTGAAGGCGCCGACGAAGCATTATTTTCTGATTTTCATGGGTGTTCTCCGTACGCTCCGTGTTCAGCTGCATTTTTCGGTTAATCCTGCTTGCCATGCCATCGCGGGAACGCGTCGGCCCACCTTCTTAAGGAGTTTTACGGCGTGCCTATGTACGCTTGAGCGATAAGGTTGGGCGCAATCGAAAACCCAAATGACTCCTGCGTTTCAAAATCACCTCAATCAAACTCTGGCCGAGATCGAGGCGGCTGGACTGACCAAGCGCGAACGATTTATCACCACGCCCCAGCGTGCGCACATCGGTGTTACCGGCGGACGCGAGGTCCTCAATCTCTGTGCGAACAATTATCTCGGGCTCGGTGATCATCCAGAGATCGTCGCGGCTGCCCGCGCTTCTCTCGATCGCTGGGGATTTGGTCTGGCATCCGTGCGCTTTATTTGCGGCACGCAAGAGCTGCACAAGGATCTCGAACAAAAACTCAGCGATTTTCTGAAGACTAAGGATACGATTCTCTATTCATCTTGTTTCGATGCCAACGGCGGACTGTTTGAAACGCTGCTCGGAGCGGAGGACGCAGTCATCAGCGACGAACTTAACCATGCTTCCATCATTGATGGAATCCGCCTCTGCAAAGCTCAGCGCTACCGTTACAAAAACAATGACATGGCGGACCTCGAAGCGAAGCTCAAGGAAGCGGACGCGAAAGGAGTGCGGTTCAAGCTCATTGCAACCGACGGTGTTTTCTCAATGGATGGTTTCATCGCGAACTTGCGCGGCATTTGCGATTTGGCCGATCGCTATCAGGCCCTCGTGTTGGTCGATGACAGTCACGCCGTCGGATTTATGGGACGCACCGGCCGCGGAACGCATGAGCACTGCGATGTGATGGGACGCATCGATATTATCACTGGGACGCTCGGCAAGGCTCTCGGAGGCGCCAGCGGCGGCTACACCAGTGGACGCAAGGAGATCATTCAACTGCTGCGCCAACGTTCACGTCCGTATCTTTTTTCCAACACCCTCGCTCCTGGCATCGCCGCGGCAACAGTGAAGGCACTCGAGATGCTCACCGCGTCCACGGCGCTTCGTGACAAACTCGAAGAGAACACACGCTTTTACCGCGAGAGCTTGGTGAAGATCGGGCTTACGATTAAACCCGGCACACATCCGATCGTACCCGTTATGCTCGGCGACGCGGCGCTTTCACAAAAGGTCGCCACACGGATGTTGGAGAAAGGCGTTTATGTCGTTGGATTCTTTTATCCGGTCGTGCCTCAAGGGACCGCACGCATCCGAACTCAGGTGAGCGCAGCGCACTCGCGGGAAGATTTGACATTCGCCGTGGAAAAATTCGCCGAAGTGAAGAGCGAATTCGGCCTGTAGTTCAAAGATGGATTAGCCACGAAAGAACACAAAGATCACAAGAAACGCAGTTGAACCACAGAGTCACGGAGCGAAGCTTGCATTTAGAAGTTAGAATCTAGGAGTCAGAAGGCTCGGTTCTGTCGGCATTGCTTCCATTTTTTCTCGCTCCTATATTAAGACTCAGATTTTTGCCCTCCGTGTCTCTGTGGTTCAAATCCGTTTGCTGGATTTCGGATAATGCTGATGCACGTTAGAGGTGATTAATGACTCCGAGCCAATTTTATTTTGTGATCTTTGTGTTCTTTCGTGGCTAATTCTCAGTCCTCTCTGAGCCTCTGTGGTTCAACTACGGTTTTGGGTTCGGATGAATTTTATCCGTGCTCCCTCGCGTATTCCGTGTTTGAGAAAGGCATGCCGGAAAAACTGACAAAGGCCACGATTCGGAAATTGGAAAAATCAGCGCGAGCCGCCGCGCGAGCATCGTACTCGCCTTACTCAAAGTTTCCAGTCGGCGCTGCGATCCTCACCGATTCCGGTAAGATTTTCTCGGGCTGCAATGTGGAAAATGCGTCCTACGGACTTTGCAACTGCGCGGAACGCACCGCTATCTTCTCCGCAGCGGCCGTGGGCGAACGCGGGTTGAAATGCGTGGTCGTCTACACACCCACACCCGCCGCCACTTCGCCGTGTGGCGCGTGCCGTCAGGTCATCAACGAATTCGGTCCGCACGCTATGATTATTTCAATTTGTGATTCCAAGGAGCGAATCGAAACCACCCTCGACCAATTATTACCCCACGCCTTCGGTCCGAAAAATCTGCTGGGCTGATGAGTGGTAGTATGAACGTCTCTCAGAAAAGGGGCTGCTCGCACTACTCCGTTAAGCTGCTTTCCGGAAATGATATTTGAACCAAAGAGGCACAGAGATCACAGAGGCAGATTTTTGGACAGAATGTACAAAATAAACACAATTGAATTTGTCAGATCAAAGCGTGTTTTCCGGCCTTGCCTTGCTCTGTGAACTCCGTGCCTCTGTGGTTCAAATATCATTTCCTAAAGCGGTTTGGCTAGGCATCTTCTTAAAACTCGAAGGTGCGGTGGCGCGTCCCTGCGACGGCATTTCGCGATTGAGACACTCGTCCTACTTGCCATGCCATCGCAGGGACGCGCCGGCCCACCTTCAGTCCAACAGGCACAGATTCAAAGTTTGGTGTGTCCCGCCGCCGTCAATACCGCGCATGCGTCTTCGAATGCATCTGCTTTCACCAGCAGATAATCTGTGTCGTAAGTCGCAATCGACAGGATGCTGATCCCGGCGCGAGCCAACGGTTCGGCTAACGAACTCAGCACTCCGACCGCGGTGAACGGAAACGGCCCCACCAGTTTCAGTAGGCGCCAGTCGCGTTCGGCTCGGACATCGGTCGGCGCGTTTTCGGCGCGACAGATCACAGTCAGTTCATCCTCGGTTCGCGTGACGTTGACGAAAGGGCCGATCGCCCACTCCGGGACAGACGCTGCGGGCGACAGGCGGCATACCGCGTAATTGCCCACCAGCGCACGAAAACGATAACCTGCGTTTTTCATGAGCCCGACATTACATCGCGAACCGCAGCAAGCAATTGTGGAGCCGGTATGTCCCGTTCGGAGCGGTCGGTGAGGTCGCGTAATTTCACGACGCCTTTCGCAATTTCATCCGAACCGAAAATAACTGCCATGCGCGCGCCGGATTCGACGGCAGCCTTGAATTGTTTTCCGAAAGCCACGTCCTTGAGCGGGTACTCCACGCGGTAGCCCGCGGCGCGCAGCGATTGGATCGCGCCGAATGCCACCTTTCGCTCGGCCTCGCCACCGATGACCACGTAGAGATCAGTGGACTGAACAAATTTCGGCATCAGCCCACGAGAGTCGAGCAACAGCCCCATCGTCACGTCGCCGATCGCGAAGCCCACCGCCGGAAGATCCGGACCACCGAGCTTGCCGACCAAATTGTCGTAACGTCCGCCACCTGCCAACGCGCGCAGGTCGCCTTTACGATCGAACGCTTCGAAAACAAAACCCGTGTAATAAGCGAGTCCTCGGACCACGCCGAGATCGACTTCGAGAAATCCACCGAGACCCATCGCCTCGACCCCGCCTAAAAGTTTTCGCCAGTCATTGAGTCGCGCAGTGAGTTTTTCGCCACCGATCGGTGCGAGCACCGCCTCAAGTTGAGCCAGACTCTTGATTTGCAGGAACGCCAGGACCTTCTCCTTCAGCGATTCATCGAGGGCGCCAAATTTTTCGGAATAGTCTTTAAAGGCGGCATCGCCCAGTTTTTCGAATTTATCGACGGCCGAGAGGCCGGTGACCGTGCGTGCCTCGTCCAAGCCGAGCGCCTCCAGATAAAAAAACCAGAGATTACGATCGCTTAGGCGCACATAGAAATCCTGCTCAGTCAGGCCGAAACCCACTAAACATTGAATCAAGAGCGAGATGAGCTCTATTTCCGCTTCAGGCCCAGACTCGCCGAAAATGTCCGCATTGAATTGGAAGAAGGCGCGCTCGCGTCCCTTTTGAGACCGTTCGTAGCGATAAAACTCTGCTACGCTAAACCACTTGATGGGACGCTTCAGCGAATTGGCCTTCGCTCCGACCAAGCGGCATACGGTCGGAGTCATTTCGGGCCGAAGCGCAACTTCGCGACCGCCTTTGTCCGTAAAGCTAAAAAGCTGAGATTCAATTTCTTCGCCCGACTTTGTCTTATAGAGCTCGAGCGGTTCGAGCACAGGTGCGTCGTATTCGGCAAAGCCAAACGTCTGCGCAGCTTGGCGCCAGCGACGGAAAAGATGATTACGGCGTGCGAAGTCCTCTGGATAGAACTCGCGGAAGCCGGGGAGCGACTGAAAAGTAGCCATGGAAACCGATCACCTTGGTAGGTGGACCGGCTCAGAGCGACTTATTTTGGATCAACGTATTCAGGTCGAGCTTCTTGAGTTTGGCCTTCAAGATCTTGCCCGCCTTGAATTTCACGACCGCCCGTTGCGGAATAACCACTTCGGTCTTCGGCTTGTTCGGATTGCGGCCGACCCGCTGCTTGCGGATCTGCACTTCGAGCACACCGAAGTTGCGTAACTCCACATTTCGCCCCGCGGCCAACGCATCTTGAATGATGTCGAGGGTCATCTGGACGGTGGCCACAACCTCTTTCTGTGGAAATCCGGTCTTTTCGTAAATTTCGAGAACGATTTCGCGCTTGGTAAGATTAGTCGACATGGCATTCCTTTTGGTTGGCGATGAAATGAAGAAACGACCTAAGTAACTTACAATTCAGAGATTACGTCAACGGAAAAGCCGTAAGGCCTATCGGCCCTAGTAGTAAAACGATGCTTTGATTGAATCTTTACGAATAATCCCTCGAGAGGCGGCCGATCGCGAGAGAGTATTTGCCTTGGTAACGCGTTTCAAGACGCTGAATCCTTTTCATGCCCGATCCCGTTGCTGTTAACTCCATGTTCGCCCGAATCGCGCGGCGGTACGATTTTGCCAATCGCTTGCTGAGCGGCGGGACGGACGTGTGGTGGCGATATCAGTTGTTGCGTGCCGTGCGCTACACCGCGCCGCACGACGTACTCGATCTAGCGACGGGCAGCGGCGACGTCACGTTCGCACTGGCGCGAGGTTTGCCGCCTGAAACCCAAATTACCGGCATGGATTTTTGCCAACCGATGTTGGACGAGGCCGAAAAGAAAAAAGCCCGCGCACCGGAGTTCGCTAAATTGAATTTCAAAATCGGCGATGGCCTCGCACTCCCCCTCCCCGACGAATCCTTCGACGTCATCACGGTATCGTTCGGCCTGCGCAACATGGCAGATCGGCTTCGTGCCCTCCGTGAAATGCGACGCGTGCTGCGCAAGCCACACGGGAAATTGTTCGTATTGGAATTTTCCCAGCCCGTTTTTTGGTTCAAGCCCGTTTACTACAGCTATTTGAAACACGTCCTGCCTCGCCTCGCCTCCCTGGCAACGGGCGACCGCGCTGCCTACGATTACCTCTGCGGTTCAATCGAGCAGTTTCCCAATCGCTCCAGCCTGTCGAACGAATTTATCACCGCTGGATTTTCTTCCGTGCGATCAGTCGGCATGACATTCGGAATCGTGGCACTCCACGAAGCGCAGGTTTAGGACATGTCTTTGAAATAACTCGCGCAAAGGCGCCAAGACGCAAAGCAAAGATCTGAAGGTGGACCGGCGCGTCCCTGCGACGGCATTTCGCGATTGAGACGCTTACTCTGCTTGTCATTGCCAGCCAATGTACGCCACCCACGCCTTTGGTTTTGAAAGGTTTAGTTAATTAAACGACTTGCCGCAGCCGCATGTGCTCTGGGCGTTTGGGTTTTTGATCTCGAAGCCCTTGCCGTGAAGTCCGTCGTCGAAATCGATCATCGATCCGCTCAGGTACGTAAGGCTCGCAGGGTCGATCAAGAGAGGAACGCCTTTTGATTCCAATTGTTGATCATCCGCCTTCGGAAGATCGAAAGACATTCCATACTGGAACCCCGAGCAGCCGCCAGTCTCTATAAACACGCGCAAGCGTTTCGATGGATCGCCCAAATCGCTTTGCATTGTTCTAACTTGCGCAGCGGCGCGCGGTGACAACGTAATCATAATAAGCCAAGCTAGGCCTGACTTTTTTTCTGTCAACTGGGCCTCGCCGCAGGGGAAAAGAATTGTTTCTCCCGAGTCAAGTCGCGCCTGAAGCAAATTCCGTGCTAATTTCGATTTGTGCGCTTGCCAGCCGCACTTTCGCGCCCTTTGCTCAAATCGTGCGCGCGTATGATTTTAACTCCAACGAACGGCCAGCTGAGTTCATTGGAGTGAGTAGCTCGGACCTTCGGAGAACCTTAACCGTCACAAAACTATGAGCGGACCCGGGGTACATCAAGAATTACGCCAACGCCAATCCCAGCAGCTCGTTTTGGCGCCCCAATTGCGCCAATCCCTGAAGATTTTACAGGTCGCGGCCCTGGATCTTCGCACCACCATCCAGGAAGAGCTGCAAAACAATCCGACGCTCGAAGAACTTCCGATGGAAGGCGTTTCCCTGGATAAGCCGGAACCCGATTCCGACGGCAATTCGGAGAAAAACGAAAGTGACGACCGGCGCGAGGAGATGGATTTTTCCAAGGACTTCGAGATCCTGACGAAAATCGACGAAGACTGGCGCGACTACATGTCGCAGGCCGGCGGCGCCCAACCCTACTCCAGTGAAGACGCGGAAAAGCGGCAGCACTTTTTTGATTCGTTGGTTACAGAAACCTCTCTGCAAGAACACTTGATGCGGCAGGCAGAACTCGCCGACTGCGAGCCGCCTGTGTTGGAAGCGATTCGATACCTCGTCGGCAGCTTGGACAACCGCGGATTTCTCACCTCCTCAGCGTCCGATATCGCTTTGCTGGCGCGGCTGCCGTTATCGACCGTACAAGAGGCCCTCCGCACGCTCAAGACGTTCGATCCGCCGGGAATTGGTTCTTCTAGCTTGGAGGAATGTCTCCTCTCCCAGCTTTCTGCGAAAGGCCGTTCCGATTCTCTCGCCGCCCGGATCGTGCGCGATCACTTCCCCCTTCTTGCCCGCCGTCGTATTCCCGACATCGCGCGTCGTCTCGGCGTACACCTCGACGATGTGCAGGACGCGATCGAGGAAATCTCCACGCTCGATCCGTCTCCCGGTCGCCGATTTGCAGACGACACCAATCGCGTGGTCGTCCCCGACGTCACGGTGGAAAAAGACGATTCCGGCAAGTGGCAGATTCATCTCAATTCGGACTACATTCCACGCCTGCGCATTAGCAGCACGTACCGGGATCTGATCGCGAAAGGCAATCTGTCGAAGCAAGAGCGCGACTATCTCCGCGAGCGAATGCGCTCAGGAAAATTCCTGATCAATTCGATTGAACAGCGTCAGCAGACGATCGAACGCATCACACGTGAAATCCTTCGCGTCCAAACCGATTTCTTCGAACACGGCGTTTCACACCTGCGCCCGCTGACCATGACCGAAATTGCGTCCGCCGTAGGTGTGCATGAAACGACGGTCAGCCGTGCGATCGCAAATAAGTACATCCAGACCCCTCACGGAATTTTCGAAATCAAATATTTTTTCACCCCCGGTTATAAAGTGGCCGGTGCCGACGAGAATGTTTCGAACACATCCGTGAAGGACATGATTCGCCAACTCGTTTCGGACGAAGATGTAGCCCATCCGTTGAGCGATCAGGAACTTGTCGTGGGTCTAAAGAACAAGGGCATTCGCATCGCCCGTCGCACCATTGCCAAATATCGCGACGAACTCGGTATCCTTCCGAGCAACCTGCGCCGCCAGTATAACTAAACCGTCGGAATCGGTTTCAGTTTCTTGGTTCGCAGATCGGCCCCGGGTTTAACACTACTCCGTTATGCCGCTGCTCGGAAATGATTATGGAACCACAGAGGCACAGAGTTCACAGAGAAAGGCAAAACCGGAAAAGCCCTCTTTGATCTGACAGACTCAATTGGATTTTATTTTGTGCATTCTGTCCAAAAATTTGCCTCTGTGATCTCTATGACTCTGTGGCTCAACTGCAGTTTTTAAGTTCATTGCAGCTTAACGGAGTAGCACCAGTTCATCAATGCTCGAGCGTAACGCTCGGCTCGATACCGAGACCGAAATTCACGTCGGCCACTGCTCCCGTGGGATCGATCCAGGCGGCGAAGGCAATCATCCCTGCGTTGTCCCCTGTGTGTTTCGATTGGGCCGCAAAAAATGGTTTGCGCATTTTTTCCGCCGCCGCACCCAGCAACGATCGCAACCGCTGATTGTTAGCCACGCCACCAGACAAGCCCACGCTCGCAAATTCTTCTTCGCGCAACGCCGCTTTGGTTTTCTTCACCAGAGCGTCGATGACCGCTTCCTGGTAGCTCGCGCATAAATCGGCCAACCGCTTTGTTGTTTCCTCAGGTCCTAATTTCTCGACCAAGTACCGCAGGCTCGTCTTCACCCCGGAAAAACTGAATCCATCGGCGACGGCCAACGCTCGCGGAAAATCAAAGGCGTCAGGCTTCCCTTCGCGAGCCCGCAGCTCAATCAAAGGACCACCCGGATAACCGAGACCGAGTAACTTCGCACCTTTGTCGAGCGCTTCGCCCGCAGCATCGTCGCGGGTCGACGCCATCACCTGCAAGCGGCGCTCTTTGCCGATTTTGAAAAGCAATGTATTACCGCCCGAAACGATCAGGCCAAGGTGCGGCAAGAGATCGTCAAGCTTCGCGTCGAACCCAGCAGGATGTTCTGCGTGCAGCGCAATAAACGGAGACCACGCATGACCCCGAAGATGGTTTACCCCCATAAGCGGCACTCCCAATTCGAGCGCCAATGCTTTCGCCGAAGCCATCCCCAAGGCGAGACAAGCGGCCAGGCCTGGACCCCTTGTGACAGCGATCTGTTTCACCTGCGAAAAATGCAGTTCATTTCGCACTTCTTGTAACATCGCAGGCAGGTTTCGCAGATGCTCGCGACTGGCCAAATCCGGCACGACACCGCCATAGGTGGCGTGGAGTTTGATCTGCGTATGGACCCATTCGCCGCAAATCCCGAAGCTAGGATCAAAGATCGCTAACGCGCTTTCATCACAGGAAGACTCGATGGCTAAAATCATTCGGAGGCCTCCTTACTCGAAAACAAATTAAAACCAGTATAGACTATTTTTAACATCTTTTAGTATATCACAAATTTACAAAATTGAACCCATACGAGCGAATCATTAGCGGCTTTTTGAGAGGGAGGCATCGTAGGCTTCGATGCCTTTGAGCACATCGACGGCGGTTTGCAGCTGTCGGTCGGCCACCGGCTCGGAACCGAACCGTTCTTTAAATTCCTTGGGATCGGCCAGGTCGGTCCGCAGACGCTGAATGCGGAGGTTGTCCTCTTCCTGAAGCGTAACCGCGACCGGAATCTGGGGAACGATTCCCTTGGCCTGAATACTGATGCCATTCGGCGTATAGTACTTCGCTGTCGTCAGTCGCAGCCCATCCCCGTTAGGCAATTTGAGGACGGTTTGAACCAAGCCTTTTCCGAATGTGGTCTCGCCCACCAGAACGGCGCGGCCGGTATCCTTCAACGCGCCGGAGACGATTTCTGAGGCGCTGGCCGTTCCGGAATTCACCAAAACTGCGAGTGGCACGGAGAGACTACGGGCCGACTTGCCTGCTCGAAATTCTTCGCGACTTTCCGGGGTTCTCCCCTGCGTATAAACGATGAGCTCGCCCGGTTTGAAAAACGGTTCGGCCACTGCGACCGCGGCATCGAGGACACCACCTGGATTGTTGCGCAGGTCGAGCACCAGAGACTTCATCCCCTGCTCCTGTAGTTTCGTGAGGGCTTTCGAAAACTCAACCCCAGTGTGGTCCGTAAAGGCCGTGATCTGCACGTAGCCGACCCCGGGCTCGATGATGTGTGCATCGCGCACGCTCGTCACCTTGACCACTTCGCGAGTGATTTTCACATCGAAGCTTTTGTCTTCCAATGGTCGACGCAGCATCAACGTGACGGTTGTACCCGGTTTGCCACGCAGCCGCTCCACTGTTTTGTCGAGGGTGGGTTTATCGAAAAGTTTTCCGTCGACCCCAAGAATTTTATCCCCACGGCGAATACCTGCTTTTTCACCCGGGGTGTCGGCAATCGGCGCAATGATGGTCACCTGGCCGTCCTTCATTTCCACTTGGATGCCGATCCCGCCAAACTGGCTGCTCATTTCGTCGCGGAGCTCGCTGTACTTTTTGGCGGGAAGAAAATCCGAGTGCGGATCGAGCGACTTCAACATGCCTTCCAAAGCGGCCTGCGTAAGTTTGTCGTAGTTAGCGTCTTTTGGATCGACGTAACTTTTTCCAACGATCGACAGAACATCGCGAAAGTAGGCTGCGTCGCGATCGACCTGTCGGACTGGCCAATACCCCAGCGCTTCAGCCACTCGCACAGCGAAAAAACCGATGCTGAGTCCGAGCGTAACGCCGGCCGCAATGGTGAGAATCCGTTTGAGCATCAACGCAATGTGAGCAACCCTCCGCGTTTTGTAAATCCCGCGCCATGCCGACCACCTTCATCGAACTCTTTCGTTCCCAAGCCGATGCCCATGGTCGAATGTCCTTCGCTGATTTCATGCGGCTTGCGCTCTACGATTCGCAATTGGGCTACTACACCCGTGATCGCGTGCGTGTAGGCCGAGCCACAAACACCGATTTTTTCACAGCGACGCAATCGCCTTTGTTCGGAGAACTCGTGGCCGCAGCCTGCACAACCTTGGTGGCGCCGCGTGCACCGAGCGAGTTCACGTTTGTCGAAATCGGAGCCGAGCCGTCGGGTGGCATTTTCACCGGCCAAGCCCATCCCTTCGCCGCGGTCGAAACCCGCCGTTTCGGAGACCCACTCACGCTTTCAGGCCCGTGCATCGTATTTTCCAACGAACTCTTCGATGCGCAGCCGTTTCATCGCGTCGTTTTTCGGAAGGGTGCATGGCAAGAATTGGGCGTCGAGATCGTCGCGGACGGTCATTTGCGCGAGTGCGAACTGCCTGAATTCAGCGGCATCCTGAAAGAACGCCGATCGCTGCTTCCCGCATCGGCGTCGGACAACTATCACCTAGATCTCCCTATTCTTGCGACCGACCTCGCCGCACAAATCGCGTCACAGCCCTGGAATGGCCTGTTCGTCGCCTTCGACTATGGCAAATCGTGGCGCGAGCTCGTAGAAGAAACGCCCCAAGGAACCCTGCGGGCGTATTCAAAACACCAGCAGTCCAATGGGCTATTGGCGCAACCCGGCGAACAGGATTTGACCGGACACATTTGCTGGGACTGGCTTGCGATTGCCCTGGCCACGCACGGGTTCGCTCATCCGAAGGTACAGCCGCAGGAAAGTTTTTTTGTCCGCCAGGCTGAAAAGCACATCGCCGAAATCACGACCGTCGAAGCCGCCCGGTTCAGTCCGCGAAAGCAAAGCCTGATGCAACTCCTCCATCCCTCGCACATGGGCCAAAAATTTCAGGTCTTATACGCGCGGCGGGATGCCGCGCGTGATTGAAGATTTAAGAAGGAAGATTCAAGAACCGAGGTGTTTAAGAAGGTAGGCGCGGTCTGTCCCTTAGCCCTTATTGGAGCTTCGTACGCGCAATGAGGGCCGTTAAGAATAATTGTCCCTACCCTATCCCGATCAAATCGAATAGCGCATTGGCCTCGGTTCAGGCTCTTGAATCTTCCTTCTTGAACCTTGAATCTCTCTCGCGCGTGCGCAATAGCGCGCCCGCGAGATTTCCCTTGCCTCCGAAAAACCAAACTCTACTTTGAACCTTTCAACACCTAAAATCTTATGGCCCGAATTTGTGCAATCACTGGCAGACGTCCTTCCAAAGGCAGCATCATCCACCGTAAAGGTCAGAGCAAGAAAAGCGGCGGTATCGGTACGCACGTCACGAAATCGACGAAACGCCTCTTCCGTCCTAACCTTCAGCGCGTAAAGGTTCGCACCGCCAACGGCGGCACCAAGCGCATCTGGGTCTCAGTCAAGGCCATCAAGGCCGGTAAGATCGTCAAAGCCTAAGTTACTTCTAGATCACTCTCCAACCCGCAGCCGAAAGCTGCGGGTTTTTTCATGTCAACAGGACCGAGGCGCATCTGGGCGGAATCGACTCCGGACGCCGGTGCCACCTTCTTTTTCACAGTGGGTTCGCCGCCATCAAACTTGGTCCACAGTTCGGCTTCAACCGAAGTCAAACCCACCAGGAGAGTTCGTAATGAAACTCTCCTACTTCGTCCCATTTTTGCTTTTCGCGCAAGTTATCCCGCCCTCCATCCGGGCGGAGTCCTCCGCATTCCCTTCAACGCGAGCTCGTCATTCATCACTTATTACTCGCCACTTTGGCTACCCCTTTGCTCTGCGGTTCAACTGGTCGAATATGCAAACCGTCGCACAAAGAGGTCTATTTTGTTTTAACAGGCTGTTGCTGTTTCAACTTTTCCGCGGCTACGCCAAACGTCATGAGCTGCAATGGATGATAAATCATGATCGGCAGTAAAATGAGTCCCACATTCACGCTGCTTCCGAAAATCAGCTTCGCAAGGGGAACGCCCGAAGCCAGGGTTTTTTTCGCCGAACAAAAAACCGAAGCGATCTGGTCTTCCCGGCTGAACCCCATCATCCGCCCGATCCAGTAGGCTAATGCGACCACAATCACAAAAGTAAGAATAACACCGAACAAGGCACGCAACATCAAGTCGCTGCTCTGCTGCTGCCAAAAGCCTCCCTTCACGGATTCACAAAAGGTCGTGTAGACCAAATACAAAATGATGAGGCTGTTTGCACTGGTGAGTTTTTTTCCGTTCCTGGAAACCCAAGCCTTGAACAGCGGCCGCACTACCTGACCGAGAATCATCGGGAGCAGGAGCACGAGTGCAATTTCGGTGATGATCGGCCCGAGCGGCAGGGTTCGTCCGCTCGCCTTCATTAAAAATCCAATGCTGAGCGGAGTGAAAACAATGCCGAGAAGATTGGATAGCGTGGCATTGAATAGCGCCACCGGCGTGTTGCCGCCCGCGACGGCCGTCAATACGACCGAGGTCGAAATCGTCGAAGGCAGCACGCATAGAAACAAAAATCCCAGGCGCAGATCGCTCGGTATCCATTGTCCCAATAACGAATTCAGGATCAGTCCAATGATCGGAAAAATTACGAAGGTAAAAAGTTGGATCACCAAATGAATCCGCCACTGCAGAGCACCTCGCTTGAGGGATTCGAGCGAAATGACCAGGCCTTGAAAAAAGAAAATCAAAGCGACACCAATTTTGGTCGTTACGGTCGGATGCAACCAACCGTCTTTAGAACCAGCCTCGGGCGCAACCCAGGCCAAACCGACGGCCACAAACAGTCCGATGATGAACCAATTTTTGATCGCCCATCCTTTAATTCCCGATGATTTTATATCTGTCACAACCGCAAGGTGGCGGGGGGTAGGCTGACCTGTAAAGCCGTTTCCGTGGTTGCGCTTCTCCCCCGGTTGTCTTGTGTGCTTTCTCAATTACTTATGCGTTTGTCTCGCTTCTCTCTCGTTCTTATCGCGTTCACCTTTGCAGCCCGGCTGACAGCTGATGAGCCGCTCAAGCCGGTGCTCATGCAATTGGACTGGGTGCCCAACGTTCAGTTCGCGGGCATCTACATGGCCAAGGAAAAGGGCTTTTATCGCGAAGCTGGCTTGGACGTCACCATTCGCCCCGTCGTCAAGGATCAGGAAACGGTGGGCACTGTGCTTGCGTCGCCTGGATTCGCACTCGGTTGCGCCGAAAGCAATGTCCTCATGCTCGCTCACGCCAAAGGGGCAAACATCAAGGCCCTCGCCACCATGTTTCAGGACAGCCCGATGGGCTGGATGTCTTTAAAGAAAACGGGAATCAACACGATAGATGACTTCGCCGGGAAAAAAATCGGCATCCATCCCGATGGTGATCGCGTGCTCGATCTGTTAATGGCGCATTCGAAAGCGAAGCGCTCCGATGCGACAGTCGTCCCCTCCGGTTACGATCCGACCACGGTGCTCAATGGTGAAGTCGACGCTCAACAAGGTTACGTGATCGACGAGTTCGTTCGCCTCCAACTTCAGAGCGGTGGCAACGCCACGATGATCATGGCGAAGGACTACGGTTATCTATCCTATTCACAGGTATTTTTTGCCCCCGCCCGTCTCACCGCCGAACGTCCGAATCTCGTGCGCGATTTTCTTGCCGCCTCGAAACGCGGTTGGGAATACGCACTCGCTCATCGCGACGAAACCGTCGACGTGATTTTGAAAGTAGCTCCCACGCTCGATCGCGCCTATCAGCGCGCGTCGCTCGACGCCGTGGCCGATCTCGTTTCGCCGCACGGTCAAACACCGATGGCGTCGATGAGCGTTAACAAATGGGTGGCGAGCGAAAATGAGTTCATTCAATACGGAATCCTCCAGAAGAAAACGAATGTGAAGGACCTGTTGGACTTCAGTTTCAATCCAGGGAACGCGCCCAAATGGTATAATCCTGCCAAGCGGCTTTCGTTTTGGACCCGGATGTGGAACCACTTTCCCCCGGCGCCGAATCACCGCGATTATTATTTTTGGTAAGACTCCTGCTGGGTTAAGCCTCCATGCTTTACCGTCGCGCGAAAGTTCCCGTTTCGCTTCTCCCCGCCGCGCTGACCGCGAATTCGGTTTACGACCGAGAACTTGATCCCGCGCTCCTGTGCGACATCCGGGTGGCGAATAAAGCCATCACCGAAGTCGCTCCAGCCGGTAACCTGGATCCGAAACCGGGAGAAAAAACATCGGACCTCGGCGGCCGTTTGGTTTTTCCCGGCTTTCTCGATGCGCACACGCATCTCGACAAAGCGCACTCCTGGAATCGCGCACCGAATCGGCGCGGACAGTTTTGGGACGCCATTCAGCTTCTAGCCGACGATAAAAAAAATTGGAGCCCGGAGGATCTCCACGCCCGCGCGGACTATGCGCTGCGTTGCGCCTATGCCTACGGCACCGTCGCGGTCCGCACCCACGTCGACAGCCCCGATTCGATCCGCCGCCACAGCCATGCCGTCATGGCACAACTGCGTCGGGAGTGGAACGGGCGCATCGAATTGCAGACCGTCCCGCTGGTGGGCGTGATCGAGTACTCCGGACCCAGTGGCGAAGATATCGCAGATGTCGCTGTTGCCAACGGAGCTTCTGCCCTCGGAGGTATGCCGCTGATGGGTCCCGATCTCGCAAAACAGTTGGACCGTTTGTTGGACATCGCAACCGAACGGCGCGTGGGCATCGATCTCCACGTCGACGAAAATGGCGACGCGACAACGGAGACGCTTCGCTTCACTGCCGAGGCCGTCTTGCGAAAAAAATTTCAATACCCCGTGGCGTGCGGACATTGCTGCTCGCTCGCTTTGCACTCACCTGCACGACAGGCAGACACCATCGCCAAGATCAAAGCGGCCGGCATCCGCATTATCTCTCTCCCTCTCTGCAACCTTTACCTGCAAGATCGCAAGTTTAGCCCGCCTGAGGTCGGTGGGAAAGAACTCGGACGCACACCGATTTGGCGCGGCGTGACGCTGCTTCACGAATTCATCGATGCCGGAGTGACGGTTGCCTGCGCGAGCGACAACGTACGCGATGCCTTCTATGCATTCGGCGACCTCGATGCTTACGAGGTATTCATCCAGAGTGTGCGCATCGGTCATCTCGATACGCGACTCGAACACGCGCCTCGCATCGTGACCGCCAACGCTGCCAGCGTGATGGGCCTCGAGGCCTACGGAATCATCGCCCCCCGTTCACCGGCCGAAATGG
>WNFI01598957.1_pt1 | contig 30994 bp, 27 predicted proteins | sample 5400471 | NCBI WGS metagenome assembly WNFI01 (sample SAMN13153348, study PRJNA577476) | soil metagenome | isolation source: 100 cm saprolite on Douglas fir-dominated hillslope | place: USA:California | collected 2013-09-17
TCGCGCGGGTCGATCTCGAAGCTCGCGCGCAGTCCATGCAATGCGCCGTTCGACATGAGCGTGGCGTTCGAGATTCTGCCGGCGGAGGCGTTGAGGTCGAGGCGCAAGCCGTCGACTTTCTCGCCGGCGCCGACGAAGTCCAACAGGAACACGCGCCGCTTCCCGTCGACACTGGCGCCGGAACGCGAGGCCACGGTTTTCCCGAGGGACTTCGGCAGCGCGGGTTCCGCATTCCAGATGATGCGGTAGGCGAAGTGCGCCGGATGACCCGGCGTCAAGGATTGCGCGGGACGCCAAAAGGCAGAGATGTTGTCGTTGCTCTCGCGCCCGGACGGTATTTCGACCAGTTCGACGGCACCCGCGCCCCATTCTCCCTGAGGTTCGACCCAGGCGCTGGGGCGGCGCTCATACTGCGCGTCGAAATCCTGAAAATCGTCCTGCTGCCGGGACCGCTGCACCAGTCCGAAGCCCTTGGGCTGTTGTGTCGTGAAGGAGGATACCTGGAGCTTGATCGGATTCGCGAGCGGCCGAAATATTTGTTCGCCGGATGCCGCGGCGATCTGCAGTCCGTCGGAGTCGTGCACTTCGGGCCGATAGTCATCGAGGCGTCCGCGGTTGGTTTCGTCGAACAGAAACATCGACGTGAGCGGTGCAATGCCGGCGACACGGATTTCCGTTCGCGGAAATAGAGTGAGGTCCACATCTGTCAGCGTCTCGACGCCCGGTTGCACGGTGAACCGGTATGCGCCCGTCGTCGATTCGCTTTCGAGCAAGGCGTAAATGACGATTGTGCTTGCATGCGCACCCGGCTTCTCGATCCAGAAATGCGTGAACGCCGGGAATTCCTCTCCAGAAGGTTCCGCCGTGTTGATGGCTAGGCCGCGTGCCGACAGGCCGTACAGAAGATTCTTGGCGACGGCGCGGAAGTAGCTCGCGCCCTGGAACACCAGAAATTCGTCCCAGACCTTGTTCGAATTGATGCGGCTCCGGACGCGGAAACCCGACAGCGGCAGCGACACCTTCCCCAATTGCGCCGGAAGTGCGGACTCCATCTCGAACATGGCCGGCGTCGCCACCAGGTCGTTCGCCTCGCCGTTTTCAACGGTGGAGACCGTGACCGCGGTTTGCATGTTATAGCCGGCCCGCAGCAGCTCCAGACGAAACGGCAGCTGTTCCGCGCGCCAGATGCCGGCGTCCGGATTGAAGCGAATGCTGCGATACTGCTCGGGACTCAATTTGTCGAGTCCGGCCGGCAGGCGGTTGTGTTGCGGCGCATAGGGAGCGGCGGCTCGACGTTTGGCATCTGCCAGCAGGGTATCGAAGGTGAACGGATACGTGGCCGGCGGCGGCTTGTCGGGAGCCGGTGTATTTGCCGCGCGCGCAACGGTGACCACAAGCGCGAGCGCGACAACCAGCACTGACTTGGTAATTGAAACCGGCAAGGCTCACCCCGTATTTGCCGTAGGCCCGGCACAGATTGCCGGATCGGCCAAAATGAGGCTTAAGCCTAGCAGCGGATCCAGCCACCTAACCTTGATGAAACTGGCGGGGTCTGTCAACGGGGGGCGGGGGTGTCAGCGGGCATTGCACTTTGCGGCCCCCTGATATAGTGAGTCGCCATGCCGGCCCCCGCTCATTCTGGCCAGGAACCGCAAAGCGCCCGCACTGTGCTCATGGTGCGGCCGGCGTGTTTTGGATTCAATCTTGAGACCGCCGCCAGCAATGCCTTCCAGCAAGCCGCCGATACGCCCGGCGGAGCCGAAACGCAGAGACTCGTTCTCGTCGAGTTCGATGGTCTGGCGAAGGCGCTGCAGCACGCCGGCGTCGAGGTGCTGATCGCGCCCGACACCCCGCACCCGGTGAAGCCGGACGCAATTTTTCCCAACAACTGGGTGAGCTTTCATTTCGACGGCACCGTCGCGCTCTATCCCATGCTCGCGCCCAACCGGCGTTCAGAGCGGCGCGAGGACGTTCTGGAGCAGGTGGTGCGGGAGGGGCGGTTCCACGTGTCGCGCACGGTCGATCTGACGCATCGCGAGGCCGAGGGAAAGTTTCTCGAGGGAACGGGGAGTCTGGTGCTGGATCGACCGCATCGCGTGGCATACGCGAGCCTTTCGCCGCGCACCGATCTCGACGTGCTCGGGGAATTCGCGCAGCTCCTGGATTACGATCTCGTCACCTTCGAGGCCCAGGATGCGGCCGCCCAGCCGGTGTATCACACCAATGTGGTCATGGCGATCGGCACGCACTTCGCGGTGGTATGCGGCGAGGCCATCGCGCACCCGCAGCACCGCGAAGCCGTGTTCAACAAGCTGCGGGCAGCCGGCCACGACATCGTCGACATCACGCAGCGGCAGATGCAGGAATTCGCCGGCAACCTGTTGGAACTGTCGCCCGCAGGCGGCCATATCGTCGCACTGTCGACGACGGCGTGGCGCAGTCTCGGATCGGCGCAGCGACGAATCCTCGAGGCCCACGCGAAAGTCGTCCCGGTGGCGATTCCCACGATCGAGCGCATCGGCGGCGGCGGCGTGCGCTGCATGTTGGCGGAGCTGCACCTCCCGAAACGCCAATAGGGCTCCTTCACGCGGTAGAATGGTGCGTCGATAGGGTTGCGTTGCCGCCTGCTCGGAGCGCGATTCCCTGCGCTCCGGGCGTCGGGTCGCGCCCGCTGATGTCATAATGCGCGGATGCTGGAACTCGGCGTCAAGATACTCATTGCTTACCTGCTCGGCACGCTGCTGGGAAGCTTGATTCTAGGCCGTTTGCGCGGCGTCGATATTCGCAACATGGGCAGCGGAAATGCGGGCGCCACCAATGCCCTGCGCACCCAGGGCAAGCTCTTTGGGTTCCTGGTGCTCACGGTGGACATCGCCAAAGGCATATTCGCCGTGTGGTGGCTGCCGACGGCGGTGTTGCCGGCTGTCGGTATCGATCCCGATCTGCCGCGGGAATGGTTGACCGTCGCCTGCGGCTTTGCCGTGATCGTGGGCCACGTCTATCCCGTGTGGTTCGGCTTTCGCGGCGGCAAAGGAGCGGCGACCATGGTCGGGGTGGTTGCGGCCGTGGAATTGCGCTTGCTCGTGCCGATGCTCGTGAGCTGGTTCATGGTCCTCGTGCTGTGGGGATATGTAAGCCTTGCCACGATGCTGTCAGGCGTGGCCCTCGTGGTCGCCGTCTGTATTCTCGAACCGAACAATGCTCCGCTGTTGAGCTTTTGCTTGGGCGTGGCGCTGTTCGTCGTCTACACCCATCGCAGCAATATCGCTCGCATTCGCGCGGGCCAGGAAAGCCGCGTACGGCGACTATGGCTGTTTCGATCGCGAGCCGCCTAGATCACCCGTTGCTGCTGGTGCTGCTCGCGGACGGCCAGCTGCGCTCCGGCGAATGGCTGGCGAAGGAACTCAAAGTGAGCCGGGCGGCCGTATGGAAAGCCGTGGAGCGCCTGCGCGCCTTGGGCGTTGAGGTGCAGGCACTGCCGCGGCGCGGTTACCGTTTATCGAACCCGGTGGAACTGCTCGATGCGGGGCGCATCGGCGCTGAACTGGGAGCCCAGCGCATGGCGCAGCTTCGCACCCTCGAGCTCAAGTTCGAAGTGGACTCCACCAACACCCGACTCTTGGGTAACGCGCCGCCGCCCCCTGGGCAAGCGGATGCCTGCTTGAGTGAGTTGCAGCACGCCGGTCGCGGGCGTCGCGGCCGCCGCTGGATTGCACCCTTCGGCGCGGGCGTCGCATTGTCCGTAGCCTGGACCTTCGGCGACGGCGCCGGCGCGTTGGCGGCCTTGAGCTTGGGGGTTGGGGTCGCGGTATCCCGCGCGCTGGTCCGCGCCGGGGCCCGGGGGGTCACGCTCAAGTGGCCGAACGATATCTGGCTCCGTGACCGCAAGCTCGGCGGGGTGCTGATCGAACTGCGTGCCGAGGCCAGCGGACCGGCGCATGTAGTGATCGGCGTGGGCGTCAACGTGGACCTGCCGGCGGCGGCGCGCCGCGAAATCGAGGCAGGCGGCTTACGCGTCGCGGCGGTGGCGGATGCCTGTGCCGCGGCGCCTTCGCGCAATTTGGTTGCCGGAGCCATCTTGGACGAGCTTTTGAGTATGCTGGGACAATTCGAGCGTGAGGGTTTTGCCGCGTTCCGGGATGATTGGACGGCCCTCGACGCCCTGAGCGGTCGGCCCGCGCGAGTATTGCTGGGCCATACGGTCATTTCGGGCACGGCCCGCGGTGTGGATCAGGAAGGCGCCTTGCTTCTCGATACGGGCGACCGGGTGCAGCGATTCGTGTCCGGAGAGGCTAGTTTGCGCGTGATTGAAGGTGATACGTGACGCTGTTAAAGAGCATTGTCGTGTGCTTGGTGCTCGCCAACGTGGGCTACTATTTGTGGGCGCGGGGCATCGCCAAGACACCGGAGGCTCCGGCCTTGGGAACGCCTGCCGCGACGTTGAAGCTGGCATCCGAATCTTCTGAGACTTCGCACCCGGCGAGCCCCGATGCGGGTAATGCCGCTGCTGCGGGCATCACCGGCAGCAGCGGCGGCGATGCTCCGCGCGCCGACACGGGCGACGGCGCGAGGCTGGGACTGCTCACCAATGTGAAGCGCTGTGTCAGCGTCGGGCCGTTCCACGACGTGTCGGAAGCGGCTCTCGCCGCGACCACACTGCGCGGCGGCGGCTACGATCCGCGACAACGCGTCGCTGACGGCGAGGTCTGGGCGGGAGTGTGGGTGTATTTGCCGCTGCCGCCCTCGCGAGCCGCGGGAGATCAAACTCTGGCTAAACTCAAAGCGGGCGGCATCGATGACGCGCTCGAAATGCCCGGCCCGAACGAGGGCTCGGTGATCTCGCTGGGTTTGTACAGCGAGCCCAAGCGCGCGCAGGCGCGGGTTGCCCAAGCTCAGCAGTTGGGGTTCAATCCCGGAATCGCCGACCGCAAGCGCACCGGCAACGTGTACTGGATCGACATCGATTTGAAACCGACCGACAGTTTATTGAATCCCGCGGACTTGCAGAATGACGCCGGGCGCATCGTGCGCCTCGAAGTGAAGGGTTGTCCGCCCGTTTCCGGACCTTCGCCGTGAAAGCCCGCGACGTGATCTTGAGGACTATCAGTGTCATCGGCGCCGTGATCGGCTACGGCTGTCTCATCGCGTTCTTGTCTCTCGTCGGACTACAGTCCTATCGCTGGTTCCGCGATGGTGAGTGGACGCACATCGGCCTGAACGACGGTCTGCGCATCGGGCTGGCTCACTGCTGCGTCAAGGACGACGATGCAGGTCGACTCGCGGCATTTATGCACTGGCTGGTTGCACCGGTGGACTGGCTCGGAATGCACAAGGTGTTCGAGGTCCTGCCCGCGTCGCTTGCCCTGTTCGCGATAAGCATCGGCGGAAATTGCCTGTTCATCTATTGCAGGGATCGCCTCGACAGGCGCTACTGACCACGGGCGGCGCTCGATCGATTCGCGCCGCCGAACGCCACGTAAGCCCCCAGCGCGATGAAGGTAGTCGCGGTGACGTATTTACCGTACGAACGCCATCCCAGGAGTCTGGTGAATCTCGGCCCGAGGGTAGCGGCCGCCATCACGTAAGCGGTATCGGTGCAAATCGCGATCAGGACGAAAACCCCGCTCAGGAACAAGCTCTGCATCAGCGGCGAGCCGCCGGGACCGAGCCAGACCGACGCTCCGTCCCTGGCTTAAGGTACGGGTCACGAGAAAAATCACGGCGGGCCCCGGGGTGATCGCTAAGATGAGGCTTGCGAATACGAATATGGCGAAGGTGGGTGACATGCGATGCTGATACTACTGCGAATCAAGACGCTGCTGAAGGGTCTGATTCTTCCGCCTGCCGGACCGATATTGTTGGCCGTTCTCGGCGTATTCCTGATCAAGCGCCGCCCTTTGCTGGCGCGCACCTGCCTGGTGGTTGGGCTTGGCTCGCTCTGGCTGCTGTCGACACCCGTGGTGTCCGATGCCCTGGCGGGCCTCGCCGAACACTACCCGCCCCTGGATATGCGAAGCACCGCCGGCGCACAGGCGATCGTAATCCTGGGCGGCGGCGGACAGCGCGCCTTCGCGCCGGAATACGGCGGACCGGCGGCCGATCCCGTGCTGCTCGAGAGGCTGAGCTATGGCGCGTATATCGCGGGCAAAACGGGTCTGCCCATTCTGATGACGGGCTTTCGCGTGGAGGCCCGCGCCATGCACGACACGCTGCTGCGCAATTTCGGCATAGACGCGCGCTGGGTCGACGATCAGGCCTATGACACCTTTCAAAACGCGCGCAATTCCGTTCGCCTGCTCCAGGCCGACGGCGTTCATCGCATTGTTCTCGTCACCCACGCCACCCACATGCGGCGCTCGGTGCATGAGTTCACCGATGCCGGCGTCGAGGTCGTGCCGGCGTCCGTGGGAATGCGCGCCCCGCACGAGGTTGGAATTTCGTACTTCGTGCCGAGCCCCGACGCCCTGCTACGGGCACACTCCGCGATCTACGAATTGCTGGGCGAGACGATGCGGTCGTTTCTTGCCGCCTCGCATCTGCGCGGGCATTGAGGCGGGACGGCGGACGCACGCCGCATAGAACCGACGGGGGTGATGTTTCACGCCTCAGGTGAGAAGAAAGACGTCATGACCGCCGTAATCGCAAGTACCGCAGCGATCAGGACATACTCGGCGGCTACCGAGCGGCGAAACCACCGCGCGCTTTGCGCGGCTCCGTGAACCAGCGTCGGGCCGAGCCGCCACTTGTTTGCGGCGGCAAGCCCCATCAGTAGAGCGAAGCCGACGACTTTCGCGATGAGCAATTTCCCGTACGGCTCGTTCAAAGCGGATACGCTCGGAAGCAGCAGAACGGCCATCACAATTCCAGCCAACAAGATCACCGGGACGAGCCAAGTCGCCACGGCAGTGAACCGTTCGATGAGGTCGGCAGCCCGAGCGGGCGTCTCCCGCAAGCTCGCGACGATCAGCGGCCACAACGCACCGAACCAGAACGCAACGACCAGGAGGTGGAGCATCAACAGCGTTGCCAACGCCCCACGATGCGCGTTGACGGAGGTGTGTCCCGTGAGCGTGAACGCGCCTGTGGCGAGCACGGCCCCCCCAACTGTGACGATCGTCCATCGACCACTTCCACCCTGAAGCCCAACGGCGATGAGCAGGAGGCCCAGCAGGCGACATATCAAGGCTGCACGGGCTGGGGAATTCCAGGACATTCCCTGTAGAGTGGGGTCCCACATGCCGGACATCTCCCCCGCCATCCGCGCAGCTTCCATGGCGTAGTGTCCGGCGCACAAGATCAGGCCCGCGAGCGCTGCCGCCTGCCCCAAGCGACGGATCGAACCTTCAGAACTTTCGAGCCGGCGGCCGAAGAGCGCGACAAAGATCGCGACTCCCGCCGCTTGGAACAGCAGGACGAAGCTCAACACGCGTAGGATCACCGAGACAACGTCGGGCATTTGGCGCCCCACGGTCAGTGCTGCGCCGGATGATCAGCCGGGTGATCTGTCGCATGGTCGGCGGCCAGCGTGAAGTGTAGCGCCCCGGCCATCATATGACCGTCATCGCTCACCACACGCCAGTTGACCGAGTAGGTGCCGGGCGTCAATGGGGGCAGAGGGACGGAGATCTGCTGCGCGGCGGTGGTGGGCAGCGGTTTCAGCTTCTGCTCGGGCTCACTGCCTTTCTGAATCGACAAGACGGTCAGTCGCGCGGCTTCCGAGAAGTTCAGAACGAGGTTAGGGGGCGATGTTGTGATCACACTGTTATCCGCCGGGCTCGACTTCTGGAGGTGAGCGTGGGCGTCGGCGGTAACTGAAAACGCTACCAAGGCAAGACCGGACAAGAGTGACAGGATTTTCATAGTTAATTTCTCCTAATGACCGAACGATGCCGATAGAAACTGATATGTGTGAGTGGATGGGACAATTCTCGCTGGGTTCCGCTAGAACCACGCGCGAACGCCTGCGACGAACTGCACATCACTCGGATTCCCGCCGGATTCCCGCACGCGGTCTGCAGTTCCCCCGAATTGGCGCGACCAAACGACCCCAATGTAGGGTGCGAGCTCCCGGCGCACCTCGTAACGAAGACGCAGGCCGATCTCAAGATCGGATAATCCGGAACCCAACTGGCGCGCGGAATCGGACTTGCCATACAGGCTGGCCTCGGCCTCGGGCTGTAGAATCAACCGTTGTGTAAAAAGCAACTCGTATTCCGCCTTCAGCCGTGCGGCCGTACGGCCTTGCTCACCGACGTAGAACGTCGCCTCGGTGTTGAACCAATACGGCGCCAGTCCCTGGACACCGATCGCCGCCCAGGTGCGCCCCGGGCCTGAGCCAAAATCTTGGCGTCCCCCCGCCTGCACACTCCACCAGCGCGCGAAGGTATGGTCCCACAGCAGATCGGCGCGGGCGTTCTGCGTCGTGCCGGCGACGCGTTCGCCTTCTGATCTGACCCAGACCTTGTCGATGTCACCGCCATGCCAACCCTCGGCGTCCCACGCCAGTGCATTGCCCTCGGCGGTGTTGCGCCACTCGAGCTGGTCGAAGAGCACCATGCCCGTACGCTGCCTGTCGTCCATTTGCATCATCGACGCCATTTCTCGGTAGGGCATGTCACCCATCGAATGCTGCGGCGGATCGGGCGGTACGTGAGCCGCTTCGCTCTCGGCCTCGTCGTCGTTGGGCATCGGCGCGACGGGCGGTTGCGGCTCGGGGTATTGCGACGAGTCATGATGGTGGTGAGGGGCCGATTCCTGAGGCTCATCACCGAGCGCGAACGAGCCTGCCATGAGCCCCAAGGCGCCGTATAACAGAGCGAGCTTCGTGCGAGGCGTCACGACCCTGTCCCCTCTTTCGAAGAGCGCTCGACATGTACCTCCCGAAACATGCCCGCTTCCATGTGATACAGAAGATGACAGTGGTACGCCCAGCGGCCGAGCGCATCGGCGGTGACCCCATAGGCCAAGCGCTGGCCCGGCTGTACGATGATGGTGTGCTTGCGGACCAGGAATTCACCTGTCTCCGACTCCACTTCGCCCCACATGCCGTGCAGGTGAATGGGATGATTCATCATGGTGTCGTTCACCAGCACCAGGCGAAGGCGCTCGCCATAGTCAAACCGCAAGGGCTCGGCTTCCGAGAATTTCTGGCCGCTGAATGACCACACGTAGCGCTCCATATGGCCGGTGAGATGCAGCTCGACATCGCGGCCCGCTTGACGGTGATCGATCGGGCCACCGAGGGTGTGCAGGTCCGCGTAGGTGAGGACGCGACGGCCGTTGTTCCGCAGGCCGACGCCCGGATCATCCAACTGGCTGTGCGGTTCCATGGCGAGCGAATCGACATTGGGACCATACTCAACCGGCGCGTGATGCGGCACCGAACCCTTGTTATCCCCCATCATGGCACCGTGATCCATTGCGCCATGATCCATTGCGCCATGATCCATCCCCGGCATGTTGCTCATGTCGTGATCCATGCCCTTCATCGAGCTCCTGTCCATTCCACTCATAGCCATTCCACTCATGCCCATGCCGGCCATGTCGTGACCCATGCCCATATCCATCATGGTGAGGAGCGGTCGCGGATCGAGCGCCGGCACCTCCGCCTGCATGCCAGGTTGGGGCGCCAGCGTGCCGCGCGCATAGCCCGAGCGGTCGATCGATTGCGCGAAGAGCGTGTAGGCGCGATCGTCCTTCGGCTCCACGATCACGTCATACACTTCCGCGTTCCCAATCCGGAACTCATCGACGGTGACGGGCTCGACGTCCTGTCCGTCGGCGGCCACCACCGTCAGCTTCAGCCCTGGAATGCGAATATCGAAGAACGTCATCGAAGATCCGTTGATAAAGCGTAACCGGACCTTCTCGCCGCGCCGGAACAGTCCTGTCCAGTTGCCGGCTGGCGTCGCACCGTTGACGAGGTAGGTGTAGGCGTACCCCGACACATCCGCGAGGTCTGTCGGGTCCATGCGCATTTGTCCCCACATGCGCCGATCCGCGATCGTCGGTTTCCAGCCTTGCTTGCGCACATCGTTGACGAAATCGCCCACCGTGCGTCGACCAAAGTTGAAATAGTTACTTTGCCGCTTGAGGGTTCGGTAGATGTGCTCGGGGTCGAGATCCGTCCATTCCGACAGCAACACGACGTGTTCGCGATCGGCGGGATGCCGCTCGCCCCGCCGCGGCTCGATCACGATCGGGCCATAGAGCCCCGTTTGCTCCTGGAACCGCGAATGACTGTGATACCAATAGGTGCCCGATTGATTGACTTTGAAGCGATAGACGTAGGTCTCGCCCGGCCCGATGCCGTTGAAGCTCAACCCCGGCACGCCGTCCATATCGGCCGGGATAATCATTCCATGCCAATGGATGGAACTTGGTGCGGACAGCCGATTGGTCACTCGCAGCGTGACGGTATCTCCTTCGCGCCACCGCAACAGGGGCGCAGGCAGTCGTCCGTTCACTGCCGTGGCGATTCCCGGCTGGCCGGTAAAATTGACTGGTGAAGCACCAATCTCCAAGTTGAATTCAGTCCCGGAGAGAATCGCACCTGCGTCGCCTGCGGCCGCCGGGTCGACGGCGGCCCAGGCAAAGTGACGTGCGCCGACGACAGCCAGCGCGCCGCCCGCGAGCCCCTGAACGAAGTGCCGTCGCGAGCGACTCAACGCCGCTGACGGTAAACGAAATCGATCCATTGTCATTCCTCAGTCATCAAAACCTAGGTGATCCCGCGCCCGAGCTGCCCGATGGCGCGAGGACCCCGTGGCGCCAGATCCGGACGGTGCGTCGGACACGATGTATCGACGCACGCTGCCGCGAGCCGAGCTGGCGGGTCTGGGGAATTAGCGCGTAAGAGCGCGCGGGCCCTGGCTGCTCGAATCGCCGGACTTAGTGTGCTTCGTACCGCAAGGGGGTCACACTACGACCGTCTGTGACTCGAAGAGCGCAGATCGCGTCACTCGCGCCTTAAGACTCAAGCGATGGGAGGTCGAAACAACTCGTTCGTGCGCGCAACAGGAGGCCGCGCGTCGAAGACAGGCAGGAGAAACGAGGCGGAACCAACGACGCTCGCCAGGGGCAGGTCGAGCGCCCCAGGGCCTTGTGCACCATGGCACTGGCAGTCCAGAGAGCCACAGCAGTCGTGGTTGCGGACAGGGTTATCGTGCGAGGACGGCGCGCTCGTTTGTGCGCCGGCACCGCGTTTTTCGTCAGTTCTTAAGTCCTTGGACGGATGGTCAGGACAGTGCCGTGCGTCCATCCCGCTGGCTTGCCGTTCGGGCAGGGCCATATTGGCATGCGCCACTTGCCATTGCATACCGATGACGAGCTGCAACATCAGCAGCGCTGCAATCACCCAGTTTGTGGATCTGTTACGCACCATCTTCAGCGTACACCGCTCGCGGCGATGGGAGAAGAGGCGCGTGTTCGCAAAAAAGCGAAACGCGCTGTGAGCGCGCCACTCGCGGCAACCGAGTCGCGTTAGGGCTTTGAGGTGGGCGCTGACGCGTGGTAGTAGGCGATGTGCCCAACGAGCAGCGCCCGACCGGCGATGCGCTTCGGATCCGCCAGGCCGGCCTGGCGCATGAGACTGAGGATCTGTTCGTCGGAGTTGTCTTTGAGGCGATGACTCGAATGAAGCCAGCGGGCGAGCCGGCCGGCGGAGTCTGATTCCGGCGCAGCGAAATCAAGCAGGTGAAATCTCGCGCCAGGCTTCAACACACGGCGCACCTCGCGCAGCGTCCTCTCTTTCTCGGTAGCCTCCAGATGGTGAAGCATGAACGAGGAGAACACTCGATCGAAGGCGCCTTCCGGGTACGGCAGCTCATCCGAAAACCCTTGATCAAGCTGGATCGACAGTGCGGTTCGTTCCCCCTTGCGCCTGGCGCGGGCGAGCGCCCTCGGATCTGGGTCCAGCCCCACGACCTCGACATCCGGATACCGGCGCTTGATCAGGACGGCGAGACTGCCCGTGCCGCAACCGATGTCGAGAACGCGATCACGGGAACGAACGGCCGCTTGATCAAGGAGCAGCGCGCGCGCCGCATTGCCGCCAAGCAACTTCACCAACGGGTCATACAATGGCAGCGACCAATGGTGGCCGGCCGCAGGGAGGTAGGTTCTGCCCGGTTCAACCATGGATGTCCCCTTTGTAAAATTTCCAGTGCGAGCGGTTTGAGCTTAAACCGTGGACCATGGTCCGGAGTCAAATTCTGATTACCCGCAGGGCGTCGCTGCGTTGCATTGCCGCGCAGGCCCTTTCTGTTTCGAATCACGAATTTAAATCATTCGCGTCACGGGATGGTGTATATTAGCTTTGCACTACAAAGCTCGCACAACAGAGTGACAAGAATGGTTTTAGTCTCCTTCGCGCGCCACGCCCGCGCATGCAACCAGCGAATGGTGTTTGCCGTCGCGACGGCGCCAATCGGACAGCACATCACGTGATGCCGATGCGGAAATCCATTTTGCAAGCTTTTTCCGGGGCGCTGGCTTTGTTTGCCGCGACAGGGTCCTGCCATGCCGAGAATTTCGCCGCCGGCGACGTGCTGGAAGATGCGAAGTTGTATTTTACGGCACCGATTCGCTGGGACACCAGGGATTGGCTGTACTTCGGTGGAGCGCTCGCCGCAATCGGCGTGGCTCACGAGTACGATGGCAATGTTCGGCGGCACTTCGCGGTTGGCGCCAGAGCCGCTCTCGACGGCAAGGACAAGAACAGCGTGCGAGACGCGATTCCAGCCGCCGCGGTGGTGGCCGGAACTTGGGTGTTCGCAACCGTCCTGGACGATTCGTCCGGCCGCGTCGAAGCGTACACGATGCTCGAGGCGGCCGGGTTCAGCGCGGTCACCACGGAGGCATTGAAGTTTGCTGCGGGCCGGGCGAGGCCCAACGAAACCACGCGTGTGGATGATTGGCGCAAGGGCGGAAGCTCCTTCCCCTCATTGCACGCCAGCGCCGCGTTCGCAATCGGCACGGTATTGGCCGAGTCGGGCAACGACGACTTCCGGTGGGTTCGACGCGTGTTGGGATATGGTCTGGCAGGCGCGACCGCCTACGTGCGGGTTCGCGACAACGTTCACTGGATGTCCGATACGGTTGCGGGCGCAGCAATCGGAATCGCAACCGCGCATTTCACGATGAACCGCCGCGAGGAACGCGCGCATCGGTGGGACTTATCCGTAGCGCCCATGGACGGCGGTGGCACCATGGTGACTTTCAGGATGGCGTTGCAATAGCCGCATATCAGCTACGTGGTGCCGTCATTCGTGGCGCGTACCAGCACAAGAGCAACGGCACCGCGACCAGCGCGGCGCCGGCGAGAAAGGTGGTCGATGCGCCAAAGCGATCCCACAGCCACCCGGCAAGCACGCTGGCGACCAGCACGCACAGCCCGCAGGCCAGGTTGAACACGCCGAACGCGGTGCCGCGCAGAGTCGAGGGCGCCGTTTCGGACACCATCGCGGCGAGAATGCCCTGTGTGAAACCCATGTGCAGGCCCCAGACCGCCACGCCGAGAAACACCGAGCGAACCGACTGCCCCAGTGCGAGCACCAGGTCGGCCGCAATCAGCAGTGCCATGCCGAGCGCCAGCAGGAGGCGGCGATCCAGCCGGTCTGACAGTCGGCCAACCGGGTACGCCGATAGCGAATAGGTCAGACTCATCACGACCATGACGCCCGGAATCCACGCGAGATTCAGCCCCGTCTGCTGAGCACGCAAGACCAAGAACGCCTCGCTGAAGCGCGCCAGCGTGAACGTCGCGCCGATGCCGACGACAAGCCAGTAGCCCGGCGGGAATTCCCGCAGCGCGCGCCAATGCAGCGGGGAGCGGAAGGCGCGATGATCCGGAGCGTGGCCCGATTCGTCGATGCCGAACGCGATCAGCCCGATCGCGACGAAGGCCGGCGCGACGGCGAACCACAACACTGTCCGAATGTGGTCGGCGGCCCAGAACATCAGCAGGATGGCCAGCAGGGGCCCAAGGAACGCGCCGATAGTGTCCATCGACTGACGCAACCCAAAGCACGCGCCGCGAATCTCGGGCGGAGCCACATCTGCCACCAGCGCATCGCGCGGCGCGCCGCGGATCCCCTTGCCGACACGGTCAAGCATGCGACCCGTGACAACCAGGGCGGGCGTGGACGCCAGGGGGAATAGCGGCTTGGAGAGCGCCGCCAGTCCGTAGCCCAGCAGTAGCAACCCCTTGCGTCGTCCCAGATAGTCGCTGATCGGCCCGGAAAACACTTTGACGATCAAGGCGGTTCCCTCCGCCGCACCTTCGAGCACGCCAAAGGCGGTTACGCTCATGCCCATCGTGGTCACGAGGAACACCGGCAGCAACGCGTGGACGAGTTCGGAAGACAGGTCCATGAACAGGCTGACGAAGCCGAGCGCCCACACGGTACGGGGGATGCTAGCCTGCTTGGGTGAGATCAAAGTGGCCGTCATAGGGGTTTGAAGCGCGACGAAGCAACGATGGTGGCGAGTCGCGGCGGCGATACCGGCGCCGCCCTGTGCAGCTTACCGTGCGTACCCGGCTTCCGTCCCAAGTAACCCACGCTTCCTTTATGCTCTCTCCTCCAAGTGCTGGCTGAGAGCAACGGCGGATCAAACGATGAAAAATCAGGCGTTTTGGCGGCGGCTCGCGTTTGCGGTGGTAGGCATTCGGGCCACGATCCGCAGCGAAGCCAGCTTTCGCGCGCAGTTGCTTCTCGGTCTGGCTGCGGCTGTGGTGCTTGCGCTGGTCAGACCGCCCCTCATCTGGTTAGCCATGTGTTGCATTTCCGCGAGCATGGTGCTCGCACTCGAACTGCTGAATACGGCCCTCGAGCACCTGGCGGATAGACTGCATCCGGAACGCCATATAGCCATCCAGAGGGCGAAGGACTGTGCGGCCGCCGCCGTGCTCCTGGCATCGATCGCTGCGGTCATCATCGGCGGTCTGACCGTTGCGGTAGGTCTCGGATGGCTACAATGACAACTGGTTTCGACGGCTCCTCAAGAGGTATGACATGCGAATTCTGCAAATCGTGGGCGGCATCCTGATCGCGGGGGGGCTTTTCGTTCTCATCAAGGCGCCGTCCTATTCGAGCGAGAAGAGCGTGTTCAAGATAGGGGACGTTGAAGCGAGAGTGGCGCAGGAACATCCCGTTCCGCCGTGGGCGGGCGGCGCGGCCATCGCGGCGGGGGTGGTGCTGATCGTGGTCGGCGCCCGCAAGCCCTAGGGTCGCGAGGTGGCCAGTCGCGTAATGCGTTCAAACTAGGGGATCCCGTGCCGCACTGCAGCAAGGAGTGGCCGGCGGCAAAGAATAGCCTTGTCCTACCGACCAAAGGGCACCCAAAGTCATGGCGGATGCTCAAGGTGGGAGCGCCACGGCCGTTAGCTGTGGCATGAAGCACGGACTCAAGTGCAGGTCGTCCTGTACGGTGTTGCTATGAACGTTGCGACGCGCCTACGCGACTTGCCATTGCGCACGCAATTGATGCTGGTCTTCGCATTTCTGTCGATCACGACCACCGCGATCTCTACCTTCACGCTCACGACTTTGTCCGGCCGGCGCACGCAGACGGCATTACGCGACAGGTCCATGCAAATCGTCGAGCGTCTGCAAAAGCAGTTCGAACCGGTGATCGCCTTCAACGATCATCCCGCGGCGCGCGAACTATTCGCAAGGTATTCGAACGATCCGGAGATGGATGGCATCGCGGTCTACACGGACAATGGCGAACTCATCGAAGGGCGCGGTCTTCATCCTCAGCAATGGCGTTCCGCTAACGCGAATTTCCCGACCGGCAAAGGCCACGTGATCGCCGTCGCCGACGTCAAAGCCGGCGAGGGACGCACCGGGCATCTGTATCTCAGTTTCTCCACCAAATTGATTGACGAGAGGCAGCGTCACGATATCCGGATCGCAAGCGGCTTCGGTGCGAGCATCGTGCTGTGCGCGCTCATTCTCGCGGTGCTGATGTCGCGGCACATCGCGCGCCGTTTGGTCCGAATCGCGGATGCGGCTAATCGTATGGCGGCCGGCGATTGGTCGCACGCGCGTCTCGATGACCGGGCAAAAGATGAAATCGGCGCGCTTGCAAACTCGTTCAATGTGATGGTGTCGGAATTGAATCGCCTATCCGTCGAGCACCAACGGTTGGTTTCGACGGAACGTGAGCGCCTCGAGTCCCTGGTGTCCGAGCGCACCCAAGCGCTGGAACAGAGCCGGGAAATGTTCAGACTCATGGCGGAAAGCACCAATGCCGTCCCGTTCACCCTGGATCTCACGCGCGGCTGTTTTACCTACATCGGTGCGCAGGGTGCTGCCGACTCCGGTGTCCCCGAATCCCGATGGATGGAGCCAGGGGCCTTGGATATCGCCATCCCTCGTGCGACGAACCCCGAAGTTCGGCGGCGCTTCGATGAATGTGAGAATGGCCGGTTCGAATTCGTGGCGACTTTTTCGCAGCTCAACGGCCGCCGCACCGAAGTGCGTTGGACGGGGACTTGCGAGTCGGTGGCGGGCGCGAAAGTGTTGCGCGGCCTGATGCTCGACATCACCGAGGTGCGGCGTCTCGGCCGCGAGCTCACCGCGGCCCAAAAGCTCGAGTCCGTGGGCCGGCTGGCGGCGGGAGTTGCTCACGAGATCAACACCCCCGTTCAGTTCGTCTCCGACAACGTGCAATTCGTACGCACCTCTCTGCCGGATATTGCGGCCGTGATTCAGGCTTACCGGAGCTTGCAGCAAGCGGTGCAATCGGGGGGTGACGTTGCCGCGGCGGCAAACCTTGCGGCCAAGGTCGAGAAGACCGCCGATCTCGACTACGTCATGGAGAACGCGCCTCCGGCGATCGAGAGTTCCATCGAAGGTTTGGGACGTATCGCCACGATCGTTCGCTCGATGAAGGAATTCGCGCACCCGGATCAGGGGGAAAAGAAACACGTCGATCTGAATCAAGCCATTCGCAGCACGCTGGTCATCGCCCGCAACGAATACAAGTACGTCGCCGAGGTCGACACGGAGTTCGGCGAGTTGCCCGCCGTGCCGTGCTATCTCGGCGAGATCAACCAAGTGGTCCTGAACCTGCTGGTGAATGCGTCGCACGCGATAGCGGACGTAGTCAATGACACCGGTGCTCTCGGCAAGATCACGATACGCACACGGCTCGACGGCGAGGCGGTCGAGATCTCGATTGGGGACACCGGCACCGGCATCCCCGAAGCGGCGCGCGACAAGATCTTCGACCCTTTCTTCACGACCAAGGAAGTCGGAAAAGGGACGGGGCAAGGGCTCGCCATTGCACGCAGCGTCGTCGTCAACAAGCACGGAGGCACGCTGCGTTTCGAGACCGAGTCGGGCAAGGGGACCACATTCTTCATTCGGCTGCCGCTCGATACCGCCGATGTGAAGCAGGCGGCGGCATGATTCGCATCGTATTCGTCGATGATGAAGCCGATGTTCTGCAGGCCATGCGCCGCACCTTGCGGGAGATGCGGCACGAGTGGAGCATGGAGTTCGCCTCGAGCGGCGCCGCTGCCCTCGAAGAGCTCGCTAAAACGCCTGCGGACGTGATCGTATCCGACATGCGCATGCCCGGCATGGACGGCTGGGAGCTGCTGGCCGAAGTCAAGAAACTCCATCCGCAAACGGTGCGCTTGGTGTTGTCGGGTCACGCCGATGCCCGCTCGATCATGCGCGCGGTCGGCACCGCGCACCAATACCTTGCCAAGCCCTGCGAGAGCGGGGCCCTCAAGGCGGCTATTTCTCAAACCTTCATGCTCAGACAGCTGCTGAGCAGCGACCGGCTCGCGCAACTGGTTGGGCGCGTCGACACGTTGCCGAGCGCGCCAAAGGCGTTTCAAGAGATATTGGCGTGCTTGCAGCGGCCCACGGCATCGGTTGCCGACGCCGCGAAAATCATCGCGCGCGACGTCGCGATGACCGCCAATGTCATAAAGCTGGTCAATTCGGCGTTCTTCGGATCGAGGCAACCGGTCAGCACGGCCGATCGCGCCGTCGCGTACCTCGGATTGGATACCCTTGGCGCACTCGTTCTGGGTCATGGTGTCTTCAAAAGCGGTGTGACGACGGGCATCGAAGGTTTCAGTCTGGAGCGCCTCTGGCAGCACAGCCTCGACGCGGCAGCGACCGCCCGCACGGTGGCGCTTTGCCAAAAACTTCCGCAGGCGAAAGCCGACGAAGCGTTTCTCGGGGGCATGTTGCATGACGTGGGCAAGGTGGTGTTTGCCACGCGGTTTGCGGCAGCAACCGACAAAACCCCAGCCGCGGTCGATGACGCATTGGCGCAGATGAAGGCGCATCATGCGGAGGTCGGCGCCTATCTCCTGGGCCTGTGGGGTTTCCCAAATTCCATCGTAGAAGCCGTGGCGTTTCATGATTCGCCGAGCAGGGCGACAGGCAACGGCCTGTCCTTGCCGAAACTCATACACATCGCCGATCGATTGGTGCATCAGCGCAATGGCGAGAGTTCAGATGCCGCGTGCGAATTGGAGCCCGGGTTGCTGGAAGGTCTCGGGCTCGCGGATCGTTGGCCCGCATGGCTGGCGGAACTGGATTCACTCGACTCGGTGTAAACGACCCCATGAACGAACGTGTTCTTTTCGTAGACGACGAACCGCAGGTGCTGGAAGGCATTCAGCGTAGCTTGCGCAAGCAAGTCGACGTGCAGACGGCGACCAGCGGCGCCGAAGGTCTGCGCTTGCTGAGCGAAGCGGGCCCCTTCGCGCTGGTCGTGTCCGACATGCGTATGCCGAGCATGAACGGGGCGCAGTTTCTCACCAAGGTCCGTGAGCAAAAACCGGATACGGTTCGGATGATTCTGAGCGGACAAGCCGACCTGCAGGCGACGATCGCCGCGGTCAATGAGGGTCATATCTACCGGTTTCTGAGCAAGCCCTGCACGCCGGAACAACTGTGCGCGGCCATCGAAGATGGCCTCAATCAGCATCGGCTCCTCACGGCAGAAAAGGTGCTCTTGGAGCAGACCTTGAGCGGCTGCGTCACGATGCTCATCGAGATTCTGGGAATGGTAAGTCCGGCCGCCTCGAGCCGCGCGTCGCGGCTGCAACGTTATACCGTCGGTCTTGCGACGGCGCTGAAGCTCCCGGATCAATGGCAATGGGGGCTTTCGGCTTTCGTTTCACAGATTGGCTGCGTAGCCCTGCCCAATGCGATTCTGTCGAAGGTCGAGGCCGGACAGACGTTGACCGACGAAGAAAGACGGTTGCACGAGTCGCATCCTGAGGTTGCCGGGAAGCTACTCGCCTCGATTCCGCGCCTGGAGGATGTGGCTGAAATCGTTACCGCACAATTTTGTCCGTTGAGCTTTGCCGGTGGGCCCGGGGATATCCGTCAGTGGGATGTGCGCAGCATGGGCCGGCTTCTGTTGCGTACGGCCGTCGAGTTCGACCGGCTGACCTACGGCGGCGCCAGCGGCGAGGCGGCGGCAGCCACGTTGCGTGCGTCGAAGCTCGGACTTCCCAATGCGATTATCGAGGCGTTGCGTTCCGTGGCGCCCTCAGGCCAAGAGCGCGTCGTCAGGCAAATCCGTCTGAAGGATCTCTCGCCGGGGATGATTCTCGAGGAGGATCTGGTCAGCTCGAAAGGCATCCGATTGGTACCCGCCGGGCATGAGGTGACGCGTTCGCTGATCGTGCGGCTGAACAGCATCGCCGCCGGGGTAGGGGTTGCCGAGCCGTTCCGAGCGAGGGTACCGAAATGAAAGCCAGCATGAGGGCCACCATTCTTCTCGTCGACGACGAACCCAATGTCACGGATGCGCTGAAGCGTGCCCTGCGACGCGAGCCCTACGAGATTCTGACGGCCATTTCCGGCGCCGCAGCCCAGGAAATCCTGGAGCGTCACCCTGTCGATGTGGTCATCTCCGACGAGCAGATGCCGGGGATGTCGGGATCCGTGTTTCTGTCGGCGGTGCGCAAGCAATTCCCTCATACCATCCGGATGATCCTCTCGGGTCAAGCCAGCCTCGAGGCGGCCGTGCGGGCGATCAATGAAGGCGAGGTCTACCGATTCTTTCTCAAGCCGTGCAATCCCACAGACCTCGCTTTTACGGTTCAACAAGCCCTGGCGCACAAGCGCCTCGAGGAGCAGAGCCGCCGCTTGCTGCGCGAGTATCAACGGCAAGCCTCGACGCTCGCACGCCTCGAAAACCATAGCCCGGAAATCTTGCGTCTTCACACCGACGATCAGGGTGCCGTCGTCGTGGACGAGTCCGACGCGGAGTGCGACGTGAATGACTTGCTGTCGCAAATCGAGCAGGCGATGTCCGCACGATAGGTAGTAGTATTGGCGGCTTCAGATCGTTCCTGGAGTTACCCGCATTGCTCGACTCGATACCTCGGCCCGGCACGCCGCAAACGCGCCGCATCCTGTTCGCGAGCCTCATCGGCACGACCATCGAGTTCTTCGACTTCTATATTTACGCCACGGCCGCGGTGCTGGTGTTTCCCAGGTTATTCTTTCCCAAAGGCGATCCGGCAACGGCGTTGCTGCAGTCGTTTGCGACCTTCGCGCTGGCGTTCTTCGCGCGTCCCATTGGGTCGGCCTTGTTCGGACATTTTGGCGATCGCATCGGACGCAAGGCAACGCTGGTCACCGCCCTGCTGACCATGGGCATCTCGACAGTGTGCATCGGCCTGTTGCCGACCTATGCATCCATCGGCGTGCTTGCGGCGGGACTTCTGGCGCTTTGCAGATTGGGGCAGGGAGTGGGATTGGGCGGCGAATGGGGCGGCGCCGTGCTGCTGGCGACGGAAAACGCTCCTCCGGGGAAGCAGGCCTGGTACGGCAGCTTCCCGCAACTCGGCGCGCCGCTCGGATTCTTGTGCTCCACCGGCGTGTTCCTGTTGATGACCAATAATCTGACCGAGGCGCAGTTGTTCGGCTGGGGCTGGCGCGTGCCGTTTTTAGCCAGCGCCGTGCTGGTGCTGGTGGGGCTGTATGTACGATTGCAACTCGTCGAAACGCCCGCCTTCCAGCGCAGCCTCGCGCAGGGCGAGCGCGTGCGCGTGCCCTTCATGGTCGTGGTTGCGAAATATCCTCGCGAGCTCGGGTTGGGGACTCTGGGCGCAACCACCACGTTCGTCGTGTTTTATCTGATGACGGTATTCGCCCTGGGTTGGGCCACCAGCGCGCTCGGATTCGGCCGCCAGCAGTTCTTGATTCTGCAAATGGTCAGCGTGCTGTTCTTCGGCTTGACCATACCATTCTCCGCCGTCGTTGCCGATCGCATCGGCGAGCGCAGGATGCTGATGATCGCGACGATCTTGATCATCGCCTTCGGATTCGCTTTCCGGCCCCTGTTCTCCGCCCATGGGACGATGAGCGTCTTCGTATTCCTGGCGATCGGCTTTGCACTCACAGGTTTGACGTACGGTCCGCTGGGCAGCGCTCTCGCAAGCTTGTTTCCGACGGCGGTGCGCTATACGGGTACTTCGCTCTCCTTCAACCTCGCCGGTATATTGGGCGCCTCGCTCGCGCCTCCGATTGCCACCTTACTGGCGTCGCACTACGGCGTGGCCTATGTCGGGTATTATCTGTCGGCGGCTGGGCTGGTTACCATGGCGGCATTGATGCTGATCAAATCTGATCAATCGAGCGGCGAGCTGCAGACTCGAACCGCGAACCCAAGGGGAGAACTAGAATGACTCGCAACCACTTTTCAAGACTCCTTCGGCAAGCGCTGCCGCTCCTGTGTGTGCTGTGCGCCTTCGCGCCTTTCCATGCCGGTGCCGCGGATGCATACGATGCGGCCGTCGCTCACGCGGGACGCAGCGCCGCGGATGTGAAACGAGATTCATTGGATCATCCGGCCGATATCCTGCGCCTCTCAGGCGTCAAGACGGGCATGCGGGTCGCGGACGTCCTCGCGGGCGACGGCTACTACAGCGAACTGGCCAGTTACGTGGTGGGGCCGAAGGGCAAAGTCTTCATGATCAACAATGCCGCCTTCGATCATTGGAGCGACGGCCCGCGGCAGGCGCGCCTGGGGTCAGGCCGCCTGGGCAATGTCGAGCATGAGACGCTGGATCTCAATCATATGAATCTCGAGCCCGGAAGCCTGGATGCGGTCTTCCTGATCAAGGTGTACCACGATTTGTACTGGGTAGACACGGACGGCTCGTCGGAGGGCCTCTGGCCGAAGATCAATACCAGCTCCGTGCTCGATCAGCTGTCGCGCGCACTCAAGCCGGGCGGAGTGCTGCTGCTGGTGGATCACTCGGCCAAGCCGGGAAGCGGCAATACAGTAGCGTCCAGCTTACATCGCATCGAGGAAAGCTATGCGATCGAGGACTTCGAGTCTCACGGACTCAAGGTCGTCGCCAAAAGCGATCTGTTGAGAAGGCCGGACGATGCGCGCGATCAGGTGAGTTACAAAGAGCCCATGCTGGGCAAGACCGATCGATTCGTGCTGGTGTTTCGCAAGACCGCGCGCTAGCCGATCTTCGCCATCGGCTAGCCGCCGACTCAGACGACGGAGTTCAGCCAGCGAGTCAAGGTACTCGCGTCCATCGCTCCCGACTGGCGGGCAATTTCCTTGCCCGCGCGGAAAACGATCAGCGTTGGAATGCTGCGAATATTGAAACGCCCCGCCGGCGCCGGCTCGTCCTGGGTGTTCAATTTAGCGAAGCGCAATTTGGGTTCGAGTTGGCGCGCCGTTGCCTCGTAGAAAGGCGCCATGGCAATGCACGGGCCGCACCAGGGCGCCCAAAAGTCCACGACCAGGGGCAGATCGTTTCGCGTCAAATGCCGGTCGAAATTGGCCTCGGTGAGGTCAATCGGTTTTCCTTCGAACAATGGGAAGTGGCACTTGGGACAGCGAGGAGCATCCCGCAATCGGTCGCCCGGCAGGCGGACCACCGAGTCACAATGCCCACATACCGCTTGGATGCCTTCGTTCATCATCGTCCCGTCTCGAGCGGCGTTCAGTCTATAACAGTTGCGCATTTCGATCGACGAAAATGGCAGTTCACAGCGGGGCAATGCGTCGCCGATGATGCACGGTTCCCGCGCTTTGCGGGATTGGCGAAGTCTAGGAGAATCGGATGTCTTTGAGGGGATTCGCGACGGCACTGGGTGCCGCGGCCATTTCAATCCACGCAACGAGTTTCGCGGTGCCGGCGGCGTCCGCATCCGCGAGCGACGCCGGCGGTCTCGAGGAGATCGTGGTCACCGCTCAGCGCAGGGAAGAGTCCGCGCAAAACGTGGGCATCGCGATATCGGTGCTGTCGGGTCAGAGCCTGGCCGACAAGTCCATCACGAACGTGGTCGATCTTCAGAACGCGATACCCAGTCTGCAAGTCGAGCCGGCGTTCGGCAGCGGTCAACCCCAGTACCGTATCCGCGGTGTCGGGTTTCTGGACTACACCTCCAACAATGCCTCACCCGTCGGCGTCAGTATCGACGACGTTGCCTTTGCGTTGCCGATTCAGACCCAGGGGCAACTGTTCGACATCGACCGGATCGAGGTGCTGCGTGGGCCGCAGGGCACGCTGTACGGGCGCAATACCACCGGCGGCCAAATCAATTTCATCAGCAATCGGCCGACCGCCGATACTCACGCCGGATTCACGGCGGAGTATGGTTCGCATAACGACGTGAACGCCGAGGGCTATGTGTCGGGCTCAATCACGGATGGTTTGCTCGGACGCCTGTCCGTGGCCACCGAACAGGGCGGAGCCTGGCAACGCAATCGAGACACGGGGCAAAGCCTGGGCAAGAAAAACAAAATCTCCGGGCGCGGCCAATTGCAGTGGGACCCCTCGGAGGGCATCGACTTCCGGCTCTCCTTCCATTTGTCGCAGGACAAGTCCGAAGAAACGGGGCTGCACTTGCTGAAGGCGTACACGCCGTACAATGCGGGCGCGGGTGGTCCTACCATACCCGCAGATACGTCGCGCTATGCCACCGGCTGGAGGCTCGATCCGGTCTTCGCCAAAATCATCGGCATCGATGCCGCTTCCAAACCGGGCGTGGACAACTCGAACAATGGAGTCGATCTGACCGCCAACATCGACTTCGGCGGCGCGAAGCTCACCAGCATTACCGCCTACAACAAAATGATCAGGCGCGAATACAGCGACTGGGACGCGACTCAGTACTACGATTCCGATGAATACTTTCGAAGTGATTTGAACGTGTTTTCCCAAGAGGTACGCGTTGCGTCGACCGGATCCGGGCCGCTGGCTTGGGTGGCGGGTGTGTTCTACTCGTATCAGGATCTCCACGAGAAATTCTATTCCGACTTCACGGACGCGCAAGGAATCGGCGGCATCGCATTGACCACGTACGAGCAAAAGGCCAATTCCTTCGGCGAGTTCGGCCAAGTCAACTACCGGTTCAACGATCTGCTCAAGGCAACGCTGGGGGTGCGCGAGGACCATGAGACGCGTGAATTGATCGATCTCAACACCGGATTTTTGGTACCGATGGTTCCTTCCTTCACCGGAGGCAGTTTGAACCGCTCGATCACCTCGAACCTCCCGTCCGGAAAGGCCGAGCTGGATTACACGCCGGTCGACAAGACCTTGATCTACGGGAGCATCAGCCGAGGCGTGAAATCCGGCGGCTTCACTGCGCACAACACGACCACCGCGCCCGCCGCCGACCCATTCGAACCCGAAAAGCTCACAGCCTATGAGATCGGCGTGAAGTCCGACGTGGCGAGGGTTTTGCGCATCGACGCGGCCGTGTTCTACTACCGATATAAGGATCAACAGATTTTGGGAAAGGTGTTTGACGTCGGATCGAACTCCTACATCGGCCGGTTCGGGAACGCCGATTCACGCATCAGCGGCGGCGAAGTGGAACTCCAATGGCAGCCGCTTGGCGGTCTGTCCGTATCGCAATATGCGGGCTTCGCCGAGGGCTACTACACGGGCAAGATTCTCGACAGCACCACGCCGCCCGTCGATTACCGCGGCCGGCCGCTCAGCTTCCCGAAGTGGAGCTACGGCGGCGATGTCAGCTATGCATGGAGCGTCGGCGAATACAAGATCACCGCCGAGTCCAACTACAGCTTCCACGACACCTACAGCCAGTTCTACCTGCTCGGGAGTTCGGATTTCACGATTCCCAAGTACTGGCTGGCGAACGCCAATTTGTCGCTGTCGCCCGCCTCGGGCGCGCCATGGACGGTGACCCTGTGGGGCCGTAACATATTCGACAAAGCCTACGACATCACGAGGAACTTCTTCCTGCCGGGCACCGAGGTTGCCCGGGCCGGCGAGCCCACCACGGTCGGCATTCGCGTCAGCTACAAGTATTGATAGGAACAACGATGTTGAAGGCCTTGGCTGTTCTCTTCGGGGTGGTTGTCGTGGTGCTCGCGGCCGCGTGGCTTAAGCTGCGCGGACCCGACATTCCCTACGCGACCTTGGAAGCCAAGTACGCCGACAGCGCATCGCGCTTCGTCGATCTACCCGGTGGATTCCACGTGCATTATCAAGAGGAGGGTGATCCGGGTAAACCTCCGTTGGTTCTGCTTCACGGCTTCGGCGACTCGTTCACGACCTGGGAAGGATGGGTGCACGAGCTCAGGGGTAAGTTTCATATCATCAGCCCGGACTTTCCCGGGCATGGATTGACGCGCGCGCCGGAAGGATTTCAGCTGGCCGGCGACGGCTTGCCGGACTTTGTCGACGCCTTCGCGGCGAAACTCGCATTACCGACGTTCGCGGTCGCCGGCAATTCCATGGGCGGCGGGGTGGCCTGGCAACTCGCCGTGCGCCATCCTGATCGAATCGACGCGCTGATTCTCGTGGACGCGGCAGGCTTTCCGAACGAAAAGCCGCCCGCCGAGATGCCGCTGGCCTTCAAGCTTCTGCAATACCCGATCGGCCGCGCCGTCTTGCGCAATATCGACAACCGGCCGCTGATCGACGAAGGCTTGAAGACCGATGTATACGATAAATCGCTGATCACGCCGGCAATCGTCGATCGCTGGGCGGAGTTTCAGAGGGCACCCGGGCACCGCACCATATTGATCGGCGTCAATTTCCAGGCGCAGACGCAGGCTACGGCGGATTTGCTCGGCACCATCCGGGTGCCGACATTGGTCCTGCACGGCGAGAGCGACCCGCTGATCGAACCGGCCAGCGCGCGCAAATTTGCAGCGGCCATACCCGGCGCCAAGCTGATCACCTATCCGCACGTCGGGCACCTGCCGCAGATCGAAATTCCCCAGCGCTCGGCGGCCGATGTGGCGGTCTTTTTGGAGGCTCAACCGGCCCGGCCATGACTGCAACGCGTTTCCGCGGAAACGTTGTTTGTCCACAGTGCAGACGCCACGCCGCCCATGCTCCGGTATTATCGATCTATGCGGCAAGAGAGCTCAATGCCCGAAGACCCGACGGAAAATCTATTCAAGGCCATCGATGAGCGGCGCGACGACCTCGTCGAACTGACGCGGGCGTTGATTCGCTTTCCGACCGTGAACCCGCCCGGCGAGGCCTATCGTCCATGCGCGGAATTCATCGGTGATCGGCTGCGCGCCCGTGGGTTCGCCGTGGACTATGTGCATGCGGCGGGCACGCCAGGTGACGATGAGCGTTACCCGCGCATCAACGTCATTGCCCGGCGCGCCGGCGCAGCGCCGGGACCCTGCGTGCATTTCAACGGCCACATCGATGTCGTGCAAAGCGGCGGAGGGTGGACCCTCGACCCGTTCGCCGCCGTGGTGAAGGACGGCAGAGTCTACGGCCGGGGCGCATGCGACATGAAGGGCGGTCTCGCGGCATCCATCATTGCGGTCGAAGCATTGATCGAGTCGGCCCCGGCATTGCCGGGAACGCTGGAGATTTCGGGAACCGTCGACGAAGAGTCGGGGGGATACGGCGGAGTGCATTATTTGGCGGAGCGCGGCTGGTTTTCCCCGCCGCGCGTCGATCACGTCATCATTCCCGAACCGCTCAATGTCGATCGCGTCTGCATCGGGCACCGCGGCGTGTGGTGGGCCGAGATAGAGACCCATGGGCGGATGGCGCATGGCTCGATGCCGTTTCTGGGCGACTGCGCCGTGCGTCATATGCATGCGGTCGTCGATCGCTTCGAGCGCGATTTGTATCCCAAACTCGCGGCGCGGCACACGGATATGCCCGTGGTGCCGTCGGGCGCGCGGCATTCGACTCTGAATATCAATTCGATTCACGGCGGGCAGGCGGAAATGCCGGGATATCCTGCGCCCGTGGTACCTGATTCCTGCCGCATGGTCATCGACCGCCGGCTGCTCATCGAAGAGAGCATCGACGCCGCGAAGGGCGAGGTGCGCGAGTTGCTGGAGGAGCTCGTCAGGGATCGGCCGGGCTTCCGTTACAGTATTCGAGATATTTTCGAGGTACGGCCGACCATGGCGGACCGAGACGGCCCCGTGGCGCGCAGCACGGCCGCGGCCATTCGCCGCGTGATCGGCCGCCACCCTGAGTTCATTTGCTCACCGGGGACTTACGACCAGAAGCACATCGACCGCGTCGGTAAATTGAGGGACTGCATCGCCTACGGTCCGGGGATTCTCGATCTGGCTCATCAGCCGGATGAGTACGTGGTGATTGAGGACATGGTCAACTCCGCGAAGGTGATGGCGCTGGCCGCCAGGTCGCTCCTTTACGGAACGGCATGAAGCGAGGGCTGCTCACGGCCCTGCTGCTGCTCTGGGCGCTGGGGTCCCACGCCGCGGACCGGATCACGATCGGTATGCAGCTGGAACCGCCGGTCCTGGACCCCACCGCGAATCCCGCCGCCGCCATCTCCGAAATTCTGTACGGGAATGTGTTCGAGGGGCTGGTGCAGTTTGCCGCGGATGGTTCGGTCCTGCCCAGGCTTGCCTCTTCCTGGGACATCTCGGACGACGGATTGACGTACACGTTCCACCTGGAACATGGCGTGAGCTTTCATGACGGGAGCGCCTTCGACGCGGCCGTCGTCAAGTTTTCGCTGGATCGGGCCCGGGCTCCGGAGTCGGTGAATCCACAAAAATCGCGCCTGGCGAAGATTCGGGCCGTCGACGTCGTCGATCCTTACACCGTGCGCGTTCTGCTCAATCAGCGCTCGGGAGGTCTGCTGCAGTCGCTCGCCTGGGGAGCGTTCGTCATGGTGTCGCCGCAGTCGGCCGCGGCGAACGCGGTCCATCCGATCGGGACCGGTCCGTTTCGATTTTCCGAGTGGCGCCGCGGCGACTCCGTCACCTTGGTCCGCAGCACGGACTATTGGGGCCGGCCGGCCGGATTGGCCGCAGCAACCTTCAAATTCATCGCGGATCCCACCGCGGCCTATGCCGCGCTGATGGCGGGCGATGTGGATGCATTCTCCAACTATCCTGCCCCGGAGAGCTTCCCGCAATTTGCGGCCGATCCGCGCTTCGTGGTATTTGCCGGCACCACCGAGATGGAGACGGTGCTGGCGCTGAATCACCGCGTGCCGCCGCTCGGCAATCTCTTGGTGCGCCGGGCGATCTCGTACGCGCTCGATCGCCGTGCCATCATCGACGGCGCCATGTACGGGTATGGCACGCCGATCGGCAGCCATTTTCCGCCGCGCAATCCCGCCTACCTGGATCTCACGGGCGTCTATCCCCACGACGTGGCCAAAGCCAAGGCGCTGTTGGCGACCGCAGGCTACAGCCGCGGCTTTTCCGTCACGCTGAAGCTGCCGCCGCCGAGCTACGCGCGCCGCGGCGGCGAAATCGTGGCGGCGGAACTTGCGCAAATCGGCATCCGCGTGGCAATCGAAAATCTGGAATGGGCGCAGTGGCTGGATCAGGTATTCACCCGGCATGACTTCGATATGAGCATCGTGGGGCACGCGGAGCCCATGGACTACGACATCTATGCGCGCGATGACTACTATTTCGGCTACTCGAGCCCTGAGTTCAAGGCGCTCATCGCGGCGCTCGACGACACCAACGACGCCGCACGGCGTCGCGATCTGCTGCAGCAGATTCAGCGCATGCTCGCCGCCGACGCGGTCAACGGCTTCTTGTTCCAGTACCCGAGGCTGGACATCTGGAACGCGCATTTGCAGGGTTTGGGATTCGACAATGTGTTGGGCATCGTCGATTTGAGCCACGCACACTATGATCGAGTCGCCGGCGACAATCGCGGAGTCGATGCCAACCACGGCGTTGGCGCCAACCGCGGAGTCGGCACCAACCGCGATGTCGGCACCAACCACGGTGTTGGCACCCAGCACGCCGCCGGTAGTGGCACAGAGGCCGCCGCGCGGCCACGCGCGTTGCGCTTCGCCGGCGGAGCCCTGTCGGCGGCGGCCTTGGCCTTGTGCATCTTTGTCGCGCGCCGCTTCGGCGGAGCCTATTTGGCCGGGCGCGTGAGCGTGCTCATCGCCACCTTGCTGGTCGCGACGGCGATCGTGTTCGTCATCGTGCAAGTCGTGCCCGGAGATCCCGTGCGCTACATGATGGGGCTGCAGGCGGATCCTGACGCCGTGGCGGCTACACGCCATCAGCTGGGCCTCGATATAGCTCCCACGCAGCGCTACTTTCGCTGGCTGGGCGGATTGTTGCACGGCGACTTTGGACGCAGCTTTACCTATCGCATCCCCGTGGGCGAGCTCATCGCCGAGCGCCTGCAGGTCTCGTTGCCGCTGGCCGTGTTTGCGCTGCTGCTTTCCACGGCGATCGCCTTCCCCATCGGTCTCATCGCCGCGGCCAGACGCGGCAGGGCGAGCGACCTCGCGCTGAGCTCCGTCACCCAATTGGGTTTGGCCATTCCCAATTTCTGGCTGGGGATATTGCTGGTGATGCTATTTGCCGTAGGGCTTCATTGGGTTTCCGCGGGCGGCTTTCCCGGCTGGGATGCTGGAATTGCGGCCGGCCTCAAAGCGCTTACCCTGCCCGCGGTTGCGCTCGCCATGCCTCAAGCTGCCATCTTGGCTCGCGTGCTGCGCGGTGCGCTGATCGACACCCTGCACGAGGACTATATTCGCACGGCGCGGGCGAAGGGCGCCGGTGAATGGCGGGTGCTGTGGCGTCATGCGCTGCCCAACGCGCTGGTCCCGGTGCTGACCATCGTCGGCATGCAGTTCTCCTTCTTGCTCGCAGGCGGCGTCATCATCGAAAACGTCTTCTTTCTGCCGGGTCTGGGACGATTGGTGTTCCAGGCCATCGTGCAGCGCGATCTGATCGTCGTGCAGAGTGTCGTGGTCGTGCTGGTGTTTGCCGTAGTGACCGTGACGTTTCTGGTGGACCTTTCCTATGTGCTTGCCAATCCGCGCCTGCGCGCAGCGAGCACCGTATGAGCATCTTTGAAACGCGCAATGACTCTGGCTCGCGCCGTGCCGGTTTCATCGTCGGCGCGACCATCACTTGCTCGTTTGTCGGGGTCGCGGTGATCGCCGAATTCTGGACGCCGTACGATCCGGCGGTGCTGTCGATCATCGACAAGCTGCAGGCGCCCAATCTGCGTCACTGGCTCGGTACCGATCAGCTCGGCCGCGATGTGTTGTCGATGATCATGGCCGGGTCCAAGAACTCGGTGGGCGTGGCTTTGTTGTCGGTGATCATCGGAGTGTGCATCGGCGTGCCTCTGGGACTGTTGGCGGCGGCGCGCCGCGGCGCGATCGACGAGCTGATCATGCGCGGCAATGACTTGGTGTTTGCATTCCCCTCCCTGCTGCTCGCGATTCTGATCACCGCGGTGTTCGGACCCGGAGCCGTCAACGCCATCATTGCCATCGGCATTTTCAACATTCCGGTGTTTGCGCGCGTCGCCCGCGGCGGGGCGCTGCAACTATGGACTCGTGACTATACTTTGGCCGCTCGCGTCGCCGGCAAGGGATCCATGAGAGTCTCCTTCGAGCACATCCTGCCGAATCTCGTCGGATTGCTGGCGGTGCAGGGAACGATTCAATTCTCGCTGGGCGTGATTGCGGAGGCGGGTCTTTCCTATGTCGGCCTGGGTGCGCAACCTCCCACGGCCAGCTGGGGGCGCATGCTCAATGAGGCGCAAACG
>WNFI01121613.1_pt1 | contig 30938 bp, 28 predicted proteins | sample 5400471 | NCBI WGS metagenome assembly WNFI01 (sample SAMN13153348, study PRJNA577476) | soil metagenome | isolation source: 100 cm saprolite on Douglas fir-dominated hillslope | place: USA:California | collected 2013-09-17
TATCGGCAGTGTCATCTGGTCGCCGGCGCTCGCGATCGTCGGCGATGGCAACGCGCTGGGATGCATGCTCGGCGGCAGCCTCATCCTGCTTGGCGTGACAATCGCAATCTTCTCGCCGCGATTTGGCGACTATGTCGCCAGTGCCACGCCGAAAATTGCATCGAAAAATGGCGGAGACGGTGTTCGGCCGTTTCAAAGCGCCTCACGGAGAAAAACGCTGAGGATGAAGGAGTTCCGGCTGCTGCGCCGCGATCCATGGCTGGTCTCGCAGACGCTGATGCAGTTGCTGTATCTGTTGCCGCCGGCGCTGATGTTATGGCGCAGCTTCTCCGACAGTTCCGCCGCCATCGTGCTGATCGCACCGGTCATCGTGATGGCCGCGGGGCAGCTTGCGGGCGGCCTGGCATGGCTTGCGATTTCGGGCGAAGATGCTTCCGATCTGATCACGACAGCACCACTGCCAATGTCCAGCGTCATCAGCGCCAAGATCGAAGTGGTCCTGATCGTCATCGGCGTCGTGTTCGCGCCGCTGATCATTCCGCTGGCGTTTGCGTCGCCCATGCTTGCCGGGATCACCGCGGTCGCGACCATCCTCGCGGCGACATCCGCGACGGCGATTCAGCTCTGGTTTCGGGTACAGGCCCGACGCAGCCAGTTTCGCCGCCGCCAAACTTCGTCACGTCTCGCAACCTTCGCGGAAGCATTTGCATCGATCGGGTGGGCAGCGACCGCAGCACTGGCATTGTTGGCGCCCGTTGTGGCGATCACGACCGGATTCATCACCGCATGCCTGCTGGCGGCGACATGGAAGATCAGCCCGGATCACGCATGAGATCCATGATCACGGGCACCGATCCTCCGCGCGTCGGTTCGACGAGACGTCAGAGGATCGTCAGTTCCGTGTAACAAAATGACGCAGCCAGCCTGACCAGACTGGCAGGCACCTAACTTGATCGGCAGCGAACCCGATCGACAGGGATACGTCAGTCTCGCATACTCAATGACACGCCCAAAATATGCGCCTTTACCGTTGTCGCCCCAGGCGTGCGCTTCAGGGTCCTGGCGATCTTCACAACACCGGCCTTCTGCTTGGCTAATGATTTAAGTTGGCGGACATCGTCTTTCGTCCATTCGCGGCGCTTGGTCGCTGTCTTTTTGGCCTTCTTTGTCTTCATCATGCTCATCATCTTCGTCTGCTTGGCCATGCTGGCTCCAATTGTTGAAGGTGCCTTTTATCACATCGATTTCAGTTCGCAACGGCATCTTGCCAAGGCTTCGACATATTGCCAGGGCGTTCGGAAATCGCCCAAGAAATCTTAGAGGGATCTTAGAGGAATCTTAGAGCGATCTTAGAGGAATCTTAGATAGCTCCAGGATAATTGATTGAGACTTGCGCAGGCAGGTTGGCCAACGGGATTTTGATGGTCAATGCGCTGCCGTCATCCGACCGTCGCGGTTCCGCGAATTTGTTACATCAGTCGATGCATCAGGCCGAGACCGTGGCGTTTGCTTTCGGTCTTGGCCTTGATGCATTCACCATTATCGTTGCTGGTCATGGTCGCCGTGTTGATGTCGCCGGCGTCGGGCTCCCCTTACCGTTAAGTGAAGGCATGGTCACGGCTGTTGGTGACGAGCTCCGCGACGACGATGCCAGCCGCCATCATCATGTCGTGATCGAGGATGAGCGGTTCGCTGTCGCAACTCAGCCTAATGTTGCAGATTGTTGCGCAGCCGGTGCTGCAACTCTTCGGCAACTCAGCTGGTAAAAGCTGCGCCGCCTGCCGCACAAAAATCTGTGCAATTTTGATCAACCGAACGACGGAATGGAGGCCCAGTCTGCAGCCCGGAAAGCTGATATCCTAGCGAGGTCAACGAGGTCCGAACGCGCGTGCAATGCAACGCAGCTGGAGCATTCGATCACCCGCCGACATGACCCATGTCTCGTGGCTCATGTCTCGTGACTCATGTCTATTGCGTGGTGAAAATTGAGCAATATTAAGCAGCGTATCAGAGCTGTCGAAGAGCATGATTGCGCAACCCACGGACGTTATCCGTGACAGCGCGTGTTGGGCTGCGCCTGTTCAGGGGACGGACCATGCCAAAATCTCATTTTGTGTCCGGCCTCATCCCCACGACGCCGGCAGCTGTCCGACGTGCCTTTCTCGAATGCTGTTCGTTCGTATCGTGGCCGGCTCCTCAGGTTTCGAACTCCACACGTTTGAGTGCCCGACCTGCGATCACGTCCATAAGGTGATTGTAGCGACCGGTCCTCTCGAGCCGAAACCGTTCCGCCATATCCTGCGTGAATCGCAATCGCCCAAACAGGTCACCGTTGGTGACCGAGTGATGCCACCCAGCGCCGAAGGCCCTCTCAGGCTGGCGTGGAGCGGTCGGTCGCAGTTCCGGCACGATCCGAGAATGTTTGAGCGGTTTTCGGCTTGATCTTTTTCTTGAGCGCCCTGCGCTTCAGGGTCGCAGTCATTTTCAACGGTTTGCGCAGCGCGTTGATATCGACAAATTTCTCCAAAAGGGATTTCGTCTCTGGTTCGCTCTGAGCGCATGCCGATATTGTTGTCTTTGCCATTGGAGATTGAACCCTTTCGCACTTGGGCCTAAGCGCTGGATTAAGGCGCAACCCACAATAGACGTCAGACCGCCGGACAGCTGGTCAAGAAGGAACGGATGGCCGGATAAAACGGATGGCCGGATAAACTGTCTCTGCGATGTAGTTCAGAATCGATAAGAAAGTCCAAAGCACCGGCCGTCAGCTATTCGTCATGCACGGGACAAGCCCGAGACAAGCCTTCTTGGGCCAGCGAAGCTGGGTACGGTGCCGGGCATGACGATGAAATAACTCTAGTGCAGGCGCGCGAAAAGTTGCAGTGCAAGCGAATTTTGGATTCAAGTGATCAGATCATTCCAGGCCGATCGTGGTCAGATCCTGAAACCAGTGCTGCGCCTGCACGAATTTCTTCACCTTGGGCGACAACGCGTGGGGATTGGTGTCATGCACTACCCAGACCAGCGCGGCATCGTCGACGATCAGCGCATGCGCCTGCGCCAGGAGTTCGTCCTGCTTGGCCGGATCGAAGTTCTGTTTGGCTTCGTCGATCAGCGCATCGACCTTGGGATTCTTGTAGCCGCCCCAGTTCACGCCGACCGGCGCGATCTGGCTGGAGTGGAAGAAGCGCACGATGGCGTAGAGCGGATCCGAGGTGACATAGGCGATGTTGTTGGCGGTGATGCCGGCGTTCATTTCGTCGGCGGCGCCCTTGCGCCAGTGGGTGTACAGCGTCTCCAGTTCGACCACCTTGAACTCGATGTCGATGCCGATTTCCTTGAAACTTTGCTGCAGGAATTCGTTCATCGGCAGCGACAGCATCTGTCCGGTGCCTCCCTGCGCGATGATGAAGGTCGTCTTGAGAGGCTTCTCGGGCGAATAGCCGGCTTCCTGAACCAGCTTCTTGGCCGCGGCAACATCATATTTGAGTTCGAACGCCGGCTTGCCGAACCACGGGCTCGAGGGATCGACCTGGCCCTTCGCTGGCTTGGCCAAACCGTTCATCAATCCGACCACCGCATCGCGGTCGATCGCAAGATTGAGTGCCTTGCGCAGGCGCACATCGGTCCATGGCGAGCCGGGCAGCACGCTGAGGTGATAATTCCAGACATGCGGCGTGACGTTGTCGACGATTTTCATGCCCGCCGATTTCAGCTGCGGCACCGCGTCGGGCGCAGGCGTTTCGATCAGGTCGACCTGGCCGGCCAATAACGCGTTGGTGCGTGTCAACGCTTCCGGCATCGGCACCAGAACGAGCTTGTCGGCTTTCGGAATCCGCTTCTTGTCCCAATAATCCTCGTTCTTCGTCAGTTCGGCGAGTTCGCGCGGAACCAGCTTGGTCAGCTTGAACGGTCCGGTACCCGACGGGGCAGAAGCGAATTTGTCCCAGTCCTTGCCGAGCTTTTCGTATTGCGCGGGGCTGGAGACGAGGAACCACAACATCTGATAGGGGAAGAACGAGTCGACGGTCTTGGTCGTGATTTCAACGGTGGAGTCGTCGATCTTGGCGTAGCTCGCAACCGAGGGCAGGCGGGTCCTGACCTGCGCGCTCTGGCGCTTGTCGAATTGCGGCGCCTTGTCGTTCAGTACCTTGTCGAGATTCCAGACCACGGCATCGGCGTTGAACTCGCTGCCGTCATGGAATTTGACGCCCTTGCGCAGCGTGAAGCGCCATTTGGTCTTGTCCTTGTCATCGACCTTCCATTCCGTGGCGAGGCCGGGCACCAGCTTGCCGGGTCGGTCGGATACGTTCATCTCCCAGGCGACCAGCGGATCGTAAATGGTATAGCCCGTAAATTGATAAGCGCCGGCGCCACGGTCGGGCTGCCCGGTGGTCAGCGGAATGTCCGCCATTGAAATGCCGTACCGCACCACCGACTCGGCTTGCGCTGGAACAGCGGCGCCTACGACGACAGCCAGGACCGCAGCAGTGATCGAATTCCGAACGCGCATTACCAATACTCCATGGGAAGGATGTTGCCTCTAGGCCTGCAAGGTTGATGCCAATGGCCGGTTGCAAAAGCGGCCGAGAGCTTGCCTGATGGCTCCTATTTCGGACGTTAGCAACGGGTCGAGCCACATAATCCATGTGGGCGATACGGATGTCACGACCGGAAACTGGCTAAACAGCGTTTGCCTTTAAATAGTGCATGATTGTGCCGTTCATTCTAGGATCTGCCTGCATTGTAGACAACGGTCTCACCGAGCACCGGCGCGACAACCACTCACTTTATCAATCCTTTGGGGCGCCCGCCAGCCCGCAGCCGTTGGCATAAGCGTTGCATGAGTTTGCATAAGTTTTAACCATCGAAGTCGAGAAGGAAAGATCACGATGCGTTTGAAGGTGTACGGAAAAAGCCGGGCGGCAAAGACTTTTTTGATGCTGGCGATCGCATCCGCGATTGGATTGCCGCGAATCGCCGGCGCCGAGACGGTTCTGCGCATTGGCATGACCGCAGCCGACATTCCGCGCACGCTGGGTCAGCCCGATCAGGGTTTCGAGGGCAACCGTTTCACCGGTCTCACCATGTACGACGCGCTGACCATGTGGGACCTCTCGTCGGCCGACAAGCCTAGCGTCATGATCCCCGGCCTTGCGACCGAATGGGCGGTTGATAACGCCGACAAGAAGAAGTGGACCTTCAAGCTGCGTCCCGGCGTCACATTCCACGACGGCTCGCCGTTCAATGCCGACGCGGTGATCTGGAACGTCGACAAGGTGCTCAAGCTGGACGCGCCGCAGTTCGACCCCAGCCAGGTCGGCGTCACCGCATCACGGATGCCGACCCTGGCTTCGGCCCGCAAGATCGACGACATGACGGTGGAATTGATCACCAAGGAGCCGGACAGTTTCCTGCCGATCAATCTCACCAATCTGTTCATGGCCTCTCCGGCGAAATGGCAGAAGCTGTTCGAGGCCGCCGAAGGCGCCGACGCCAAGGCGAAATCGCAGGCCGCCTGGGCTGCGTTCGCAAAGGATGCGTCGGGGACCGGTCCGTGGAAGATGTCGAAGTTCACGCCGCGCGAACGGCTCGAACTGGTCAAGAACGACGATTACTGGGACAAGCCGCGCGTTCCCCACGTCGACAGGATGCTGTTGCTGCCGATGCCCGAGGCCAACGCGCGGACGGCCGCGCTGTTGTCGGGGCAGGTGGACTGGATCGAGGCGCCGGCGCCGGATGCGGTCGCGGAAATCAAGCAGCGCGGCTTCGTGATCAAGACCAATGAGGAGCCGCATGTCTGGCCGTGGCAGTTCTCGCGCGTCGAAGGCTCGCCGTGGAACGACATTCGCGTCCGCAAGGCCGCCAATCTCTGCGTTGATCGCGAAGGTCTGAAGGACGGCCTGCTCGCCGGCCTGATGGTGCCGGCGACCGGCACTTTCGAGCCGGGTCATCCCTGGCGCGGCAAGCCGACGTTCGAGATCAAGTATGACAAGCCCGCGGCGCAGAAGCTGATGCAGGAAGCCGGCTTCGGTCCCAACAAGAAGCTGAGCGTCAAAATCCAGACCTCGGCATCGGGCTCCGGCCAGATGCTGCCGCTGCCGATGAACGAATATCTGCAGCAGGCGCTGGCGGAATGCTACTTCGACGTTCAGCTCGACGTCATCGAGTGGAATACGCTGTTCACCAACTGGCGGCGCGGCGTCAAGGATCCCAGCGCGAACGGTGCCAACGCGACCAACGTGACCTATGCGGCGATGGACCCGTTCTTCGCCATGGTGCGTTTCCTGCAGTCGTCGATGGCGCCGCCGGTGTCCAACAACTGGGGCTTCATCAACAATCCGAAGTTCGACGAACTGGTGACCAGGGCGCGGCAGACCTTCGATCCGGCGGCGCGGGATACGGCGCTGGCCGAACTGCACGCGGCATCGGTCGACGACGCGGCGTTCCTCTATGTCGCCCACGACGTCGCGCCGCGCGCGATGAGCCCCAGGATCAAGGGTTTTGTGCAACCGAAAAGCTGGTTCGTGGACTTCTCGCCGGTGTCGATGACGCCGTAAACTAAGACTGTCGTCCCGGCCAAGTGCGCTCTTGCGCACGCGAGCTCAGCGTTTCCGAGGCCGGTGCGATATTCGCACCAGCCTCGGAAACGCAAAGACCCATAACCCTTGGCGTTGGCTGGTGCAGAAGGCCTTCGCCACACTGCCGAAAACGAGATGACACGGCGTATGGGTCCCGGCTTGCGCTCGCGGAGCTTGTCATCGGGCCGGCCAGAGGCCGGACCCGTTGGCTCGCTTGCCGGGACGACTCGTTGAACGAAAATTAAAGGTGATTTGTGTTCGTCTACGTTGCCCGACGTATCGTCTATGTGATCCCGATCATCATCAGCGTGGCGCTGGTGTGCTTCATGCTGGTGCACATCACGCCGGGCGATCCGCTGGTCGCGATCCTGCCCGCCGACGCGTCGCAGGAGCTCGCGGCGCAACTGCGCATCGCCTATGGCTTCGATCGTCCACTGCCGGTGCAGTTCGGACTCTGGCTGTGGAAGGCGGTCAACGGCGACCTCGGTCATTCCATCGCCACCGGCCGCCCGGTGCTGTCGGAAGTGATGCGCGCGGTCGGCAACACCGTTACATTGGCCATTGCGGCGGCAATGATCGGCTTCTCGCTCGGCCTGTTCTTCGGGCTGATCGCCGGCTATTTCCGCGATACCTGGATCGACAAGGTCGCGACCTCGATCGCCATCGCCGGCGTCTCGGTGCCGCACTACTGGCTCGGCATGGTCCTCGTGATCATCTTTTCGGTGGAGCTCAACTGGCTGCCCGCGGTCGGCGCCGGGCCCGGCGGCTCCGGATCGTGGAACTGGGACTGGGAGCACATCCGCTACCTCGTGCTGCCGGCCATCACCACCTCGGTGATTCCGATGGGCATCGTCACCCGCACCGTGCGCGCGCTCACCGGCGATATTCTTTCGCAGGATTTCGTCGAGGCGCTGCGCGCCAAGGGGCTGCGCGAGACCCACGTGTTCCGCCATGTCATCAAGAACGCGGCACCGACCGCGATGGCGGTGATGGGGCTGCAGCTTGGATACATGCTCGGCGGCTCGATCCTGATCGAAACGGTGTTCTCATGGCCGGGTTCCGGCCTCCTGCTCAATTCCGCGATCTTCCAGCGCGACCTGCCGCTGCTGCAGGGCACCATCCTGGTGCTGGCGCTGTTCTTTGTCTTCCTCAATCTCATGGTCGATATCGCGCAGGCCTCGATCGATCCGCGCATCAAACGAAGCTGACCCCGATGGACCTCACATCATGAGCGCGATGACAGATACAGCCCTGCAGGCCGCACCCGCCAGCAAGGCGCGTGGCTACTGGGCGACGGTCGGCCGGCGCATCGTGCGCGACAAGGTCAGCATGGTCTGCGCCTTTATCCTGATCGCGATCTTTCTCTCGGCGCTGTGTGCGCCGTGGCTTCACCTCGCCGATCCTTATCAAGGTTCGATGATCCGCCGGCTTCGCTTCATCGGCACGCCAAACTATCCGCTCGGCACCGACGAGCTCGGCCGCGACATGCTGGCGCGGCTGGTCTATGGTGGGCGGCTGTCGCTGGTGATCGGCATCCTTCCGGTCATCCTGGCGTTCATCATCGGCACGTCGCTCGGCCTCGTCGCGGGCTATGTCGGCGGCAAGATCAACACCGCGATCATGCGCACCATCGATATCTTTTACGCGTTTCCCTCGGTGCTGCTGGCGATCGCGATATCCGGCGCGCTTGGCGCCGGCATCGTCAACTCCATCGTGTCGCTGACCGTGGTGTTTGTCCCTCAGATCACCCGCGTCGCCGAGAGCGTCACCACCGGCGTCCGCAACATGGATTTCGTCGAGGCGGCGCGGGCCTCCGGCGCCGGCGCCTTCACCATCATGCGTGTCCACATGCTCGGCAACGTGCTCGGACCGATCTTCGTCTACGCCACCGGCTTGATTTCGGTGTCGATGATCCTTGCCGCCGGCCTGTCGTTCCTCGGCCTCGGCACCAAGCCGCCGGAGCCGGAATGGGGCCTGATGCTGAATACCCTGCGCACCGCGATCTATGTCAACCCGTGGGTCGCGGCGTTTCCCGGTGTCATGATTTTCGCGGTCTCGATCTGTTTCAACCTGCTCAGCGACGGCATGCGCAGTGCCATGGACATCCGGAACTGACGCCATGAACCAGATCAGTCCATCGACCGATATGCTCGAACCGATCGAGGATCGCGGCGGCGCCGCGCAGCCGCTGTTGCAGGTCAGTGGCCTGACCAAGCACTTTCCGGTGCGTGGCGGTCTGTTCGGCAAGAGCAAGACCGTGCGTGCCGTCGACGACGTGTCGTTCTCCATCGCCAAGGGCGAGACGGTGGGTATCGTCGGCGAGTCGGGCTGCGGCAAGTCGACCACCGCGCGATTGTTGATGCATCTGATGCCGCGCAATTCCGGCGACATCATCTATGACGGCATGCAGGTCGGCCGCGCATTGTCGCTGCGCGAGTTGCGGCGCGGCATGCAGATGGTGTTTCAGGACAGCTATGCCTCGCTCAATCCGCGCCTGACCATTGAGGAATCGATTGCCTTCGGCCCCAAGATTCATGGCATGGCCGAGCGCGCCTCGCGCGCGCTGGCGCGCGAACTGCTCGGCAAGGTCGGATTGCGTCCGGAGACTTTCGCCAATCGCTACCCGTTTGAGATTTCCGGCGGCCAGCGGCAGCGCGTCAACATCGCGCGGGCGCTGGCGTTGTCGCCGCGTCTGGTGATACTCGATGAAGCGGTGTCGGCGCTGGACAAGTCGGTCGAGGCGCAGGTGCTCAATCTGCTGGTCGATCTCAAGCGCGAGTTCGGCCTCACCTACCTCTTCATCAGCCATGATCTCAACGTGGTGCGCTACATTTCGGACCGCGTGCTGGTGATGTATCTTGGCGAGGTGGTCGAGCTTGGTCCGGTGGACGGTGTCTGGGACGCGCCGGCGCATCCCTATACCCGCGCGCTGCTGGCGGCGATGCCGTCGTCCGATCCCGACAACAGGACGGAGACGCCGCCGATATCCGGCGATCCGCCCAATCCGATCGATCCGCCATCGGGATGCCGGTTTCATACAAGATGTCCGTTCGCGGAGTCGGTGTGCGGCGATGCCACGCCGAAGCTGACCGCGCTTGATGCAACCGGCCACCAGGCGGCGTGTTACATGGCGATCCCGGGCTCCGGTCACAGCCTCGCGCCAACAAAGGGAGTAAATTTCGCATGACAAGACCGACGGCAAAAGAGATCAAGGCAGTGGCCAGCGTCGCCGGTCTGCCGGTATCGGATGAGGTCGCGGCCCGGATCGCCAATTCGATCGGTCCGGCGTTCGAGGGCTTCGCGCCGATCGCCGGCACGCTGCCGTTTGACCTCGAGCCCGCGAACTTCATCCTCACCCAAACGGGAAAGCCCGTCACATGAACACGACTGAACCTGCTTTGTTGTCGCTGACGGAAGTTGCGCAGGCGATCGCGCAAAAACGTGTCTCGTCGCGCGAGGTCACTCAGTCCTGCCTCGATCGGGTCACACAGTGGCAGCCGCGTTTGAATGCCTTCATGGCGATCGAGGCGGACGAGGCGCTTGCTGCCGCTGACGCCGCCGACGCGGCCCTGGCAAGCGGCAACGCTCGCGGAGCGCTTCACGGCGTGCCACTGGCGCACAAGGACATGTATTACGACGCCGGCAAGATCGTCACCTGCGGCTCGCAGATTCGCCGCGACTGGGTCGCCAAGTCAACCGCAACCGCATTGCAGCGGCTGAAAGACGCCGGCACCATTCGGCTGGGCTCGCTGCAGATGTCCGAGTTTGCCTATGGGCCGACCGGCCACAACGCGCATTACGGGCCGGTGCATAATCCGTGGGCTGTCGACCACGTCACCGGCGGCTCGTCATCGGGATCCGGCTCGGCGGTCGCGGCGCGCCTGACCTTTGCGGCGCTGGGTTCGGACACCGGCGGCTCAATCCGGATGCCGGCGCATTTCTGCGGCGTCACCGGATTGAAGACGACCGTCGGCCGGGTCAGCCGCGCCGGCGCCATGCCGCTGTCGCAGTCGCTCGATACCGTCGGTCCGCTCGCACGCACCGCTCCGGACTGTGCGCTGCTGCTCGGCCTGTTGGCGGGTGCGGATCCCGAGGATCCGACCGCCATCGGCGGTCCGCTGCCGGATTACATGGCGGCAACACGCCAGCCGATCAAAGGCCTCACCATCGGCATTCCCTCCGCGTTTTACGTCGATGATCTCGATCCGGAAATCGCCCGCGTTCTGGAAGAGACCGCGGCGACGCTGAAGGGCGAGGGCGCGCGCATGGTTCAGGTCGAATTGCCCGATCAACGCCAGCTCACCGCCGCCTGCCAGTTGGTGCTCGCCGTAGAAGCCGCGGCATTTCACAAGCGCTGGATGATCGAGCGGCCGCAGGATTACGGGGCGCAGGTCTTGATGCGGTTGCAGAACGGGCTGGCTATACCGGCGGTGTCTTACCTCGAGACGATGCGCTGGCGCGGACCGGCGCTGGCGGCGTATCTCGCCGCGACGTCCGGCGTCGATGCCATGCTCGCGCCGGTGGCTCCGATCGCGGCCCCAACCATCGCCGAAAGCGATGTCGGCAACAGTCCGGACGCTGAATCTGTGATCCAGCGGCTGACCCGCTTCACCCGGCCGGTCAATTACCTCGGCCTGCCTTCGCTGGCTGTTCCATCCGGCTTCACCAGAGCGGGCTTGCCGGTGGCCATGCAGCTGATCGGGCGTTCGTTCGATGAAGCCATGCTGCTGCGGATCGGCGCCGCGTTCCAGCGCGCGACCAGTTTTCACGACAAGCGTCCGGAACTTGCATGAGCAATCTCGTCGAGATCAAGGATCTCAACATCCGCTTCACCGGCGAGCGCACGGTCCATGCGGTGAACGATCTCAGCCTCACGCTCGGCGAGGGCGAGGTGCTCGGCCTGCTCGGCGAATCCGGCTCGGGCAAGAGCGTGACGCTGCGCGCGCTGATGCGGCTGTTGCCGCGCAAGCGAACGCAGATTCGGGGAACGGTGGAGGTGTTGGGGCGCGACGTGCTGGCGCTTGACGACGAGGAATTGTCGGCATTTCGCGGCCAGACCGTGTCGATGATCTTCCAGGAGCCGGCGCTGGCGCTGGATCCTGTCTACACCATCGGCCAGCAGATTGCCGAATCGGTGATGCGCCACGAAGGCAGAAGCCAGCGTGAGGCGACGGCCCGCGCGCTGGAGATGCTGGAGGTGGTACGAATTCCCTCGGCCAAACGTCGTCTCGACGCCTACCCGCACGAAATGTCCGGAGGCATGCGTCAGCGCGCAATGATCGCGCTGGCGCTGGCCTGCAAACCGAAAATCCTGCTGGCGGATGAGCCGACCACGGCGCTCGACGCCACCGTGCAGATCCAGATCCTGCTGCTGCTGCGCGAATTGCAGCGCGAATTCGGCATGTCCGTCATTTTCGTCACTCACGACATCGGCGTCGCGATCGAAATCTGCGACCGGGTCGCGGTGATGTATGCCGGCCAGATCGTCGAGCAGGGAACGCTCCGCCAGATCGTGCGCTCACCGATTCATCCCTATGCGCGTGGTCTTTTGGCATCCACCGTGCACGGCGCCAAGCGCGGCGAGCGGCTGGAGACCATTCCGGGCACGCCGCCGTCGCTCGACAAGGCGCCGGTCAACTGCTCGTTCGCGCCGCGCTGCAGTTTTGCGCAGCCGCGCTGCATCGAAAAATTGCCGCCCAACGTCATGGTCGGAGACCGGATCGCGCGCTGCATTCTTGCGGAAGCGGCGGAAGCAGTCGCGACCTGACCGACCAATGTTGCAACGGCATCGTTTGGCGCTTATGAAATTTGCGCAACGCCGAACCACTTCATGATCGAGTCCAGATTGGCCATACCGGCCCGGTCAGCAGAGTGGGTATCTCAATTGGGAGGGAACATGACACTTGCTTTCGCGGAAACCTCTCAAATCGGGCACGGCGAACCTCGCAGGATCTGGACACAATCGGAAGCCTGGGCGCTCCACGAGTCCCCATTCAACGATTTGCTGTTTCGGGCGCAAACGGTTCACCGCGAGAACTTTGATCCGAACCGGGTTCAGCTCAGTCGGCTTCTCAGCATCAAAACCGGCGGATGTCCTGAGGATTGCGGCTATTGCAGCCAGTCGGTGCATCATGAAACTGGATTGCAGGCCTCAAAGCTGATGGAAGTGGAGCGGGTCATTGGCGAGGCGCGGAAGGCGCGGGACGCCGGTGCAACCCGATATTGTATGGGCGCAGCCTGGCGCAATCCAAAACCCCGCGACATGGACGCGGTCGTCGGTATGGTCGAGGGCGTCAAGGCGCTGGGCATGGAAACCTGCATGACCTTGGGAATGCTCGATCGCGAGCAGGCCGAGCGGCTCAAGCAAGCCGGTCTCGATTACTACAATCACAACATCGATACTTCGGAGCGCTACTATCGTGAAATCATCACCACCCGCAGTTTTTCTGACAGGCTTGAGACCCTTGAACACGTGCGGAATTGCGGCATCAAGGTCTGCTGTGGCGGTATCATCGGCATGGGCGAAAAACCGATAGACCGCATCGACATGCTGGTCACGCTCGCCAATCTTCCGGAATATCCCGAAAGCGTTCCGATCAATATGTTGATACCCATCGCCGGCACGCCCTTGGCCGAGGCCGATCCGATTGGGCCGATCGAATTTGTTCGCATTATCGCCCTTTCCCGCATCATGATGCCTGGGTCACATGTTCGCCTGTCAGCCGGTCGCAGTGCAATGACGGACGAAATGCAGGCCTTGTGCTTCTTTGCCGGCGCAAACTCGATTTTTGTCGGCGATACGCTGCTGACCGCGGACAACCCCGCCGAGGACAAGGACATCGCCCTGTTGCGTCGCCTTGGTATGGAGCCGATGGAGCTCACTTAAGGCTGGCAGGGGCAGCGGCGATTTTGCACCGGGCGATGGCTGCCACGGTCTGGGTGGCTACTGCGACAAATTCTTCAGCAGAAACCTCAGCGCTGTGCTGGCGAAGGCGTGCATGTTGGCGAGGCGGTCGGCGCTTCCGGTCTCGAGCGTCATCACCGATTGCCGCGGTCCGGCGACGGCCATGCAGCTATGGCCGGCGGCATCGCCGTAGCGATTGCCCGATGGCCCGGTGGCGCCGGTTTCCGACAGGCCCCAGTCGCAGGAAAAGCGCTCGCAAAGCCGTTTCGCGAGCAACTGCGCGTAAGGCTCCGAGGCCGAGCGCATTCCAACCATGTCGGGGTCGGAGATTTCCATCAGCACGCGCCGCGCATCGCGGGTGTAGACCACCGCGCCGCCGAGGAAGTAGGCCGAGGCGCCGGGCACCGCGAGCAGCGCCGCCGAAATCAGGCCGCCGGTTGAGGATTCCGACACCGCAATGGTCTGGCGCTGCGCGATCAGCTTGACTGCGATCTGCTCGGCGATTGGGACAAGATCTCTCATCAGTTTGCCAACTCCATTGGGGAGGTTTGTCGCGGTGTTCCTGACCTCCTAGCATACGAACGCATCGTTTGCCGAGCTTGGTGTGGCAGGAGTGGGGTAACCGTCATTCCGGGGCGCGAGTGAAACGAGCGAGCCCGGAATCCAACCACCGCCGGGGAGTATGGATTCCGGGCCTGCGCCAAGAGGCGCATCCACGATGCGCAATTGCGCATCGGGGAATGACGAAGCTGGTAAAACCCGAGCGTTAATCTCAGGCGCTCTGCGTCAGCGCGTGCCGTTCCCTCGCGTAGCGCACCAGCGCGACGTAGCGATAGATGCCGTGCACGAACTTGCCATAAGGCATGGTGATGAACAGGCTGAACACCACGCCGAGATGCAGCGCCAGCAGCGGCCCCATCCAGGCAGTGTCGCGGTGCCCAGCACGACAGGCAGATCCCACCACGGATACGGCGCCTCGCGCGCGATCAGATAGTGATACAGCGTCGCCACGCAGGTCGCGGCGAAGCACAACAGAAAACCGTAGAAGGTGAAGTGATGATAGATCTTGCGCAGATCGCTCGGCCGTTCGTCGGCGTTGACGCAGCCGACGCCGCCGCCATCGAGATAGCGCAATTGCCCGGCGTCCTTCATGGCCTGCCACAGCGAGCGTGGTTCAGCCATCATGCCGATCGGCTCGCCGATATCGCGCCAGAATGCACGCACGCCCATCACCAAAGCGATGATCGCGTAGAGAAACGCCGCGCCGAACAGCGCCGCCATGGCGTTGTGCGGCATCAGTTTGTAGAACGCGCCGGGGCCGGTATGGACGCCGAACAGGACCTGCCGGTCGTTGCAGGCGGCAAAGCCGAAGATGAACAGCGCCACGCTCAATGCAGCGATGGCGCTGATGGCAAGACCGTTGCGCGCGAACGCGCCGGAGAAAGCCCGCGGCCAGGCATAGGCGGCGTAGGATTCCGCGCGCGCGATCGCAAGCGTTTTCGGCACGTTGACGTTGAATTCATGCGGCGGCGAGAACTGGCAGTCGGTGTAGCAGGCGCCGCAGCCATGGCAGAGATTGGCGAGATAATTGAGATCGCCGTCGGAAAACGAGCGGCGCATTTCCATCGCGGGAAACACCGCGCACAGGCCCTCGCAATAGCGGCACGAATTGCACACCGTCATCAGACGGTCGGCCTCTTCGAGAATTCTAGTTCCGTGCATTGTGCGCCGCTTCCCGTCCCGCTATCCGCCCGAACACGCTGCCGATGGTCATTCCGATTCCCGCCGCATAACCTCTGCCCAGAACATTCCCGGCCATGATCTCGCCTGCGGCAAACATGTTGGCGGCCGGCTTGCCGCCTGCCATCAGCATGCGCGCCTGCTTGTTCACGCGGGTGCCGAGATAGGTGAAGGTGATGCCGGGGCGGACCGGATAGGCATAAAACGGCGGCGTCTCGATTTTTCGCGCCCAATGGGTCTTCGGCGGCGTCAGTCCTTCGGTGCGGCAATCGTCGAGGATGGTGTGGTCGAAGGTGCCAGGCCGCACCGCGGCGTTGAAATCGCCGATGGTTTTTTCCAGCACGTTCGGATCCAGCTCGAACTTGCCGGCAAGTTCGGCAATGCTGCCGGCCTGGATCGGCGGAAATAGCGACGGCATGAAGCTGTTGAGCGAGGTCTGGTCGAAGATGATGTAGGCGATCTGGTCGGGCTGCGCCGCCACCAGACGGCCCCAGATCGCATAGCGCTTCGGCCAGATGTCCTCGCCTTCGTCGTAGAAGCGCAACCCCTCCTTGTTGACGACGACACCGAACACCACGCAGTCGAGCCGGGTGATGATGCCGCCGTCGAATTTCGGCGCCCGCGCATCGATCGCCACCGCGTGGCACTGCTTGGGGTCGCCGACTTCCTGAACGCCCTTGCCGAGCAGCATTTTCAGGATCGAGCCGCGATTATAGGGCGTGCCGCGGATCAGGAAATTGTCGGCGGCGTCACCCCAATATTGCTTCAGCCATTCGATGTTGGCCTCGAAGCCGCCGGCGGCTGCAACCAGCGTCGCCGCGCGTGCCTTCACGCTGGAATCGCCCTGCTTCAACGAAGCCGACAGAAACATCCCGTGCTCGATCTCGAGGTCGAGCACTTCGGCGTCGTACAGGACCTCGACACCGAGCTTTTCCGCGGTGAGGTAGAGCGCGTTCAGCATGGCGCGGCCGCCGCCGAGAAAAAACGAATTGGTCCGTCCGAGACTGAGCGTGCCGCCCAGCGACGGCTGCCAGCGCACGCCCTGTTCGACGATCCAGTTCAGAATGTCCTTTGACTCGCCGATCATGAAGCGCGCGAGCTCCTCGTCGGTCTCACCGCCGGTGACGCGCAGCAGATCTTCCCAGAATTCGTTTTCGGTGTAGGGGCCGGTGAGGATCTCGGTCGCCGCATCGTGGGCGCAGCGCATGTTGCGGGTGTGACGGGTGTTGCCGCCGCGGTAGAATTTCGGCGCGGCTTCCAGCACCAGCACCGAGGCGCCGGCCCGCCGCGCACTGATCGCGGCGCACAGTGCCGCGTTGCCGCCGCCGATCACCAGCACGTCGAATTTTCGGGTCAGGTCGACCATGCCTGTTGTTCTCTTGCATGGAAATTCCAGTCGGCGGGCGCCGACTAGAAGAGTGATTGGTTCGGGCGAGCCTTACGCGGCGACGGCCTCGCGGGTCTCGATAACCGTGCCGCCGCGATAGATGATAAGAGCCGAGATGAAACCGCTGGCCGCGGCGAACATCAGCCAGAATCCGGAGGACGCCCTATTGCCGGTTAGGTCTTGCAGCATCGTCGATGCGAATGGCGTGAACGTCCCGAACAAGCCCGCGGCGAGAGCGAAAGCCAGCGAGAAGCACGTTGTCCGGACGTATGCCGGCACAATCTCAACCAACGCCCCCAGCATCGTGCCGCTGTAAACGCCGAAATAGAGCGAAAACATCATCTCGACGGCAAGCATTTTGCCGAAGGTCGGCGCGGCGGTGAGCCAGAGCAGCGCGGGATAAGCGGTTACTTGCGACATGGTTGCTCGAATTCTCCGGTTGGCGCGACCGGAGCAAACATGCGCATCGGTCGAGGCAGTTGTGCTGCCCTTCTGCCGGCCGATCCTGCCATGCCGGGGCGGAGCGACCAACCCCAAAAACCGCTGGTTTGACCCGGATATAGATGAGGCGCGCAGCTCCTGCGAATTGTCAGGCCTTGCCCTGCACCGAGGCGAGCAGCCATTGCCGAAACGCTGCAAGCTTGGGCTTGTCCGCCATCGCCGCGGGTGAGACCAGGTAGAAACCCGCGTCCGCCGGCAACGTAATCTTGAACGGGACGATAAGACGCCCCTTGGCGATGTCGCCCTCGACATAGGTGGTTCTGCCGATCGCGACGCCGATGCCGTCGATCGCCGCCTGAACGGTCATGAAGATAAGGTCGAAGGTCAGGCCGGGTTGTTTCGAGATGTTGGCCGGCAGCCCCGCGGCGGTCAGCCACAGCCGCCAGTCGTCGTCATAGCCTTGGCTGGAGTGCAGCAGCACATGATTGGCCAGATCCTCCGGGCAACGCAGCGGCTTGTCTCCGGTCAGCAGCGCGGGGCTGCAGACCGGAAACAACTGGTCGGCCGTCAGCCAGTCGGCGCGCAGGCCCGGCCAATGCCCCCGGCCATAGCGGATCGCGGCGTCGACGTCGCCGCCCTTGAAGTCGACCAGGGCCGTCGAGGTGGTGATGCGGACGTCGATCCCGGGATGGGCTTCCTGGAATGTGGAAAGCCTTGGCAACAGCCATTTCGCCGCGAGCGACGCCAGGGTGCTCACCGTCAGCACACGATCGTTGTCCTTGCGCTGCAGCCGCTCGGTGGCGAGCCGCAGATCGTTGAATGCGGCGCGCACGCCGGGAAGATAATCCCGGGCCTCCGGCGTCAGGGCCAGCGCGCGGTTCTGCCGGACGAACAGGCTGATACCGAGCTCCTGCTCGAGCCGCCGGATCTGATGGCTGATCGCGGTCTGCGTGACATTCAGCTCGGCGGCGGCATTGGTGAAGCTGAGGTGCCGGGCGGCAGCCTCGAAGGCGCGCAATCCATTGAGCGAAGGCAGCCGCGCAGTCATCGGCACAACGGGGTCATTTGCATGAGTTTATCTCATGTGATGCGGGACAACATGTCGTTTGTCGAAACCGCCGATCGGAGCGATATTCCCTCACAACGGATTAGCTTCTGGAGAGCAAAATGTCTACTTGCACCCATGAATCGATGACAAATCATCATGGACCCGGGTTTTTCGCCCAGCTCGGTGAAACCATCCGCACCTGGCGGGAGCGCCAACAGCAGCGGCGGGAATTGTCGAGATGGAGCGAGCGCGACCTGCACGATGTCGGCTTGTCACGGAGCGACGTCGTTTTCGAGGCCGAAAAGCCGTTCTGGCGGGCGTAAGCAGCCTGGCCGGCGTTGCCTTCCTGGGGGCGCCGGCCGACGTCTTTTTGCGAAGTCAGCGGGAGTTCACGATGAAGCCTCTGGATCTGGACAACCTGCAGCAATATTCGGACGTGCTGCGCTCACGCACGGGCGACCTCGTGACGGTGCGGTTTGTCACGCCGCGGGACGCCGAGTCGTTGCAGGCCTATTTCCGGTCGCTGTCGGCGCGCTCCCGTTACAACCGCCTGATGGGGGCGGCCAGCGAACTGCCGCAAAGCCAGTTGGACAAGTTTGTCCATGTCGGCTGCGACGGCAGCTTTTCCGTGGTGGCGACGATGAAAGAAGATGGCGCGGACACCATTGTCGGTGAAGCGCGCTATGCCTTCGATCCGGACACCGCGGGCTTCGAACTTGGGCTCTCGGTCGATGACCGCTGGCAAGGCCACGGCATCGGCGCAGCGCTGCTCGCGAATCTGGAATGCCGTGCCACCGCGCTGGGCGCCGAGTATCTGTTCGGCGACACCCTGCGTTCCAATGACGCCATGCTTCATCTCGCCCGCAAGGCGGGCTACGGCTTCGCACCTACTCCGGGCGACTGGAAGCAAGTCCGATTTGAGAAGCAGATCGACGTCGCGCCGCAGGACATTCCCTGTGCGACCTGGCGGCTGGCGGCGACGGACGGCCGGACCACGGCGTCCTTGAGGTCGTGACACCTGACGGCCCACGACGGGTCGGCCTCACGCAGGAGCGGCCAGGACCCTCTCGGCCAGCGCGGTGTCCATATATTCCGTCAATTCGCGCATCTTGCCGCCGGCCAGCCGCACCACGTAGCAATAGCTGTTATGGTAGGGCTGGCCCTTTTTGGTGGTGACCTTGCCGCGGCATTGCACCACCACATAGTCATCTTCCGCGATGAAGCGCTGTGCGCTGTTGCTGTACCCGTCCGCGAACTGCGCGAACAGCGGATCGAGCAGTTCGGCGCGGACCGCGGCTTTGCCGCGATAGGTCCGCGACCACGCGGTCGAGCCGGTAATGATCCAGCAGAAATCTTCCGCCATGGCGTCCGCGAACGGCTTGCGATTGCCTTTCGCCAGTTCGGAGAAAATGTGCTGCATGAACATCTTGTTGGAAGCGGTCTCGGTGACCGAGTGACCCTGAGCGCGCATGTCTGATCCTTTCGAACATCGTTCGATGGATTCATGGCGCAGCAAGGCTCATTCTTCAAATCGATAGGTCGTATTTTGTATATTCGTTTCATGAATTGATCGGAAACGAAAAACCACGCCGTCATTGCGAGCCACCGGGTCGCGCGAATGCGCGCCCGATGCTAAACTCCGCGAAGCAATCCAGTCGTTCAGCGCACCGCTCACTGGATTGCTTCGTCGCAAGCGCTCCTCGCAATGACGAACACTGCCGCTGGATCTGTCGACCGCGTTTCCGGCGACTGCCTCAATTTCCCTTGAATACCGCCTTGCGTTTCTCGATGAAGGCCTGCACCGCCTCGCGGTGATCCGCGGTCAGGGTGGTGCGGACCAGCCGTTCGGCCTCGTGATCCCGTGCGGTGGCGAAATCGAACGCCAGGGCTTCGTCGAGATTGTCCTTCATGTAGCGGAGCGCGATGGTCGGGCCCGCCGCCATCGCTTTGGCCATCGCAAAGGCTTCTTCCTGAAGCTTTGCGTCGGGCACCACCCGGTTGACCAGGCCGATCGCCTCGCATCTTTTGGCATCGACCTTGTCGGCGGTGAACATCAGTTCGCGCGCGCGCGATGTGCCGACCAGCCGGGTCAGCAGCCAGGCCACGCCGTAATCGCCGCTCAGGCCGACGCGCAGATAGCCGGTGGTGACGAAAGCCGATTCGGCGGCGATGCGGATGTCGCAGGCCATGGCGATGGCGAGGCCCGCGCCCGCTGCCGCGCCGGGCAGCGCCGCGATGGTCGGCTTGCGCACCGACACCAGCGCGCCGGTCAAGAGCCGCTGCCGTTCCTGCAGGTCGGCGACTTTCTCATCAAAGGACATCGCCAACTTCTTCTTCTCGCGGTCGGCGCCCATGCCCTTGACGTCGCCGCCGGCGCAGAACGCGGTGCCGGCGCCGGTGATCAAGAGCGCCCCGATTTCGGGATCCTCGCCGCAGGTCTTGATCATGGTGCGGAGCGCCGGCGTCAGATGGTCTGACAGGGCATTACGGGCTTCCGGCCGGTTCAGCGTGATGATGGCGACGCGGTCGCGCACCTCGCACAACAATTCGCTGGTTCCGGTGTCGATTGTGGTGCCGGTGCTCGACATATCATCGCTCCCTTTTGTGTGGCTATCGACCTCTCCTCCGTCATGGCCGGGCTCGTCCCGGCCATCCACGTCTTGGCGCAGAGGAAGACGTGGATGCCCGGCACAAGGCCGGGCATGACGAACTTGTATGACGTCTAAAACTTCTCCACCCAGGGCCGCAGCTCCAGCTCCCAGGTCCAGGTGCTGCGCGGCTGATGCAGCACGTTCCAGTAATTTACGGCGATGGCGTCGGGATCCAGCATCGAGTCCGGTTTGTCGGCGGGCTCGGTGCGGGCTGAGCTACGGATGCCGCCGTCGATCACGAAATGCGCGACGTGAATGCCCTGCGGCGACAATTCGCGCGCCATACTCTGCGCAAGCCCACGCAGCGCGAACTTGCCCATCGCGAATGGCGCCGATTGCGGATAACCTTTGACGCTCGCCGAAGCGCCGGTGAACAGGATCGCGCCGCGCTTGTTGGGCAGCATGCGCTTTGCGGCCTGCTGCGCCACCAAAAAGCCGCCGAACGCGCTGACCGCGATGGCCTGCGCGACATCGGCCGCGACCAGATCGACGAACGTGCCGCGTGCCCTGCCGCTGGCATTGTAGACGACGACATCGGGCACGCCGACTTCGCGCTCGACCGCCTCATACAGCCGCGCCACGCCATCCGGATCGGTGGCGTCGCAGCCGAAGGCCTTGGCGCCGGTTTCGCGGCACAGCGCATCGAGCTTGCTCGCGTTGCGGGCAGCCATTGCCACGCGCATGCCCTCGCGGGCGAACAGCCGCGCCAGCGAGGCGCTCAGCCCTTCGCCGGCGCCGACGATCAGGGCGGTTTCATAGCGCGGAATATCCATGGACGGTGATTCTCCGAACGAGGGCGAGCGCGGGACTTTATTCGCCCGCGCATCGGGGGCATGATCGCACACATAAGCTTCCTCGCAGAGAGCACAAGGAACGCCGTGACCGCCTCCGCCCGTATCGCACAGCAGAATGCGGCTGCGAACCCGATCGCGCCCGACACGTCCGGCATGAATTTCTTCCGTGCCGACCCGGCACTGACGGACCTGCTGCGCATCCATCTGCCGGACGCGCTGTTCCGGCATATCGAACCGCATCTCGACCGTTTGGGCGGATTGGCTGGCGGTCGGCTCGATGAATGCGCGCGCATGGCAGACAAGCACGTGCCGGTGCTGCACCAGCGCGACCGCTTCGGCCGCGACGTGCAATGGATCGAATATCATCCGGCCTACCGCGAGCTCGAGCAAGCCGCGTTCGGCGAATTCGGCATTCATGCCATGTCGCACCGCAAGGGCATTCTGGGCTGGCCGCAGACTTATCCGGTGGTGGCGAAGCACGCCTTCACCTTCCTGTTCAGTCAGGCCGAGTTCGGCATGGGATGTCCGATCAACGTCACCGACGGCGCGGCGAAGCTGCTGTCGAATTACGGCGACGAGGCGTTGAAGGCGAAATATCTCGACGGCCTGATCCAGACCGACATGACCCGGCTGACCCAGGGCGGCCAGTTCATGACGGAAAAGGAGGGCGGCTCCGATGTCGGCACCCTCGCGACCACGGCCGTGCGGGAGGGCGATCATTGGCGCCTCACCGGCGAGAAGTGGTTCTGCTCCAATGCGGACGCGCAGATCGTGATGCTGCTGGCGCGCCCCGAAGGCGCCGAGGCCGGCACCCGCGGCGTCGGGCTGTTTTTGATGCCGCGCCGGCTCGATGACGGCTCGCCCAATCATTATCGAATCGTGCGTCTGAAGGACAAGCTCGGCACCCGCTCGATGGCCTCGGGCGAGATCAAGCTCGAGGGCGCGATCGCCTATGCGGTCGGCAAGCTCGATCGCGGCTTCGTGCAGATGGCCGAGATGGTGAATTCGTCGCGGCTGTCCAACGGCGTCAAATCGACCGCGCTGATGCGTCGCGCCTGGCACGATGCGATGGCGGTGGCGCAGGGCCGCGTGGTGTTCGGAAGCCGCATCGTCGATCTGCCGCTGGCGCGGCGGCAATTGATGAAGATCATGCTGGCGACCGAACAGGGGCTGTCGATGAGTTTTCTCACCGCCGATGCGCTCGACCGCGCCGAGGCCGGCAGCCAGGATGCCGCGGCGCTGTTGCGCATTCTGACCCCGACGCTGAAATTCCGCGCCACCCGCGACGCCCGCAAGGTGTGCGGCGATGCCATGGAGATGCGCGGCGGCATCGGCTACATCGAGGAATTCGCCACCGCCCGACTGTTGCGCGACGCCCATCTCGGCTCGATCTGGGAAGGCACCGGCAACATCGTGGCACTCGATGCGCTGAAGCGCGCGGTGGGACGCCATGGCGCCGAGGCAGCGCTGGCCGCCGATCTGCATGCCCGGCTCGATGACTGCGCCGGCGTGCCGCAAGCCTGGCGCGATCGCCTGCGCGATCTCACTGATCGCGCCATCGCTTTGGCGCGCGAGGTCGCAAGCCGTGCCGAGGGCGAGGTTGAGGCCCGCCGCGCCACCAGCGTGTTGTATCATGTCGCAAGTTCGGTCGCGCTGGCGTGGGAAGGCAGCCGGATTCACGCGATGCGCGGCGACGCGCGCCGGCTCTTGCTGTCGCGGCTGGTGATCGATCACCGCCTGGCCGCGACCGATCCGTTCAAACTGGCCAGCGACGACACCCAGCGCGCCATCGCCTCGTATCTGCTCGGCGACCGCGCCGTCGCCATGGCGGATGTTGGCGAATTGCTGACGGCGGCGTAGGCTGGAATCGATGAAAATGAAAACTTCACAACGCGTGCAGTCCACCTCTCCCGTTGGGAGAGGTCGGATTGCATCATAAGATGCAATCCGGGTGAGGGGTTACGAACTATCGATAGGTCTTATCCCCTCACCCCAACCCTCTCCCAATGGGAGAGGGGGCGCGCTTCCTGAGGTTTAGACGCAAACACAAACACAAAAACAAACAAAAGAGGAAACATCCGATGAAGGCCGCCGTCCTGCATGAAGTCAACAAGCCGCTGGTGATCGAGGATGTCAGCCTGCAAAAACCGGGGCCGCGCGAGGTCTTGATCCGCACTTCGGCCGCCGGGCTCTGTCATTCCGATCTGCATTTCATGGAAGGACTTTATCCGCATCCGCTGCCCGCGGTGCTCGGCCACGAATCCGCCGGCGTGGTCGAGCAGATCGGCTCCGACGTCACCTACGTCAAGCCCGGCGATCGCCCGGCGAGACCGTGGTGGTGATCGGCTGCGGCGGCGTCGGCATGGCCGCGATCAATGGCGCGCAGATCGCCGGCGCCGGTCGCATCATCGCCGTCGACACCAATCCGGCGAAGCTGCAACTCGCCACCAAACTCGGCGCCACCGACATCGTCGATCCCAAAAACGGCGACGTGGTGCAGCAGGTGCGCGATCTGACCAACGGCGGCGTGCATCATTCCTTTGAAGTGCTGGGCCGCAAGGAGACCGCCGAGCAGGCGTTCGCGATGCTGGCGCCCGGCGGCACCGCGACCATCGTCGGCATGATTCCGTTCGGCCAGAAGATCGAACTGCACGGCTTCGATTTTCTGCGTGAGCGCAAGATCCAGGGCTCGTCGATGGGATCGAACCATTTTCGCGTCGACATGCCGCGGCTGGTCGAATTCTACATGCGCGGACGACTGCATCTCGACGACTGGGTCTCGGCGCGGCTGAAACTGCCGGAGATCAACGAGGGCTTTGCCGCGATGAAGGCCGGCAAGACCGTGCGCAGCGTCATCATGTTCGACGCGTGAGGTTGCTCTCCTCGGCAAAAGTCTACAGAGGAGGTGAGGAGTTTCTTACCCTCCCCTGAAGGGGGAGGGTCGGACGGCTGCGACGATGCGCAGCATCGTCACAGTCGTCCGGGGTGGGGTGACAGCGCTAAATTGACAACGTGAGGTAACAGAACTGGAACGAGAAAGATGATCTCAACATCAATCCGTCGTACGATGGCAAGAAAACTGCGATCAAACACCACGCCGCACGAGCGCGCGTTGTGGCGCGCGCTGAAAGAACTGCCCGTGTCCGGCACACATTTCCGTCGCCAGGCACCGATCGGTCCCTACGTCGTGGATTTTTTCTGCCCCGCCGTCCATCTCATTATCGAGCTCGACGGCGGGCATCACAACGACGATGAAACTGCAGAACGCGACCGCACACGGCAGCATTGGCTTGAGCGAGAGGGGTATCGCGTTATCCGATTCTGGAATTCAGAGATTGCGAGTGATTTGAACGCCGTATTGGAGCGGATTTACGTCGAGTTACATGGTGGGCGCGCGGCTGAAGCATCGCACTTGAAGCATCAGCGACGTCGGAAATCTTCGGCTGTCACCCCACCCCGGCCGCTTCGCGGCCGACCCTCCCCCTCCAGGGGAGGGTAAGAACCTCGCATTCCTGATCTGCCTGCAACTAATCATCAAACATCGGCGGCGGTTTGAAGCCGCCGAATTCGCGCTCGATCAGTTCGGCGAGTTTCAGCGGCGTTCGGTCCTCCAGCCAGGGCCCGACGATCTGCACGCCGATCGGCAATCCTTCCTCGGACATCGCGACCGGAATCGAGGTCGCGGGCAGGCCGGGCAGCGTGGCGATACCGGGCCACACCAGTTGATCGACATAGGGAAAGTTCTTGCCGTCGATGACGATGTGGCGCTGCTCCTGATCCGGCGAATGATCGTGCGGATAGGCGGGCGTCGGCATGATCGGACAGATCACCGCGTCGAAACTCTTGAACAGTTCGCGCCATTGCGCGCGCAGCCGGGTGCGGCCGCCATCGGCAAACACCCACTCGCGATGGCTGAGCAAGGCGCCGCGGATGCGCTCGGCGGCGAGACTGGTGTCGCCGGCATCGAGCTTCGCGCCCATCGCCTGAGTTTCGGCATAGAGCTCCGGCGGATAGGCTGCGGCCAGGAATGACACCAGCATCCGCATGTAAAGCCGCGACGAGGCGGCAAGATCGGGCAGCAGCGGGCTCTCGCGCGTAACGCTCGCGCCGGCCTTGGTCAATTGTCCGGCCAGCGTTTCGATTGCCGCGCGTATGCTGGCCGCGGCCGGCAGCAGCGGATGATCGTCGAGCACCAGGACGCGAAAACCCTTGAACGTCGCATGGCGCGACGCTCGCAGCGCCAGCCGGTAGCCGACGCCGGCCTCCAGTTCGTCCGGTCCCGCGATCACATCGAGCAGCAGCGTGAGATCGGCTGCGCCGCGAGCCATCGGGCCGATCACCGACAGATCGCGCTCGAACGGCAACGGCGGTAATGGCGGCACGGTGTGGCCGCGCATCGGCACCAGCGCGAAGGTCGGCTTGTGGGCGTAGATGCCGCAGTAATGCGCAGGCGCGCGCAGCGACCCTCCGATATCCGATCCCAGCGACAGCGCGCCATAACCCGCCGCAAGTGCTGCGGACGATCCGCCGGACGAGCCGCCCGGGGTGCGGCCGAGGTCGAACGGGTTGTTGGTGGTGCCGTAGATGTCGTTGTAGCTCTGCCAGTCGCCGAGACCGAACGGTACATTGGTTTTGCCGAGGATCACGCCGCCCGCGGCCTTGACCCGGGCAATTGGAAGCGCGTCTTGCGGTGCGATGAAATCCTTTTGCTCTGGAAGGCCCCAGGTGGTCGGCAGCCCGGCGACGTTAAAGGATTCCTTCACCGTCATCGGAATCCCGAGCAACGGCCCGGTCTCGCCCCGCGCCAGCGCACCGTCGGCGGCGCGGGCGGCCTCAAGGCCGCGGCTGAAATCCCGGACACAGACCGCATTGGCCTTGGCGTCGTGACGTTCGATTCGGTCGATCGCGTGTTGCGCCAGTTCGACCGCGGAGACTTTTTTCGCCGCCAGCGCCGCCGATATCCCGACGGCGGTCATAAAACTCCATTGCGATACGGCCAAGGCGCGTCTCCTGCAGGCGGTTTGCTCAAACATAAAGATAACAGTGGAGGCTGATTCAACTGCGTTGAATCAGCCTCCACATCCGCCGGCAGCATGGCGTAGGGCTGGCACGCCTGCAATGCGCTCATGGCCTTTTGCATCAGCGCCGGACCCTTTGCGGATGCGCTGGCCTCGATCAGGGTCGGCTCCGCCGCAAGCCTGCCGTCGCGCGACAACAATACGCGCAGCACGATCCTGACCTTGTCGGTGGGCGCGACCGAGGCCGGCAGCGACGAGCATGTCTTCAAATGGCGGCGAAACGCCGAAATGTCATCGACTGGAATCTTGGCGGTGTCGAACGCGGGCGCGTCGATGCCGCCGCGATCTTCTTTCCCCGAGGGCAGGCCCAGCATCACGCCGTATTTGACGGTGATATCGGGCTCAGGGGCTTGCGGGCCTGGCGGTGGTTGTGACGGAATCTGCGGCGACAGCGTGGGTTGAAACGCCTCGGTGCCTTGCGGCTTGGCGTCTTGCTGCGAGCCAGTGGCCTGTTGCGAGCCGGGCGGTGGATTCGGGCGCGATGCCGGCGCTGCCGCAGCTTGAGATTTTTGTTGCGGCGCTTGTTGCCCGGGTCGTTGGGGTGACGCCTCCGGTTTGAGGGGTGCGGTCAGGGCAGAAAAGTCGATGGGCCGCGGCGGCTCGGCGGGTTTTGGCTGCTCGGAGGGTTTCGGCGTCGGTTTGGCCTCCTCGGGTGCGACGATGTCGACCGTGATCGCCTCCGATGGCGTCGACTCGAACGGATGGGCGTCGGCAAAAAGCAGGCCCAACGTCAGGACCGCCATATGGCCGACGATCGATAGGGCGGCACCTAAGCGCATGAGCAGCCGTGGTTCAATCATCTTAAGGTCAATGTTTCAACGCCACTTCTGCCAGCGCGCGTGGCGGCCAGTGTCAAAGGTTCGCTTTGCCGTTTTATCGCATTTTTGCGTGGATTGGCTATCGCTCTGCGCTTCCGCCCGTCGTTGCGGCCTGTCCAAGGAATTGCAGCAGCAACCGGCTCACCGCTTCCGGCTGCTCCTGCTGCACCCAATGGCCGGCGCCGTCGATCAGATGGCAGCCGAGCATCCGGGTGCAGGCGGTTGTCTGCATCGCCTCGATGGCGCCGGGCCGCTGGTAGACGCCCCAGTCCTGCTTGCCGGCAATGAAGCAGGACGGCACGTCGATGCTGCGGCCGGAAAATATCTGGAGTTCGGCGATGAATGCGCCTGACGTGCCGCAGCGATACCATTGCAGACCGCCCCCGAACCCGGTGCGGGCATATTCCGCGCTGTAGAAGCTCAGTTCCTGGTCCGGAAGCCATTGGCACGCGGCGATCTGCGCCGCCGACGGCATTTCCTCGGCTACGGTTTCCGCCATACCCTTGTCGAGATCCATGACGTGGTAGGTCGGCAGTTTTTCAAGCTCGTTCGCGGTCCAGCCTTGCAACGGATGCGGCGTGTTGCCCGGCCAGTCCGCGCTCTTGTGGTGATAATAGGCGCGCAGAAAATCATGCACGCCCTGCGGCGCGTGCGCCATGTCGGCGTTGGCCTCGCGTGTCGAATAATACCACTGGTAGTGTTTGCGCGGCCGCGGCAATGCGGCGAGGTCGCGGTGAACCGGGTCGTCCTGGTTGGGCGTTGGCGGCGCATCCGCGGTGTTGAACGGCAGCGCCGGTGGCCCGGCGAATGGCGCGCTCATCAGCGCGACGCTGCGAAACACATCGGGCCGCAGCAGCGCGCACCACGCCGCGACCGGCGACCCGAAATCGTGACCGACCACCGCGGCCACCGAGCGAATGCCCAACGCCGACACCAGCCCCAGCGTGTCGCGCACCAGATTGAGCAGGCGAAACGAGCCGAGGTCGCCGTCATATTCGGCATCCCAGCCGGTGGTACGGCCATAGCCGCGCTGGTCCGGCGCGATCACGTGATAGCCCGCGGCTGCGAGCCGCGGCATTACCTTGCGCCAGCTATAGGCCAGTTCGGGAAAGCCGTGCAGCAGCAGCACGCATGGCCGACCCTTGGTCTCGAAGCCGGCCTCGAGCACATGCACACGAAGGCCGTTGATGCCTTCGACGAAGCGCGAGCGGATCGCGGGTGGAAGCAGGACGGCGTCGAGGGACTGCATGGTGGTCAAGCCGTCGTCGTCTTCTGCGGCCAGTAGCGATCGCGCAGGTGCCGCTTGAGCAGCTTGCCGGTGGGCGTGCGCGGCAATTCAGCCTCGAAGTCGATGCTGCGCGGGCATTTGATCGGCGACAGATGCTTGCGGCAGAACACGATCAGTTCCGCCTCCAGCGCCTTGCCGGCGCGGCTCATGTCGTGCGGCTGCACCACCGCCTTGACCTCTTCGCCCATCTCCTCGTTCGGCACGCCGAACACCGCGACGTCGGCAATCTCCGGATGGGTGATCAGCACGTCCTCGGTCTCCTGCGGGTAGATGTTCACGCCGCCGGAGATGATCATGTAGGTCTTCCGATCGGTGAGGTAGAGAAAGCCGTCGGAGTCGAGATAGCCGACATCGCCGAGCGTCGACCATCCCCTGGCGTTGTAGGCGCGCTTGGTCTTCTCAGGGTCGTTGTGATAGGAAAACACCGGAGCGTCGGCGAAGTAGACGGTGCCGATCTGTCCAGGCGGCAGCTCCTGATCGTTCTCGTCGAGGATCTTGACCTTGCCGACCACCGCGCGGCCGACGGTGCCGCGGTGATCGAGCCATTGCTGGGAACTCGACACGGTGACGCCGTTGCCTTCGGACCCCGCGTAATATTCGATCAAAATCGGTCCCCACCAATCGATCATCCGCGCCTTGACGTCGACTGGGCAGGGCGCCGCGGCTTGGATCGCGCCCTTCAGCGAGGAGACGTCGTAGCGCAGCCGCACCTCTTCCGGTAGCTTCAGCATCCGCACGAACATGGTCGGCACCAGCTGCGACTGCGTGACCTTGTGTTTCTCGACCAGCCGCAGAAACTCCTCGGCGTCGAAGGATTCCATGATGATCGAGGTGCCGCCGAGCGTGATCGCCATCATGTTGAAGCGCAGGGGAGCGGCGTGATACAGCGGCGCCGGCGACAGATAGACGCTGTCGGATGACATTCCGCACATGTCGGCGCACAACAGCCTGAGCAGCGGATTAGGTACGTCGATCGGAGCGTTCTGGGACTGGCGCTTGATGCCCTTGGGCCGCCCGGTGGTGCCCGACGAATACAGCATGTCGTAACCCGCAACTTCGTCGGCGATCGGCGTGATCGGCTGCCTGGCAAGCTCGCGGTCCCATGAGCGGAATCCGGACTGCGGCTCATCGACCATGAAGAACAGCGGCGCGCCGGGCGCGTCGCTGAGGAGAGCCGCGATCACCTCGCCGCATTTCGGCGAGGTGATGACCACCCGCGCGCCGCAGTCTTTGACGATGTAGGCGATCTCGTCCTTCGTGAGGTAGCGGCTGATCGCGGTGTAATACAGCCCGCTGCGCTGGGCGGCCCAGCAGATCTCCATGAACGCCAGCCGGTTTTCCATCAGCAGCGCGATGTGATCGCCGGGTTTGAGCCCCAGCGAGCGGAACAGGTGCGCGCCCTGGTTCGAGAGCTCGTCGAGTTCGCGATAGCTGATCGCCTTTCCCGTGCCCGCCATCTGGTAGGCGATCTTGTCGGGAGTGTTTTGTGCATGCAGCGACGGATGGGTCATGGGTTTCCTCGGCGGCGACGCGTTTTTTTTAACCTCTCCCCGCTTGCGGGGAGAGGTCGGCGCGCATCGTCAGATGTGCGCCGGGTGAGGGGGTTGAGGCTCATCAGCCCCCTCACCCGGTTCGAATTCGCTACGCTCATTCTCACCACCCTCTCCCCGCAAGCGGGGCGAGGGAAGAGCCTCACAGCCTCTCCACGATCGTCACATTCGCCATGCCGCCGCCTTCGCACATGGTCTGCAGGCCGTAGCGCTTGTTGTTCTGCTGCAGCGCGTGCACCAGCGTGGTCATCAGCTTGGTGCCGGAGCCGCCGAGCGGATGGCCGAGCGCAATGGCGCCGCCATTGACGTTGAGCTTGCGCGGATCGGCGCCGGTGTCCTTCAGCCACGCCGTCGGCACCGAGGCAAACGCCTCGTTGACCTCGAACAGGTCGATGTCGTCGATCGACATGCCGGCCTTCTTCAGCGCCCGATGGGTCGCCGGCAATGGCGCCTCCAGCATGATCACGGGATCGCCGCCCATCATGGTCATGTGATGGATCCGCGCCATCGGCTTGATGCCCAGCGCCTTGAGGCCCTTTTCGTTGACCACCATGACCCCGGAGGCGCCGTCGCAGATCTGGCTGGCGCTGGCGGCGGTGAGCTTGCCGTTCTCCGCGATCAGCTTGACGTTGCGGATGCCTTCGAGGCTGGCGTCGAA
>WNFI01004708.1_pt1 | contig 30935 bp, 28 predicted proteins | sample 5400471 | NCBI WGS metagenome assembly WNFI01 (sample SAMN13153348, study PRJNA577476) | soil metagenome | isolation source: 100 cm saprolite on Douglas fir-dominated hillslope | place: USA:California | collected 2013-09-17
ACGACGCTGTCCTATTACGTCGATGCGCTCTGGTTCGAGTCGCTCGGCTACGCGTCCGTCTTCTGGACGCGTCTCAATCTCCAGGCGACGATATTCTCCGGGTTCGCGCTGTGCAGCTTTCTGGTGCTCTACGGGGTGTTCTGGGCGCTGAAGCCCGCCCGCTTCGGCGAGTTGATCGGCGACACGGTCTATATCAATCAACAGCCGCTGAAGTTGCCGATTGATCCGGTGCTCAATCTGATCGCCCTCGTCCTGCCCCTGCTCGTCGGTGTCGTGACCGGCACCAGCATGATGGACCGCTGGACCACCCTGGCGCTGTATTGGCATGCGCCGGGCAACGCGACGGCGCTCGATCCGATCTTCGGGCGACCCCTGGGTTTCTATCTGTTCACCTTGCCGGCCTGGCAGCTCGTAGCAGGCTGGCTGCTGACACTGGCCGTGTTCGCCTGCCTGATCGTCGCACTGTTGCTCGTGGTGACCGGCGGCGCGCGCCTGTGGTCCAGGCGCCCTGCTGTCCCGCTGCAGGCGCGGCTCTGGCGCGGGCTGGCGATCGGCCTCGCCGCGGTGCTGCTCGCCCTGGCTGTGCGCGTGTACCTGGGGCGCTTCGAGCGGCTGTTCCAGGATGGCACCATCTTCGCCGGTGTCACCTACACGGACGCCCACGTCACCCTGGCCGGCATGCTGATCGTGTGCATGGCACTCATCGCCGGCGCGCTCATCGCCACGCTGTGCGCCCTGTCAGTCCTGCGCCGCCGCTGGCTGCTGGCCTCGCTGGTTCCCGCGACAGCCTGCTACCTGCTGGTCGCGCTGGCAGGCTGGTACGTCAGCAGCTTCATCGTCAAGCCCAACCAGCTGGTGCGCGAGCGGCCCTACATTGCCCACAACATCCAGTTGACGCGGCAGGCGTACGCTCTGGATCGCATCGAGCCGCACCCATTTCCCGCCGACTCGGGTATCGAGGCGGTGGATCCGCTGGGCAATCAGACGACGCTCGATAACATACGGCTGTGGGATTGGCGCGCCCTCCAGGACACGCTGCGCCAGATTCAGGAGATCCGCACCTACTACGACTTTCCGGACATCGACATCGACCGCTACCAGGTCGGGGGCTCGATACGCCAGATGATGCTCGCGACGCGCGAGCTGAACGTGGAGAAATTGCCGGCCAGCAGCCGCAACTGGATCAATGAGAAACTGATTTACACCCACGGGTACGGCGTCACCATGAACCCGGTCAATGGCTTCACGCAGGAAGGGCTGCCGGCCATGGTCCTCAGCAACATGCCGGTGCAGAGCACGGTCCCGGATCTGCGCGTACTGCGGCCCGAAATCTATTTTGGCGAACTGACCAATACCGACGTCTATGTCAGGACTCGCCAGAAAGAATTCAATTACCCCCAGGGGGACGCCAACAATCTCACCACCTACGCGGGCACGGCCGGGATCCGCCTGGGAGGATTCCTGCGCCGCACGCTGATTGCGCTCAATCGCGGCGATATTGCCAAGCTGCCGTTCAGCGACGATGTCAGTCCCGACAGTCGATTACTGATGCGACGCAATCTGCGCGAGCGTGTCCATGAACTCGCTCCCTTTCTCACGCTCGATGATGATCCCTACGTCGTCGTCGGCAAGGACGGACGGATCTACTGGTTCATGGATGCCTTTACGACCTCGGACTCCTACCCCTATGCGCGCAGTTACGACCTGGGCGACGAGCAGATCAACTACATCCGCAATAGCGTCAAGATCCTTATCGACGCCTACACGGGCGCGACGACGTTCTATGTGTTCGACACCACGGATCCCATCATCGGAGCGTATCGGGCCATCTTTCCGGATCTGTTCATGGACATGGCGGCGATGCCCCCTGCCCTGCGGGAACATGTGCGCTATCCGGAGCTGCTGTTGTCCGTGCAGGCGGCCGTCTACAGCCTCTATCACATGACCAATCCCGACGTGTTCTATAACCGCGAGGATCTGTGGAGCATTGCCACGGAGATCGGCCAGGCCGATCAGCGCCAGCAGTTCAGTGAGCCCAATTTCGTGCTGATGACGCTGCCGGGTGAACGCGCTACGGAATTCATCGAAATTCTGCCGTTCACGCCGGCGAACCGCAATAACCTGATTGCCTGGATCGCGGGCCGCAGCGACGGAGAACACTATGGCCAGGCCGTGGTCTACGATTTTCCCAAGACCAAGCTGGTCAACGGACCGTTGCAGATCGAAGCGCGCATCGACCAGAACGCGCAGCTCTCGGGCCAGTTGTCGCTGTGGAACCAGCAGGGCTCGCACGTCCGCCGCGGCAGCCTGATCGTCATCCCGATCGGCCGCGCGCTGCTGTACGCGGAGCCCATCTACCTGCAGGCCGAGCGCAGTCCGATGCCGGAACTGCGCCTGGTTGTGCTCGCGGTGCAGGACCGCCTCGCCTACGGGCCCACCTTCGAAGCGGCGATGGCTGCGCTGTTCGGTGGCGCACCCTCGACGCTGAGTGGGTCGGGTGTGGTGGCCTCGCCACCCGTGCCGGCGCAGCGCCCCGGCAGCGCGGGTATGGAAGGGCGCGGCGCGCCAGAAAACCTGCAGCACCTGATCAGGGATGCGGCCCGGGACCTGTCCGACTACCAGCAGCTCACCGCGGCAGGAAAACTCGGTGAGGCCGGACAGAAGCTGGAGGCCCTGAAGCACAAGCTGGACGAGCTGCAGGAGCTGCAGACGCGGCGGCCGTGACGCTGCCGCACTGACCGGCGCCGGCCATCGGGCCAGCGGGCCACCGAACCACGGATCACCCCGGCAGGGGCATCCATTCCCGCTCGCCCGGAATGGTGCCCATCCGCTGAGCTTTCCAGTCCGCCTTGGCTTGCTCGATGCGCTCCCGGCTCGAGGAGACGAAATTCCACCAGATGTGACGATGGCCGTCGAGCGCCGCGCCACCCAGTACGACAAAGCGCGCACCCGCGGGCGCCACCACGATCGCGGCGGCTCCGGGCGCGAGCACTGCCAGGGTGCCTGCCTCGACGGCCAGCTCGTCAATGACGAGCGGCTGGTTCACGCTATAGACGGCACGCTCCAGGTCGGTGGACCCCAGCTCCAGCCGCGCGCCGGGCGAAGCGCTCACGTCCAGGTAGAGCGTTTCCGCCAGAGTCGCAACCGGAGAACTCCCTCCGAAGGCTCTACCGATCAGCACACGCACGCTGGCGCTGCCCCACTCCAGCACGGGCAGGTCTGCCGCGGGGGTGTGGATGAATGCGGGTGCGACCTCCTCGCATTCCACCGGTAGCGCCGCCCACAGCTGCAGGCCGTGTAGCATGTAATCGCGCCCAAGCAGCTCGGCCGGCCGGCGCTCGGAATGCACGATGCCCCGCCCCGCCGTCATCCAGTTGATCGCACCGGCTTCGATGCGCTGCACGGAGCCGAGGCTGTCCCGATGAACCATTGCACCTTCGAACAGATAGCTCACCGTGGCGAGGCCGATATGAGGGTGCGGGCGCACGTCGAAATTGTTGTCCGGTCGGACGCTGATGGGCCCGAAGTGATCCAGGAATACAAACGGCCCGACGCCCTGCCGGCCAGGCGCGGGCAGCAGGCGCCGCACCATCATGCCGCCGCCCAGATCGTGCAGGCGGGGCTTCAGAATGCTGGCGACTGTCATGGCGATTCAGCTCCGGACTGAAATGGACGCGCTGGCCGGTTCACGGCAGCAACGAGGTTGATATTTCGGTGGTCACCTGGGTCATGAGTTTGTGCACGGGGCACTTCTGCGCCACCTGCAGGAGCTCCTCGCGCTGCGCGGCAGTGAGATTCCCGGTCAACGCCAGAACCGTGCTCAGCCGGTACAGACCCGCGCGCTCCTGGCTCGCATCGCGCTCCACGGACACCTCGATGCCCTCCACGGCGATGCCCTTGCGCTTCGCATACCAGAGTACCGTGAGGGCCTTGCAGGCACCCAGGGCGGCGTCGTAGAGATCATGGGGGCTCAGCCCCGAGCCTTCGCCACCGTCCTCGACGCTTTGGTCCGCGGCAATGGTGATCCGGCCGACGCGAATTTCATGGCGCATCGGCGCCGTCTGGTCCCGAACGACTCGCACAGTCATGCTCCAGCCTCCTGCGGTCCAAATCCAATGCCTCGGCGCCTCAAGGGGCGCGACGGCGCGTCATTCGATCGAGAATCACAGCTACCAGCACGATGGCGAACCCAGCCTCAAAGCCGACGCCGACCTGCATGGTATTGAGCGCACGTACTACCGGTACACCGAGCCCGCCGGCTCCCACCAGTGCGCAGATCACCACCATCGAGAGACTCAACATGATGGTCTGGGTGACGGCGGCAAGAATCTGCGGCGCAGCGCTCGGGATCTCAACCTTGAACAGCAGCTGCCACGATGTTGCACCGAAGGCCTGGCCGGCTTCAAGCATTGGTCGTGGCACGGCACTGATGCCCAGGTGCGTCAGACGGATCGCGGCCGGCACGGCAAAGAGCACCGTCGAGATTATGGCTGGCACCGCGCCGAGACCAAAGAGCATGAGCGTTGGAATCAGGTAGACAAAGGTCGGGAGGGTCTGCATAAGATCGAGCATTGGCCGCATCGCGCGGTACAGACCCGGCCGGTGCGCGGCCGCAATGCCGAGCGGCACTCCGATGGCCAGGGCAATGGACACCGAGACGGCAACCAGGGACAGGGTCTCGAGGGTCAGCTGCCAGTAACCGAGATTCAGTATGAACAGCAGTGCGGCCGCCACGAATGCGGTCAGCTGCCACGATCGCTGCAACAGCCAGGCCAGCGCCACGGCGCCCAGGATGAAAATCAGGCTCGGAATCGCCTCGAGCAGCGAATTTATTCCGGCCACCAGCCTAGCGCCGGCAGCCGAAATTTCCGACAGGGCTCCGCGCTCACTTGCGGTCAGCCGGTCGGTCGCCCTGCGGATGGTCTCGCCCACGGGCAGTTTGTGAGTCGTGATCCACACTTCACCCCGCTGGAGAAATCCACTCAGGGCGGGTCCGCGGGTTGCGTCGCTCTTCAGGCGATCCACCCCGCCCAGCCACTGTTCACGGACGGCCGGATGCGCCGCCAGCCATTCGCCAGCCGCACGCTCCGGCGGGAGATGGCGCTCCGTGATCGCCTGCATGACTTCACTTTCCCCGCGCGTAGTGAATTCCAGATTTCGCAACAAGTGCGCGACATTCCGGCACTGCTCGAGGTAGCCGGCGCGAACGAGAGTGAACACGGTCGCGCCGCCAAAGTTCGCTCCAAAGCTCGCGTCCCCGCCCGTCAGATAGCGCAGGTCGAAGCGCATGTTCATCGAATGCGGCTCCCAGGCCAGGAACACGATTGGCTCGTGGGCGGCATAGGCACGGGCCACCTGAGCCAGCATGCCCTGCTCGCTCGATTCGACCAGCCGGAATGACCCGAGTCCAAGCTCGTTCCGCCGGATCATGTCGAGGACGTGCCGATTGCCATCGTTGCCCGCTTCGATGCCAAAGATCGTATAGTGCAATCGGGCACCAAAGCGCTGAATATCCGCGAAGTCCTGAAGGCCATCGGCATAGGCGTAGGCCGGCACGGCCAGAGTGTATTTGGCGCCCTGCAGATTGCTGCGCACAATCTCGATCGAGTGATCCTCCAGGTACGGCTTAAGGCCCTCGGCCTGCGCTGGCATCCAGTTGCCGAGGAACACGTCGATGCTGCCGGCCTTCATCTCGGCGAAGGTCACTGGCACCGCGAGCAGTGTGGTTGCCGGCTGATAGCCCAGATCCCGGAGCAGTCGACTGATCAGCGCCGTCGTCGCCGTGACGTCCGTCCATCCCACATCCGCGAGCCGCACATGCTGGCAGGACGGACTTTCCATCGCACCGGCCACCGGCCCGCTCTCCAGCACCATGCCGCCCGCGATCGCGGCCACCAGTGGCCACTGCCAGTGCATCTTCAGGAGCGGGCACCCGGTGGCGGAAAGCGGGCCATCGCCTCGACGTCGTTCAGCTCCTGGTCGTTGCGCACATAGAGACGGGTAGCGTCACGGGTCGGCTGAAAATCCCAGGGCGTATAACGGCCCTGGCGCAGGGCGGAGTAGACCAGGTGCCGGCGCCGCTGGCTCGCCAGCACGCCCTCGTGCAAATGCGGCAAAGACCAGCGTCGGCCGACTTCATCGCGGAATCCGGCCAGCGCGGATTTATGCGCCTCGTCGGCGGCCAGGTTGCGCCGCTCGTCCGGATCGGACACCAGATCGTAGAGCTGATCCGGATCGACCGGAGAGTGAATGAATTTATGGCGGCCGCGGCGAATCATCACGACCGGAGCGATCGCCGCTTCACCCAGGTATTCCCCGATCACTTCCCCAGGCGCGTCGTTGCCGGTCAGTTCCGGCACGAGGCTCCGTCCGTCGATGGGGACCGCGTAATGATCCGGCTGCGCGCAGCCGCTGAGCTCGCGCAATGTCGGCATGATGTCGAGCAGCGAGACCAGCGCCGGCGAACGGCGCGACGGGAACCGGCCTGGCGCCGAAACCATCAGCGGGATACGGCAGGCGGGTTCGAAGAAATTCATCTTGTACCACAAGCCTCGCTCGCCCAGCATGTCGCCGTGATCGGCCAGGACCAGCACGATCGTGTCGCGCTCAAGGGCCGATTCGCGCAGCGCATCGAGCACCACGCCCAGCTGCTCGTCCACGTACGACACCGCCCCGCAATAGGCGCGACGCGCGGCGTGGATCTGCGCATCGGTGGGGGTTTGCAGGTCGAGGCCGATGACGTGGCGCAGGCGGCGCGAATGCGGATCGTCGGGGACGTCAGCCCGGCCGAGGCGCGGCATCGGGATGTCGCTGTCGCGATAGCGCTCCCAGTAGCGCTGCGGCACGGCATAGGGATCGTGTGGATGGGTCATCGAGACGACCAGGCAGAACGGGCGACGATCCTTGCCGCGCGCAATGTCGAACAGTTTCTGCCGTGACGTGTAGATGACTTCGTCGTCGAAGTCGATCTGGTTGGTGCGCACGCAGGGGCCCGCCTGCGTCACCGAGTCCATCGTGTGATACCAGGCCGGGCGCTCCTCGAAGTGTTCCCAGTTCGGAGTCCAACCGAAGTCCGCCGGGTAGATGTCGGTGGTCAGCCGCTCCTCGAAACCGTGCAGCTGGTCGGGCCCGCAGAAATGCATCTTGCCGCTGAGCACTGTCTGATACCCCGCCTGCCGCAGGTAATGTGCGAATGTCGGCGTCTGGGCCGGGAATTCCGCGGCATTGTCGTAGGCGCCGATCCTTGAGGGCAGCTGGCCGGACAGGAAAGAGAACCGCGACGGCGCACACAGCGGGCTGTTGCAGTAGCCGGCCTCGAAGATCACTGACTGTTTCGCCAGAGTATCCAGATGCGGGGTCCTGGCGGGCCCGCCGTAGGCCGCCAGCGCCCTGGCGGCCAATTGATCGGCCATCAGGATCAGGAAATTCGGTCGCGTTTGCACGATCTAGTCGGCCGGCAAGCCGCCCCCAACGATGCCGACGCCAGGTGCCCGGCTCTTGCTGTGCATGACTCAATCCCGCCTGATTGCGGATTCTTTGGCAGGCAGACTGGATCAAAGGAGAGTGCATTGCAAGAAAGCGCGGGATCGATCCGGGCGCATAAGGGTAGTCATGCCCGGGCGGCACCAGGCTGGAAACGTTTATAAAAACAGTTTGATAGCGACTGTAATGAACGCTGATTATCGCCCGAGCGCTTCATGATCATGGCGCGCGCCGCGTTTGGTACGTCCACCTGCGCGGAGCATTTATGGCCGAACACCGGCAAATCGAAACCGGGGGCAGCTACGGGGGCCTGCACGGGGCTCGCAGCCCCGCAAGCCCGGCAAGCCCGGCATCGGGCTTGTCCTTTTCTGACGCCACCCGTTACATGTAACGCGTTACATGTAACGCGTGGCGGCCAGGAACGGACACCTGGCACCTGGCGGTCTGCGTTGGGGCGCCTCGCGTAAGCCGCGCAGAGCTTCCCTAGATGGGGTAGTGCTGGGCCTGCGTCGCAATCGTGATCCAGCGCAGCTCGGTAAATTCGGCGACTCCGGCGCGGCCGCCGAAACGCCCATAACCCGAGGCTTTCGTGCCTCCGAACGGCATCTGCGCCTCGTCGTGCACCGTTGCACCGTTGATGTGGCACATCCCGGTTTCAAGTTGCCCGGCCACGCGCAGGGCCCGCGCAATGTCCCGGCCGAAAATCGCGGAACTCAAACCATACTCGCTGTCGTTCGCCAGGCGCACGGCCGCGGCCTCGTTCTCCGCGCGCACAACGGTCGTGACCGGTCCGAAGGATTCCTCCGCGTAGATGCGCATCGCCGGGGTGACGCGATCCAGCACGGCAGCGGAGAGCAGCGTGCCCCTGGCCGGAGCGGCCTCGTGCAGCCGCGCGCCCCTGGCGACGGCATCGTCGATGAGCTCGCGAATCCGTGCGGCCGCCTGCTCATCGACCACGGAGCCCAGCGGCGTCTGGCCCAGGGCGGGATCTCCGGCCACCAGGGTCGATATCTTCCTGTTGAACCTGGCCATGAACTCGTCGGCAATCTTTTCATCGACGATGATCCGCTCGGTTGACATGCAGATCTGCCCGGAATTCATGTAGGCGCCGAAGGCCGCGGCCGCGACGGCCGCGTCGAGGTCGGCGTCCTCGAGCACGATCAGGGGCGCCTTTCCGCCCAGCTCCAGGAGTACGGGTTTCAGCTGTTCAGCGGCGAGCTTCGCGATCAGCCGGCCGACCCGGGTGGATCCCGTGAAGTTGATGCGCCGGATCGCCGGGTGAGCGATGAGCGCGGCGACGATCGCGGCGGCGTCAGCGGGTGCGTGCGTGAGGACGTTGACCACACCGGGCGGCAGGCCCGCCTCACGCATCACTTCCCCGATCAGGCGGTGCGTCGCCGGACAGGTCTCGGAGGCCTTGAGGACCACCGTATTGCCGCAGGCCAGCGGCGTGGCGATGGCGCGAACGCCGAGAATGACGGGGGCGTTCCAGGGAGCAATGCCGAGCACGACACCGGCCGGACGGCGCACCGCCATCGCCAGGCAGCCGGGCTGATCGGAGGGAATGACTTCGCCCGCGACCTGGGTCGTCAGCGCCGCAGCCTCCCGCAGCATGCCCGCGGCCAGCTGGACGTTAAACCCGGCCCAGCCCCTGGCCGAACCGGTTTCCTTCGCCATCGCGGCGACGAAATCGCCCGCGTGCGCCGCGAGTGCGTCAGCGGCCTTGAGGAGCAAGGCGCGGCGGGCGCCGGGGCCGAGTGCCGCCCACGCGGGAAACGCTGTGCGGGCCGCATCGACGGCGGCAATCGCGTCAGCGACCGTAGCCGCCGCGGCGCGGGTCGCGACCGTTCCGTCGAGCGGATTGTGACGCTCGAACATCGCACCGCCCAGCGCCTGGACGTCACGATTGTCGATCAACAGCAGGGTTTCCGACATGCAGTGGCCTCAGGTCTTCTTGACGTTCGACATTTTCAGGCGCAGTTCCGCCAGGCGGCAGATCTCCCGGCGTTCGGCCTCCGTGGCCGTGGACCAGGCCGCGATCTCGGCGAGCAGGCGTCCGCATCCGCTGCAGACCTTGTCATCATCAAGGCGACAGATCCCCGTGCACGGTGAAGGCACCGGAGCATTCATGCGCCCGTACCGCTAACGCAGATTTCGATCGAACCAGCGAAAGCCGGCATATAACCCCGCGGCACCCGTCAGCGCGCTCACGACCACGGCGCTGATCAGTCCAATCCTGGCCCCGAGCCACCAGCCCATAGCACCGCAGATCGAGGCGGTCAACCATCCAATCAGGGTTCGCATGCGTGATGCCTGGGTGCGGAGCGGTCGCGAACAATGCCAATGCCTCTATACTAGCGGATGTCAGCGGTGTCGCCGCCACGCAGACCTGTTGCTCAGGATCGAATGTCGGCCAATGAATAACGAGAACCGGCCCGTACCGTCCGCTGGCGCACAAGCGCTCATGTTTATCGCGACCGGACTCGCACTGCTGGGCAACTATTACGTTTACGACTCGATCGGCCCGGTGGCAGAACTGCTGACGCGTCAGCTCGGCTTCTCGGACGCCCAGCTTGGATCCCTGAACGCGATCTACAGCCTGCCGAATGTTTTCCTGGTCCTGGTCGGTGGCGTCCTCGTCGACCGCCTGGGTGCCCGCAGCGTGGTCTTCTGGACTACGGCGATCTGCCTGGCCGGAGCGGTCCTCACGCAGTTAGGCGGCGAATTTCCGGTGATGGTGCTGGGCCGGTTTCTGTTCGGAGTGGGCTCGGAGACGCTGGTCGTGGCGATTACCGTGGCGCTGGCGCAATGGTTCCTGGGTCGCTGGTTCGCACTGTTCCTGGCCCTGAATATCAGCCTCAGCCGGCTGGGCTCCTATCTCGCCGACCGCTCCCCTTCCTTCGCCCGTTCGCTCTACGAGCAGGGCTGGCAATCGGCGCTCGGCCTGGCTACGGCCTTTGCCGTGCTGAGCCTGCTCGGTGCTGCGGTGTACTGGTACCTCGACCGGCGCGAGGAGCGGCGCGGCACGCTGGCCATCGCGCCGCCGGGCGAACGCATCGACTGGCGCAACCTGCTGCGCTTCCGCCTCGGCTACTGGTACATCGTTGGTGTCTGCGTCGCCTTCTACGCGGTCATCTTTCCGTTCCGCAGCACATTTGCCATCAAGTACTTCCAGCAGGCTCACGGCCTGTCCCTGCAGGATGCCGGCAGCATCAACGGCAACGTGTTCCTGGCCGCCGCCTTTGCCACCCCCGTGTTTGGCCTGATCGTGGATCGCTACGGCCGGCACGCCCTGCTGCTGGTCGCAGGATCGGTGCTGCTGCCGCTGAGTTTTCTGTTCCTGGCGAACGGCAATGCGGGTCTTTGGGTCTCCACCGTGCTGCTGGGCCTGAGCTTTTCGCTGGTCCCGGCGGTGTTGTGGCCCTCGGTGGCCCGATACGTGAAGGGCGATCAGCTGGGTACGGCCTACGGACTGATGACCATGCTGCAGAACGCCGGCCTCACGCTCGCCAACCTCATCGTCGGGCGCCTCAACGACATCGGCAACGCGAGCGCGACGAACGCACAGGGCTACGCCGCAATGCTGTGGTTCTTCGGCGTGCTGGGCCTCGCCGGTTTTCTTTTTGCGGTCCTGCTCTACCGCCACGCTGCCCAAGGACGTCGTGCCTCTCGATTATTCGGTCGCCATCGTCCCGGATGTGGCGACACTCAGCCTGGAGGGCACCGAGCATGTGTTGCTGCAGGTCCGGTCCGCGACAGCGACGATCCAGTTCAACTCGCTCAACGAGACCCTCCGTGACGTGCGCTTTGACGGCAAGCCCGTCCGCAGCGTCGTCTCGGACAATGACCGGGAACTGACCACCGTGACGCTGGCCGTGCCGGCCACGGTGGGACGGCACACCCTGAGTTTCGCGTACCGGGGAAGGATCGAGAAAGTGCCGGCTGGGTTGTTTGCCCAGGATTACCGGGATCGCCAGGGTGTGGCCGGCATATTGCTGTCCTCGATTATGGAACCGACCGATGCCAGAAGGATGTTTCCCTGCTGGGATGAGCCCGCCTTTCGCGCCACATTCAAGCTGCAAGCCACGGTACGCGCCGACTGGGGCTCGGTCTCCAACATGCCGGTGGAGCGGCGCGTGGTGCACGGAAGCCTTGCCACCACGACCTTTCGGCGCTCGCCCCGGATGCCCTCCTATCTGGTCGAGTATTCCGCCGGACACCTGGCGCATATCAGCGCGACATCCCGGGGCACGCACTTGAGCGTATGGGCTGTACGCGGGCAGGAAAGTCATGGAAACACCGCGCTCGCGGACGCGCGGCAGATCCTGTCTGACTACAACGAGTACTTCGATTACCCCTTCCCCCTGCCCAAGCTCGACTCGATTGCGGTGCCGGGCGGATTTCCCGGGGGCATGGAGAATTGGGGCGCCATCACCTATGACGAGCGGGCTCTGCTGCTGACACCGGCGAGTACGCTGGCTGACAGGCAACACGTATTCAGCATCCAGGCCCACGAGGTGGCGCACCAGTGGAATGGGGACCTGGTCACGATGGGCTGGTGGGACGACATCTGGCTGAACGAGAGTTTCGCCTCCTGGATGGCAGCCAAGGAAACGGCGCAGCGTCACCCGCAGTGGCACTGGTGGCTCTCCCAGGATGCGAACAAGGAGAGCGCCATGGCGGCCGACAGCCGCACCAGCTCGCACCCGATCCAGCAGCACGTGACTGATGAGTTGCAGGCGAACAACGCGTTCGATGCGGACATCACCTATCGAAAGGGCCAGGCGTTCCTGCGCATGCTCGAGACCAGCCTGGGCGAGGACACCTTCCGCACGGCCATGCGCCGATTCATGAAGCGGCACGCGTATTCGAATGCCACCACGGCGGATCTCTGGAACGCACTCAGCGAGGCCAGTGGCCGCGACGTCGGCGCGCTGGCGGCTGGGTGGACCGAGCAGCCTGGATTTCCACTGGTGAACGTGGAGGCGCGATGCGACGCTTCCGGTGCGCGCTCCCTGAGCCTTTCACAGGCGCGCTTCCTGCTGAGCGGCACTGCTGTCCCGGGCCCTCGCTGGACTGTGCCCCTGCAGGTCCGCTCCGGAGCCCGGGGCTCGGCACAAGGCCTGATGCTCCTGCAGGACGGGCAGAATGTTGCGGCGGGTCGCTGCGATGAAGCCCTGAGCCTGAACGCCGACGCGGTCGGCTACTACCGGGTGAAGTACGATCCGGCTACGCTCGCGGTCAATACGAAGCAGTTTGCCCGGTTGGGCGATGGCGACCGGATTGCCCTGCTGGACGACCAATGGGCACTGGTGGAATCCGGGGCGTCCCCGCTGGCCAGCTACCTGGCCCTGGTCGCCGCAATGGGGACGGACCTGGTGCCGCGGGCCTGGGAGCAGATCAGCACCGCGCTCGAGACGATCGAATACGCGGAACGCGGGATGGGCGGGCATGAGGCGTTTGCCACTTACGCCCGCTCGATACTGCGACCCGAATTCGACCGCCTGGGCTGGAATGCCGGGCTCGATGAGCCTGCTGACGTGCAACAGTTGCGCCGCGCCCTGATTCGAGATCTCGGGACCTGGGGCGATCAGGGCGTTATCGACGGGGCACGCCGGCGCTTCACCTCTTTTGCTGCGGATCACCGGTCGATTGGGCCGGACGATCAGCCGGTGATACTCTCGGTCGTGGCGCGCTATGCCGACGCCTCGACGTTCCAGCAGCTGCACGAGCTGGCCAGGATGACCCGGGATCAGTCGGAGCGGACGCGTTTTTTCTCCGCCCTGATGCAGGTCCGGGACCCGGAGCTGGCCACCCAGGCCGCCCGGATCGCCCTGTCCGACGATATTCCACCCCAGGTCGATTCAATGCGCCTGAGCCTGGTGTTCGAGCTGGCGCCTGACCATCAGCAACTGGCCTGGCTGACCTTCAGCCAGAACTCGCGGGCGCTGCTGAAACCACATGTCCTGTACGGTCCGCTGATCGCGGCGCAGGACATGCCGCGGAATTTCTGGAGTGGCGTGCCGCTCGCGGAGCTCGAGTCCTGGGTGCGCTCGCACGTGCCCGCGGAGATGGCAACGGATATCGAGCGGGGCATGGAAGCGGCGCAATTCAAGCTCGCTGAAAAGGCGACGCTGGTACGGGAAGCCGACGCGTACCTGCACTGAGCCGGCCTCCGGATCCGCTGTGCAGAGTGTCCGGCTGGCGTAAACTGACGCCCAATGCGCTTCCTCAAACAGACATTTACGGACGACGTCACGCTGGATTACAACGAGTTCGTCGACTGTGAGATCAGGAATTGCCTGGTGCTGTTCCACGGCGGGGATTTCACGCTGCTGCGGACCACGCTGACCAATGTGCGGTTTGGTCTGGGCGGGCCGGCCAACAACACGCTTAATTTCCTGCGCCTGGTTCGTGCCGCCAGTCCACGCCTCCTGGACGAGCTGCTCAATGCGGCCCCGGAGCCGGTGTCAGGTCAGAGCGTCACCATCAACTGACGCTCGACTTCGACACCGCTTGGTCCTCGCGCCCACTGATCTGCTACGCGACGCCGTCTATCGGCGTCTGTGGATTTCAATCCTGATCTCTTCCTTTGGCGGCCAGGTGACGATCCTGGCCTTGCCGCTGACCGCCGCCGTCCTGCTGCACGCGACACCGACGCAGATGGGCGCGCTCACGGCCATGGAGCTGGTGCCCTTCGTGCTGTTCTCGCTCCCGACGGGCGTGTGGCTCGATCGCCTGCGCAAATTGCCGGTCTACGTGCTCGGGGAACTGTCCGTCGCCGGCGCGGTGACCAGCGTACCGCTCGCCTGGTGGCTGGGCTGGCTGTCGATGACCTGGCTCTACGTGGTGGGTTTCGCCATCGGCGCCGTCAACACCACCGCGGGCAGTGCCGCGCAGATCGTACTCACCCAGATCGTGCCCCGCGAGCGCCTGATCGAAGCGCACGCCAAGAACGCGCTGGCCTCATCGACGGCCGAGGTCTCGGGGCCCGGGGCTGCCGGAGCGCTGATCAAGCTCACGGGGGCCCCGCTCGCCCTGCTCGCGAATGCGGCCCTGCTGCTGACTTCGGCCTGGATCCTGCGCGGTGTCGCGGTCAAGGAGACACCCAGTGCGAGCAACGCCCCGTTCTGGCCGGCGCTGCGCGACGGGTTGAACTTCGTGCGCAGCCACCGGCTGCTGGTGACCATGGCCTGCTGTGTCGGCGCCTGGCAGCTGTGCAATCAGGCGGCGACCGTGGTGCAGATCCTGTTCGCCACGCGCCAGCTCGGACTCAGCGAACGCGGTGTCGGCCTGAGCTACGTGGCCCTGGGTGTCGGTACCGTGGCGGCCAGCGCCCTGGGCAACCGGCTCGCGCGCCGCATCGGCCCTGGGCCGACCCTGGTGCTGGGCTTTGGCACCTGCGGCGCGGGCTGGCTGCTGCTCGCGCTCACGCCGCTCGGCGCCACCGGCATCGCCGCCTACGCGCTGATGCTGCTGCTGTTCGGTGTCGGCGCCGTGTTCATCTTCATCAACTTCCTCTCGCTGCGCCAATCGGTGACGCCCGGCCGGATGCTCGGCCGCATGACCAGCACGATGCGTTGGCTGATCCTGCTGCCAGCCGTGCCGGGCGCATTGATCGGTGGCTGGCTGGGTGAGCATTTCGGATTGCGCGTGACCCTGGGATTCGCGGGCGCAAGCTCCCTGCTGCTGGCCGTCGCCAGCTGGAATCTTGCGGTCATACGGAGCGTGAAGACGCTGCCCACACTGAAGGCTGAAGCGGTAACCCCCTATTCCTCGGACCAGCCGGACGACGCTTGAGCCCACCCCGCCGCCTGCAGTGCAGTGCCCGGGTTGAGGCCGGCAGCGTCGCTCCGCAGCGCTGGCGTAACGGGGGCGGCTGGACGCGCGAACTGCTCACCTGGCCCGATCCACGCCTCTGGCAGCTGCGCATCAGCCTCGCCACCATCGAGTCCGCCGGCCCCTTCTCCGCCTTCGAAGGCACGCGGCGCCGGATCGCTATCGTCGACGGGCCCGGTGTCCTGCTTGCGATCAACGATGAGACTCACCGGCTTTCCCCCGACACCGAGCCACTCAGCTTCGATGGGGGCGCGCCGGTCCATTGCACCCCGATCGACGGACCCACGAGCGATCTGAATCTCATCACCACCCGCGGCGAGGGCGAGATGCTGCGCGCCGCGCCGGGTATCCCGTGGATTTCCGCCCTGACGCAGCGCGGCCTGTTTGCGCGGGTGGCGGGCTCGCTGCTCAGTCCGCCCGGCTGGAGCGAGCCGGTGCCCGCCCACTGCCTGCTGTGGTTCCAGCAGGCCGCGGGCGTGGCTTTCAGCTTTGCGCCGGACGCGGTTCATTCTGCGACTCCGGCCTGGTGGCTCGCCTATTCCGGCTGATTCATCGACCGCCAGGGTGCCGCCCTTGTACACTGGGATCGGGCTGTACAAGGGCTGACGATGAAGATCCTCGTGCTCCACGGCATCAATCTGGACATGTTCGGCAAGCGCGAGCCGGCGCTCTACGGCACGACCACGCTGGCCGAAATCGACGCCCAGCTCGCGGCGCTAGGCAAGGAACTGGGCGCGCAGCTGGAGAGATTCCAGACCAACGATGAAGGTGCGATGTGCGAGCGCATCCACCAGGGCAAGCTGGAGGGTGTCGATGCGGTGCTGATCAACGCGGGCGCCTGGTCTCATTACAGCTATGCGATTCGCGATGCCCTGGCGATGCTCACGGTGCCGGTGGTTGAGCTGCACATGTCGAACGTGCAGGCACGTGAACCCTTCCGCCACATTTCAGTGTTTGCCGCCGTCGTCAAGGGCCAGATCAGTGGCTTCGGTGTCGACAGTTACCTGCTGGCGCTGCGCGCGGCGGTCTCCGCCGCCGGCGCGGCGGGAAAATCCTGAACGGCACGCGGCCACCGCACTAGTGCAGCTTGAGGCGCGGTCGCAGGATCCGTGAGACGTGCCCGATGAGGATCAGCGCGATGCCGCGCATCAGGCCGTGGATGGCGAACAGGTGCATGCGGTACAGCGACATGTAGACGAAGCGCGCGATGCGTCCCTCGATCGCCATGCGGCCGCCAATCAGGTTCCCCATGAGGCTCCCGACCGTCGAGAAGCGGCTCAGCGAGACCAGTGAGCCATGGTCCCGGTAGACGAAGTCCCGCGCTCCCTTGCCCCGCATCAGGCGCCCCAGATTGCGGTAGGTCGCTGAGGCCATCTGATGCGCCACCTGGGCACGCGGCGGCACCGGGCGCTGGGCGCCCGGCAGGGTGCAGGAGCAGCAGTCGCCGATTGCAAAGATGGTTTCATCGCGGGTCACCTGCAGCGTGGGACGCACCAGCAGCTGGCCGCTCGCTGTCGCTTCAAGCCCGCCCATGTGCGGATCGCGCAGGATGTCCGGGCCGCGCACGCCGGCGGCCCAGACCTTCAGGTCCGCCCCGATTTTCACACCGGATTGGGTCTGGATCGCCCCGGGCGTCACGCCCGTTACCCGCACATTGGTCTGGACACTCACGCCCAGTGCTTCCAGTTCCTCGCGGGCGGCGTCGGCCAGCTTCTCGGGCAAGGCAGGCAGAATCCGTGGGCCCGCTTCGAGGAGACTGACCTTGAGGCGGCTCTCGTCAAAGTCCTCGAGGCCGTAGTAATGCAGGGCGGAAGCCGCGTTGTACAGTTCGGCGGCGAGTTCCACGCCGGTCGCTCCACCGCCGACGATGGCGACGCGCACATATTCCTCGCCCGCCGGGTTCTCGCCTAGGGCCCGCGAGACGCGCAGGCACTGATTGAGCAGTCGGTCGCGAAAACCATCGGCGTCGGCGCGGCTGTCGAGGAACAGGCAGTTTTGCGACGCGCCCGGTATGCCGAAATCATTGGTCACCGAACCGATTGCAATCACCAGATAGTCGTACGCGATGCGATGGCGGCCGATCAGCTCGCGCCCGTCCACGTCCAGGAGCGGGGCCACGATGATCTGCCGGGCAGCCCGATCGATGCCCTCGATGGACCCGAGAAAAAAGCGGTAGCCCCAGCGGTGGCAATGGCTGCGATAGCCCACCTCGTCCAGATTGGCGTCCAGCGATCCGGCCGCGACCTCGTGCAGGAGCGGCTTCCAGATGTGCGTGGGGTATTTCTCGACCAGCGTGATGCGATGGCCCTGACGGCCATATTGCCAGCCGAGCCGCGTGACCAGTTCCAGCCCCGCGGCGCCTCCGCCCACCACCACGATCTGCGTCTTTTTCACCGGCCGGAATTCTCCCTGTTCGCCCTTATGCCCGCCAGCCGCACACCACCCAGGCAAGCCCCCATACTCATAACAACAATGTTATGTTTCTTCAGTACAGAATGAACGGCATGGACGCTGCGGACGCCACAGTGGAGCTGGACGGTACCCTGGCGCAGAAAGTCAGGGACACCGCGCAATTCCTGCGGGGCGCGGTGCTGGATTACGGCCGGGTCACCTACGCCACCAGCCTGGGCTCGGAATCCCTGGTGCTGACCGACCTGATCTTCCAGCACGCCCCGCAGATCGACATCTTCACGGTCGACACCGGCCGGCTCCCCGAGGCGACGCTCGAACTGATCGAGCGGATTGAACGGCATTACGGCCGTCGCATACGCGTCGTCTACCCCGAGTCCCGCGCCATCCAGAACTATGTGGCCGATCACGGCGTGAACGGTTTCTACCGCGGCCTGCGTGAACGCCAGGCCTGCTGCAGTATCCGCAAGCTTGAACCGTTCAAGCAGGCGATCGCCGGGTATGGGGCGTGGGTCACCGGAGTCCGCCAGGAGCAGTCCTCCGCACGCGCGCTCACCGAGGCGAGCGAATTCGATGCGCGCTTCGGCATTCAGAAACTCAGCCCCCTGTTGCTGTGGACCGGCGACGAGGTCTGGACGTATATTCGCGCCAGGCGATTACCGTACAACCCGATGCACGATGTCGGCTATCCCAGCATCGGTTGCGCCCCCTGCACCCGCGCCATTGAGCCGGGGCAGGACAGCCGCGCGGGCCGCTGGTGGTGGGAAAGCCCGGAGTCACGGGAGTGCGGGCTGCAGCCACGGAAGTTGCCGGGGTCTATCAGCGATTTGTAATGCAGCTGACGCATCTCCAGAGGCTCGAAGCAGAAAGCATCCATATCTTCCGTGAAGTCGTCGCGGAGGCCGAGAAGCCGGTGCTGCTATTCTCGGCCGGCAAGGATTCAGCCGTCATGCTGGACCTGGCGCGCAGGGCCTTCCATCCCTCCACGCCGCCTTTCCCGTTGCTGCACGTCGACACCACCTGGAAATTCCGCGACATGTACGCGCTGCGCGACCGGGTGGCGGCCGAAGCGGGCATGCAGCTGCTCGTGTACCAGAACCCGGAAGCGAAGGCGCGCGGCATCAATCCGATCGAGCATGGCCCGCTGCACACTGACCTGTGGAAGACCGAAGGGCTGAAGCAGGCGCTCGACGTGCACGGTTTCGACGTGGCCTTCGGCGGTGCGCGGCGCGACGAGGAGAAGAGCCGCGCCAAGGAGCGTATTTTCAGTTTCCGCGCGGCCAATCACCGCTGGGATCCCAGGCGCCAGCGACCGGAATTGTGGCGGCTGTATAACGCCCGGAAGGCGCGCGGGGAAAGCATCCGCGTGTTCCCGCTGTCCAACTGGACGGAACTGGACGTCTGGCAATACATCCACCTGCAGAACATTGCCATTGCGCCCCTGTACTTCGCCGCGCCGCGGCCGACGGTGGTGCGCGATGGCCTGCTGCTGATGGTCGATGACGAACGGCTGCCCCTGCTTCCCGGCGAAGTGCCGGTGGTGCAATCGATCCGTTTCCGCACGCTGGGCTGCTATCCGCTCACCGGTGCGGTGCTGAGCAAGGCCGCCACGCTGCCGGATATCATCCGGGAAATGCTGCTGACGACGACTTCCGAGCGCCAGGGGCGCGCCATCGACCATGATCAGTCGGGGAGCATGGAGAAGAAGAAGCAGGAGGGATATTTTTGAGCGCCGGCCGCTACCGTGCCTCCGAACTGGCTGCCACGGACATCGACGCCTATCTCCACCAGCATCAACACAAGTCGCTGCTGCGCTTCATCACCTGCGGCAGCGTCGATGACGGCAAGTCGACCCTGATCGGGCGACTCCTGTACGACACGAAGATCATCTTCGAGGACCAGCTCGCCGCGCTCGAGGCCGACAGCAAGCGGATCGGCACCCAGGGACAGAACATCGACTTCGCCCTGCTGGTCGACGGACTGTCCGCCGAGCGCGAACAGGGCATCACCATCGATGTGGCCTACCGCTACTTCGCGACGGAGAAGAGAAAATTCATCGTCGCCGACACCCCGGGCCACGAGCAGTACACGCGCAACATGGTCACGGGCGCCTCGACGGCCGAGCTGGCCGTCATCCTGATCGACGCGCGCAAGGGCGTGCTGACGCAGACCCGTCGCCACAGCTATCTCGCCCAGCTGCTGGGCGTTCGCCACGTGGTCCTTGCGATCAACAAGATGGACCTCGTCGGGCACAGCCAGGCAAGATTCTCGGCCATCGTCGCGGACTACCGCGCCTTCGCCGCGAGCATCGGCCGCACGGAGTTCCTGCCGATTCCGATCTGCGCGCTGGCCGGCGACAATATCGCGACAGGCTCCGCGAACCTGCCGTGGTACGAAGGCCCCACGCTGCTCGAGGACCTGGAGACCGTCGAACTGGACGTCAACGCGGACCAGGCGCGACCGTTTCGCATGCCGGTGCAGTGGGTCAACCGGCCCAACCCCGAGTTTCGCGGCTACGCCGGCCTGATCGCCAGCGGTGTCATCCGCAGGGGCGCCGCCATACGCGTCCTGCCCTCGGGTACCGCCTCGACGATCAGCCGCATCGCCACACCGGAGGGCGAAGCTGAGGAGGCCGTGGCCGGCCAGTCCGTGACGCTGAGTTTCAAGGAGGAAATCGACTGCTCGCGCGGCGATGTGATCGCCCCGGCCGACCAGGCGCCCGAGACGGCCGACCAGTTCGAGGCCACGATCGTGTGGATGGCCGACGAGCCCATGCTGCCCGGGCGCCCCTATTGGCTGAAGATCGGCACGCAGACGGTCACGACGCAGGTCCAGGCGCCGAAGTACGAGATCAACGTCAACACCCTGGAACACCTGGCGGCCCGGACGCTGGAACTCAATGCCATCGGCGTAGCGAATCTGTCCACCGACCGGCCGGTGGTGTTCGAACCCTATGTGCAGAGCCGCGACCTGGGCGGCTTTATCCTCATCGACAAGCTCAGCAATGCCACCGTGGCCGCAGGCATGCTGCATTTCGCTCTGCGCCGCTCCGGCAACATCCACTGGCAGCGGCTCGACGTCACCCGCGAAGTGCGTGCGGACCTGAAGAAGCAGCAGGCCGCCGTGCTCTGGTTCACCGGCATCTCGGGCGCGGGCAAGTCCACGATTGCCAACCTGGTCGAGAAGAAACTGGTGCGCATGCATCGCCATACCTTCCTGCTCGACGGCGACAATGTGCGCCACGGACTCAACCGGGATCTTGGTTTTTCCGACGCCGACCGGGTCGAGAACGTGCGCCGCGTCGCCGAAGTGGCCCGACTGATGACGGACGCCGGACTGATCGTCATTACCGCGTTCATCTCACCCTTCCGCGCCGAGCGCGAGATGGTGCGGCAGATGATCGCGCCGGGGGAGTTCTACGAAATTCATGTCGACACGCCCCTGGCGACGGCCGAAGCGCGCGATGTGAAGGGCCTGTACCGCAAGGCACGCGCCGGGCAGCTGAAGCATTTCACCGGTATCGACAGCCCTTATGAGGCTCCCAGCACCCCCGAGATCCACATCGATACGGCAAGGCTCACGCCCGAAGAAGCCGCCGAGCTGATCGTGAAGCGGCTCATTCCATGAATGACGCCGAACTGGCGCGGCTGATTGCGGCCGCGGCCGGGCAATTGCTGGCAGATCTGCGGCATACGGAGTTATTCAGGGGTGAGGTTCTCGGCAGGCTCGGCGACCAGCTTGCCAATGAGTTCATCATGGCCGCCCTCCGCCACCACCGCCCGCACGATGCCATTCTTTCCGAGGAAGAGGCCGATGACCCCGCGCGGTTGGAGGCCAACCGCGTCTGGATCGTCGATCCGCTGGACGGCACCCGCGAGTACGGGGAGGGACGCGCCGACTGGGCCGTGCATGTGGGCCTGGCGGTGGCGGGCACCGCCACGGTCGGTGCCGTCGCCTTGCCCGGATTGCCACTGACCTTGAGCAGTGCCGACGGCCTGGTTCCGCCGCGGCGATCGGGCGGGCGTCTGCGCATGCTCGTCAGCCGCACGCGCCCCGCACGCGAAGCGCTCGCGGTGGCGGCCGCCCTCGATGCCGAATTGGTGCCGATGGGCTCGGCCGGCGCCAAGGCCATGGCCGTCGTGCGCGGCGAGGCTGACATCTACCTGCATTCCGGCGGTCAATTCGAATGGGACAATTGTGCGCCGGTGGCCGTAGCGCACGCAGCGGGCCTGCACGTTTCCAGGCTCAACGGCGGCCCGTTGCGCTACAACCAGGCCGACACACGCGTGCCGGACCTGCTGGTGTGCAGCACCGAGCTCGCCGACCGCGTGATCGGGCTCGCCGCCCGGGCCTAGTCGCGGAAGTTCTCGAACTGCAGCGGCAGTTCGGTACAGCTCTTGCGCAGCAGCGCCATCGCGGCCTGCAGGTCATCGCGCTTCTTGCCGCTCACGCGCAGCTTGTCGCCGTTGATCTGCGCCTCGACCTTGAGCCGGGCCTCCTTGATGGCAGCCACCAGGCGCTTGGCAATGGCCTGTTCGATGCCCTGCCGCACGGTGAGCGTACGGCGCGCCTCGGCCAGGTTCTCCTGCACCTCGCCCAGCTCGATGCAGCGCGGATCGATGTGGCGCGCGGCGAGGCGCAGTCTCAGTATGTCCAGCAGCTGATTCAGCTGGTATTCGCTCTGCGCGAACTGCGTGATCACGAACTCCTGCAGCTCGAAGCGAGCCTTGGTGCCGCGCAGGTCATAGCGGTTGTCCAGTTCGCGCCGGGCCTGGTCGACCGCATTGACCAGCTCATGGGCGTCGACCTTGGAGACGGCGTCAAACGAGGGCATGCAGCCGATCAGCGCTTGCCACGCGTCGTGACCGCACGCCGCCGCGGGCGCCGGCCAGCGCGGGACGTGGATCGCGCCGCCCGCTTGCGCTGCAGGCCACCTGCGAGCCGGATCAGATAGCTGCGGAAGGCCCGCGACAGTTCCGGATGGGCCAGTGCGTGTTCCACGGTCGCCTGCAGGTAACCGAGCTTGCTGCCGCAGTCGAAGCGCTTGCCTTCGAAGCGATGCGCGTACACGGCCTCGCGGGCCAGGAGCCGGGCGATGCCATCCGTGAGCTGGATCTCCCCGCCCGCGCCGCGGCCCAGCTGGCGCAGCTGATCGAATATGCCCGGCGTCAGCACGTAGCGCCCGACCACCGCGAGGGTCGAGGGGGCCACCGCCGGTTTGGGTTTTTCCACGATGCTGCGGATGCGGCTCACGGGAGACTGCGCGCTCTCCACTTCCACGATGCCGTACCGGTCGGTATCACGGCGCGGCACCTCCTCCACACCGAGCACGCTGCCGCGATGGAATGAGTAGGTGCCCGCCATCTGCTTCAGGCAGGGCACCTCGGCATCGATGAGGTCATCGGCGAGGTGGACAAAGAAGGGCTCCTGGCCCACGGCGGCCTCGGCGCACAGGACCGCGTGACCGAGGCCGAGCGGCGCGGACTGGCGGATATAGATGCAGGTCGCGTAGGCCGGCAGCACGCTGCGGATCTGGCGCGCCAGATCGGTCTTGCCCTGCGATTCCAGCAGCTTCTCCAGCTCCTGGTCAGAATCGAAGTGGTCCTCGATCGCGCGTTTGGAGGCGCCGGTGATGAACACCAGCCGCTGCGCCCCTGCCGCCAGGGCCTCCTCGACGGCGTACTGGATCAGTGGCTTGTCGACGACCGGCAGCATCTCCTTGGGGCTGGCCTTGGTGGCAGGCAGAAAGCGCGTGCCGCGGCCAGCCACGGGGAACACGGCGGTCCTGATCTCGGGCTTCATGCAGGATTCAATCGCGAATGGGCCGGTCGGTACCCTCGTTCACGCGCTCACGCAGATCCTTGCCGGGCTTGAAGTGCGGCACGTACTTGCCGTCCAGCGCCACGGCTTCGCCCGTCTTGGGATTGCGCCCCTGCCGCGGCGGCCGGAAGTGCAGCGAAAAGCTGCCGAAGCCGCGGATCTCGATCCGATCGCCCTGCGCCAGCGCGTCGCTCATGATCTCCAGCATCTGCTTGAGCGCGAGTTCGACGTCCTTGGCCGGCAGGTGTTTCTGCTTGGTGGTTATTATTTCTATCAGTTCGGACTTCGTCATGCCGGCCCCCGCCCTGCTCCATCAACCCTTCGGATCAATCGCGGCCCGGGGTATTGATCTGTTCCTTCAACAGATCGCCCAGGCTGGTGCCAGAGGTCGGCTGCTCCGAACGGTAATTCTGCACCGCCTCCGCCTCGTCGTGAACTTCCTTGGCCTTGATCGACAGCGAAATCGAACGCGTCTTGCGATCCACGCCCACGAACTTCGCCTCGACCTCGTCGCCGACCTTCAGGACCTGGCGGGCGTCCTCGATGCGATCGCGCCCGAGTTCGGAGGCGCGCAACTGGCCTTCGATGCCATTGCCCAGATCGATGATGGCGCCGCGCGCGTCGACTTCGCGCACTGTGCCGCGCACGACGCTGCCCTTCGGATTGTCGGTGATATAGCCGGAGAAAGGATCCTTCGCCAGCTGCTTGATGCCCAGCGAGATGCGCTCGCGTTCCGGATCGATCGCCAGCACCATCGCCTCGACCTGCTGGCCCTTCTGGTAGTTGCGGACCGCCTCTTCGCCGGGCACGTCCCAGGAGATGTCCGAGAGGTGCACCAGGCCGTCGATGTTGCCCGCCAGCCCGATGAAAATGCCGAAATCGGTGATCGACTTGATCTGCCCGGCCACGCGATCGCCGCGGTTGTGGTTCTCGGAGAATTCCTTCCAGGGATTGGCCGCGCACTGCTTGAGGCCGAGAGAAATGCGCCGCCGCTCCTCGTCCACGTCGAGCACCATGACCTCGACTTCCTGGCCGGTGTGCACGACCTTGGCGGGATTGACGTTCTTGTTGGTCCAATCCATTTCCGAGACGTGCACGAGTCCCTCGACGCCGTCCTCGATCTCGACGAAGGCGCCGTAGTCGGCGATATTGGTGATCTTGCCGAACACGCGCGTGTTGGGCGGATAACGGCGCGCTATGTTCTCCCACGGATCAGCGCCTAGCTGCTTCAGGCCGAGCGAGACGCGCGAGCGCTCGCGGTCGAACTTCAGGATGCGCACGTCGACTTCATCGCCCACCTTGACGACTTCGGAGGGGTGCTTGACGCGCTTCCAGGCCATGTCGGTGATGTGCAGCAGCCCATCGATGCCCCCCAGGTCGACGAAGGCGCCGTAATCGGTGAGGTTCTTGACCGTGCCCTTGACCACCGCGCCTTCCTGGAGGTTATCCAGCAGCGCACTGCGCTCGGCGGAAAATTCCTGCTCGACGACGGCGCGCCGCGATACCACCACGTTATTGCGCTTCTGGTCGAGCTTGATGACCTTGAACTCGAGCGGCTTGTTCTCGAGATAGGCCGTGTCGCGAACCGGGCGCACGTCAACCAGCGAGCCGGGCAGGAAAGCGCGCACCGTTTCGATGTCGACGGTGAAGCCGCCCTTGACGCGGCCGGAGATGATGCCGGTGACGATTTCGCCGTCGTTGAAAGCCTGTTCCAGGCGGGTCCAGGTGCGGGCGCGCTTGGCCTTCTCGCGCGACAGGCGCGTCTCGCCGGTGCCATCCTCGACGGCATCGAGCGCCACCTCGATCTGATCGCCGGCCTTGACCTCGATCTCGCCCCGCTCGTTCTTGAACTGGTCGAGCGGTATTACCGCTTCGGACTTCAGGCCCACGTTGATGATGACGACGTCAGGGCCGACATCCACCACCAGGCCCATCAGGATCATGCCGGGACGAATGCGTTGATTCGCCAGGCTCTGCTCGAACATCTCGCTGAAACTTTCGGTCATGTCTACTCTCGCACGCGCTGGTGGCGTGCACTGCTGGCCGCTGGTGCGTCCTGCACCGCAGCGGGTTCATTGACGATCGGGTACGGCGTCCCTGCCTGACCCACCCTGCTCGACGCGCTCCGGTCCCCTCAGGTCCGGCTCGCTCCTGAATTCCACAATCCGCGCTGCGCCCCCAGGCGCCAGAGCGCATCGACCACCTGCACCGCCGTGAGGAGTGTGGAGTCGACGATGACGGCGTCTTCGGCGGGCACCAGCGGCGCGACGGGGCGGGATGCGTCCTGCCTGTCCCGCGCCGCTATCTCACGCGAAAGGGCGGCAAGGGTAACAGCAGAATCCTTTCCTTTCAACTGGTTATAACGTCTCAGGGCCCGTTCTTCGGGGGTGGCCGACAGGAAGATCTTGAGGGCGGCCCCGGGGAACACCACGGTACCCATATCGCGCCCGTCGGCCACCAGCCCCGGTGGCCGGGCGAAGGCGTGCTGGCGCTTGAGCAGCGCCGCGCGCAACGGCGGCCAGGCCGCCACCCGTGAAGCCCCGGCCCCGGTTTCCTCGCTCCGCAGTGCCAGCGTGACATCCTCGCCGGCCAACATAATCCGCTCCGAGCCATCGTCCCGCAGCCCGAACTGCGGCTCCAGGGTACTTGCGAGCCGCACATGGCTCGCCTGGTCGTCGGCCGCCAGCCCGGCCCTGATCCCGGCCAGTGCCACCAGGCGATAGAGCGCGCCGCTGTCGAGCAGATGCCAGCCCAGGCGCTCGGCCAGCTGGCGGCTGACCGTACCCTTGCCCGCCCCGCTGGGACCGTCGATGGTCACGACCGCTACGGCTGGGCTGTGGCGCATCAGGATCCGCCCGCTTCCTCGAGCGCCAGCCCGACGCTGCGCGCCGCACCCACAAAACCGGGAAACGAGGTCGCCACATTGGCGACGTCTGCGATTGCAATCGCTTCGCGCGCCCGCACGCTCGCGATCGCGAAGGCCATCGCCACGCGATGATCCCCATGACTGTCCACGCGGCCGCCACGCAGCGTCCCGCCCTGGATGCGCAATCCGTCCGGGAGCAATTCGCAGCGCACGCCGGTGGCGGTGAGCCCTTCCGCCATGGCCACCAGCCGGTCACTCTCCTTCACGCGCAATTCCGCCGCTCCCGTCACCACCGTTTCACCGGAGGCACAGGCCGCGGCGATGAACAGGACTGGCAGCTCGTCGATGGCCAGAGGCACCAGTTCCGGCGGAATCGCGGCGCCCCGCAGCGGACCGGCGTAGGCCGTGATGTCCGCGAGGGGTTCGGTTCCGGCGCCGGCGACGGGCGTGATCGTGATCCGCGCGCCCATCAGGCGCAGCATGTCCAGCAACCCGGTCCTCGTCGGGTTGATTCCCACGCCGCGGACGGTCAGTCCGCCGGGCGCGGCCAGGCATCCGGCCACGATGAAAAATGCCGCAGAGGAAAAATCTCCCGGTACCTGGACCTGCGTGCCGTGCAGCTCCTGCCCGCCGGCGATTTCGACCGTCGCGCCCTGCCGCCGCAGCTGCGCGCCAAAGCCGCTGAGCATGCGCTCCGTGTGATCGCGCGTCGGTGCCGGCTCGGTGACGCGGGTGAGCCCTTCGGCGTACAGCGCCGCCAGCAGGATGGCTGATTTCACCTGGGCGCTCGCCATCGGCAGGGCATAGTCGATGCCGCGGAGCGACGCGCCGCCACCCAGCAGCACGGGCGGACGGCCCTCCTGCGTCTCGATGTGCGCGCCCATCAGGCGCAAGGGCGTGGCCACCCGCTCCATCGGGCGGCGCATCAGCGACGCATCACCGACCAGGGTGCTGGAGAAGCGCTGGGCGGCCAGCAAGCCCATGAACAGGCGGATCGCGGTGCCGGCATTGCCCAGATCGAGCGGCGCGGCGCTGGCACGCAGACCCGAGGGTCCCACGCCGTGGACCACGACTTCCCGGTCCGCGGGCCGTTCGATGCGCACGCCCAGCGCACGCAGCGCCCCGAGGGTCGCGAGGCAGTCGGCGCTGTCGAGAAAGCCCTGGACATGCGTCGTGCCGGTGCAGATGCCACCGAGCATCAGCGCACGGTGCGAAATGGACTTGTCGCCCGGCACACTCAGGGCACCGCCGATGGCACTGACCGGGGCGGCGAGGTAGCGCCTGCGCTGCGCCTCGTTCATGCGGCCCGCAGCAGCTCGCCGAGCAGTCGCAGCAGGCGATCGTTCTGCTCCGGCAGGCCGACCGAAATGCGCAGGTGCTGCGGCAGGCCGTAGCCGGCCAGGGGGCGGACGATGACGCCGCCACGCAGGAGCCGCTCGTAGACCTGTGGGGCCTGCGGCCCCACCTCGACCATCAGGAAATTCGCAGCCGAGGGCGCGAAGGGCACGGACAGCGCCCGCAATGCCGCGGCCACGCGCTCACGCTCGGCGACCACGAGCCGCGCGGACTCCTCGACGTGGCGCAGATCGGTGAGGGCTGCCGCGGCTCCCGCCTGGGCCACATTGCTGACGTTGAACGCGGGTCGAATCCGGTTGAGCGCGTCGGCCACTTCCGGGTGTGAGACCGCGTAGCCCACACGCGCACCCGCCAGTCCGAAGGCCTTGGAAAAGGTGCGCACCAGCACCAGCTGCGGGAATTCCTGGCGCCAGGCGAGGCCGTCGCCCAGGCCGCTGCAGGCCGCGTATTCGAGGTAGGCTTCATCCAGCACCACCAGGGCGTGCGCGGGGACGGCGGCGATGAACGCACGCAGCGCGGCCGGCTCCACCCAGGTGCCGGTGGGATTGTTGGGATTGGCGATATACACCAGGCGCGTGTCCGGCGTGATGGCGGCAGCCATGGCCGCCAGGTCATGGCCGTAGGGCATGGCGGTGCGCGCCCCCAGCGCGGGCGCCTCGATGCAGCGGGCGCCGGTAGCGCGGATCACCAGCTGGTAAATGGCGAAGCCGTATTGCGAGCAGACCGCCGCGCCCTGCTCCCTGAGAAAGGCCTCGGCCAGCAGCAGCAGCAGTTCATTGGAGCCGTTGCCCACCGTCAGCGTGTTTTCCGCCACCCCCAGGTGCCTGGCCAGGCTTCCCTTGAACTCATGCGCGCCGCCATCCGGGTAGAGCCAGACGTCGGCCAGGGCGGCGTGCATCGCCGCCAGCGCCGCGGGGCTCGGACCATAGGGATTCTCGTTCGAGGCCAGCTTGACGACATCGCCGACGCCGTATTCGCGCTCCAGCTCGCTGATCGGCTTGCCCGGCACATAGGGCGAGAGGCCCCGCACCGCCGCCGTCGCCAGCCGGCCCGGATGTGCCTGCTCCGCGCTCACATCAGAGTACCGAACGTGGGTAGGAGCCGATCACACGAAACAGCGAGGCGCGCGCCTTCAGTCCCTTCAGGGCGCGCGCGACAGAGCGCTCACTGGCGTGTCCCTCGATGTCGATGAAGAACACGTAGTCCCACTTGCCCCGGCGCGATGGGCGCGACTCGATCCGCGTCATGCTGATGCGATTGGTGGCGAGCGGCTCGAGCAGGCGATGCAAGGCGCCGGGGGAGGCGGTATTGCGCGTGGACAGCAGCAGCGTGGTCTTGTCGGAACCGCTCGGCTCGAGAATCTTGCGTCCGATCACCAGGAAGCGCGTGGTGTTGTCGGCGCGATCCTCGATTTCGCTGACCAGCAGGTGCAGCTCGTAGACTTCCGCCGCCGTCTCCCCGGCAATGGCCGCGGTACCCGTCTCGTCACGCGCGCGGCGCGCGCCCTCGGCGTTGCTGGTGACCGGCACGCGTTCGACCCCGGGCAGATGCTCGTCCAGCCAGCTGCGGCACTGCGCCAGGGCCTGCGCGTGGGCGCAAATGCGCTCGATGTCCTGGAGCGATTCCATGCGCCCCATCAGGCAGTGATGGATACGCAGCTCCACCTCGCCGCAAATGTGCAACGGACTGCCGATGAAGCGATCGAGCGTGTTGGTGATCGTGCCCTCGGTGGAGTTCTCGACCGCCACGACGCCGAAGTCCGCATTGCCGGCTTCGACCTCATGAAACACCTCATCGCTCGTGCTCAGTGCCAGCGCCCGCACCGAATGCCCGAAGTGCTTGAGGACCGCGGCCTGCGTATGGGTGCCTTCGGGCCCCAGAAAGGCCACCTTGAGCGGTTCCTGCTGCGCGAGGCAGGCCGACATGATCTCGCGGAACAGCCGTGCAATCTCCTCGTTGCGCAGCGGCCCGGCATTGCGCTCGATCGCGGCGCGCAGCACCTGGGCTTCGCGCTCCGGCCGGTAGAAATCCACCGTGTGCCCGTCGGCGTGCTTGGAGATGCCCACCTGCTGTGCCAGCAGGGCGCGGCGGTTGAGCAGCTCCTGCAGCTGCTCGTCGATGGCATTGATTTCCGACCAGCGCCGTGTCGACCACACCGTCCGTATCGATCAGCGTATAGGCGTACTCGCCGCGCGACTTGTTAAGCAGGTCCGCAATATTGATGCCGGCGCGGGCCAGGTGGGTGGAGATCTGTCCGACCATGTTCGGAACGTTGCGATTGGCGACGGAGATGCGCGTGGTACCGGGCGTCCGCGGCAGCAGGGCCTCGGGAAAATTCACTGAATTGCGCACGTTGCCATTCTCCAGGAAGTCACGCAACGCCTCGGCCGCCATGATGGCGCAATTATCCTCCGCATCGCCGGTCGAGGCGCCCAGGTGCGGCAACGCGACCACGCGCGCCTGAGCCTTGAGTGCATTGCTGGGGAAATCGCAGACGTAGGCGTGCAGGCGCCCGGCATCGAGGGCGGCCACCACGTCCGCCTCGTTGACGATCTGCGCGCGGGCGAAATTCAGCACCACGCCGCCCGGCCGCATCAGCTTCAGGCGCGCCGCATTCACCAGACCGCGGGTCTGCTCGTTGAGCGGCACGTGCACCGTCACCACATCGGCGCGGGCGAACAGATCATCGAGCGACAGGGCCTGCTGGACCGCGGAGGACAGTTGCCAGGCGCGCTGCACGGTGATCTGCGGGTCGTAGCCCAGCACCTGCATGCCCAGGCCCTGGACCGTGTTGGCCACCTCCACGCCGATGGCACCGAGGCCGATCACCCCGACCGTGCGCCCGGGCAGCTCGAAGCCCACGTAGTCCTTCTTGCCCTTCTCGACCGCGGCGTCGAGCGCTGCATCGTCGCCCTGGAGCGAGCGCGCGAAATTCCACGCCTGGCAGATGTTGCGCGCCGCCAGCAGCAGGGCCGCGAGCACCAGTTCCTTCACGGCGTTGGCGTTCCCGCCCGGCGCGTTGAAGACCGGGATGCCCAGCGCACTGAGTGCCGCCACCGGAATATTGTTGGTGCCGGCGCCGGCACGGGCCACCGCCAGGAGCGATTCAGGCAGTGCGTATCCGTGCATGTCGGCCGAACGCAGCAGTATGGCGTGCGGCTGG
>WNFI01517911.1_pt1 | contig 30922 bp, 40 predicted proteins | sample 5400471 | NCBI WGS metagenome assembly WNFI01 (sample SAMN13153348, study PRJNA577476) | soil metagenome | isolation source: 100 cm saprolite on Douglas fir-dominated hillslope | place: USA:California | collected 2013-09-17
GAGAAGGTTAATTGGCTATATATTTGTTTTTTCATAACACCTAGCGTTAATTGCTATCTATATTCTAGGTGTTGCACTTGATCATTGAACTTACGATATCATAACTTGACCAACTCTCTTAAATATGATATAATACTGACATAAATTATAGTTTTCGTTCCGAAATAAAAATCAAAAACAATAAAATCTAAAAATCTTATCCTGTTCTGGAATCGTTTGCTTGTATGTAGACTGAAACGTAAGTAAAATTAGCTAACGCATTCATTACTCATAAACTAAAATAAATAATGTTTAATCACCTAAGCAAAAAAAGGTCGCTGCTATTTACTGTTTCATTAATAGCTCTGCTTATATTTGGAACTTTTGATCTTCAGCCCGTAAAAATAAAGGCGGCCATAAGTCCGGAACTGCCTCGGGTTTATATTGACTCCTCCTACCCCACTCTCGCCTCAAATAGGACGATAATAAATGTAAAACCCTCTTGTGGCACCGACGCAAATTGCTATACAAGCTTACAAACAGCAATCGATCAGGCTGCACAGGGAGACGAGATTGTCGTAGACAACACTATGACTTTTACGGGGCCTATCACTCTTAAAAATAAAACATCGGGCTCCGGTTGGATAGTGATTCGAACTTCCAACATGTCGGGTATAACTCCAGCAGGATCCCGAATAAATCCAGCTAACGCTGGTGCGATGCCGAAGATAGAAGCTCCGGGCGCCAACGAGCAAGCTATCCAGACTGAAGATCGAGCACATAACTACCGCCTGGTAGGAATCGAGGTCAGAAAAAAAACACCCAATGATGACTCCAATGTTTTTATACAACTTGGGTCTGCATACAGCTATTGTCCGACCAGCACCAATCCCTATGTGGTTTGCACTGATCAGTCGGTGCTAAATAATTATCCGTCCAATATTATTCTGGATCGGCTTTACATTCACGGATCTCCCGCCTTCAATGTAAAAAGAGGGATCGGACTGGATAGTAAATCCTCTGCTGTGATTGATTCATATATTTCCGATATCCACGTGGTGGGTCAGGATGCTCAGGCGATCGCCGGCCTTTACGGGCCAGGGCCTTATAAAATAGCAAACAATTATCTGGAAGCTGCCGGGGAAAATATAATTTTTGGAGGCGATGATCCGCGAGTTGAAAATTTAACTCCCGCTGATATTGAATTCCGGGGCAATTATTTGTATAAACCTTTTTCGTGGCGAGCTGGCGATCCTAGTTTCAATGGCCGTGAATGGGCGGTGAAAAACTTGTTTGAACTCAAGAATGCGCAGCGTGTGCTGGTGGAAGGAAACATTTTAGAAAATAACTGGAGCCACTCCCAGGCCGGTACTGCGGTGCTTATGAACACTACCAACCAGGGAGGAAACTGTCCGTGGTGTGCTGTTACGGATATTACTTTCCAAAACAATATTGTTCGTCATTCGGGGGCCGGCGTGTCGTTCCAGGGTAATGACTATAATTACCCTCAATCTACCGGACGCACGCAACGAATCAAAATTTATAATAATTTATTCGACGATCTGAATGGGTATAAGTGGAGAAACCTGGTAACTGGCGATCTCGGAAACGATTATTTGTTACTGCTTCCCAGCGGCGCTAATAAGCCTGGGCCTGACGATATCGAAATCAACCATAATACCGCTTTCCATACCGGAAACTTGATCACGGCAGACGGAAACAGTAGCACAACTTTTTATACTAAAGCAAGATTCAGCTTCACTAACAATATCGCAGCGCATAATTCTTACGGCGTATTTGGCGTCGGTGCCGCCGGATTTGACAATCTTTCGCTCACCAGCTATTTTCCTGGAGGTGTGTTTACAAAAAACATCATCATGGGACAGCGTTCCAGTACGGATCCGACGGACTGGAGCGGCAACTTCGCTAATTACTCAGGCAATTATTTTCCCAAAACCTGGTCTGATGTGGGATTCACAAATTTCAGCCAGAACAATTACAGCTTAAGTTCCATAAGTTCATACAAAAACGTCGGCACTGACGGTAAGGATCTTGGTGTGGATTTCGCAGCTTTAAATACGGCTACTACTGGTACCATTTCAGGTAATAGCAGCGTTACGCCACCTCCCCCGCCACCTCCCTCTCCATCACCCACCCCTACCCCTACTCCAAATCCTCCGCCACCCCCATCACCCGCGCCAAGCCCGACACCTTCTCCTAGCCCAAGTCCAAGTCCTAGCCCCTCACCTTCTCCAAGTCCGTCTCCTTCCCCAGCACCAAATCCGTCACCAATCCCCTTACCTAACAGTACCTATCCTGATGGTAGCCTGCTCTTTGATAAAGGCACTATCTATATTATGGAATACGGCAAAAAACGACCCTTCGCCTCGATGACTGTATTCACAGGCTTAGGATTCAAATTGTCTAATGTAAAAAACGTAGATACTACCGATATCCCTGTGGGAAACGGAGTTTTTACCAGTAATGGGCGTCATACTAGAGGAGTTTTAGTGAATGACCACGGCACTATTTATTTCATGGGTACCGATTACAGATATGCGTTCCCAACCGCAGCAGTATTCCTGTCCTGGGGACGAGGATTTGCTGATGTGGTACCGACAAACAATTATGACTTAATAGTCCCTCAGGGTCCAGTGGTGGGATTTAAAACTTAAAAAATATTCTCAAAAAACACCTGGCCAGATGGTCAGGTGTTTTTTTGGTTACCTTAAAGTTGATTGAGGACTTTGCGTGTACGAAATCCCAACCTACCATAACCCGTAGTAGCTTCGTCCCCGCCGCAAACAATTTGCTTGGCGCATTGAAATCGCTTTACAGCCTCACGCGTAAGCGATCCAAAAAAAATTGTTTCATTACCGGGAGAACCGGGCCCCGCTTGCACTATCACAAACCCATTGCGATTAAGAATTTGTTGGACTAATAAAACCTGAGAACTACTCATGCCCATTCGCAAATTTAAAGTTATCGATCCACGAGGTGCGGGTGGGATGGCAGATGGAGATGGTACCTGGATCGTGTTTTTGGGAAGATTTGCCGGTATAGCAGGTAGGCATCCTTTCCAGGGCCCAGTGCCGCTGGAATTATATAGGTACCGAGCATAGCCGAGATTGCCGTCGATGGTAGATATATCAAACCCCAAGGATTTAGCTTTCGCTGTGTGTATCCGTTCGCTGATCTGAAAAATCCCGACGTAAGTGCCTGACGCATCATGAAGTGCCGAGCCGTCGGGATTGTATTGCCTGAATCCGGTCTCACAACGCGCGATATCAGCCATGGCTGGCACATCGGCAAAATAAAAACGGACGGCGCCCTCAACAATGGCATTGGGATTATTCTGAGCCAAACTCAAGGGTACCATTCCGAAAAACAAAACTATTAATCCAATAAATGCGTTTATTTTTAAAAATCTGGACATGGCCATACTTTAGCAAAAATAAACGCCAACCGGTAGCTATATTATTTTTTCCAGGCTCCGAGCAGTCGACTACTTTTATAGCATTAACAAAATGACATTAGCTTCCGCTGATGTCATTTTGTCCAATCAGATTATTGCACGGCTTGTCCAATTATTTATGCGGGTAGTAATTATTTTTTAGATACTAATTCTTTAGCTATGGCTTGTTTAATCAGAGCCTGATATGGGATATCAAGCCTATTGGCTTTGACTTTCAGCTCTGAGATCATATGGTTGGGCAGGCGGATTGAGATGGGAGTCGAAGACGGCTTGAGGTTTGGAAATCGGAGACGGACAAAATCGCCTGGTTCATAATACTCGGTCAGGTCAAATTTATCCCAAAATTTTCTTTCTTCATCTTCATTTTTAAATTTAGGCAATACCAGCTTCTTTTTCATAAAAATCTACTTCCTTTCTGTGCATGTTTCGCGCGGATATCACACGCACCTTATTTTTTCTAAGAGTAAATACTATAAATAAAAATCTTAACTTTTTCGTCTGACCTATTAAAATATAGCGGTTTTCTTTACCAGAGTGCAATTCGTCAGGCTGGCTAAAAATTTTTTGGGTAGCAAATGCTTCTTCACATTCGTCGGCTGAAACCTTGTGCTTTAACCAAATTTTATTTTTATTTGCCTCGTCCCAATCAAACTCTATTGGCTCCGGCAAATCAATAATATCCATAAACTAAGTGTATATTAGAAAAACTACATTGTCAACACCTCAACCGTACGTCAACCGTACGCCCTGCCGGCCGGTAGACAAGGATTGAGATGTTGGTTTTCTCTTAAACTTTGAGCGTATTTATTCTTGATTGTAGGCTTTCTCTAAATCGGCGATGACGATTTTTTTCATCTTCAACATGGCTTGCATGGCTTTGTTTGATTTTTCAGAATCTGGGGTACCCAACCACTTAGTCATGTCTGGTGCGATCTGCCAAGACATTCCATATTTATCTTTGAGCCAACCGCACTGACTCTCCTGCCCACCATCTTTCGTGAAGGCGTTCCAGAAATAATCGATTTCTTCCTGATTCTTACAATCAACCAGCAAAGAAAAGGATTCATTAAATTTGAAATGTGGTCCACCATCAAGAACCATATAAGTTTGGCCTTCCAGCTCAAACACTCCGGTGAGAACTTTTCCCTCCATATTTTTCATGTGTTCTTCTTGCATCCCTGTCGGGTAGCGTTTTATAGTTACAATTTTAGATTCAGTCTTTTTAGCTGGATTTCCATTGAAAACGGAAACATAAAAATTTATGGCCTCTTCGGCCTCTTTATCGAACCACAGAAATGGTGTAATTTTTTGCATTAGTTTCTTTCCTTATTTCCTTCTCCCCTTGGGGGAGAAGGTGCCCGCAGAGCGGATGAGAGGTTAATTAATTATTTAAGCTCTATTTATTTCTTCTCAATCAATTCTGCCAGGCGATCGATAGATTCAGTCTGGCCGGATTCCATGCCGGAATTCACCATGCCTTCAAGGTCCTGAATGTTTGCGAATTGTGCAGTAGTAGTCATTTTAGTCTTTCCGCCTTCGACTTCTTGAAGGGTCAGAGTTTCCACCATTTCATGTCCCGCAGGAATGCCTTCGAAATTAAACGTATCAGTCACGCGGTTCATAGGCTCGATCACCTTGTATACGCCGTGAAATCCATACTCAGCACCACTCTGATCTTTATGTATAAATCTCCATTCCCCTCCAACTCGAAAGTCCATCTTATCCACTATCATGGTCAGATTCCTCGGCCCCCACCATTGGGACAGAAGTTTCGGATCAGTCACCGCCTTCCATACTGCCTCAAGGGGCGCATCAAACACTCGCGACGCCACAACCTGTAAATCTTCTTTATCGACCACGAAATTAGTTTTTCCCATATTTTTTCATCTCCTTTTTAATAATAAATCTAACCTGTCAAACCGCTCGGTGTACATTTTGTGTACTTTTTTAAACCATTCTTGATATTTATCCATGGCTTCGGGGTTAATGTCGTAAATCCGCTCCCTCCCCTGTTTCTCCATCCGCACCAAGTGGGCGTCCAGGAGGACCTTCAGGTGTTGAGAAATCGCCGGCGGGCTGACGTTGAACCTATCGCTTATCGCAGTAGCCGTGAGAGAACCGCGAGTCGCTAGCATCTCGACTATGTTCCTTCTCCTTGGCTCTGCTAATACTTGAAATATGTCCATATCCACATGTTAAACTAAGATAATAATTAAGTCAAGACTTAAGTATCCAATTAAAGGAAAATGCATCGAACCGTCGGAAACCATACCGACGAGAGAAGAGAAGATCGCCGATCGCCGTCGCATGTCAGCACTTTTCTACGAGGTTTTCGGGAAGACGTTCGAAACAGCCGGAACCAAATCTGCTGATTGCTCGTATTACTCCGGCGGCGACCAATGCCAACGGTGTCAGCAGTGCCAGGAAAAGAAGTAACGGCATAGCAATCCAAGCGTATCTCACTTCACAAGGGTGAACAGCGAGTTTCATCCTTTTCTTTTTGCCTAAAAACACTAGCTTTCGCCAATGTCAGTCTTTGTTGGCTCCCTATGATGGATCGAATTCGAACTCAGGGGCGGCGCTTTCCGGCCGCAAGCATCGAGCAGGCTTTCTCAATCCGACTTGTACGTGCCTCTGGTTGTTCGGCCAAGTCTATCCAGCTCACAAAGTCCCTACGCTCGGTGGGCGTTAGATCCCTCCACTGAGCCTTCGCCCTCGGGGTAGCCGTAAGGGCTTTGTAAAGATTCATTGGCACAATTGAATAGCAGCAAGGTCGCCGCTTTCCGGCCGGAAGTATCGAGCAGGCTTTCGCAATCCGACGCATACGAGTCTCCTGCTGTTTGGCTGAGTCTATCCAATAAACAAAGTCCCTGCGCGCGATCGGTGTAAGATCCTTCCATTTAGCATTCGCCTTTGGGCTAGCTGCGAGGGCTTTACGAAGATCCGTTGGCACTCTGGGCTCTGATTCTTCTCCAGCCGGCTTAGAATTCATTTTGTTCATAATTGTTCTAAACTAATTATTCAACTATTTGATCTTTTCATTTTACCACGTAAATAAAAAGAAAAAAGACCAGATAACGTCTGAGAGCCTGGGTATGTAGAACCATAATTCAGAGGCAAACAGGGTATGTTTACATACCTGATTTAAGGCCATAGTTTACCCCGCAATGCTATGGCTCATAGGCGGTGATACTATTAATAAACATCTTTTCTGTGTTGTATACGAATAATAGTGAGTATAGTGATATTGCCTTTAGCATCTTTGCTAAACACTGCGCGGTAGTCACCAATACGAAATCGAAATAAACCCTTGTATACTCCCTTCAACGGTTTGGAATGTTTGATAGGGTCTGGTTGCTCTATAAAATATTTTAATTTAGTTACTATCCTTCGTGCGTCAATACTATTTAGATCTTGCAAGTCTGACCAAGCTTTTTTGGTATAAAATAATTCATATTTCATAGCCCAAGCATCGATTCTATTTGGGCTTGCGAGTAGACTCGCCCTGCCTTGGCATCATCAAGGCCCTGCTGAATACCTAGGGCTAAACTTTCCAAAGTAAAATCTTTATGGGAGAGAGGGCGAACTTCAAAGATAGGGACATTACGGTTAAGGATGATTAACCGTTGGTTATTCTGCCGAGAGTTGTTTGCGATCTTCGCTAGGTTTTGACGAAATTCTTTAACCCCAATAAATTTAGTTGTCATATAGTGGGTAATTAATAGTGTACCTTAAGTGTACACTATTATATTAAGACTTGTCAAATGAATTTCGAATTTTTTAGCTAATTGGAATATATATAAAAAGCACCAGTATTCATTAATGATTTTTATTGGCTCACCATCGTGGATAACGTTAGAACTATTATTCAGAGGCAAACCGAGTACACGTATATACCAGACTTAAGGATTAATCAATAATTTTTATTCTCTTGATACCGTCGATTTTACTAGTATGTCCATCTAAAGCTAGGGTAATGTAATATTCAATTTCACCTTTTGTTCCTTTAGGATATGGTGGAATTGTAAAAGTATATGTCTCGTACTTTCCATTGAATTTTGACTGGTCTCCTGAAAAGATTTTGGGAACTGGATTATTTGTAATAGACTTATTATCTGCATCACCGACTAATTTATAATAAAGGCTAACTCGATTATAACGACCGCTTATCGTTCCGCTAGTAACAGATAAGTCTAATTTTATTTCAGCAGGCTGCCCTGTCTTCACGGTATCGGGAGCATATTGTGAGCTACCACCACCGCCAGCTAAATTATTCCCAAACCAATAGAATCCTGCAATCAACAACAGAATAATTATTCCCAAACCAATTCCAATTTTTGATTTCATCATTTTTGAATAATGCTTAAATTTAGTATATACCTTTCCGGTTTGAGCGTCCACGATGGGTATATAAAAAACACGAATTTTTCATTGATGTTTTTTACTGGCTCACCATCGTGGACAACGTTAGAACTATTATTCAGAGGCAAACCGAGTATATTTATATACTTGATTTAAGGCCATAACTTACCCTCACCTGCTATTCACTATTGTTTGAATCTTTCATCTTCGGTTGCAGGCATATTTTTGGCCTGGTCTTTATTTACCGCAAGTTTAGCAATTTGATAATTACAACTATTGTGGGTGCTACACCACTCCTGACAAGCCTTTGCAGTTTCTTGATTTGAATATTCTAATTTACAAACCTTACATTTATAAGTCATTTTGGTAGTTTTTAGTCCACAAACTTTGAACTAGAGTAAACAAGGTTAAGCGAGGTTGTAACTAAACCCTAATTTCGAGGTTTATTGAAATAACATCTCCAACCTTTATATTTTCCTTTTTACGCACCTCGGCTTTCAGGGGCAAAAGATAGGCTCCGATTTTTGTGTCGGGGAAAATGGATGTCTTCCACATCGTCTTGCCGACCGTAACGGACACAGGTAACGATCCCCAGCCTTTTTTCATATCTCCGTAAGTTTGCTTTATGCTCTTTGATTCTTTTTTAGGCACGGTTATAAACTGCCAACCAACCATTCCTGTATATAGCCAAACTTTTGCCTTAACTTTATACATTATGCTGCTTCAAATCTTGCCTTATTCTCTGCCATCCATTTTTGCATATCGCCTGTTGGGTCTTTCATTACTTTTGGATGGGCTTCCATGTAATGAGGTTTAAGTGCGTTCATCCATTCTTCAAAAGTCTCGCCTTGGGCAGTCGCATCGCACAAATCACATTTAACTGTTTTCATAATAATTTGGTTAATAATAATTGTATTATAACAAAAAGTTCGAATCCTGTCAGGATCAAAAAAAAACACCAACAAAATTGGGTGCTTTTTATTGGCTCACCATCCTGCCTGCCGGTAGGCAGGGACAATGTTAGAACCATTATTCAGAGACAAAGTGAATATGTTTACATACCTGATTTAGTTCATTAACCCTTAATATAATTTAATTGAAGTTACTGGATGAATTTCAGCCCAACCGCCATGCTGGTTGTCTAAAACATAACTTCCTGTAACTATTACATGTTGACCGACTTTAGGAATCTTAACATTACTTTTAAAACCCTTGCATGAACTAATCGCATCCGCTTGGGTTACTGGATTAACACAGATTGGTTCTAACACCATATCTCCATTCTGATTCTTATTAGCAGGAGTCAATAAGTTCTTATATTGCGGATCTAAGGTTAAACGAATATGATAATCACCGTCTTTTTCAATCTTAATTGCCGCTATCGTTCCTGAAACTGTAGTACAGGCTTGTTTTACTTGTAAGCGTTGTGGATGATAAACATGACTCCAAAGTGTTGGATCACAAGCATTATGAACCACCGCAACCGGTACTTTTGGCTGGTAAGTTGCCAATCCCACGTACGTGGCTGCGGTCACAATCCCTAACCCTAACAAAACCTTATGGTACGTTTTCATTGTTTCCTATCTTGTTATTTTTGGAATCCCAAAATCCTCTAAAGACTTTATATCTTCTATCTGACTACATCCGTAAGAATAGCTTCACCTTTTACTAGCCAGGAGATGCCGAACAAAATTATTGCCGACGATTCCAGCCAGAAAAGGGGGGAAAAATTGAATACGAGTGAATCCGAAGGCAAAAGTTTTAAGGACAAGGCTAAAACCATGCAGGCAAGAATACCGAATCCGCACACGGTATAAATAATGTTACGTTTTTGTTTTTGAATGGTTGGCGTTTTAGTAGGATCAGTTTTACGGAATAGCACCAGGGCAAAAAAAGCGAGAGTTAAAAATAGCGAAACGGAGAAAAAGATATGGAAATTTCCTATAGTTATTTGATGTGCACTCGCGTTCGCTGGTCTCGTTGGAAAGAAGGCTGTACCAACGGCAAAGATGGTGGCGAATTTTCCTGCGATATCGTCAACAAGTTCGTAGCCTCGATACGAAACCAAAAACACGCCGATTGCACAGAGGCTGCCCACAAACACGTCTCGCATAACAGTATAATAGTAACTACTTATCGAAACTTCGATGCCTGGCCCGCTTAAGATTATTTTTCCGAATACCAAGACAAACGGCAGAGCGATGCCAATAATACCTATGGCCTTGCGCAAGCCTAAATACGAAAGCACAAGCGAATTATTGGGGGTCGACAGGTTTTTCATAAACGTGACGTTTTGTTTATAACGAGCTTAGAATAATTATAGCATTAACAAAAACACCAGCTTTCACTAATGTCTTTTGCTTTGTGAATTTTTATCGTTGTACTGGTGATATACCTAGATCCTTACAAATTTTCTTTGCTAAAAAGTCATTGATTTCATTATGTCTGGGAACAGTAGAAATTCTCTTGGTTTCCGGATTGAAAAATACACTGTGGTTACCACCTTCACGAACGAATACGCATCCTTGCTTTGAAAGATGGCGAATCAAATCCGTACGCTTCATTTATACGGACAGTTTTAATGGTTCTCTAATTACTGAACCAGTTGTTTCTTTTCTGCTCATTGCTCGATTAACTTCAATAACTAAAGTTAAGGCTTCCTTCAAGTTTTCTTTAGCCTCTTTCAAGGTTCGGCCCTGGGTATTTACGCCCGGGATTTCTTCAACCCAAGCTGAAAACCATTTGCCGTGTTTTTGATAGATTGCTGTAAATTGTTGGATCATATGAATAAATATTATCACCTCAATAAACTCAAGTCAATTATAGCAAAACACTAACCTTAGGAACGTTTGACGTTCTAAGCTAGTGTCCTTTGCTGGCTCGCAGACTAGTGCCATGATAGAACACTGGCAAGCCTACAGGGCGACCGATTGGCAGAAGTTAATGCCAGCATATGATCTAACAATGGAAAATTTGAAGGAATTGTTAGTAGTCGCTTGATGGAGTGGCAATATTAACCATAGAGTTGACTATGAGTACCAATGTTTACGAGCTTTATTGTTTCGACATCAATTTCCTCAAAAATAGTTCGTATATCACCAGTAACATCAAAGCTGCGGTAACCTAGATATTCTCCAGTTAAAGCGTGGTTGTTTAGTTGTTTATCTGTTTTATTTCTTTGAAAGAGTGCCAGTTGATAGTAAAACTTTGCTTGTAACTTCGGCTGCATCATCTTAAATGCTTTGTCGAATTTTTTATGAGTTAGAATTCTCATGCTACTTGGAAAGGTGGGCCTTTAGTTCGGCGATAGAATTAAACGGACCGCTCACATTCCTTCCAGTCTTTTTATCCTTTTCAATCTCTGCTATCCAACTTTTCATATAGGGGGTCATTTCTTCGCCTAGACTCACACTAAAAGTTTCGGTTTTAATAAAATTACGCAGTGAAGCATTAACTATAGTGCTTAAAGACAAACCTAAACGGCCTGCGAGCTTAGCAGACTTGTCTTTAATATCTTGGTCAACCTTTATATGCATTGTGGTTTTCATAGGTAGAATTACTAATTAAATATACCGTTAGTGTATACAACGGCTATATAGTTGTCAAGCGAGTCTAATCATTCCAATCACTGTTTAGTTTATCACAAAATGAAAAAGCACCACTTTTACGTGATGCTGTTTCATTTGGCTCGGGCGGCAGGGATCGAACCTGCGACAGGGTGATTACATTTGGTCTAAAGTTGCCTTTAGTATGGACTATATCATAACCCGTTTAAGGGTCCGAGGCGCTTCGGCCCCGCTACTTGCGGGGACTACTCCATTACGGATAGTCTCTACACCTTCCTTGAAATGATTCAAAGCTTGGCTCGGGATTACCTCTGAGAGGCTTCCCCGAATTCACCTCGTTTTTCAACCTGGCTTTCACCAGGAAGCTGCGTTACTACACAGTCACCTGCTCTACCGCTGAGCTACGCCCGAACGATAGTAGACCGTCAAATCTTAACAAATTTTCAGGTTTTTTTCAAGCCTTAACTCGGGCCAATTTATTGCGTGCCGCTACTATGCCGTAAGAAACAATTCCCAGGAAGACCAAGCCTTCGATGCAAGTCCGGGTCATATGCGCAGGTTTGCTTAGGACCAGGTAGAAACCCGAAATCAACATCAACGCGACCAATGTATACGCTACGTTTAATTTAGGTTTGGAAGGGTAAAAATAAATAATCCCTGTCCAAATCAGGCTTGCTACCGCTACAGTTATGTGAATAAGTAATATCATTTATTTATTATAGCATCAATTGAAACTGTGATGCTAAAGACTAGAATAATTATGAGGGAAAGCAGGAACATTTTGCGTGCCCAAGCCTTGTCGTCGATATTTGTTTTGAACCCTTGGATTCCAAACCAAAGCCAGGTAAGACCCATTAGGCTAATTATTGTTAGATAAAAATATCCCGAGTATTTGAAAACAAAAAGCAAGACAGTGGTGGTGATAAATAGCAGGATATAAATCAGGATGTTAATTTTAGTAATCCGGACTCCTTTTTTGACTGGGAGCACTGGGATGCCGGCGGCGGCATAGTCATCGAGCCTGCGAATGGCAATTGAGTAGAAATGCGGCATTTGCCAGGCGACTAATATCGAAAACAATAATAGTGCACCAAGATCAAATTTATTTGTGACTGCTGTGTACCCCACTACCGGCGGCACGGCACCGGCAATAGCACCCACGAGCGTGGCATGAACCGATCGGCGCTTAAGTGGCGTATAAAGAAAAACATAAACCAAGAACCCAACAAGAGCAGTGATAAGCGCTGATTGATTGACATGATGATGTAAGGCGACAATCCCCAGCAACAATAAAATTATCGCGAAAATGAAAGCGTGGTTTTTCGAAACCGTCCCTGTGACTATGGCGCGGTTTTTGGTTCGCTCCATCCGTTGATCTATATCGCGATCCCAGATATTATTGATAACGCAGGCCGAAGCGACCACAAATGAGAGACCCATAAGCATGGCCAAAAATAAAAACCAGTTAATATGACCTTTCGCCGCCATAAAAAACCCAGCGGCCGCCGTGATGGCATTACCGTAAATAATTCCCGGTTTAATTAAGTTATAATAAATTTTGAACATTTGTTTATACAATACCCTCCCCCTATTCTGAGGAGGGATAACTGCAGGTTATCTCTACTTATGTATCCCCTCATCATGTATTATTTGTGCTTCTGTGGGCATATGATAACTCAAATTTTGCATAATCCAAAGACTGCCGACAATGACGATGAATATGATAGAGCCGGTGGAAAATAAAGCATACAAATTCCACCTGGGTTTCGATTCTTGCCCTAAGTGCAAAAAGAATATCAACTGCACCCAAAGCTGGATGAATGCCAATCCCATAATTACCAATACTAAATCCCATCCGATAAGTAAATGCTGCGCCACCACGAAATAAGCCATCAAAGTTAACCCAATGGATAGGAAAAATCCGAGTGTATAGGACTTAAATGTATTGGAATTTTGTTCTTGCATAATTTTAAACGTGGCCCATCAAATATACGATAGTAAAAATAAATATCCAAACAACATCCAAAAAATGCCAGAATAAAGTTAACCGGATAATTTTAGAACTAACAAAAGGAGTTATCCCTTTAAACCAAACCAAAATGATGGAAAACATCATCCACAATAATCCGATGGCGATGTGAAGACCATGCGTGCCGACCAGAGCAAAGAATGAGGATAAAAAAGCACTTCTTTGCCAAGAGGCTCCTTCAGCAATTAACTTACTGAATTCCCGAAACTCCATGACCAAGAATGACAACCCCAATAGAAAGGTTATGGAAAACCAAATCAAAACCTGATTTTTAGCTGATCGTCGAAGTGCTAGCAAGCCTAAGCCCGCGGTATAACTGCTGGTCAGCAAAATAAGGGTTTCGATCAACACGAACGACAGATCGAAAAGCTGTCCAGCAGATGGACCGCCTGCTGTATTGCGCGACAGTACCGCGTATGTCGCAAACAGAATGGTAAATGACAAAAGATCCGTCATCAAATAAATCCAAAAACCTAAGAGTGTTTTTTCTTGAGCTTCTTCGTGGTTCATTTTTTTGCCTCCATTCTTGCAACCTCTGCCGCTGGGATTACATATTCTGTTTCTTCGTCCAAAGCACGAATAATCACACATGCAATGGAACCGATGATACCTAGTACGGCAAGCCAAACGATGTGCCAGACTATGGCAAATCCCGCCAAGAATACAAGAGCAGAAAGATAAATACCCATTGCGGTATTTTTCGGCATTATTATATCTTCGTATTTTTTCTCTGACCCCTGCTCCTTGTCCCTTACTCCCTGTTTCATTTCCCAAAAGGCGTCGCGGGTATTCACTTTCGGAATGATCGCGAAATTATAGAATGGCGGCGGTGAAGAAGTAAACCACTCGAGCGTGCGTCCGTTCCATGGATCCCCGTTTGTATCCATGTTTTGCTTTCTTTGTTTAATGCTTAAGATTATTTGTAATACTTGCAGCGCTGCTCCGCATGTAATGATGGCGAAACCTGATGCCGAAATTATGAATAATGGCTGCCAGCCGGTAGACAGATCATATTGATCCAGGCGCCTGGTCGCACCCATAAAACCTAAAATGTATAAAGGCACGAAACTTACAAAAAATCCTATAATCCAGCACCAGAAAGCTGATTTGCCCAGGCGTTCATTGAGCTTAAATCCCGTAACCTTCGGAAACCAGTAAGTGAATCCCGCGAAAATACCAAACAGCGCTCCGCCGATAACCATAGTATGAAAGTGGGCCACTAAAAACAAACTGTTGTGAAGTTGAAAATCAGCTGGAGGTGTGGCCATAAGCACTCCAGCCATGCCGCCAAATGTGAAGGTACTGAAAAATCCCAAAAACCAGAACATAGGTGAACGGAAAATAATCCGGCCGCGGAACATCGTGAATATCCAATTAAACACCAGAGCACCGGTCGGGATCGCGATAATCATAGTCATGATGCCGAAAAAAGCGTTCACATTCGCCCCAGCTCCCATGGTAAAAAAATGATGCAGCCATACCAACATTGACAGCAGGGTAATCCCAAAAAGTCCCAATACCGTGGATCTATAACCGAATAATCTTTTTTGGCTAAACGTCGATACCACCTCTGAAAAAATCCCGAACGAAGGCAACATCAATATGTACACTTCAGGATGTCCCCACATCCATATGAGATTGACATACATCATAGGATTTCCTCCCAAATTGGAAGTAAAAAAATGCGTGCCAATTAAACGGTCCAGAGACAGCAGAACCAAGGTGGCGGTGAGCAATGGGAAAGCAGAAATAATTAGAACCATGCTGCAAAGCGAAGCCCACACAAACATCGGCATTTTCATGAGCGTCATACCAGGGGCTCGCATCTTTAGGATGGTTACTAGAAGATTGATACCTCCCAGCAGACTCCCCAACCCTGAGATCTGTAAACTCCATATCCAATAATCCACCCCCACCCCGGGACTGTATTCCAATCCTGAAAGCGGCGGGTACGCTAGCCAACCCGTAGCGGCAAAAGATCCGCCTATGACAAAAAAAAGATTTATAAATATGACGCCTGCAATATACAGCCACAGGCTTAAAGTATTTAAAAACGGAAACGCCACGTCTCTAGCGCCTATCTGCAAAGGGAGAATATAATTCATAAGCCCGAACATAAATCCCATGGTGACGAAGAAAATCATGATCGTGCCGTGTGCCGTAAATATCTCCTGGAAATGAGTAGAACTAAGACCCAGAGGAGTCCCGGCCAAGAAAGCTTGCTGGGCCCATATCATGCCTGCATCCAGTGCGCCGCGAAAGAGCATGAGGGCTGCGACAATGATATATATGATCCCGATTTTTTTAGGATCTGTGGAGGTGAGCCATTCATTCCAAATCCATTTCCAGCGTTTGTAGTATGTCAAAATCCCAGCTACACCCAATCCCCCCAAGGCAATCGAAATAGTAGCTCCCCACGTGTACCATTCGTGAGGGAGTGCTGCTAAAGTCAATTTTCCAAAAATTAGTTCTTGCATACTAATGCATGTGCTCCGGCATCGTAAATTTCATAATTATATTAGAGAATAAATTATCTTCTGTCGAAGCGTAGGTAACTTGTGCATTATTTTTACTTGGTTTGGCTAACATATCGTACTCAGCCATAGATAATAGTTTCGATGATTTTTTTACTGAAACGAGCCAAGTGTTAAAATCCTTAGCAGAGCTGGCTTTAGCCGTAAACCGCATACCCGCAAACCCCTCCCCACTGATATTAGTAGACATGCCTCTATATTCGCCCGCTTCGGAAGCCTGTAAATGCAGTGAGGTTTTCATGCCATTCATGGCATACATCTGCCCCCCTAATTGCGGGATCCAAAATGAATTCATGGGCGCGTCAGCAGTGATTTCAAAATTGATTGGGGTATTTATTGGAAACTGGATGTAATTTATGGTGGCGATGTTTTGCTCCGGATAAATAAATAACCATTTCCATTGTAGAGCTACTACTTGGATGGTTATAGGTTTAGTATTCGATACTATAGGTTTACGCGGATCCAGCGCATGGCTGCTTTTCCAGGCTATCGTGCCCAACATGATTATAACTACACAAAGCACTGCCAACCAAGCAAACTGGAGGAGCCCATTTTTATCAAAGTTGGGTGTGTATTTAGAATTATTGCCTGCGCGGTACTTCCAGGCAAAAAGAAAAGTCATGACCAGTGCCGGTACGACTGCAATCAGCATCAGCGATACTACTCTGATTATTAAATCCTTCTGCTCCCCTGCTATCAATCCTTTGGGGTTCAACACAGCAATGTTATTGATGAAAAAACTAAACATTTGTTTTTTGGGTTTTGGCTAGATCAAATTCTGAATTTTCCAGTTTAGCCATAATCGGCACGGTGAAAATAAAGCTGGATCCCTTCCCCTCTCCTTTGGATTCAACCCAAATTTTTCCCTTGTGCTGTTCCACTATCACTTTCGCGACGTACAATCCCAGCCCCAAGCCTGAGGAATTTCTGGCAGCATTCTTTCCCCGGTCATATTTTTCGAAAATTTGACTGATCTGACTTGGGGCAACTCCCTTACCGGAATCCGTAACTTTGACCATCAAATCTTTTTTGGTTTTGCTTAAACTCACTTTCACCTGGCCTTGCTTGGTATATTTAATCGCATTATCGATCAGATTGTTGATGACTTGCCTCAATTTTTCCTTATCAGCAGTAATCACTGGAAAAGCTTCTTTGGGTTTTTCGAAAACTATGGCCAATTTCTTCATTTCTGCCTGAGGCAATAACTGATCGATGGTAATCTGCGTTATATCTATAAGGTCAGTCGGCTGGAAAATAAATTCCATCTTGCCCCGTTCGATGCGGGAAGCATTCAATAAATCGTCAATCAGCGAGATCATGGAGTTATTCGTGGACATGGTTTTGCGCAATTGCTGTTTTACCGATTCATCGAACTTGCCATAATCACCGTCCAAAATCGCAGCCAGATACCATTTGATAGTAGCAGGAGGTGTTCGTAGTTGATGTGAGGCAATCGTGATAAAATCCGCCCGCGCTTTATCCAAAATCTTAAGTTGCTCATTCGCCGCCTCTAATTTTTTGGTTAACTCTTCTAATTTTTCTCGCTGTTTTACTTCACGAATAACACTTCTAATAAGGAAAACGCCGAAGATTAACACCAGAAAAAATTCTACTACCCTTAATAAAATTACCGATACATTTTGTGCTATTAAAAGTTCAAAAAGAGTTACAACAGATAGGACGAAAACCAAAATTTCCGTTGAAATAACTTTTACTCCCAGAAATCTGTGTTTGATCATTACATAACTTGTGAATGCAATAAAAGGAAAAGTAAAAATCGCTCCATAAGGAATAAAGTGTATATTTTGTAAAAAAACTGGAAAAATAAAATTAAAGACAATATAAAGCGTAAAGGTGATGATCGTACCAATTAAAATATAATTATACTGACTCCTATTTTCCTGGTTGGCTTTTCTTCTTTTTTCTACAAAGACTACAATTCCGCTTGCTATCAATGAAACTGCAACCACCCCGAATAAAATCATCCCTAATCCAACTACATCTCCTGACTGTCCTTGGTCAGTTAATTTATTTACTTGAGTCAATGCTAGTGGAGTTAGAGTAACTAGAGAGGTTAAACCGATTATAGGCAAAACGATATATTTATATATTTTATGAAATATCATTTCCTCCAGAGGGAAAACGTAGAAGAATCTAAACAAGAAAAAACAGTACCAAACTGCAAAAAATAACTGCAATCTTAGTAACCATAAAATTAAAAATTGGTCTGTAAACTGATAAGCCAGGTAATTTGCAGTATTCCAAAGTATTGCGATCAGAGCAAACCAAAGAAATGTCCTATTGGTAATACTTTTGTGATTATTGAAAAAAACCACAAAACCCAATATTCCTATTGCGGCTATTGCGATGCCAACTGGTAGTAAATTAAAATTAGAAAAAAAATTCATTTTTTATTTTTATCTGAGTTCAGTTTATTTTTTCATAACTTCTGAAATTTGAAACCTCGAGGATCTGGCAGAAGGCTCTCCTCCATCTCCTATCCTAAATAGCATCGCAATAGTCTGATCTTGTACCCCGAATTCATTGGAGATTTCTTGATAAGCTTTTTTGATTACCTGGACTTCTTCGGAACTGAATTCCTTACTTTCATCCGCTGAAATTTTTTGCATAAAAAATAAAACACCGGTCATTGGCTGTAAACTCAGTCCCATACTTGTAACTTTGAGCCAGATTCTTTCCATTACACGGCCAGCTGCGATATAGTCCCCGCGACTATTGCCAGGAATAACCACAATCCCAAGGGCCGAAGCAGATGCGTAATTTTTTGCGTTATCCTTGGCTATTTGTTTAGTTATTCCTATTTTTTTAGCTCGCTGTGCCCACTTCCAGGATCGCAATAATTTTAACGCAAACTTTTGAGGAGGTTTCAATTCCAAAGTCTTAATATAAAAACCGTCTTTAAGTTTATCGTCTTCCTCTTTAGTCCAACGGATATGTTCGTAAAAAAAATTATGCAGGAATTCATTTTCAAAAATCAATTGCTCGTTCAGGCTGATGGGATGAGATAACTTTTTTATTTTTTCTATATCTACCAACAATCTCACCTGCCCTGCTCCGATCTCAGAAGCAGAATTAATGATCGAAGATTTTTGTTCTTCGCTTAAGTTTATTTTTTTATACACTTTACGATTCGTGGTTCTGCGAAAAATAGCTTCATAAATAGGATCGTTAACGGGAGAAGTTTGCGAAAAAATAATTGTTGCAATCCAATCCTCATTACTTGGATCCGGGAACATATTTACTTGAGTATTTAAACCTTGAACCTTTGAAGCAATCATAAAATTTTCAATAAAAGCTCCTAACGCTACCATAGAGCCTTTTTGATTATGATTGTAGAGAGAGATATCCTTCTTTGGGTCGTTAAACAAGTCAATCTTATTGCCATCGGATTTAATCTGCCAGGGCTGGCAGTTTTCACCTGAAGGGGCTAATATCGCAGCTTCTATGATTTTTTTTATTTTTTCTTCCATCATAGTCCCATTATTTTTTTAAAATTTTCTGTGACTTTGTTTCGTTGAGCTTGCGCTTCTTTAGTATTGTATTCTGAATCCAACTTTTCATCTAATGAAATCAGCGCTCTATTCCCTTCTATAGATTGCCCATTCAAAATTTTTCTAACACAATAAGCAACCGCTGATCCATTCAAAAGTGCAGCGCCTCCTAATTGTGGCCAGGAAACTATGGTTTTTCCCATCTCGAGCAATGAGTTCTGCATCTTTTCGGTTATATTTTCAGGACCAATGTGCTGTGTAATAGTTCTCCCAATCCCGAATTTATCTAAATTTAACAGCTGTTCATAACTTACATTTCCCAATCTTCCGTGGAAAAAAAGTGTATTTGGATCCAAATCATACCTTTCAACGTCGACAACTGCGTTATCTCCGTTATCAGCACCCATGACCACGGGCACTCCATATTTTTTCGCTTGCTCGCGAATTAAATATTTGACAGCGATATTATCAAGTTCGTCAATCACAATATCCAACTTTGGAGGTCCAGAGAAAAATTTCTCAATATTATTTGGATTCAAACCATCCGGAAAAATTTCTATCTCTGCGTATGGATTCAGGGCATAAATTTGACGAGCTGTCATTTCTACCTTCTTAAGTCCCAAACTTTCCACTCCTCCCCGAATTCTATTCAAATTAGTCAAAGCCAGAGCATCGAAATCTGCCAACCTCAAATGCTTAGCTCCTCCCTGTAATACAATTGCGAGAGTAACACTATTCCCAACACTTAAGCCTCCCACCCCGACCACAGAGTTATAAAACTTTTTTTGCTCTTCTTCGTTTATCAAATTCCGATTTCTGGCCGTCCGGACTCTTTGAAAATCAACGTCTTCAATCAAATGTACTAAAGTAGCCAGCCAAGGATAATAAACCCAATTACCTTGCATTATTACAGAAGAGATTTGAGCTAGCTGATCATAATAAGCTTCAAATTCTTTCTTAAAGTCTGGTGTGTAAACCTTAGTTGGATTATTGATTGCGAACAGCTCTTCATGCTGTTGTTTAAAATCATCTACTACAGTTTGAATTTTTCCCGAAGCAGAAAGCAGTTTTATTTCTTGCGCATCTGATTGTTTCGACAAATTGAAAATCCTGGGCTTGGAGTCAGCCGGAACTTTTTTGTCTTCTATTAATTTTTCTAGGTCTTTATCCATTTGTGCTTTCCTCCTCCTGCAAAATGTGTTTGATGGCCATAAGACCAAAAAATTATCTTAGGAGTTACTTTATGCGGGATTGAACCATAATTATTTTTATACTCTGCATTTTTCTTCAGCAAATGTTCAACTATTAACCTTTGACATAATTTATGATGAGCAGAATTACTTTTGAAATTAGGCACAGTTTCAATGTTGATCTCGAGGTATTCATTTTGCTTGGAATCAAATTTGGTAATCATCGTAAACTTCCCCGTCACATGTTTCCTCAGCCTTTTATCCAAAAGCGCTTCCTTAACTGGTTCCGGATAAATAATTGCACCATAAAGCTTGGTCGATAAATCGCTTCTTTCATAAACATACACGAATGGCAACTCAAATAGCTCGATGCCTAATTTTCTAGCTTCAGAGCGTAAATTAATATGGCTTTTGGCAAAAGCTGCTTCAATTTGACTTAAACGAAGCACTCCCCCATTATCTCCAATTTTATACCTAAAAATAGGCATCGCGCTTCGAGCGCTGATTAAGATATTATTGTCTTCAGCTTCGAAATTCACAAACATCGGATTATACTGAGCCAGAGTTGGCAATCTTTTATTATGAAAGAGTTCTTCATACACTTCCGGGTTTTTTAAAGCCAACCGCCGAATCAAAATTGCGGCGGGCGTTTCAAAAGCCATGGCTCCCAATTCTGCTGTTCCGTAAATATTAAGCGTATCGAAATAAATATTTCTCAGCTTCAACTCTTTTGCAAGATAATCACGAAAGTTTTCCGTAAAAGCTTCAGCTGCAAAAAACAAACGCATGTGCTTGGAGAAATTTATTCCCTCCAAAATCCCTTCATCGATCACATCTTTTATAAAGGGTGGGTAACCGGCTAAAATCACATTATCAAAATGTGGGGCAGCGTTTTTTAGACTATGAGAAATTTCTTTTTTGTTTACGCCTGGTGTAATAATAGTCAATGGATATCCTCGCAAGGCGGCGTACCGAAAAGCTTGATAAGTAATTACTCCGCCGATCCAGACCCCCATACCAAAACAGTTAATCAGCAGAGTTGTGCCCTTCCTACCGTTCTTCAAAAACATTTCCGCCAGCACAGAATATTGCCAATCCAAATTTTCATCTCTTAAAAAATATGTTGGTTGTCCGGTCGAGCCTGAAGTTGAAGTAAATACGAACGGGGTCGTCTTGAAGTGCTCCTTCCAAACCAATTCAGGAATAGAGAATTTCTGAAAATAATTCTCTTTATTGATAAACGGAACTGTTTTTAAATCTTCGTAGTTTTTAACCTTTGCCGGGTCAAAAGAGTTTTGTTTTAGAAATTTAGCGTATGCCGGTACGCTTCTTACCATTTCTTGAAACAGACCTAAAGTATTTTTTCTTTGCAAAGAAAACCAGTATTCTTCCGGTTTTCGTTGGTATGATTTCAAAATTTCATCTGCTTTAATTTTACTAGGTTGCGGCATGGGCTTTTTCTTTTTTCTTTAAAAAAATCTTTTCAGCGTAGGCGTCGGCAAGACGGACAGGACTGACTTTTTCCTTTTTTGATCGATTAAAAATCGTAAGCAAAGTATTTTTGAGGTTATCAATCGAATTCAGAACTCGTTTGCGATTATACCCGCCTGGCAATAATTCATCAGCCACATCCAGCAACCCGCCAGCATTCGCTATATAATCCGGGACTTTCAAAATACCTTTTTGGAACAAAACATCTCCTATTTCTCTGGACTCCAGTTGATTGTTTGCGGTACCGGCAATAATTTTAGCTTTTACTTTATTTACATTCTCTTTAGTAATATCGTTCCCTAGCGCGCATGGACAAAAAACATCAATATCTAAATTAACTGGATCCTCTTTCGTTTCCATAACATTTTTTGTACTAGCAATTAGTTGACTGACTTTTCTTTTATCCGGATCGAAGACATGGATCTTCCCCCCGGCGTGGGACAAAAGTTTTGTTAAAAAGGTTCCGGTTTTGCCTACTCCTTTAACTGCAAAGGTTTTCCCTTCGATCTTTTCGCTGTTATACAAATAATTTAAAGCAACTTTTATGGAATTAAAAGTGCTCAAAGCGGCGAAGTAAGATGGATCCCCTGCTTGCCCGGTCTTACCGATAAAATAAGGGCTAAACTTAAGCATGTACTGGACATCCGGTTCTTCAAGCCCCACGTCCTCACCCGTATAGAATTTTCCCTTCAATTTGTCCACTTGAAGAGCATACTCTTTCAAGAGTTCACCTCGAGGTATTCCCGGTTGACCTATGATCACGCCCTTACCTCCTCCAAAAGGCAAGCCGGCAATAGCTGACTTATAAGTCATGGCTTCGGCTAACTTCAAAGCGTCAACCAATGCATCATCAGAGGACTTATAATCAGCAATTCTGGTTCCCCCCAGGGCAGGACCTAGGTTATCATTGTAGATAACAATAAAGCCTTTTAACCTTGAATTCTTGCTTAAATCAACAATTAATTTGGGTTTCTTGGGCTGTTTTTCGCTCATTTCTTACGGGATATTTGATATCATTACACACAAATAGTACTTATTTATTCTACTGAATATTGCAATAAAAATCAATGTTTTGTATACTTAATTAGTACGAAAACTAAGTATCTATTGAGATGCCAGAAAAGCAAACCAAAGTCCTAATTGTAGAAGATGATGTGACAATGCGGGAAATAGTGGTGCATAAACTGTCCACTAACGGCTTTAACGTGGTTGAGGCCGGTGATGGCGCTACGGCCATAGAAACCTGGAAAAGGGAAAAACCGGATATCGTCCTGCTCGACCTGATGCTGCCGGAGATGGACGGATTTCAGATCTTAGAAACCATGCGCAAAAGCGGTGATGCTGATGTTGCTAAAACCTCGGTTATAGTCTTAAGCAATTTGTTTAGCAAAGAAGATATCAAGAGAGCCAAGGATCTGAGTATCGATGATTTCATGGTCAAGGCTTACTATACGACTGAAGAAATCCTTACCCGCGTCAAAGACGCCTTGAAGAAAAAAGCACATCAAGTTTAAGTAACTATTATTTGATTAATGGATTGTATTTTTTGTAAAATTGTTAAAGATAAATCCTCGAGCCACAAAATTTGGGAAGACGAAAAACATCTTGCCTTTCTTTCAATTTTCCCTAACACTGAGGCTTTCACCGTTGTGATTACCAAACAGCATTATCCTTCGGATTTTTATACTCTTCCGTCAGAAATTTTCAGCGAACTAACTTTGGCTGCACGAAAAGTCGGTGAACTTCTAAATTCAAAACTTGATGATGTGGGCCGGACAGGATTGATCTATGAAGGTTTTGGCGTCGATCATGTCCACGTCAAACTTTTTCCCATGCACGGAACAAAAATGGATGCATGGAAAGCGATCAAATCGAACGTCGATAAATATTTTGAAAAATACGAAGGCTATATTTCATCTCATGACTATAAGCGTACCGATGATTCTACCTTAGCCTTGCTGGCAAAAAAAATAACAGACTAGAAAATCATAGTCTGTCAAAACCGAAAACGTTCTCGGCGTTACGATGGAAAACCGCGGTCTTGGCTGCGGTTCTTTCTTTTGGATGCAAGCCCTCGATCGCCTGTCTAATCGCCTCGAGTTGCTGCCAGTGAGCATGGATCACCCCTGCTGCCAGGTGAGAGTAAGACGAATGCTCGTCTTTATCAACCCAGTGATAAGGATACTCCGTGATCAAGCGTTCGCCGAGGGTCGGATGGTAGTAGACGGTCGCTCGGATCAAACTCAGCGGCTCGTCCGTACCGAACAGAATCCTTCCGATACCGAAGGCCGAAAGAGCTGCAGATACTACTTCCGCTGAAGGATTCATGGAAGTATCCATATAGGTCGTTTCTGACCTTGCCATAGCCGCGAATGCTTCTCTCAACCCTGGGATCATCAGCTTACTCAACCCCAAATGAGCAATGACGATCCGCAACTTCGGAAAATCCTGCTGCACCTGAAGCACTTGGCCAGCCGTCTTGGCGACATTCGTGGGCGGGTGCAGAATGATGGGAAGATCGAGCGCCTGTGCCTCCTCAAGGACCGGTGGCGGAAAGTATTCGTAAATCTCAGTCGCTGGTGGTGAGAGGTACGAATAGTACATCTTCAAGGCACTCACCCGCGGTTCGCTCATCATTGAAACCGTATATGGAATGTCGTCGGGTAGTCCATACAGGGCCACTCGGTCGGACGGTGACACTTCTTTCAGGAGGTAGTCGTTGACCTGGCGATGGTTGACGCCGCGGTAGGTCTTCGCGAACCGCAGAGCGCGAACAGGTTTCTCGCCGTAGAAGAACTCGTGGCACCAGGCCGACTCTTCCAATGAAAAGCTGGGAAAAGTCGAAAGCATGTGGTGGTACGTTCGCTCGTCCATCCACTCGACATGCATGGGCAAGCTTGTGTGGACGTGACAGTCGACAATCTCGTCCGGGAGCCAGTCGATATAAAACTTCCTCAGCTCGACTTCACGCGCTTTCAAGCTGAAGGAATATCGCAGGTAGTCTTCTCTGTCGATCTTAAGCATCTAGTCCTCCGTAGACTTTGAATAAGCATAGAGAAGGAGGCCTAAAAACGCAAGAGGACTATTCTTCAGTTATATAAAACCGTAAATATTTTCGAAAAGCTTATAGCGCCAATTTTGAATTTTTGACCATTTATCCATTCTAGCCGTTGACCAAAAAATCTAAGCATAATAAAATCATTATTGTATGTCGAGAGTTTTGGCATCTCTAAGTTCAGATAGAGCTGACCGAATAGTATTTTTTTTTTTGAATTCTTTCGAAAATTCATACCGTCTTTGGAATTCGAATTCGCTAGAACTGGGAAAGAATATTAAATGATTAATATTGGCCGCCAGGTCATAGCCGGCTGGGCCATAATTCAAATGCTCAAAATCAATAACTCCTTGGGGATAAATATTAAATGGTCCGAAGTCCCCACGCGGCGGAATCTACACCGGGTTTCGTAAGGTAGTTGACCACGATTTTTAACCGATCAACTTGCTAGGATTAATTCCTGCAAGTTCTTTTTTTACTAAAATAAAAAAACCGGGAAACCATTGAAATTTCCCGGTCAATACTCAATTACGGAGACAAACGATTTGGCCCTCGGTACAGATACGTGACCTCCCGCACGTTCTTCAAACCGAGCATGACCATGAGCATCCGCGTCAGTCCGAACCCATAGCCACCGTGGGGCGGACAACCGTAGCGGAAGCAGTCTAGGTAGGACCGAATCGGTTCCGGATTGAGACCCTTCTCCTTCACCTGCTCCATGAGTACGTAGTACCGATGCTCGCGCTGAGCACCCGTTGTGACTTCAAGCCCCTTCCAGAGAAGGTCGAAGCTCTTGGTCAGTGTCGGGTTGTCGGCATGCCGCATGTGATAGAACGGACGGACGCTGATAGGATAGTCAGTCACGAATACGAATTCGTGACCTAACTCATCCTGCACCCGCTGCGACAACCGACGCTCGCCCTCCGGGTCCAGATCTCCTTTCGCACCGCGGTCTATGGTATGACCGCTGCTTTCGATGATCTCGTACGCCCGCTTCATGGTCACCCGTGGGAACGGTGTAGTCGGCACGACGATTTCGACGCCGAACTCGTCCCGAATCCTCGCGGAGAACTGCGTCTGGATACACTGCAGTACGTATTGTAGCCAGTTCTCTTCCCACCGCATCACATCGAGATGGGACTCGATCCACGACACTTCGACGTCCATACTCGTGAACTCCGTGTCGTGCCTCGAGGTGAACGAAGGATTGGCGCGAAACACCGGTCCGACTTCGAACACACGCTCAAAGCCAGCGGCCATGGCCATCTGCTTGTAGAACTGCGGCGACTGGGCCAAGTAGGCCTTGCCGTCGAAGTAGTCGAGAGTGAACAGTTCAGCTCCGGATTCGCTCGCCGCTCCCATGAGCTTCGGCGAATGAATCTCGATGAACCGGTTATTCATCCAGAACTCCCGCATAGCGTGCTCGGCTGCGGTCTGGATCTCGAAGATAAGACGATTTCGCGGACTACGTAGATCGAGGAATCGCCAGTCAAGTCGGCTCTCCTGCGTCGCGTTCTCCCCGAGCGGCAGTGGAGCTTCGGCCAGATTGGCTACCTCGATCTTCCGGATTTGCAGCTCGAGTCCTCCCAGTTTGACCTGGGGATTCTCGGTCACCTTCCCGGTGACGATAACCGCCGACTCAATGGTCAGTCCATCGATCGTTCGCGCGATCTCCTCGTTCGCGGTCTTCTCATGAATTGCCTGCGCGGAACCCGTGAAATCACGAACGACGACAAATTGCATCCTCTTGAGCAACCGAAGGTTTTCGACCCAGCCGGCAACAGTGACGACTTGGCCGATATGGTTACTCAGCTCGTTAACGAAGGTACGTGTCATGATTATCTACCTCTCTATGGAAAAATCCTGCGTCGGAAAGTTCTTGGATATGGAATCGTGTCACGCACATGTGGGATTCCTGTCAGCCAGCGAATGAATCGTTCCACACCCAGCCCGAAACCCACATGCGGTACGCAACCGAATTTCCGCAGATCGCGCATCCACTCGTATTTCGGATTGCCTGCCTTACCTTTTTCTTCCAGCCGAACATCGAGCATGCTGAGATCGTGGATTTTCTCAGCGACACCCAGCAGTTCGCCGAAGCCGTTGGTGGCGATGAGATCTGCGGTGCGCGTGACCCTGTTGTCCGCCTGGTCGATGACGTACGGAAACGGTTCGATCGAACGAGGGATACCCACGATCCAGAATGGTTGATGGAACTCCTTTGCGAGCAGCTCCTCTTCATCTGAACCGAGACTTTTCCCAAATTCGAACTCCGCTCCCGCGCGCTGTAACTGCTCGACCGCCTCCGAATACAAAATCCGGGGATAAGGTGGTTTGCTGCCGTCGCAACAGATCGGGTTTCCTATGGTCGCGGCCAAATCTCCGGCCCTCTCGCAACACATCTGTGTAACGTGCGAGATGAGGCTTTCGACCTGTGTCACGACGTCCTCGAAATCCGCGAATGCAGTCTCCGCCTTGATGTGCCAGTACTCCATGAGGTGCCGCTTACTGTGGCTTTCTTCCCCACGGAAACTCGGCCCAATATTGTAGACTCTTTCGAATGCGTGGACAGCCCACTCCAGGTAAAAGCCTACGCATTGGGTGAGGAAGATGTCCTGGTTGTCGACGTGAAGTGCGATCGCGGAACGGTCGTCGTACAGAGATATCGGTGTGAGAACAGGCGCTGTGATCTCGATGAATCCCTGCGCGCGGAACCAGTGATGAACACATCCCATGAGCATATGCCGGAACTTCATAATCGCCATAACTCTCTCGTTGCGGAGATAAAAATGGCGATTACTCAGCAGCTGCTCCTGGAGTGCGGGATCGAAGATGTCGATGGAATCCCGCACATGCGGGGTAACGTCGATACTTGCTTTGTTGATAACGTCAAGACAATAGGCAGAAATCTCTCGTTGCTGTCCGTGCATGCGTAGTTGGCCCTGGACCTTCACGCTGGATTCATTCGTCAGGGTTTTGGCCGTCTCAAACGTGATTTCCTGACACTTACCTCGCTCGAATGTCACCTGAATGCTCCCGGTGGAATCGGCTACGTCCAGAAAAAGAAGGTTCCCATGCCGTCTCTTTGCCTTGATCCAGCCATAGAGGGTCACATTCTCATCCCCGTTTAATCTCTCTCGAAGGTCGGATACATAATGCTTCTTCATCTCTCCTCCAAAAACCAGACTCAACGTGGTCTGATTGTATGCTTATCCCCCTACTGTTTGTTGAGGATCGCAAAGAGGCTAACGCCATCTTTGACTTTCTACTTTACCATTTTATGGTCCTAGAGTCAATTCCCCTCTTAAATAAAATTAAAAACGCCTCGAGGCGTTTTTAATTTTAGTAATCTCTGAGCTTCGAAATATTCTGGTGATCTTTGATTCTCTCCAGGGCTTTGGCTTCGATTTGGCGGATACGTTCACGCGTGACTCCGAATTCCTTACCCACTTCTTCCAACGTATGAGTCACACCGTCTTCCAGTCCAAATCGCATTTTCAAAATCTTTTGTTCGCGCGGGTCCAAATCCTTCAATACTCCCTGCACGTATTCTCGCAAAATTTGTCGGCCCGCTGTTTCCGAAGGAGTAACTGTGTCCGGGTCTTCGATAAAATCTCCGAGGTAAGAATCTTCTTCATCAGAATCCCCTACCGGTGTATCGATCGACACTGTTTCCTGCGAAATTTTCTTCAGCTGATAAACCTTCTCCACTTCGATTCCCATCTCCGCTGCAATTTCTTCCGGCAAAGGCTCTCGTCCCAAATCCTGGACCAACTGCCGTTCGGCCTGCGCGTATTTGTTCAAAGTTTCCACCATGTGCACGGGAATACGAATAGTACGGGACTGGTCGGCCAAAGCACGGGTGATAGCCTGCCGGATCCACCACGTGGCATAAGTGGAAAACTTATAGCCTTTACGCCAGTCAAATTTCTCCACGGCGCGAAACAAGCCTAAGTTGCCCTCTTGAATCAAATCCAGAAGACCTAAGTTTCTGCCCATGTATTTCTTCGCAATCGACACAACTAAACGCAAGTTGGCTTCGATCAATCGCTTGCGTGCCGCCACATCGCCTTTCGCAATCCGTTTGGCTAATTCCACTTCCTCAGCGCCCTTCAGCAGCGCAGTTTTTCCGATCTCACGTAAATACATCTGAATCGAGTCGTCATAAATGTCGCCGAGATTATAAGACTCGGCCATTTGCTCTTCTTTTTTAGTCTTAACCCTGGCCAATTCCGCTGCCTGTTGCCAGACAGATGCCACTTCCTGCTCCACCAGTTCAATTCCTTTTGAATCCAAAGTATCCAGCAGTTTTTCCAAAGCTCCGATATTCTCTTCCAAATCCGGCAGGGCATGAATTACTTCCGCCTCAGTCAAAAATCCCCGGGCCACGGCACGAGCCACGAGGCGTGCGGTTTCCTTTTCCCAGTCAAACTTTTCAGCTTGCTTTTTTGACTTCTCAGCAGCCTTAGCCGCAGCTGATTGTTCTTTTTTGACAACTTTAACTTTAGACTTCTTGTGAGCCTTTTTCTGCGCTTTATGTAGTTTCTTCTTTAACTTCTTCTTAGGGCTGACCATAATTAAAAATTCTTTACTTGTTGACTTAAGGTTACATATTCTTGTAAAAGCTGTTCGAGGAGTTCTTTATTTTTCTGCTGTTCCGCCAAAGTTATCTGCTGCGCCAACTGCTGCATCCGGTCTTTCGTAATCATTTTTTTATATTCCGTGACAATTTTTGGCAGCTCCGCTTTCGGATCCAATCCCTGTTCCTTCATATCCATTTCAGCCGAAAATACGAGCAGTTCTTTTTTGGCTGTATCAACTGGCTCGGTGAATCCCAACTCCTTCAAATATTGATCGCTTTTGAGTAATAAACTTAATCCCAAAACCTGGTCTTCAAGCACCTCCCGGCGAGGTTTTTGCTTATTGGCAGCTAGGGCTGCTCTAACCGATTTGGGCAGTTTTAACCCATTTATTATACCCCAGATACTATTTTCTGCAACATTGATGCCAGTGCTCAACTTTCGCACGTAATGAGCCTTGGTCACCGGATCCGAAATCCTATAGACCAAAGGGGCTAATTCCTTAGTGATTTCGCGCTTATCTTCCACATTCGTCGGGTTATACTGCTTAAATATCTGGTCAAAAAAGAAATCGATGTAATTGCCAGCCCCGTCCACGGCCTTCTCCCAAAGCCCTATTCCCCGCTTGATCAGGTCATCCGGGTCTTTGGACGTCCCCAGATTGGCAATTTTGACATTGAAGCCCTGATTGAGCGCCAGTTCGAGTGCGCGCTTGGTAGCTGTGGAGCCGGCGGCATCGCTGTCAAAAGCAAAAATCAGGTTATTGGTAAAACGCTGCAAGATCGTCAGCTGATCGACAGTTAAAGCTGTTCCTGAAGTTGCCACAGCTTGGGTGGATCCGACCTGATGACACGCGATCACATCCATGTTGCCTTCCACCACCACTGCTCGATCCCCTTTCCGGATCGCGCTCTTTGCTTGATACAAACCATAGACCACATTGCTCTTGTTGTAAATTGGCGTTTCCGGACTGTTCACGTATTTGCCGGTGTTAGGTTTGTCATGCATGATACGGCCGGTAAATCCCACCACTTGCCCGTGAAGGTTGATTATCGGAAACATTACGCGATCATGGAAGCGATCGAAGAAACTTCCGTCACGATCACTTTTAATTATCAACCCCGCTTGTTCAATATCTTTCTTGTCAAA
>WNFI01499810.1_pt1 | contig 30920 bp, 29 predicted proteins | sample 5400471 | NCBI WGS metagenome assembly WNFI01 (sample SAMN13153348, study PRJNA577476) | soil metagenome | isolation source: 100 cm saprolite on Douglas fir-dominated hillslope | place: USA:California | collected 2013-09-17
CAGTCGGTCGACGAGCTGAAGTCGGTGCTCGATCAGCTGCCGGCGCCGGCCGGCAGCTGAGCCGCGGCGGGCACCTCGCCCTCGGAGGCCGCGCGGGCGGTGTGAAGCTCGGCGATCTCGAGCTGCATGTTCCGGGGCCGTTCGCCGGGGCCCGGGGTGCGGCGGTGCCAGTTGCCGTCGCCGTCGAGTTCCCACGAGCTCTGGTTGTCGGCGAAGGCACGCGCGAGGGTGTCGAGAAGTTCGTCCTGCAGTTCCGGCTCGAGGATCGGCGCAGCGAGCTCGACGCGGTGGTCGAGATTGCGCGGCATCAGGTCGGCCGAGGCGATGAAGACTTCGCGTTCATCGCCGCGCTCGAAGGCGTAGATGCGTGAGTGCTCGAGCAGGCGTCCGACGATCGACACGACGCGGATGTTCTCCGAGATGCCGGGCAACCCTGGGCGCAGGCAGCAGATCCCCCGCACGTTGAGGTCGATCTGGACGCCGGCCTGGGAGGCCGCATACAGGGCGCGGATGCAGCGGCCGTCGACCAGCGCGTTCATCTTCATCGCGATCCGTGCAGGCTCGTTCTCGGAGTGCGCCGCCACGGTGCGCTCGATCCTCTCGATGATCCCGTCGCGAAGCATGTTCGGGGCCGTCAGCACGCGGCGATAGTGCAGTGGACGTCCGTAGCCGGTGAGGTAGTTGAACATGTCGGCGACGTCGGCGCCGATCTGCTCGTCGACCGTGAAGAGTCCGAAGTCGGTGTACAGGCGAGCCGTCGCCGAGTGGTAGTTGCCGGTCCCGATGTGCACGTAGTTGCGCACCCCGTCGCCCTCGCGGCGGACCACGAGCACGCACTTGGCGTGGGTCTTCAATGCGGGCTGGCCGTAGACGACGTGCACGCCCGCCTCCTCCATTGCCTTCGCCCAATGGATGTTCATGCGCTCATCGAAGCGCGCCTGCAACTCGACCAGCGCGACCGCCTGCTTGCCCCGTTCGGTCGCGTCGATCAGCGCGGGAACCAGCGGCGAGTCGTCGCTCGTGCGATACACGGTCTGCTTGATCGCGAGCACGTTGGGGTCGGCGACAGCCTGCTCGACGAAGCGCTCCACGGAGGTCGCGAACGAGTCGTAGGGGTGGTGCACGAGCACGTCCCCTTCGCGCATCGCCCCGAGCACGTCCGGGCGGTCGGGCTCGTGGCGCATGAGCCGCGGCTGGGTCACCGGCATCAGCGGTTCGTCGCGCAGCTCGGCGTGACCCGGCAGTTTGACGATCTGCCACAGCGCGCCCATGTCGAGCAGCCCATCGACGGGGAACACCTCGTCGTCCTCGACGCCGAGCAGCGTGGTCAGCGCTGCGCGCAGCGGCTCGGACATGCTGGCGCCGATCTCGACGCGCACGATCTCGCCGAAGCGCCGCCGCCGCAGCTCGTCCTCGACCGCCTGCAAGAGGTCGGCCGCGTCATCGGAGACCTCCAGATCGGCGTCCCGCGCGACCCTGAAGACGTCGCAGTCGGCGATCACCATGCCCGGGAACAACGCATCGAGGTGGTTGGCGATCACGTCCTCCAGCGGGACGAGCAGGGCCGGCTCGCCGCCGGGCTGGCGCAGCGTGACGAACCGCGGCAGGATCTCCGTCGGCACCTTCACGCGAGCGAACACGGTCTGGTCGGTGACGGGGTCGCGGACCAGCACCGCGAGGCTCAGCGACAGGTTCGAGATGTAGGGGAAGGGACGGCCGGGCGCGACGGCGAGCGGCGTCAGCGCCGGGAAGATCGCCTTCTGGAAGTGGCGGGCGAGCTCCGCGCGTCGCTCGTCGTCGAGCTCGTCCACGCTGACGATGCGGATGTCCTGGTCGTAAAGCGCCGGGCGCAGCCGCCGTTCGAAGCAGTCGGTCAGCCGCCGGCCCTGTTCGAGGACCTTCTCGCGGATCAGCGCAATCGTCTCCGAGGGCGTGTGGCCGTCCTGGCTCGGCGTCTCGACGCCGGCGTCGATCTGGTCGCGCAGCCCGGCCACGCGGACCATGTAGTACTCGTCGAGATTCGTCGTGTAGATCGCGCAGAACTTGACGCGCTCGAGCAGCGGCACGCGCTCGTCCTCGGCGAGCTGGAGCACGCGGTCGTTGAAGTCGAGCCAGGAGACCTCTCGGTTGATGTACAGCGAGGGGCGCTCGAGCGAGGCGGTGTCGAGCGCCGGGCCGGGACTGCCGGCAGCCGACGGGGCGGGTGGAGCGTAGCCGGCCGGCGTGGCAGCGCTGCTCGCGTAGGCGCCCGGCGCGGGTGCGGAGCTCCGGCCGATTTCGGCGCGGGCGGTGGTCGGGTTCGGGTCGTGTTCGCCTGCCGCGTCCATCACTCCCTCACGCTACACGCTGAAGGGCCGGGCGAGAAGGAGAACGCAAATTAGGAGATTTCTCGGCGATGTTCGGCACGGTAGGCTGATGCGATCCCATGGCTCGCCAGCTCTGGCTACTGCGACATGCCGAGGCGGAGCCGCACGGAAGCCGGGAGGATCCGGCGCGCCGCCTGACCGAGCGCGGCGAGCAACAGGCACGTGCGGCCGGCGCCGCGATCGCGCGCATGGGGGCGCGCTTCGACGCCGTGCTCTACAGCCCGAAGGTGCGCGCCGCTCAGACCGCCGAGATGGCCGCGGAGGGATGGGAGGCGTCCGACCGGGAGCGCTTGGAGGTCTACCCGCCGTTGGCGGGCGGATTCGACGCCGCCCAGGCGCTCGAGGCGATTGCGGGCCGCGGCCCGGAAGCGAAAATGCTGCTGGTCGGCCACGAGCCGGACCTCTCGATCGTGGCCGGCGAGCTGACGGGCGGTCGGGTGGACCTGAAGAAGGGCGGCCTGGCGGTGCTGCGGTTAGACGGACCGAGCGCCGAGCTCGCGGTCCTGATGCGTCCCCGCGAGCTGGGCCTGATCGCCGGCGTCCCAGTCGGCGGGCACTGAAGACGGGACATCGCTCGGGTCCACGACCTCGAGCGATTCGGCCGCGAAGCGATAGCCGATCCCGAAGTGGGTATGGATGTAGCGCCAGCTCGGCGAGGCCTTCTCGAGCTTCTGGCGCAGCTTGCGGACGAACACGTCGACGGAGCGGTCCCCGCGCACCATCGTGTAGCCCCAGAGCCGCGAGTAGATCTCCTCGCGCTCGAGCACGCGACCCTCGGCGGCCGCCAGCAGCTCGATCAACTCGAACTCGCGGCGGGTCAGGTCGATGCTGCGGTCGCCGACGAACGCCTGGAAGCGGTCAGAGCGAATCTCGACCTCGCCGGCGAGCACCGGAGCGCTCTCCGCGCGCCCGCTGCTGCGGCGGCGGCGGCGCACGACGCTCTGCACGCGGGCGATGACCTCCTCGGGGTGACAGGGCTTGGTGATCCAGTCGTCGGCCCCGAGGCGCAGGCCGCGTACCCGCTGGGCGACGGTCGAGGGACCGGTGCAGACCACGATGCCGAGCTCCGGCAGCGCCTCGCAGAGGCGCTCGAGCCAGCTCCAGGCCTGCGGGCCGAGCACGGCGAGGTCGACGACCAGGGCGCTGAGGCGCATCGAGACGACCGCGTCGGGCGGGACGGGGCTCGCCAGCACGCGGTGCTCCCAGCCGAGACGGTCGAGGCGCTTGCTCAGCACCTGGATGAAGCCGCTGTCACGGTCGAGAACCGCTATACGCAACGATCCCGACGCCGAGGCGGAGCCGTCGGGCGCGATCGACGAGGCGGCTTGGTTGGGGCCCCTCTCCCCGGCGCGAACGCTTGCCGTCATCGAGGGGCAGTGTAAGTGATCGCGGCGTCGCGGAGACGCCCTGCAAGGCGACGTAACAGGATCTTCACAGGCGGCGGGGCGCTATTTGCGAGCGGCTACTGCGACGGGCCGCGCGGCCGCGAGGAATCGGGCGGCCGGTCGCGGCCGCTACTGCGAGGCGCCGAGCGGCCGCGAGGAATCGGAGAACTCCCGGAACAGGCCCGTGACCACGAATGCGACCTGCTCGCCGATGTCGACGGCGTTGTCGCCGATTCGCTCCAGCGCCCGTGCCACCAGCGTCATATGCATCGCCCACTCGCGACGGTCGGGATCATCGCCGATTTCGATCGCGACCCTGAAGATGTCCCGGTTCAGCCGGTTTATTTCGCGGTCCTGGCGCACCAGGTCCTCGGCCAGCGCGACGTCGCGGCCCGCGAACGCGGCCTTGCTCTGCACGACCTCCGAGCGCGCATAGGCACCCATCTTCGCCAGCGCATCGAGCACCTCCCCGTCGACCGGGGGCGCGTATCCGGACAGGGGGATCAGCTTGGCGATGTTCACGCACTGGTCGCCCATGCGCTCGATGTGCTTGATCGTGTGCAGGAGCGCCGCAACGAGGCGCAGGTCGCCCGCGACGGGCGCCTGCAGCGCAAGCAGCGAGAGGATGCCCTGGTGGACCTCGAGGTAGCGGCCGTCGACGCGGTCGTCGTCGGCGATCACCATCTGTGCGAGCTCGACGTCCTGATGGTGAAGCGCCTCGAGGACCCTGTCGAGCTGCTCGACGATCAGATCCAGGCCGCCGAGAGCGTGGGCCTCCAGCTGCTGGAGCTGCTCCTGGAAGTGCGCCCGCCCGCCGGTCGCACCGCTCTCGGGCACCGGAGCAGTGTCGGGAGGCGCGCCCTCGCCGGCGGCGAAGTTCCCGTCAGCCGAACTTGCCGGTGACATATTCTTCGGTTCGGGAGTCGAGCGGTTTGGTGAAGATCTCCTGTGTCGGCCCGACCTCGACGAGCTTGCCGTCGAGCAAGAAGGCGGTGCGGTCGGCGACCCGTGCGGCCTGCTGCATGTTGTGCGTGACGATCACGATCGTCACGCGCTGCTTGAGCTCGGCGATCAGCTCCTCGATCCTCAGGGTCGCGATCGGGTCGAGTGCCGAGCACGGCTCGTCCATCAGGATCACCTCCGGCTCAACCGCGAGCGAGCGAGCGATGCAGAGCCGCTGCTGCTGGCCGCCGGAGAGGCCGGCGCCCGGCTCTGCGAGGCGGTCGGCGACCTCGTCCCAGAGGCCCGCGCCGCGCAGGGCGCGCTCGACCTTCGGCTGCAGGTCGCCGCGGCGCGCGGTCAGGCGCAGCCCGGCGGCGACGTTGTCGAAGACGGACATCGTGGGGAAGGGGTTCGGCTTCTGGAAGACCATGCCGATCGCGCGCCGCACGGCCACGACATCGACCTGAGGGTCGTATACGTCGACGTCGTCGAGCATCACCCGGCCCTCGGCGCGCGCCCCGGGGATCTCCTCGTGCATGCGGTTGATGCAGCGGATCATCGTCGACTTGCCGGAGCCGGAGGGGCCGATGATCGCGGTGACCTCGTTGGCGCGAAACTCGAGGTCGAGGCCCTTGACCTGCTCTGCCTTGCCGTAGAAGGCCCGCAGGCCCTCGACCTTCACGGCGACGCCCTCTCGGGAAGGCGCGATGGGCTGACCGTCCCGGTGCTCGGGGGTGACGATCGGCCCTCGGCGTCCCGGCTGGCCCTGGGTCTCCGCCCGGCCATCCTGTGTCTCGCTACGGTCAGTCTCTGAGGGGCGGTCGGGGTCCACGTTGCTCACCTGCTCGGTTGGGCGGGTCGACGTCATGCTAAGCGGCTCCTTCGCGAGACTAGACGAGCCAGCAGGTTAAGCAACAGGATCATCACGACGAGGGTCAGCGCGGCGCCCCATGCGCGGTTCACGACCGACTCGGTCGGCGAGGTCACGTCGTTGTAGATCTGGACCGGGAGCGAATTCATGAAGGCGCCGAGATCGCTGGTGGTCTTGTGCGTCGACGCAGCCGTGAACAGCAGCGGAGCGGTCTCGCCCGCGGCGCGGGCGGTCGCGAGCAGGATCCCCGTGACCATCCCCGGCAGGGCCGTCGGCAGCACGATCCTGGCGATCACCCTCCAGCGCGGCGCACCGAGCGCCAGCGCGGATTCGCGCAGTTCGCCTGGGACCAGCAGCAGGATCACCTCCGCCGAGCGGATCACGATCGGCAGCATCAGCAGCGCGAGGGCGATGGAGCCCTTGTAGCCCGCATACGAGCTCCCCGTGCCGACCACGAGCACGATGAAGACGAACAGTCCGAAGAGGATCGACGGCACGCCGGTGAGGACGTCGACGAAGAACCGCACGAGCTGGGCGAAGCGGCTGTCGCGCCCGTACTCAACGAGCCAGACCGCCACGCCGATGCCGAGCGGGATCGAAATCGCCGAGGCCAGCGCGACTATCTCCAGGGTGCCGAGGATCGCGCTCTTGATGCCACCGATGCTCGAGGTTTTGAAGAACGTGTTGCCCGTGGGGTCGGTCGTGAAGAACTCCGAGCTCCACGAGCTGAGGCCCTTGTGGAGCAGGTAGTAGACGATCAGCACGAGCGGGATCAGCGCCACCACCGTGGCAGCGAGGATCGCGCTGCGGGCGAAGCGGTCGCGCCGGCGCCTGCCGGGGCTCACCGCCAGGCGCTCGATCATCGACGGGGTGGCGTGGGGGCCGCTCATGAGCCGGCCACCGTGTCCGCGGCCATCATCGCGGTGCCGCCGGAGCTGTGCTGCTCGGCGCGGGGCGGTCCGGTCGCGCGGCCCGCGCGCACCACGAAGTAGCGGGCCAGGGCGTTGACGAGCAGCGTCAACACGAACAGCAAGAGGCCGGCCGCGAACAAGGCCGAGCGGTGGGTGCCGGTCGCCTCGCCGAACTCGTTTGCGATCACGGCGGCGAGGCTGTAGCTCTGATGGAAGAGCTTGTCGACGAGTTTCGGCGAGTTACCGATCACGATCGTGACGGCGATCGTCTCGCCGATCGCCCGGCCCAGGCCCAGCATCGCGCCGCCGACGATCCCGGAGCGGCAGTAGGGCAGCACCGCGATCCTGATCATCTCCCAGCGGGTCGCGCCGAGGCCGAGCGCCGCTTCCTTGTGATCTGCGGGCACGGTGGCCATCACCTCGCGACTGATCGCGCTGACGATCGGCAGGATCATGATCGCGAGCACCAACCCGGCGATGAAGATGTTGGGAATCGTCACGACGCCACCGCCGACGAACGGGACGAACGAGAGCCGGTCGGCGACCCACTGCTCGGCGCCTTTCAGCTTCGGGGCGAGAAAGAAGATCCCCCATAGCCCGTAGACGACCGACGGCACCGCCGCGAGCAGCTCGATCAGCACGGTCAGGGGCGCGCGCAGCCGCCGCGGGCAGAGCTCGGTCGTGTAGAGCGCGGCGGCTACTGCGACCGGTACGCCCATGATCAGTGCGAGCGCCGAGGTGAGCAGCGTGCCGACGACGAGCGGCAGGGCGCCGAAATGACCGGCGCCGGGGTTCCAGTTGTTGTCGAAGGCGAAGCCGACCACGCCCGTGTGGGCGAAGGCCGGCTGCGCCTGTCCGACGAGGCGCACGAAGAAGTAGACGATCAGCGCCAGGATCAGCGCAGCGAGCAAAGTCAGGCCGTACTTCAGGGCCCGGTCGGGAAGACGTGCCAGCGGTGACCGCGCCAGCAGGGCGCGGTCACCGCCGGGTGCGGACGCTGCCTCCACGGAGAGCTTTCTAGCTGTTCCGTGGAGGCGACGTCATCTCGTCAGCCGCCGATCGGCGAGCCGTTGCACTGCAGCGATTTCACGGCTTCCTTCGACTTGGCCAGGAGCGGCGCCGGCAACGCCGCGTAGTCGGCCTGCGAGAGGATCTTCTGGCCTTCGCCGAGGCCGTAGGAGATGAACTTGACGACGTTCTTGGCCGCTTCTTCGCCGCCCGGCGTGCCGGCCTTGCAGAGGTCCTTGTTGACGATGATGAACGTCTGCGAGGTGATCGGGTAGCTGCCTGCGCCGCCCGGGTTTTTGATCTTGACGCCGAGGTTCGCCGGGATCTTCACGTCCTGCCCGGCAGCCGTCGTCGACTGCAGCGTCGGCAGCACGTAGTGCCCTTCCTTGTTCTTGACCGATGCGTAGGTGAATTTGTTCTGCAGGGCGTAGGCCTGCTCGACATAGCCGACGGCCCCTTCGGTCTGCTTGACCGCGCCGGCCACGCCGGCGTTGCCCTTCGCACCCGTGCCGGTCGGCCATGGCACTTCCTTGCCTTCCCCGACCTTGCTCTTGAATTCCGGGTCGACCGCCGCGAGGAAGCCGGTGAAGCCGGCTGTCGTGCCGGAGGAGTCCGAGCGGTGCACCACCGTGATCGGTGTGCTCGGCAGGGAGAGGCCCGGGTTCAGGGCCTTGATCTCGGCGTCGTTCCACGTCTTGACTTTGCCCATGAAGATGTCGCCGAGGGTCTTGCCGTCGAGGCGCATGCCGCTGTTGACACCGGGCAGGTTGTAGGACACCGTGATCGCTCCCAGGAACATCGGGATCATCTGCGGCGAACTGCCGTTCTTGGCGATTTCCTTTTCTTCTTCGGGCTTCAGCGGCGGATCGCTGGCACCGAAGTCGACGACCTTGCCCTCGAGTGCCGTGACGCCGGCACCGGAGCCGACCGCCTGGTAGTTGACCGTCAGGCCGGACAATGCCGAAGCCCACTGTTCGTAGACGGGCGCCGCGAACGTCGAACCGGCGCCGGAGATAGTGCCCGAGCCGCTCGCGGGCGTGGTCGCGGTCTTCGAGCTCGAGCCAGCAGGAGTCGATGAGCTGCTGCTTGTGGTTCCGCTCGATTTTTTGCTGCTGCCGCATGCCGCGATTCCCATCGCGAGCAGCAGGCAGCCTGCGAGCACGCCCAACTTGTTCTTGATCACTGCGTCTCCTGACTGGTTGTTATTTCGCCGGTCGATGTGAACATTTCGTGAAGGCTGTGGTTGGAAGCGGTAGCCGAAGCCGGGGTGTGTGTGGATAAAGCGCCGGTCTCCCCCGCGTACGGGGTCTCTTGGACCTCAGAGCTCTGCGGGTAGACCGCCACGACGAGCAGCGTCGCACCCGCGAGTGAACCGGGAGTTGCGAACTCGTGATCTACCCGTGAAAAAGGGTGAAAGGGCCGCCTCGGGCTTGAGGGCTCAATATGCTCGCCGGATGAGCCTCCTGCGCCGGCCCGTCGACCCCGTGCTGATGGAGCTCGTCGAGGAGTCCGGGCGCAACGTGCAGAAGTCGAGCCTGCTGCTCCACGACCTGCTGGTCGACTATCCCGAGCACTCCGCGCTGGCGCAGGACCTGAAGGTCTGCGAGCAGGAAGGCGACCGCATCACCCACGACATCATCCACCGGCTCGCCGGGCGGGGTCGCGTGCGCGCGCCGTTCGACGCCGGCGACGGCTACGCGCTGGCGAGCGCATTGGATGACATCGTCGACCACTCCGAGAACGCGGCGGCGCAGCTGGGCCTTTACGGCGTGGAGGCGCCGATGGAGCAGGCCGTGGAGTTCACCGAGGTGCTGCTCGGAGCCGGCGAGCAGATCGCCGAGGCGCTCCGGTGCCTGCGAACGGGGACGGAGCTGAGCACGCACCTCGTCGAGATCCACCGCTTGGAGAACGAGGGGGATCGGCTGCAACGCGACGGCGTCGCGTCGCTGTTCGCGGGCGGTATCGACCCGATGGTCGTGATCCGCTGGAAGGACATCTTCGAGTCGCTCGAGGCGGCCGTCGATGCATGCGAGACCGTCGCCCACGTGCTCGAGGGGATCACGCTCAAGCAGCACCGCAGGTAAGGCGCTCCGCCGGGTGGCTACAACGAGCCGAGCGGCACGCCGATGATCTCGAGCCGCCGTATGAGTCCGTCGAGAGCGAACGCACGGATCTCCTCGCTGCCGGCGCCGATCGCGGCGAAGTCTCGGTCTGAGCCGGTGTCGGGCGGCGCGAGCGACGCAGCCACCGAGGGAAGGAGGTCGCGCAGCGTCTGCCGGAGGACATCTGCGCTCGTGGGCTGCTCACGGACCGTTTCGCGCAGGAACCACACGCCGTAGCCGATGTGGCGGGTCTCGTCGTGGTGGATCCTCGAGTAGCCCTCGACGAAGCCGGGCAGGAGCTTCGCGCTCGACAGGTAGTCGGTGGTGAACTTGAAGGTGGTGAGGCCGAGGGCGCCCTCGAGGATCAGGTGGTAGAGCGTTACGAAGCGGACCTTCGCGGCAAGGCTCGCGGGCTGCGCGACGAGCTGCTCGTGGGCGTCGACGAGTTGCTCGTCGAAGATGTGGCGGAACGCGTCTGAGACGTTTGTGCGGGCCCGCGCCACGTGTGCCGCGATCGCCTCGGGCGCCGCGACGACCTCGTCCTGGAAGCGCGCGTAGAACTGCATGTGCCTGGCCTCGTCCGCCTGCTGGGTGGCCAGAAAGGTCGCCTCCTCCTCCGAGCCGTAGGCACCGACGAGGCCCGAGAACTTCGTGGTGATTCGCTCCTCGGCGACCATCAGCGACGAGAGCACGAAGAAGATCAGGTCGCGGTCCTCGCCGGTCATCTGCGCCCACTGGCGCGCGTCCTCGGCGAGGTCGATCGCGAACGGCGACCATTGCGATTCCTCCCAGCGGCGGTAGAGGGTCTGCGGGTCGTTGAGCTGGATCGCGGGGGCTGACACGCCGACGCGCCCTAGGCGGGCTTAGTCGCCCTTATCACCGCGGCGCCGGCGTGCTCGTGCACGCGGTGCGTCTCCAGTATCTCCACCTGGGCGAAGCCGGCCGCGCCGAGCGCCCGCTCGAACTCCACGCGCGTCAAGGCTCCTGCGATGCAACCGGTCCACCGATGCATGTCAAGTCGCGTCCTTTCGTCCATGTCAGGGTCCGCGATCACGTCGGAGATCGCCAGCCGGCCGCCGGGCCTCAGGACGCGGGCGGCCTCGGAGATCACCCTGGGCTTGTCGGCGGACAGGTTCAGCACGCAATTGGAGATCACCACGTCGACGCTCGCTTCCGGCAGCGGGATCTGCTCGATGTAGCCCTTGCGGAACTCGACGTTCTCGAACCCTGCCTCCGCAGCGTTGCGACGGGCGAGGTCGAGCATCTCGTCGGTCATGTCCAGGCCGATCGCACGGCCGGACGGCCCGACCCGGCGCGCCGAGATCAGCACGTCTGCGCCGGCTCCGGAACCGAGGTCGAGCACGGTCTCGCCCTCGACGAGGTCAGCGACAGCGGTCGGGACACCGCACCCGAGCGATGCGGCGAGGGCCTCCGGAGGGGTGGCGTCTCCCTCGCGGCGATACAGCGCGGCGCCGAACACCTGACGCCCGTGCTCGTCGGTCAACTCCACGCGCGTGCGGATGCTGCCCCCGTCACCCTCGGCCTGCCGAGCCGCGGCGGCGTAGCGGGCGCGTACCTGCTCGCGCACGGCCTCCTGGCCGCCGTCGGACGCGCAGCCGCAGCTCGAGCCTCCCGGTGTGCAGCAGCCGTCCTTGTCCTGTGGCTCGCAGCAGCTGGCCTGCTGCTCGGGCGAGCAGCACGTGACGCGTGCCCCCTCTAGCTCAGCCATGCCGACAGCTCCTCCAAGGCTCCGGGGACGACGTAGTAGTACGCCCACAACCCACGCCGCTCGGAGTCGACGATCCCGGCGTCGCGCAGCTTCTTCAGGTGGTGTGACAGCGTCGGCTGGGAGATTTCGAACAGAGGCACCAGCTCGCACACACAGACCTTGCCGGCATGCTTGCGGAGGACGTCGACCAGCTGCAGGCGCACCGGGTCCCCGAGGGCCTTGGCGACGGCCGCCATGCGGAGGGCTTGCTCGCGCTGAACATCGGGGTAGACGACCGGCTCACAGCAGCGCTCGCCCGGTGCGCGCTTCTGCTTCGGGACAAGCTCCAAATCGACGGACATCGATGTACTCATATCTATTGAACTTGCATTTGTCAATGCAATAGGATCGCCCGATGGCGGAGACGGACGGCTCCGTGGCCGTGATCACGGACATACATGCCAACTTCATCGCGCTCGAGGCGGTGCTCTCCCGAATCGAGGAGCTCGGCATCGCGGAGGTCTTCTGCGGGGGGGACCTGGTGGGCTATGGGCCGCGACCGAATGAGGTCTGCGCGCTGATCGAGGAACGCCGGATCCCGACGATCTACGGCAACTACGACTACGCGATCGCGCGCGACGAAGAGGACTGCGGATGCGCCTACGTCACCCAGCACGATCGCGACCTCGGGCAGCTGTCGGTGAACTGGACACTCGCCAACACCGCCGAGCGGGCCAAGTCCTTCCTGCGCGGGTTGCCCTTCGACGTTCATCTCGGAGTCGGCGAGGTCGGCGCGCACCTGGTCCACGGGTCGCCCCGCAAGGTCAACGAGTATCTGTTCGAGGACAAGCCGGCGCGCCTCTACCAGCGCCTTGCTGCCGCCGAGCGCGACGCCGTTCTCGTCTTCGGCCACACCCACAAGCCGTGGGTCCACGAGTACGGCCGCGTGCTGTTCGTCAACTGCGGCTCCGTGGGAAAGCCGAAGGACGGAGATCCGCGTGCCGCGTTCGCGGTGCTTCGCCCGGCGGGGCGAAGTGTCGAGGTGAGGATCGAGCGGGTCGGCTATGACGTCGCCGCCGTCGCCGAGGAAGTTCGCGAGGCTGGGCTGCCTGGCGAGTACGCGGAGAAGCTGCTCCTCGCCGCGTAGGAGTCGCCCATGAAGCCCTCACCGCCTCTCGGCCGCAGGCTGCTCGCGGAGTTCCTCGGATCGGCTTTCCTCGCCGCCCTTGTGATCGGTTCCGGGATCGCGGCGCAGACGCTCTCGCCGAACGACGTAGGGCTGCAGCTGTTCGAGAACGCCGCCGCCACAGCCGCGGGCCTGTTCACGATCATCCTCATGTTCGGTCCCGTCTCAGGGGGTCACTTCAACCCGGCTGTGACGCTCGCCGACGCCGCCTTCGGCGGCCTCAGAATGCGCGACGCGCTCGCCTATCTGCCCGCTCAGGTTGCAGGGTGTATCGCGGGTGCGATCACCGCGAACGGGATGTTCGCGCTCGCGGCGGTGAGCGTCTCGACGCACCATCGCGCCTCGCCGGCGCATCTGCTCTCCGAGGTCATCGCCACTGCAGGCCTGTTGCTCGTGATCTTCTCGCTGGCGCGCACGCGCCGAGCGAATCTCGCGCCCGCGGCCGTCGGTGCCTACATCGGAGCCGCCTACTTCTTCACGAGCTCTGCGAGCTTCGCCAATCCCGCGATCACCGTCGGGCGGATGTTCTCCGACACGTTCGCCGGGATCGCACCAGCCTCGGTCCCGGGCTTCGTCGTCGCGCAGCTCGCCGGCGCCTGCTGCGCGGTGCTCGCGATTCGAACGCTCTACCCGGACGTGGGGCCGGCCGATGCCGCCGACGTGGTGCTCCCGCACGGCGCGGCGTCTCCCCGGTGAGCTCGCCACGCGCAACCCATAGCGCGTAGTCCGCCCGGCACGAGGACGGTGACGCCCGGCGCTACGCTCGCGGGCCGCCTGGGAGGAAGACCGATCTCAAGGCGCGCGCGGCCATCTATGATGCCGTGCCCGGAGGCACGGGAGAGGGACCCGCGGGCGCGATCGACCTCGCACGCCGCGTCTACGGAGAGCCAAATGCACGTCGATCCATACATCGTTCTCGGGAGCGCGATCATCGGCTTCCTCGTCGGCATGACCGGAGCCGGCGGCGGCGCCCTGATGACGCCGATGCTGATCCTGCTGTTCCACGTCAAGCCATCGGCGGCGATCTCGAGCGACCTCGTCGCCGCGGTGCTGATGCGACCGTTCGGGGCGGCGGTGCACCTTCGGAAACGCACCGTCAACCTGAGCCTCGTCAAGTGGATGGTGGTCGGCTCCGTGCCGATGGCCTTCGTCGGCTCCTTCCTGCTGAAAGAACTCGGAAACTCGAAGTCCGCGCAGACGAACATCGAGCGGGTCCTCGGTGCCGCCTTGCTGCTCGGCGCCGCCGCGATGGTTCTGCGCTACGCGCTCGACGTCCGCAGCGGCCAGCGCCGTAAGGGTGTCGTCCACAACATCGAGCCGCACCCGCTCCGCACGATCCTGATCGGCATGATCGGGGGGGTGGTGGTCGGCCTGACGTCGGTCGGCTCGGGGTCGCTGATGATCATCCTGCTGCTGTTCCTGTACCCGATGCTCGGCGCCAACCAGCTGGTTGGAACGGACCTCACCCAGGCTGTCCCGTTGACGCTAGCCGCTGCCCTCGGCCAGCTGATCTTCGGTCACGTCGAACTCGATGTGACGGTCTCGTTGATCATCGGCAGCGTCCCTGCGGTGCTGATCGGCTCGCTGTTCTCTTCGAGCGCGCCCGACCGCTACGTGCGACCCGTGATCACGTTCGTGATCGCCGCCTCGGGACTGAAGTACATCGGCCTCGGCACTGAAGAACTGGGCTGGACGCTGTGCGGGATCCTGCTCGCGGTCGCTGTCGCCTGGCTTGTGACGAAGCGTCCCTGGCAGGTGCCGTCCGACGTCGGCGCGAGCCCGCCCGGCGAGATCCCCGCCGCCGGCGATCTTGAATAAACATCGCGGAAAACGGCTAAAGGAAAACCTGTGGGCGCGGATTTCGCCGCCCTTGCTTTGAGTAATCGGTGTGTTTATGATGCGCAACCTTAGAGCGATCACCGAATCTCGACATCTGTTCGAGGCACGTGGTCCACTATTCGCGGGGGCCGGATAGGCGAGCAAGGAGGCGGGGAGAACGCGATGAGTGTCGAGACGGGGAGTCCATCTGAGGCCGCTGCTCCACGGGGCGCGCGGCGATGAGTGTCGAGACGGGGAGTCCATCTGAGGCCGGTGCTCCATGGGGCGCGCCGCCTCTTTCGGCGCAGCGAGGGTTTCTCGGACTCGCTGCGCGCCGGCGCGTCCTTGTCCCAGGAATCTCGGAGGTTCGCGGTCCCGACGCCTCGATGCAGCGCGACGCGTTGTTCCGGCGCGGGCTGGCGCTGGCCGATGTGCTCGCCGTCGTCGGCGCGTTCCTGCTGACGCTCGTCCTCTCGCCGCGCGCGCTGCAGCTGACCTGGGCATCGGTCGCCGAGATCCCGATCCTGCTGGTCGCGGCCAAGATGACCGGCCTTTACGACCGCGACGAGACGCTGCTGCGCAAGACCACGCTCGACGAGGCGCCGCGGCTGTTCCAGCTCGCGACGCTGATTACCGTGCTCGCATGGCTCGCCGGCGGTGCCGTCTTCCACGGCGGCATCGGACGGCAGTCGGCGCTGATCCTCTGGATCGTGCTCGCCGGGCTGCTGATCATCTGCCGGTCGGTCGCCCGCGTCGTCGCGCTCGCGATTGCACCCACCGAGCGGTGCCTGTTCATCGGCGACGAGATGTCCGCCGCCACGATTCGCTCCAAGCTCGACTGCCGTGGCGGCGTGAAGGCGAGCGTCGTCGCGCACCTCGACCTCGACAAGGTCGCTCCTTGGTCGACCGATTCGTTCTCGGAGTCCCGCCTCGCCGAGATTCGCGACCTTGCCCAGACGCTCGACGTGCATCGCGCGATCATTGCGCCGCGTAGTGCAGACGCCGGCGAGATGCTCAACCTGGTGCGCACCCTCAAGGCTGTGGGCGTACGGGTCAGCGTGCTGCCGCGGCTGCTCGAGGTGGTCGGCTCCTCGGTCGAGTTCGACGACCTCCACGGCGTCACGGTGATGGGCGTTCGGCGCTTCGACCTGACTCGCTCCTCAGCCCACTTCAAGCGCGCCTTCGACTTGATTGGCGCCTCGCTCGGCCTGTTCGCCGTCTCGCCCCTGCTGATCGGCCTCGCGATCGCGATCAAGCTCGACAGCCGCGGTCCGGTGTTCTTCCGTCAGCAGCGAGTCGGCCGTCACGGCAAACGCTTCCAGATGCTCAAGTTCCGCACGATGGTCCCCGAAGCCGAGGCGCTGAAGGACTCACTGCGCCACCGCAACGAGGCGATGGAGGGGCTCTTCAAGATCGCGCAGGACCCCCGGGTGACCCGTGTCGGGCGCTGGCTGCGCCGCACGGCGCTCGACGAGCTGCCGCAGCTGTGGAACATCGTCCGCGGCGAGATGAGCCTCGTCGGCCCCCGGCCGCTCGTGATCGAGGAGGACCAGCGGATCGAGGGCTGGCACCGCCGGCGCCTCGAGCTGATGCCGGGCATGACCGGGCCCTGGCAGATCCTCGGCCCGGCGCGCGTGCCGCTCCGCGAGATGGTCGCGATCGACTACCTGTACGTGGCCAACTGGTCGCCCTGGTCGGACATCAAGATCCTGCTGCGGACCGTGCCGCACGTGATCGGCCGCCGCGGCCTCTAGAGAAGTTCCGACGCTCGCCCGGCGGCCTCGCGCGCCGGCTCGCTGGTTCCGACGCTCGCCCCGCGCCCCGCTATTTGTTGCTGCTCTGACGCCTGAATTCGGCGACTTCGCGCGCTTCTTCCGCTTCGAACTTCTGGCGCGCTTCTTTCTGCGCCGCCGTTTCGCTGCCTGACCTTTTCGAGCCGGCCGACCCCAACCCGGATTTCGAGGAGGGCTTCTTTTTGACGTGCGTCGTCGCGGTTTTCTTGCGGGGCGTCCGCGTGGATCCTTTCCGGTGCGTCTTGGCGGCCGGCGCCGTGGCCGCGGCGCGGCGAGCCGCCTGTTCGCGCTTGCGTTTCAGTTCGGCGAGTTCGAGCTCTTCCTGCGTTTCCGAGGCCGATTCTCGCGCCTTGCGCGTGGCCGGTTGGCCTTCGGTTTCTGATGCCCCGGGGGCGACTTCGGCCGCTTCGCTTCCGCCGCCTTCGCCACCGCCGCCACCGCCACTACTGCCCTGGGACCTGGTGTGCGCGGGCGTTTTTTTCTTGACGGTCACTGTCTGCGAGGGCGTGGTTTTGGTCGTGGTTTTGGTCGTGGTCGTCTGGGTCTTGCTCTTCGCTTCGGCTTGACGCTTGGCCGCTGCTTCCCGCTGCTTCTTCTTCACGGCCTGTTCGGCGTCCTTTTCCCGCTTCTTCGCCCGTGCCTTGGCCCTCGCTTCAGTCGTCTTGGCGGTCTGGTCGGCTTCTTCTTCGCGCTTTCCCGATTCGATCAGCGAAAGCTCTTCGCGGTTCTTCGCAACTTCAGCGGCTTCTTCTTTGCTCTGCGCCGCTTCTTCGGAGCGGGCCGCTTCTTCGGACGAGCGAGCGGATCCTTTTTCCGAGCTTTCGAGCTGGGCGCAGCCGCTCAGCGCGCCGGCACCGCTCAGCGCCAGCAGGCCGGAGATCGTCACCGTCAGTGCTCGACTTCGCCGCAAGGAGTGCATCCGTTCCGTTCCAAGGGTTCCCCGGTGCCGGGCGCGATCCTCCCGGCCTCTGAAAGAAGGGTAGCCGGGGGCTCCTCAGGGGGCGCCGTCTTGCATGCCTCTCCGCCGTTCCAGCGCAAGCCCGACCTGCTCGCTGATGCGTCGCCGGAAGGCCGCCACAGAGAAGCGCTCGGCGTTCCGGACCGCGTCCGCAGGGTCCAGACCGAGGCCGTCGACCCCTTCGATCGCCACGCGGAACGCCTCGATGTCGTCGAGTGCCGCCAGCCGGCCCGTCACGCCGTCCAGCACCGTCTCGAGCGCGCCCCCCGCGGCGGCTGCGATCACGGGTCGTCCTGCCGCCTGCGCCTCGACCGCCGTGATGCCGAACTCCTCCATGCTCGGCACGATCACCGCTCGCGCCTGCGCATACAGCTCCGCCAGCTCGCGATCGCCGACGCGGCCGAGGAACTCAGCCTCGGGATACGCCTCGCGAAGCTCGGAGAGGTCGGGTCCGGCACCCGCGACACGGATCGGCGTCCCCGCTCGGCGCGCCGCCTCGAGCGCCACCTGTAGGCGCTTGTGCCTGACGATCTCCGAGACCACGAGCAGCTTCTCGCCCGGCACGCCCGGGGCGAAGCGCTCGGTCTCGACCGGCGGATGCACGATCGTCGACTCACGGCCCCAGTAGCGCCGGATCCTTTCCCGGCTGAGCTCCGAGATCGCCAGGTAGACGTCCACGCGACGGCTCGCCGCCAGGTCCCAGCGCCGGATCCTGCGCAGCGCCACGCTCAGCGCCGGGCGCAGCGGCGCCGGGGTCTCCTCGAGCGCCCGCTGCCGCTCGTACCAGGCGTAGCGGAACGGCGTGTAGCAGTAACAGACATGCACGGCCCCGGCCGGAGCTCGCACGCCGTGCGCGAAGGCGCTGCTGCTGCTCAACACGATGTCGCTCGCCGGCAGCTCCAGCCGCCCGGTCGCCCACGGGTACAGCGGCAGCAGCCGCCGGAAATTCTCCTGGCTGACGCCCAGGCGCTGCAGCGGGGAGGTCGTCACCGACCGTCCCGCGAAGCGGCCGTCGGTGCCCTGCTCGTCGTAGAGCAACGTGAAGATCGGCGCGTGCTCGTAGAGGTCGGCGATCGCGGCGAAGGAGCGCTCGGCGCCGCGCATCACGAGCAGGTAGTCGTGCACCAGCGTCACGAGGGGATCGCTCGATGCCGGCTCCGCGGTGCTCATCGCTCGCTCGTCTGACACCTGGCGCTCCCGTGAGGCGCGCTAGGCGCGCTGCGCCTCCGGGTCCCCGCCTGGAGCCGGCTTCACGGCGCACAGCGCGACGCTCAGGCAGGGGTAGCGCAGCAGCCCGCTGAGCGGCCGGTCGAACGCGACCAGCGGCCGCAGCGGCAGCACCGCGAGCCAGCCGGCCGTAACGCCGGCGCGCGCGCTCAGCCGCCGCATCAGGTCGGTCAGCTTCTGCGCGATGAAGCCGCTGATGAAGGCCTCCTCCGTGACCTCCAGCCCGGCCCGCGAGGCGATCTCGGCGAGGCGCTCGGGCGAGTACCCGTAGCGGACGTGCGAGCCGTCCTCGACGGGGCTCGGCTCGAGCTCCTCGGTGAACAGCGGCCGGTGCCCGACGAAGGGGGTGCTGAGCAGCAACCGGCCCCCCGGCTCGAGCATCTGTGCCAGCGAGCTGACGAGCCCCTGATCGTCGCTGAGGTGCTCGATCGTCTCGAGGCAGATGATCTGCTCGAACAAGCCGAGCGCGGCCCGCTGGGCCTCGATCTCGCGCAGGTCGATGACCCTGAAGTCGACGCCGCCTACGCCGAGCAGCTCGGCGCGCCGGCGTGCGCTCTGCTGCTCCTCGACGGAGAAGGAGGCACCGATCACCTCGTTGCCGCGCCGTGCCGCATAGATCGAGAAGCCGCCGTTGCCGGAGCCCGCGTCGAACGTCCGCCGGCGCCCCGCGAGCAGGTGCGATCGCAGCCACAGCCAACGGTCGAGCACGCAGGGATCGCCGGTGATCAGCAGCATGCGCCAGCCGAAGATCCTCAGCAGCCTGTCGAGCATCGGCGCAGCGTATCGGCGCTCAGCGGCCACCGTCGACGAGCCGCTCGAGCGCGTCAGAGATCTGCGACGACCGGCACCCCCGCGGCGAGCGCCTCGGCGACGGTCAACCCGAACGGCTCATACTTCGCAGCCTGCAGTAGCACCGAGCTGCGCGCCAGCTCTGCCGCGACCTCCGATGAGGCAATGTGGCCCGCGTATTCGGCGTTCGCGGGCAGCTCCTCGAGCAGCGCCGTGTAGTCGGAGAACAGGCTCGGACCGCCGGTCACGCGGATCTTCGCCTCGACGCCGCGCTCGGCCAGCAGCCGCGCCACCGCGATCACGTCCTCGATCCCCTTGCGCACCGAGATCCGTCCGAGCACGAGCACCACCGGCGGCTGCTCGGGCCTCGGCTTCAGAGCGGCAAAGCGGTCGCTGCGCAGCGGATTCGGGACGACCACTGTCCGCTCACGAGGGAAGCCGTAATCGTGGACGAGGTGGTCACGAAAGACGCTCGATATGCAGACCAGCAGAGCGGCCCGGCGGACCGACAGGTACTGGAGGACCGAACGGAACAACGAGACCGCCGCGACCAGGGCGACGGTGGCGGCCGGTTGCGAGCGCAGCGCCAGGCGCCGCTCCGCCCACATCCAGCGGAGCTCGCCCGCGATGTGCGTCTCGGGATGGATCACGAGCGGAACCGACCGCGCCAGCCCGGCGGGCAGGCCGGGCGTCTCGATGTTCGAGAACTGGTAGACGAGGTCGTACGGGTGCTCCCGGTGCCGGCGAGCGAGCTCGCGCCGCAGCCGTAGCGAGGCGACTCCCCGCGCGAACATGCCGCTGGCGAACGCCGCGATCTTGCCGCGGCTGTACCAGCGGCCCCACTGCCAGCGGCTCGTGCCCCACACGAAGGTCACGTTCTCGCCGAAGGCGAGGTTGCCCTCGCCGAAGGCGATCGACTCGTCGCCGGCGATCTTCACGTTCTCCTGGTCCTCCGCCGCGGGGAAGAAGCAGTCGATCCGATGGCCCCGCCGCGAGAGCCCGAGCAGCAGCTCCGCGGCTACCCCGCGCACGCCCGAGGAACCCCCGGGGGTGGGGCCGAGCCAAGCGATCCGCAAGGGTTTGCCCGGCATCGCGCGGCAGGCTACCGGAGCCAGGGCATCTGTCATCATCCCCGCGCGTGAACGGGGAGCACCAGTCGACCCCGGCGACGCGCGTCCCGGACTTCTTCATCGCCGGACACGCCAAGAGCGGCACGACCGCCCTGTACCTGATCTTGCGGCGCCATCCGCAGATCTTCATGCCCTCTCTGAAGGAGCCGCAGTTCTTCGCCCCGGAGATGCGCGCCGAGGCGCGCTTCGCACGCGAGCTGCCCGCGACTCGCGAGGAGTACCTGGCGCTGTTCGCCGCCGCGGGCCCCGAGCAGCGCGCCGGCGAGGCGTCGCCCTCCTACCTGCGCTCGCCGAACGCCGCCGCAGAGATCGCCGCGTTTGCACCGGCTGCCCGCGTCGTGGCGGTGTTCAGAGAGCCGGCGAGCTTCCTGCGCTCCCTGCACCTGCAGTTCGTGCAGACCATGATCGAGACCGAGACCGACCTGCGCCGGGCGCTGGCGCTCGAGGACCTTCGCCGCGAAGGCCGGGAGCTGCCGCGCGGCGCCCGCTCCGCGCAGGCCTTCATGTACTCCGAACATGTGCGCTACGCCAGCCAACTGCAACGCTTTCACGAGGCCTTCCCGCGCGAGCAGGTGCTGGCGCTGATCTACGACGATTTCCGCGCCGACAACGAGGGCACCGCGCGGCAGATCATGCGCTTTCTCGGCGTCGACGACACGCTGGAGGTGCAGGCGGTGGAGGCGAACCCGACTGTGGCTGTCCGCGCTGGCCGCCTGCACGGCTTCAAACGCAGCGTGCACCTCGCACAGGGGCCCGCGGCACGGGCCGTGAAGAGCTCGCTGAACGCGGCGATTCCGTCGGGCCTGCGGCGAACGATGGTGCGTCCGCTGCGACGTCAACTTCGTCGCAAGGTCGTGTTCGCCGAGCCGCCGCCGCCCGACGAGGAGCTGATGGCGGAGCTGCGTGAGCGCTTCCGCGCCGAGGTCGCCGCGCTGGGGACATATCTCGGGCGCGACCTCGAGGAGCTGTGGGGCTATGGCCGGCGCGGCTGAGCGCGAGGCCGGGGGCCGCCGGCCGCATGTGATCTACGTGATGGGAGCCGGCCGTAGCGGCAGCACCACGCTCGGCATCGCACTCGGCAACTTCCATGGGGTCTTCTACGGGGGCGAGCTCGACAACTGGCTCGTGCGAAGCGGCAGGCCGCAGCTCGAGGACGCCGAGAGGGTCCGCTTCTGGCAGCGGGTGCACGACGCCCTCGCCGACCCGGAGGCCGCCGCGGCGCTGTTCGGCACCGAGTCGCAGCGCTCGATCGAGCGTTCGGCGTCGGTGCTGCGCGTGCACAAGTGGGCGACTCGGCGACGGCTGCGAGCGCGCTACCGCGCGGTCGCGGAGGATCTCTACCTGGCGCTGGCGCGCACCGCCGGCGTCACGCACCTCGTCGACACCTCCCACTACCCGCTCCGGGCTCGCGAGCTGCAGGCGATCGAGGGCATAGACCTGTACCTCTTGTTCCTGGTCCGTGACCCGCAGGGCGTGGTGGCGTCGTTCAACCGCCGCGACGTCGGCGAGTTCGCGAAGTCGACGGCTCACTCCAACGCATACCTCTGGCTCACCCATCTGCTGTCGGTGCCCGTGTTCCTGCGCCACCCCCGTGGGCGGCGCCTGTTCGTGCGCTATGAGCGCTTCATCGCCGACCCGGAGGGAGTCCTGGGCGAGATCCTCGCTCTCGCCGGCGCTCCGCCGGGCCCGCTCCCCGACTTCTCCTCGCTGCGCATCGGCTACCCCCTCCAGGGCAACCGCGTGACCCGCTCGGAGGGGACGATGACGCTGAAGGCGAGCACCGACCCGGTGGGGCGATCCTCGCTGCTCACGGCCATCCTGCAGGCGCCTGCGATGGCGGTGCTGTCGCGGTTGCGTCCGGCGGCCGGGGCCCGGGGCGGCCCCGGAGCGACTCGCTAGCATGCCGCCCGTGATCGGATCAGCGCACCGAACGCCGCTGTCACGGACCGGCTGAGCGCCGGCGGCGCATGCGACTGCTCGTAACGGTGCCCTGGGCCGAGCCGCTCGGCGGCGCCGAGGCGATGCTGCAGGCGGTGCTCGACGGCGCACGGGAGGAAGGTCACGAGGTCGAGCCGGTGTTCTTCGAGCAGGGCAGCTGGCCGGAGACGCTCCGCCGCGGCGGCTTCCGCGTCGAGGTGCTCGAGGCGGGACGGCTGCGCGAACCGCACCGCTTCATCGCCACGGTCGCGCGGCTGGCGTCTCTGATGCGCACGCGCCGCCCGGACCTGATGATGAACTGGGCCGCGAAAACGCAGCTCTACGGAGCGCCCGCGGCGGCGCTCGCCGGCATGGCGGACCGGGTGGTGTGGTGGCAGCAGGCGATCCCGCCGCGGACCGGCTGGCTCGACCGGGTCGCGACGCGGCTGCCCGCCACGGCGATCTTCTGCTACTCGCAAGCCGCCGCCCGCGCCCAAGCGGAGCTGCCCCCGGTGCGGCCGACATACATCGTCAACGCCGGCGCTCCGATGCCGGAGAGCCATGGTGGGCCGGGCCCGCTGGAGCTGCCCGGCGACGTCCCGATCGTCGGGCTCGTTGGACGGCTGCAACCGTGGAAGGGCCAGGACCGGCTGCTGCGGGCGCAGGCGTTGCTACGCGAGCGCGGCCTGGAGATGCACCTCGTGATCGTCGGCGGCGATGCCTGGGGGCTGTCCTCCGATTACGCCGCATCGCTGCCCGGCCTGGTGACGGAGCTTCACCTCGACGGCGCCGTGACGATGACCGGGCAGGTACCCGACGCCGGGCCGTACATCGAGCAGTTCGATGTGCTCGTCAACGCCTCGGACCCCGAGCCCTTCGGGATCGTCCTGCTCGAGGGGATGTCGCGCGGGGTCGCGGTGATGGGGGTCGACTCCGGTGGCCCGCCGGAGTTCCTCGAGGACGGGCGCACCGGGATCCTCGCCCGCTCGGGCTCCCCGGAGGCGCTGGCGGACGGACTCGAGCAGCTCCTTTCCTCGCCGCAGCGGCGCGCCGAGATCGCGCACGCGGGCCTCGAGAGCTATCGGCGCGACTTCACCGACGCCGCGATGCGCAAGCGCTTCTTCTCTAACCTGCAACGCGTCCTCGACGGCAAAGCGACTCACGCGCACTCGAGCAATGGCGCTGCGCCCCGATGAGCTAGCCACGGCCGCTCGCACGCGGGCCGCCGAGGGCTCCGGCGGGCCGCCGGCCGAGGTCACGATCGTCGCCCACGATGTCGGGACGGTGAGGGGCATGGAGCGCCAGATCTCCGACCTGATCGTCGGGCTGCGCGGACTCGGGCACCCCGTCACCGTGATCGCGCGTAGCTGCCAGCTGCCCGCCGGGACCGGTGCGGTGTTCCATCGTGTCCCGGGCCCCGCGCGCCCGTTCGTGATCGCCTATCCGTGGTTCATGCTCGCCGGTTCCCTCGCCCTGCGCAGGTGGCGCGGTGGCGTCGTGCAGGCGACCGGGGCGATCGTGCTGAGCCGGGTCGACGCGATCTCTGTGCACTACCTGCACGCGGCCGGCTCGAACACGCCCAGCCGCCCGACGCGCCTGTTCCGCCTCCATCACCGCCTCAGCACCGTGCTCAAGCGTCTGGGCGAGCGCCTCTGCTACCGCCCCGGCCGGGCGCGCGCCTTCATCTGCGTCTCCGAGGGCGTGGCGGACGAGCTGCGCGCGCACTTCCCGGCCCTCGCCGGGAGCGTCGTCACGATCTACAACGGGATCGACACGGACGACTTCGCCCCCGGCCTGCGCCGCGCCCCGGCGTCGGAGCTACGCACCCGTCTGGAGATCGGCGAGCAGAGCCTGGTCGCGGCGTTCGTCGGCAGCGAGTGGGAGCGCAAGGGCCTCGAGCCGGCGATCGCAGCCCTGGCGCTCGCACCCGAATGGACGCTCGTCGTGGCCGGCGGCGGCGACGAGCAGCGCTACCGCAGGCTGGCCGAGAGATTGGGGGTGGCCGCCTCGGTACGCTGGCTCGGCGTGACGGCTGACGTGCGGCGCGTGTACGACCTCGCGGACGCGTTCGTGCTGCCGAGTAGCTACGAGACCTTTTCGCTCGTCACCTTCGAGGCCGCCGCCAGCGGCCTGCCGGTCCTCGCGACCCCTGTGAACGGCGTGCGCGAGCTGATCCAGGACGGTGAGACCGGCCTGTTGATCACGCGTGAGCCCGAGGTGATCGCGGAGCGGCTGCGGCGGCTCGCCGCCGACCCCGCGCTGCGCTCGCGGCTGGGAACGGCCGCCCGTGCCGCGGCGATGTCGTTCGGACGCGAGCGGATGGTCCGCGAGCACGACGCGCTCTATCAGCGGCTCGCCGACGATCGAAGCTGACGGCTCGCGGCTGCGTTCCGCAGCAGCCGCTCGAGTGGATCCGTGGCCGCACGCACGGTGAACAGCCGCTCGACCGCCTCACGCCCGGCCCCCGCCAGCCGGGCTCTGAGTGCCGGATCGACACGCAGCTCGCGGAGCCTCGCGGCGAGCGCCTCGCTGTCCCCCTCGGGGAACGTCAAACCGCCCCCCGTCAGGCTGATCAGCCACGGGATCTCGCCCGAGTCCGAGCCGACTACGGGGACGCCGCACCACAGCGCCTCGATGATCACGCGGCCGAACTGCTCCTTCCAGGTGGAGGTCGTGCGGGAGGGCAGCACGAGCACGTCCAGCTGAGCGTAGGCGGAGGCCATCTGGTCGTGGCTGAAGCCGTCGAGCACCCTCACGGCGGAGCCCGGCACGGGCTGCCCCTCTAGCGCGGGGCGCAGCTCACCGTTGCCGATCAGCAGGAGCTCGACCGGCGAGGGGAGACGCCGTACCGCCGCGAGCAGGTCGTATAGGCCCTTGCTCTCGATCAGCCGGCCTGCGTAGCCGACCGTGAAAGCTGCCCGCCCACCCCGCTCGTGATGGCCGGGCACCATCGGCCAGCCCGGAACAGCCGGCGGCGCCAGCGCCACCTCGCCCGCCGCGCCCCACTCCCGGGCAAGCTCCGCTGCCGTCGCCGAGCGGGCCGCGACGAAAGCAGCATCGCGCAAGACCCGCGCTCGCAGGTGCCGCACCGCCGCGGGCAGCCGCCGGTCGATGTTCTCGTAGGACTGCACCCCAAAGGGGATGCCGCGACGGCGCAGCGCCCGCCCCCATTGCGCTGCGGCGAGCGCGTACGGCTCGGCCTCGAGAAACGCGACATCGGGTGCGACCCGAGCGCAGATCGCGCCGCAGCGCGCCAGGTAGATGTGGCGCTGGGGGCGTCCCGGCAGCGCGACGGGGACCGGTATCAGCGCCCCCTCGAGCCCCGGCAGCGCCCGGGGTGTGACCTTGCTGCTCGAATACTCGTGGCGCCAGCTCCTCGGCACCACGATCTTCACCTCCCAGCCTCGCTGCTGAAGCTCGCGGTAGACCTCCTGGTTGACGTCCACGACAGCCGGGTGACTCACCACGAGGACGCGCACCGCGGCATCGTTGCACGGTGAACGGGACCATGCGGTCGTTCGCTTTAGCGCGACCTTACGAGTACCCTTAATGTGGCCTGCGGGGGCGCTGGCAGCGGCCTTGGACCGACCAAATCGACGAGCCATGAACGAGACCACTGACGCCAGCGCGATGTTCGCGCCTATCTGGAGGCGCCGCTGGCTTATTCTGACGGTCGGCGTCCTCGTCGCCGCCGGCACGTACTTCTACTACAAGCACCAGAAACCGACCTATCAGGCGACGACCCAGGTCTATCTCGCCGCGGGGTCCGAAGAACAGGTCTCGCTGAACGGCACCGCGGTCACCGGCAAGAAGGCCTCGGCACCCGAACCGACCGCCCAGGCGGTCCTGATCAACTCGGCGATCATCCGCTCCACGGTCCGCCAGCAGCTGCGTACGGAGCGAGGCACCCGCGCCGGGCGCACGGCGCTGTCGGGGAAGGTCAGGGCCAAGGCTTCCGAAAAGAGCCCCTTCATCACGATCACATCGGAAGCCAAGAGCGCCGCGGGCGCAGCGCTGCTCGTGAACCTGACGGCCCAGACCTACGCGAGGCGCCAGAACGGCAAATACCACCGCGCGATCGAATCGGCGATCGCCCTCGCCCGCCGTCAGGTACGCCGCATCGAAGCCAGCGCGGAAACGCGAGCCGCCGAAGCGACGCAGCCGGCGAAAGGCTCCAAAGGCGCCAGCTCGGCCCCCGTCAAGGGCAAAGGATCGAGCGCCTCGGTCGCCCTGCAAACCGCGAACCTGGTCAGCAAGATCAACCAGCTCGAAAATGACCTGTCGATCGTGAATGTGCGGCAGGTGAACCCCGTCAAGCCGAAAGCCGTCAAGCAGCTCTCGGCGTCGCCGAAACGCAACGCGATCTTCGGCTTCGTCGTCGGCCTGCTCCTCGCCTCGTTCGTCGCCTACGCCCTCGCCCGGCTCGACAACAGGCTGCGGTCCCTGGCCGAGATCGAAGCGGCCTTCGAGACCGAGATCCTGACCGCGCTGGCCGCTGTGCGCCGACCGATCGTCTTCGCCGACGGCGAGCTGCGGCCCTCCAAGCAGCTTCGCGAGGCGCTCGAGCGCTTGCACACGAGCCTCCAGTTCGGCGGCGTTCAGCGGCCCGACGGACAGGGAAGCCCTCGCAAGATCCTGTTTCTCAGCGCCAACTCGGGTGACGGCCAGTCGACGACGATCGCGGGGCTCGCGCTGGTGCAGCGCGACGCCGGCCAGGCGAGCACGATCGTCGAGTCGGACCTCCGTCGCCCCACGCTGTCGCGGCTGCTTGGTCTCGAGCCGAAGCCCGGCCTTGCGGCGGTTCTCGCCGGCCAGCTCGCTCCCCAGGAAGCTCTGCAGGGTGTCGGCGGCCGCACTCCTCACCTGCCGCCGACCGAGCTCGGCGCCGCCGGCGGTCCGGTGGCTGTTGCGCACACTCCTGTGACGGGCTCGGCGTCGGTGCTCGTCGGGGAACCTGTCGGCAACCCGCAGGCGCTGCTGTCGAGCGGCGCGATGGAGGAAACGTTGCGAATCCTCGGCGGGTTCTCCGACTACGTGCTGATCGACGCGCCGCCGCCACTCGAGGTCAGCGACGCGATGCCGCTGCTGCACCTGGCGGACGCGATCGTCATCGTCGCGCGCGTCGGCCAGACGCGAGAGTCCTCGGCACGGCGGCTCGTTCAGCTGCTCGCCCGTACGCCCAGCGCTCCCGTGCTGGGGGTCGTCGCCAACGCCGCATCTCCGAAAGACATCGAGAAGTACGGCTTTTCGACATACAGCGGACGGAGCTGGCGCAGCAGGGTCTCATGAGCACACGCACACCGCCATCCATCGGCAGGCTGGGAGGCCCGCATCCGGTGGTCCGCGGGCGACGCCTACACGACCTGCTTCTGGCCGCGTTGACGGGCCTGATCCCGCTCGCCCTCGGCCTGGCGATCACGCTCTCGAGTCCCCGGCCGAACTGGCTGCTGATCTTCGGCATCCTGATCGGCCTCGCGCTCGTCGCCGGGCTGCTCCTCAGCCGCCGCTATGACGTGACGCTGACGCTGCTTGCGCTGTACCTCGGTCTGATCGACGGGCCGGTGAAGCTCGAGAGCGCGAGCAAAGCGAGCTCGGGCGTGCGTGACGTGCTGATCGTCGCGATCGCGCTGGGCATGATCATGCGGCTGGTGGCGAGCAAAGACCGCGTACGCCTGCCGCCGCTCAGCGGCTGGGTCGTGGCGTTCGTGGGGATAGTCCTGGTCGAGGCACTGAACCCGTATACGCACGGGATCCTGAAGGTGATCGGCGGCTGGCGCCAACTGCTCGAGTGGGTCCCCTTCTTCTTCTTCGGCTACATGGTCATGCGCTCGAACAAGCGCTTTCGCCAGTTGTTCATGCTGCTCGGGGCGATCGCGCTGCTGAACGGCGTCGTCGGCGCGATCCAGGCGCACATCAGCACGGGCTCGCTCGCCTCCTGGGGACCAGGCTACGCCGGTCTCGTCCACGGCGGTCATGAAGGCACCGGGCTGACGGCCCGCACGTACAAAAGCAACGGCGTGACGCATGCACGCCCGCCCGCTCTCGGCTCGGACTCCGGGTTCGGCGGTGGCGTCGGCGTGCTCGCTCTGCCCGGGCTGCTGGCGCTGCTGGTCGCGGGCAAGGTGCGCCGGCGATGGCTGGTCGTGCTGTTCGCGTTGGGGGCGCTGCTCGGCATCGCGACGGCGGCCTCGCGAACATCGGTCGTCAGCGCGATCGTCGTGCTGATCAGCTTGGGGCCGGCGCGAAGGAACGCAACCTCGCTGAGATACCGTCTGACATCGCGCGCGCGCCGCTCGGGGTCGGCCTCGGGACATCCGGGTCGGTCGGCGGCTTCGGCGGTTCCTCGAAGGTCGAACTGGAAGGAGAAAAGGTGACGGGCGGCTCGGCATACACCCTGCTCTGGAAGGAAGCGGGCGGCCCCGGGCTGCTGATCTGGATCGGCCTGACCCTGAACGTGATCCTGCTCGCAGTGACGAGGCTCAGGAAAGTCAGGGACGTCGAGCTCCGTACCTACCTGCTCGGCCTGATCGTGGCGTTCATCGCGCTCACCGTCCAGGGCCTGTCGGGTCCGACGTTGGCGGTGACGATCGGCGCCTTCCTGTGGTTCGTGCCCGGGGTGATCTCCTACTGGCTCGCCGGTGACGGCCGCGCCGAGGCCTTTGGGGCGACTGCTCCGATGGATCGCGCCACGCCGCTCGTGCCTGCCGTCTCCGGCGGGGCGCTGTGAACGGCCGCCGCTCAACCGCACCGAAGGAGGACACGGGCGAGCTCTCGATGCTGAAACGTCTCGACGTGCTGCTCGGCGACCGGCGCAGGACGGTCGTAGCGCTGGCCCTCAGCTCCCTGGTGTCGGGCTTCGCGGAAGCGGGCACGCTCGCCCTGATCGCCGAGGTCGGAGCGTCGTTCGTCGGCCATCAGAAGCGGGTCCACATCCATGTCGCGGGCCTGCACCTCACCTTCAGCATCGTCACGCTACTGGCGATCGCACTAGGTCTGGCCCTGATCCGCCTCGCGATGCAGATCCCGATCTCGATTCTGCCCTCGCGGATCGCCTCCGAGGTGCAGGCGAGCCTGCGCACGAAGCTGTTCCACGCCTACACCGGCGCCTCCTGGGAGGTGCAGTCGTTGGACCGGGAGGGTCAGCTCCAGGACACGATGACCAGCCAGACGATGCAGGCCACCGGCGGCGCGGTCGGTGCCACCGGGCTGATCTCCAACTCGCTGCAGTTCTTCGCGCTGCTCGTCACCGCCTTCGTTCTCAACCCCTGGGCGGCGGCCGGGATCCTCGTGTCCGGCGTCGCGATCTTCACCGCCGTGCGGCCGTTGAAAAAGCTCGGCGTGCGCCGCGCCCGCGCGCTCTCGCGCGCGCAGGTCTCCTACGCGAGCGGCATCAACGAGGCGATCCGCTTGGCCGAGGAGACGCAGGTCTTCGGCGTCGCGGGCGCGCAGCGCACGCGCATCGACGCACTCGTCCAGCAGGCCAAGCAGCTGTTCTTCTCGACCCAGGTGCTGGCGAAACTGGTTCCCAACATCTTTCAGAGCCTGATCCTGATCATGCTCGTGGCCGCGCTGTGGATCCTGCATGGGATCGGCGTCGGCAACACCCCCTCGCTGGTAGCGATCATCCTGCTGCTCGTCCGCTCGGCTCGCAGCGGCCAGCAGGGACTGGCGACCTTCCAGAGCCTCTCGCAGACGCTGCCCTTCATCGAGCGCACCCAGGATGCCGAGCGGCGCTACGCCGAGAGCGCGCCGCCGGAAGGCGACGTGCCGCTGCAGAACGTCCAGACGCTGGCCTTCCGGGGGGTGTCCTACGCCTACCGCGTCGGCCAGCCGGTGCTCTCAGACGTCAGCTTCGAGGTGACCCGCGGAGAGGTGATCGGCGTGATCGGCCCGACCGGCGCCGGCAAGTCGACGCTGATCCAGATCTTGCTGCAGCTGCGGCGGCCCAAGTCCGGGAACTACCTCGTCAACGGCCTGCCCGCCGAGCGTTTCCTGCGGGCCGACTGGCACGGCCGCGTGGTGTACGTGCCGCAGGAACCGCGACTGCTGCACGCGACGGTCGCCGAGAACGTGCGCTTCGAGCGCGAGATCGACCAGGCGGCGGTCGAACGGGCGGCGCGGCTCGCCCACATCCACGACGAGATCATGAGCTGGGAGCGGGGCTACGAGACCGTCGTGGGACCGCGCGCGGACGCCGTCTCCGGTGGTCAGCAGCAGCGCCTGTGTCTCGCCCGTGCGCTCGCAGCCAGGCCCGAGGTGCTCGTACTCGACGAGCCCACCAGCGCGCTGGACCCGAAATCGGAGGCCCGCATCCAGCAGTCCCTGAACGACCTCAAGGACGAGTTGACCCTGTTCATCATCGCGCACCGCATGTCGACGCTCGACGTCTGCGACCGAGTGATGGTGATCATGGGGGGCCGGCTCGTAGCGTTCGATACGATCGAGGCCCTGAGCGAGAACAACGCCTACTACCGCTCGGCCTCGGCGATCGCGGCCGGCACGAGGCCTTGAGCAGCGAGAGCAGCCTCGCGCGCCCCGGCGAGACGCGGGCCGACGGCGGCGCACGGGATGCGCCCGGCGCGGCGCCGGGCGTCCCCGACTTCTTCATCGCCGGGCACCCCAAGAGCGGGACGACAGCGCTGTATGAGGCGCTGCGCCGGCACCCCGACATCTACATGCCCGGCTGCAAGGAGCCATGGTTCTTCGCCCCGGAGCTGCACGTCCGCACGCCGCCCCGCCCCGAAGGCACGCCGGCGACGCTCGAGGAGTACCTCGCGCTGTTCGCCGGCGCCCGTCCCGGCCAGCGCAC
>WNFI01313630.1_pt2 | contig 30884 bp, 13 predicted proteins | sample 5400471 | NCBI WGS metagenome assembly WNFI01 (sample SAMN13153348, study PRJNA577476) | soil metagenome | isolation source: 100 cm saprolite on Douglas fir-dominated hillslope | place: USA:California | collected 2013-09-17
CAGATATTTATCTCGTCATCAAGCGGAGCGAGTACGGGATAAAGGGCAGCGTGCCAGCGGTAGGGGACGAGATTTTCTTGACCGTCCGTATCCGCAATTAATTGAGCCACCATCACTGCCGATCTAAGAACGGTGGAGGCCTCGAGTGGTCAATCCTTTCCTGAGAATATTGACGTCTAAGAGTTAGTAATGTCCTCGGCAACTCAAGAAGGTGATCGTCTCGTTTTCGACCAAGTAGACAACTCGATGTTTTTGATCGATACGTCGGCTCCAGCACTTTGTTAGCTCGTAGCGTAGCGGCTCCGGTTTGCCGATTCCTTTAAATGGGTCGGCGCAAATAGCAGCAAAGAGCCGATCAATTTTCTTTGCCTTGGTACCGTCGTGCTCCGACCAGTAACGATAAATCCTCCCGGTACTGAGTCGTCAGAGCGATCTTCACTTGGCACGCAAACTCTTGAGTGCTTCTTCGGCGCTTCCGAATTTCGGTAGCTTACCGCTGCGCGCCTCCTTGAGTGCTTCTTCGAGTCGCTCGGCGTTCTGGGGCGAGCGAAGCAGAAAAGCGGTCTCTTCGTAGGCGCGATGTTCGGCTTCGGCCGCAGCAAAGAGCTCACGCAAGATTCGGCAATAATGGTCGACCAAGAAATCAATGATCGGATCACCGAGTTTTTGAATATTTTCCCAGTCCTTGAGCAAAGACGAAAATCTGTCTCGGGTCTCCTTCCAGACATGAACGCCCACGCTAGGTTTTTCCGCAGACTGCGCTGCGACTCGCGCCAGTTCAAAGAGCGTGATTGCTTGGGCTGGCGCATGAAAGAAACTGTTACGCAACCACCCAATTTTTTCTGCCCGCGCTTTTGGGGTGAGACTTTGCAGCCGCTCGCGATTGGAATCGGCGGTTTTGCGCGAAAAGCTTTCGATTTCTTCCAAGAGAGCAGTCATTGACAGCCACCACCATAGCGTGAGCCCATAAGCCCGGCCAAAAAATTGTGTGTCACATTTTGATCCAATGTTAGGGCTGTCAGCAAAAATCTCGAGGCGGCGATCGAGCTCTCCTGCGGGAGCGCGGTTGGGTCTTCCGACGTGCGGGCGGGGATGCGTTCGGTCGTCTTGTAATTTGTTCGTGGCGCAGCGAAGCGCTGGCAGCCTCTGCGTACGATTAATGATTATAGCAGAGAGCGGGCAAAGGGAATCGAACCCTCATTTTGTGCCGCCCCTAGGCAACGGAGCCGGTCTGGGAGGGGAACGGACGACTATATACAATCAAAAACTAAGGCATACATGTGTGAGAATATGTGTGACTTTTTCTCATTTCCCCAGGAGCAGACAATTTAATGGATTGCCTCGTGCGCGATGCCCCTGCGCGTAGAGTAGCAATCGTTAGTTTTTTTTGAGCTCAGAACCTCGAGTCGACAAAAATCTGTTTAAAACCCATTTTAGTGATAGCATTTGCAGAAGTATTTTCTGAACTTAAGCAATTATGCTATTTCGACTCGAATTGGAGAATTTCTATTCTGTCCGAGACTTACAGGTCATTGACTTGCGCCTGGCAGATAACGTGCCTGCGATCGCACATCGCTTCGCACCAATCCACCTTGGATCTAAAGAGCGTGCACCAAAGGTGGTCACAATCTTTGGCCCAAACGCCTCGGGCAAATCCATGGTTCTGCGTGGGTTAACCTTTCTGTCATGGTTCGTTCAGCACAGTTTTCTCCAACTGCCAGCTGCGACTGATCAACCGCCGCCTGGCACTGGCTTTCAGCCCTGCGAACGATTCTATTCGCGGGACGCCTCCGACAAGCTCACTCGACTTTGTGCGCATTTTACCGGAGCACTTAATTTCTCTGAGCCCCCCGAAAAGCGAAATCGTTTTTGCCGGTACGCCTATGAGGTCAGCTTTCGCAGTGAGGCTGCGGCTCATGGCTTCATTCGCAAGCCGCGAACAGTCGTGCATGAGAGTGTGCGCCAATGGCCCGAACCGACCGGCAAGTCGGTTCGAGTCTTCGAGCGCAATGAGCGAGGAGAAGTCGCTGCAAGCAAGGAATTCGGCCTAAGCGGTTACGAAAAGATCATCGACAAGGTACGTTCCAACGCGAGTGTGATTTCCACACTTCTGCAGTTCGATCATCCACCATCTCTCCTGATGCGCGACGTGGCACGCACCGTGTTGTCAAACATCCTAATTGAGAGACTCGAGCTAACCGATGACACCGTATTACGCACTGCCTATGCTCCAAACCTCCCGCTGCTAGAAGCGCTCAACCGTGACATTGAGCGAATTGACCTCGGCATTCGAGCGATACGAATCGTTCCGGGTACGCAGGGACCGTTTGCCCAGTTCGATCACTATGGCTTGAGCGATCCGCTTCCGATCCAACTGGAAAGCCACGGCACTCGCCAGTTTATCCGCATCTTTCCCATGATTGTCCAAGCGCTCCAGATTGGCGGGGTCGCGGTTATCGATGAACTAGATCAAAGCATTCATCCTTCAATCCTGCCCGAAATCATCCGGTGGTTTCACGACCCGCAACGAAATCCTCATGATGCTCAGCTTTGGATAACCTGCCAAGCGGCGTCGCTTTTGGAGGATCTGGAAAAGGAAGAAGTCTTTTTCTGTGAAAAAAGCCGCGAGGGCGAGACTCGAATCTACGGACTTCGCGATGTTCAAGCGGTTCGTCGAACCGACAATTTCTATAAGAAATACCTCGGAGGCGTGTACGGTGCTGTACCGAAAGTCGGGTGACGGCGCGCCGTGCGCGCATTCCGCCGCGGCGCCGATTCTTCCTGGGTTGCGAGGGAGAGAGCGAACAAAGCTACGGAGCCTTGCTCCAAATCATAGCGGACGAATCGTTGCAGCTCCGCGTCCACCTTGATCTTCAGCTTCTTGGCGGTGGCGACCCGCTTGCGATCGTAGGAGCCGCTGTCCAAAAGGCACGGGAACGCGCGCAGAAACGCGGAAGGTTCGTCGGCCGCGCGGTGCTATTGGACAGCGACCGACATGGGCATGCGCCTGAGCGAGACAACAGAATTGCTCCACTGGCTCAGGCACATGGCTTGTTGCTCATTTGGCAGCGCCCCTGTCACGAAGCGTTGCTGCTGCGCCATCTACCAGGGTGCCAAACTTTGAGGCCATCGAGCAGTGCAGCGGCCGAAGCCGCTCTTGTACGACAATGGCCGGAATATCAAAAACCGATGCCGGCCCGTCGCTTGCCAGAGAAGCTCGGCCTTTCTGAGATCCAAGCAGCAGCTCAATTTGAAGACGATCTTCGCTGTTTTCTTTCTTTGCTTGGGTTCCCAATCAGCTAGTCAAGTCCACTCACGACCCGCGAAATTGTTCTGGAGTATCGAGCGGGTCACAGGGAAGCGGACAGTGTCCGCGGACATGGCCCTAGCCTTCTGGGCATCTTATTCTCCGAAAATCGCGGTTGTCGGAGCAACCCGGTAGTTGATGGCGATCGTCTCACCAATTCCCAGCTTGAAAACGCCCGCGATTAACCCGGTATCGACTCCGTTGATGGTGATTTGCGATACCGCCCCGCTCGTGACAACGACGGTCTTCGGGCTGTGCCGAACCGTGTAAACGGTCCCGCTTTGCGGACTTGGGTCGCCCCCGGCGACATTGTTTGTCAAATCACCACCCGTACTCGGCCATGGGTTGGGGATGATGCCGACCGGGTTGTATCCAAAATTATTGATAAGTACCGAGCCGGTTCCGCGCAGTGATACCGGCTCGGTCCCAAGATTGCTAAATTGATTCTGACTGATTTGCCAGTCGTCAGACGTACCAAACATCGCAATGGCCGGATTTTGGCCGGTCCCGCTGATATTGTTTCCGGTGATAAGAACACGCACCGCGTCAGTTAACTGAATGGCTGCACCCGGTACGACGGAATTCGTGTTTTCTACGATGTTCCCGCTAACGACAATGTCGCTGTTCATTCCGCCATTGGTGATGGCAGATCCGTCGCAATTTTTGATCACATTGCCCATGATCGTATGATTAGACGTCGCGACCGAGCCAGATGTTTGCGGTCCGGCGATATGAATGCCTGCGCCGAGCGTGCCTCCGACGCCCGCCCTCACGTTCGTGATCATGTTGCCTACGATGTTGGCTCCGGCGGAAATCGGGCCGAATAACATCATCCCTCGGCCGACCGCCTGAAGCACTGAGCATCCGATGATCGCGCAATTTCGGCCTCGCATCTGGAAACCATAAGCGGTAGAAGCCCCAGATACGCCACCGTCTGCAACACAGCCAATAAATGTTACGCTCTCTGCCGGTTGATGCGTATCGAAGTGGGCAGTATCAGTGAGCATGGAAGTGCAGTTTGCTACCACAATGTTGCGTGGCACTCCGTTTTGGTTCGTTCCGCTGCTACCGCCCGTCGTTACCGCGTGTCGCGTACGCGAAAACCGGCAACCGCTGATGCTGACGTTTTGTGATGCCGAACCAACCACGATCCCGTAGTGTTCGTTCTTTGGCGGGGTTACGTCGTTGATATGGTGGATGTAACAGTCAGAAATCTTTGTGTTGCGCACGGATTGCACATGAATCCCGGTGTTGAACGCATCGTGTACTTCGATCCGCTGGATCTGTAGATTTTCGATAAACCGAAAGTGGGTGAATCCGGTAGTCAATGTGGAAGACGCGGCTTGGGTCGTGACGGAGAAATCGGATAGAGTGATATTCTGCAGCATCGTGACTCGGATGACGTTGGCTGAGTCTGCTACTGTGTAGGTATCGAAGATCTGGTCATCTACTGTGATGACACCGCCTATCGGATCGATCGCCGTGATCTGCTTAACCTCGCCCGCGTTTTTCCCAGGGTATTCGGTATCAACTCCCTTATTCGAATACAACAGAATGTAGTCGCCGAGATTGAAGGATGCAGCATCCGCCGGCGAGATCTTGAGTGTGATGTCTCCAAGGGCGGTATCAGCCACGAGCGCCCGCGCGATACCTACCACGGAATTATGTATGTCCAAGGCCGGCGTATTCCCAGTCATCGTGCTGTCCCCAGTGAAAACGGTAATACCCATTCCTTCGCCCTGGATGTGTACGTTACTCGCGGTAACCTGGATTGTGCTCGTGATCGAATAGGCGCCGGCTTTAACGAAAATTTTCCCACCGGTGCTCGGCAACGCGTTAATCGCGGGTTGCAAACTAGTGAAATCCCCGTTGCCGTTGATATCTACCACGAACGTGGACTCGTAGCGGTCAATTGCCATGAATCATATTCCTCACGAAGATTTGATTGTTGTTAATGCCTTGGCGCGGTTGTGTGGAAACCTCAGTTTAATCACTACGTCTGGCTGAGTCTCGTGAGCAACGCAAATCGCAGGATTTGCTGTACGTCAAAATACGCATAGACAGAGGCTCTTGCGAAAATTAGTATCATTCCCGCCGGAGCATTCTTCGCCCGATTTTCTGCTCGGTTCGGTGCCGTCACCATGGCACCACGTGGTCCAGGTTCTCGGTCGATTGGATGTCCCTCGTTTTTTGGAAGAGGCGTACTGCCGACGCGGCGCCCCCTATGAAAGTCCTCTCATCGACTAAGGTCCAGGCCAAATTGGCTGCATAATCCGGGGCATCCCGAAATGACCACCGATGCAACAAAGCAATTCGACAGGGCGCAGAGTTCTAAGGAAGAAGACAATCTATCGAGTCTGCCCACCATCAACCTACCCAAGGGGGGCGGAGCAATCCGTGGCATCGGCGAAAAATTCTCGGTTAATCCAGTAACGGGTACCGGCTCGCTGACTGTTCCGATCTTTACGTCACCTGGGCGCTCAGATTTTTTTCCGAAACTGGCTTTATCCTATGATTCGGGGGCGGGAAATGGACCGTTCGCACTGGGATGGCATCTATCCATTCCCTCAATCACGCGCAAGACGGACAAAGGGTTGCCACTCTACGATGATGCCAGCGAATCAGATGTTTTCATTCTGTCCGATGCCGAGGACCTTGTGCCGGTACTCGTCCAGCAAAACAATCAATGGCAGCCAGTACCGATCCCGGATGCGACGCTAAACACTCAGACCTACGCGATTAAACGGTATAGGCCCCGAATCGAAGGATTGTTCGCCCGCATTGAGCAATGGAGGCGCAAGACCGATGGCGACATCCACTGGAGGGCAACTACCAAGGACAATGTTACCAGCGTTTATGGTCAGAACCCAAACTGCCGGATCGCGGATCCCCAGGATGCAACCCGGGTTTTCAAATGGCTTCTGGAAAGAACGTATGACGATAAAGGAAATGTCATCGTTTACGAATACAAACCCGAAGATACGACCGACATAGATTTTTCGGCGGCGAATGAGCGCAATCGTCAAAACGGTAATGCGCCATTCATCAATCGTTATATCAAGCGCATTCGCTACGGGACCCAGACGTCCTATGTGCGAGAAGAAGACCTCTCCCAGCGTAGCGATTGGCTCTTCGAGGTCGTTTTCGACTATGGCGAACACAATTCGCTTAATCCAACTCCCGCAGAAGACCCTGTCCAGAAGTGGGTCACGCGCGCTGATCCTTTCTCCAACTTCCGTTCGACGTTCGATATTCGCGTCTACCGGTTATGCCAACGGGTGCTGATGTTTCATCATTTTCCCCAGGGCCGGAATGGCGAGACAGGGTACGACGGCATGGTCCGCTCGACGGACTTCGCGTATGACCACCAAAATGGCCAATCGCAACTGCTGGGGAATCCCATCGCCACCAAGCTCTTGTCCATCACTCAAACCGGGTACGCTCTCGACACCACCGGAAAATCTTACATCACCAAATCTTTTCCGCCGCTGGAGTTCACTTACTCGGAGGCCGAGATCGATTCCACGGTTCAAACGGTCGAATCGGACAGTTTGGAAAATCTGCCGGAAGGATTAGACGGCTCCAACTACCAGTGGCTTGATCTAGACGGTGAGGGGATATCTGGGATTCTGACCCAGCAAGCGGGCGCATTTTTCTACAAACGTAACCTGAGTCCACTCAGCGGCACGAACCCGAACGGTCAAGCGCAAACGGTCGCGCAGTTTGGTGCGTTGGAATTGGTGGCCATGCAGGCCTCCCTTCCGCAATCAGGCGGAAAGCCGCAATTCATGGACCTCTCGGGCGATGGTCATCAGATGATGGTTATTCTCGATCCACCCGTCCGAGGCTATAGCGAACGCACCGATGATCCCGGCTGGGACAGCTTTTGCTCGTTTCAAAGTTTTCCGGATCTAGAGACGCGCGATCCAAACCTCAAATTTGTTGATATCGACGGCGATGGTCTCGCTGATATTCTGGTGTCGGAAGACGAAGTTTTCGCTTGGTATCCCTCCTGGGGTCGGGAGGGTTTTGGTGCTCGACAATACGCCCGGAAGCCGTTCGACGAGGAACAAGGACCGGCTCTAGTCTTCGCCGATCCGAGCCAATCTGTTTTTTTGGCGGATATGACCGGAGACGGTCTTACCGACGTTGTCCGAATCAGGAACGGAGAAGTCTGTTACTGGCCGAACCGCGGCTACGGGCGTTTTGGTGCAAAGGTCGCGATGGACAACGCCCCCTGTTTTGATGCGCAAGAACAGTTTGATCCTCGCCAGATTCGTTTAGCGGACATAGATGGCTGTGGCACCACCGATATCATCTATCTCGCTACAAACGGTGTCGCGATCTACCATAATCAATCCGGCAACAGTTGGACGGATCAGGTATTGCTATCTGACTTTCCTGCCGCCAATAGCGCAAGCTCCGTCAGCGTCGTCGACCTTCTCGGTAGTGGCACCGCGTGTTTAGTTTGGTCGTCGCCTCTCGGGTCCGATGCCGGTCGACAAATGCGCTACATCGACCTGATGGGCGGCGTGAAACCACATCTGTTAGTCAGGATAGCTAACAACCTCGGTGCGGAAACACGGGTCCAGTACGCTTCATCAACCAAATTCTATGTCCAGGATCGTGAAGCCGGTACACCTTGGGTAACTAAACTACCATTTCCCGTTTATGTCGCGGAACGGGTAGAGGCGTTCGATTACATCGGGCTCACCAGGCTAGTCTCAACTTATCGGTACCGTCACGGCTATTTCGACGGTGTGGAGCGCGAGTTTCGCGGCTTCGGTTACATGGAGCAACGCGACGCCGAATCCTTCGGCGATTCTGGCAGTCTTTTCACCGAGGATACGGACTCTGAAGCCGACGCGCTGCATGTCCCGCCGGTGGTCACGAAGACCTGGTTCCACACCGGAGCCTGGCCCGATGAAGAGACGATTATCCACCACATGGCGTCCGATTACTTTGGTGCGCCGAGCGAGAGCGATCCGCAGTTTGAGCAGAAATGGGAGGCCTTCTTCGCTACGCTATTGCCCGACACAATTTTGCCGGCAGATGTGGTTCAGGCCGACGGTACCCGGCTTCCGTATGTACTGACAGACGACGAGCAGCGCGAGGCGATCCGAGCGCTCAAGGGAAGTATTCTCCGACAGGAGATTTACGCCGACGATGGTACTGACAAGGCGGGGCTTCCCTATAGCGTTTCCCAGCGGAACTACACTGTGGAATGTCTTCAGCCACAAGCGGCCAACCGCTACGCCGTCTTTTTCACTCATGCGCGTGAGACCATCGATCATCATCACGAACGTAACCCCGCCGATCCGCGGGTAACTCATAACGCTGTGCTGAAGGTCGACGCCTTCGGCAATGTACTTCAAAGCATCAGCGTGGCTTACGGCAGGAATTTAAACGCTGCAGGCGTTCAACTTGCGCCGGCATCTCAGTCCGGCGCACCGCCAGATCTGAAAACGAACGCCTCCGCCTTTGCGCAACCGGAACAAGCGACTTCTCTAATAACGCTGACCGAGAACATCTTCACTAGGGTTATTGACCAACCAGACACCTACCGAACACCGATGCCGTCGGAGACGTTTGCGTACGAGTTAACTCGCCCAACCCGACCGGATGACTCAGCGGTGTATCTATTCGCAGATTTGCAAAGCTTAGCCGATGGGGCGGCGAAAATTTCTTATGAGGTTGTCCCTGACCTTAGCCAGACTCAGAAGCGCCTGCTTGACGACGTCCGAATCCTGTATCTCAAGGACGATCTCGCCGCCCCGCTGCCTTCGGGTCAGATGGGTTCGCTCGGCTTGGTTTACGAGACCTACAAACTCGCGATCACTTCTAACCTCGCCCAACAGGTATTCATTACCGGCAATTCCAATCCGAATAAGCCCGCCGATGTCACTTCGTTGAACACGCTCCTGTCTGGAGAGGGTGGTTTTGTGAACAGTCAAGGCGACGGAGATTGGTGGATCCCATCGGGTCAAATAATGTACTCGCCCCTTCCGGCGAACCCGCCCGATCCATTTGTTCAGGACCCAGCATTTGCCGCCGCGAATTTCTATTTGCCGCAGGCGCACCGCGATCCATTCGACCAGTACACGCGAATTACTTACGACTCCCACAACGTCCTCTTATCACGGAGCCAGGATGCTCTTGGTAACACAGTTATCGCCGAGAACAATTACCGTGTGCTTCAACCGAGGGAAGTTATCGATCCGAACGGGAACCATGTTGAAGCTGGCTTTGATGTTCTGGGAATGGTTGTTGGCACTGCGGTCAAGGGCAAGGTTAGTACGAACGGCCTTTCGGAAAGTGGTGACTCACTTGCCCAATTCACAGCGGACCTCTCGCAGTCGGATATTGATGGGTTTATCAACAACCCCAATCCCCTGACTTTGGTGCCCCAACTTCTTGGTACCGCCACTACTCGCATCATTTATGATTTGAAGCGCTTCAGCGAGACCCAAGCCGCGAATCCGGCTGACCCGACTCAATGGAAACCAATTTTTTCAGCAGCCATTGTTCGTGAAACCCACGTCAGTGATACACCAGCGGACCAACAGAGCAGGGTCCAGGTTAGCTTCAGTTACTCCGACGGGTTGGGACGTGAGATCGAGAAGAAAGTTCAGGCCGAACCTGGCCCAGTCGATCTAACTGGTCCGCAGGCTCCTATCACGAATCCGCGCTGGGTCGGTTCGGGGTGGACAATATTGAATAACAAAGGCAAACCGGTCCGCGAATATGAACCATTCTTCAGCTCCACTCACGATTTCGAGTTCGCCAATAAAGTCGGGGTCAGTCCCACCCTGTTCTATGATCCGTTAGAGCGAGTTGTGGCTACGCTTCACCCGAATCACACCTGGAACAAGGTTGTGTTTGATCCGTGGCTCCAAAAAACCTGGGACGTTAACGATACCGTTGAATTCAATCCCAAAACCGATCCTGATGCCGGTGACTTATTTAGCTTACTGGCGGACTCCGATTATCTACCTACCTGGTACCAACTGCGCACAGATCCAGTATTGAGCACCGCCTCGTTTCCCGATGCAGATGCCCGGAGCGCGGAACTGGATGCGGCAACCAAGACCGGTGTGCACAACGATACGCCGAGTTCTGTGCTTTTTGATGTCCTAGGCCGCCCTTGCGTGTCGGTAGCACACAATCGCTTTCAAGAAAGTGGCGCGACCGTAGACGAATTTTATTCTACCCGCAGCAAGCTGGATATTGAAGGGAACCAACTCTCTGTCACGGACGCGCTGGGAAGAATAGTGATGCGCTACGATTACGACATGGTGAAGAACTGCGTCCACCGCGCCAGCATGGAGGCGGGTGAACGATGGACGCTCGATAATATCGTACGCAACCCAATTCGCGGGTGGGACAGCCGGGGCTATCTGCGGGGCATCAGCTATGATGAATTGCGACGTCCAACCGCCCTGACCGTTACGGGTAATGGTTTGATCAACATCCTTGCCGAAAGAACGATTTACGGAGACAGCAAATCGGGCGGGCCGTTAAATCCTGAACAAACAAATCATCGAGGTAAAGTCTATCAGGCTTATGACGCAGCCGGGATTGTCACGAGCTTGGACCAGAACGAAGGCTACGACTTCAAAGGCAATCCGCTCCGGGGAAAACGTCAATTGTTGGCTGGCGCCAGTTACAAGACGGCCATTGACTGGAACCAGAATCCGGCGCTGGGTGAAACCTTCACTGGTTCCAGCCGCTACGACGCCTTGAACCGGGTCATCCAGCAAATCGCCCCGCGCAGCGACAGTGCCGGGACAAAGTTGAATATCATTCAACCCGGTTACAATGAAGCGAACATTTTGGAAACAATTGACACTTGGCTGCAACAAAGCGCCGAACCGTCGGGCCTGCTAGCTCCTGCCAGTGCGTCATTCCCTACCATCACTAACATTGACTATGACGAAAAAGGGCAGCGAACCCTGGTTGAGTATGGGAACGGCGTCCGCACGACCTATACCTATGACAGCAAAACCTTCCGCTTAGTCCGTCTTCTGACGAAGCGCAAATCGGACGGCGTGTCATTGCAGGATTTGCAGTATTTCTATGACCCGGTGGGCAACATTACGCACATTCAGGACGACGCCCAACAAACCATCTATTTCAACAATCAAGTTGTCACACCCGCAACGGATTATGTTTACGACGCAATCTACCGTTTGATCAAGGCCACGGGGCGTGAACATCTTGGCCAAGCCGGCGGCGTGCCGAATGCGCCGACGCCGCAATCCTACAACGATTGGCCGAACATCAATCTTCCACATCCAAATGATGGCAATGCGATGGGGACTTATGTCGAAAACTTCGACTACGACGCGGTGGGAAATTTTAAGCAACTCCAGCATCTGGGTTCAAACCCGGCCAATCCTGGATGGACCCGCACCTACACCTACGCGGAACCCAGCCTAATTGAACCGGCCAAGGTTAACAATCGTCTGACCAGCACGAACGTCGGCGACACAACAGAAACCTATAGCCGCGCTGGGAACGGCTACGATCCACATGGCAACATGTTGAGTATGCCGCAACTGCAGGTCATGCAGTCGGATTTCAACGACCAGCTCCAGATGACCCAACGCCAAGCCGTCAATACTGACGATCAAGACGGGACGAAACATCAGGGCCAGCGGACTTATTACGTTTACGACGCCTCCGGCCAGCGTGTCGTCAAAGCCACCGAAGCCACTGTTGGCGGTCTGGTCAGACAACGTATCTACCTAGGTGGCTTTGAGATCTACCGGGAATACGACAGCACTGACAACATCACGCTCGAACGCCAGACTTTGCAAGTGATGGACCACAAGCAGCGCGTTGCCCTGGTCGAAACACGCAACCAGGGAAATGATGGCACGCCAGCCCAACTCATTCGCTATCAGTTCAGCAACCACCTCGGTTCGGCATTGTTGGAGTTGGACGACGTGGCGCGAATCATTTCCTACGAAGAATACTACCCCTACGGCAGTACGTCGTATCAGGCAATGGATTCGGCGATCAAGGCAACTGCGAAGCGTTATCGGTATACGGGGATGGAGAGGGATGAAGAGAGTGGACTCAATTACCACACGGCACGATATTACGCGCCGTGGCTCGGAGGGTGGACGAGCTGCGATCCTTTAGCGAAACCGGCCGAATTAAACCTATACTCATATGGGTTTCGTAATCCCATTGTATACACCGACCACCTTGGCACCGATCCCGACGAACCGTCGCAAGGAAAGAGGATTCACTATGCCACTGATACAGCGATTACGGAAGACACCTTTAACCTTGATGCTTTGCCTCCGAGGGATAAAGAAAAGCCGAAACTTCTAGGGTTCGATGCCAGTATTGATTTCTCACGGCTGACGACGAACAGCGCTGGACTTACTAGTGTCCCTGTCGGCTTTGCAAGCACTGTCGAGTTGCATCAGGACTGGAGTCCCGAGCCCCTAAGAGTAGACCTTGTGCTAAGTGGGGCCGGCTATATTCCGACGGACACTCTCGAGAGCATTCAGCGAGGACCGACCAAAGAAGAGATTCATGCGTGGCTTAGCGGAAAGCATAAGCTAGAAGGCAGGGTAAAATTAGCCGGCTCCGCTATATTGGACCTGGACTTCGCGATAAGCGATAATCCTGCCGCCAGGTTTATCGCCCGATCGCTGTTGGGCGGTGCCCGGACTTTGGGGACGCTTCGTATCGCAACGCCATTTAAGATTGAATGGGACGCTCGGCTAACGTCCTCCGGATTGCGAGCTAGATTAAGCTATGAGTATGGGTCGTGGTACCACGTCACTAAAGAAAGTTACACGCGAACGTATTCTGCTTCTGGTGAGAAACTGAGTGAAGAACACATCTCTACTTCGAAAGGTATTCAGTTCTTTGATAGACCTGATTCGCCCCCGTCAGCGAACCCATTACTCGGGTTACGTCCGTCACCACAGTATCAAACTGGGCCGGGCACACAAGCTGACCCGTCTGCCCCTGACCCTGAGGGTCGACTCGTAAATAGGCACACGATCGGTTGGGAGAAATACGTTGGCGTCGGCACTAGCATAACAGTTGAGAAAGAGCGCAAATCAAGATTTCAAGCCGCTGTCTCAGCCGGAATTACCGTCGGTCCCAACTATCTCCCAAACGGAGGTGCGGTTACCGGGGTACTGACCTACCAATGGTGGTGAAACTTACTGTCAACTGCTCCCGCAGCGATCGCGAACCCGCACTAAATCAATCCAGAAAAAGGAAACCCACATGCCAGTCTTAAGCCCACCTCTGGGCTTGGCCGCCCAGGGCGATCAAGTCAAAACGGTTCAAAGTAATCTAACAAAGATCGGTCTGACGGTCCCTAGCACCGAGGCCGGCCAAAGCGTGCTGGGTGCAGGAACGGCGGATGCAGTTAAACAATTTCAAGCCGAAGCCAAATTGCCGGTCACCGGCACCATTGATCCTGTTACCCAGGCGATGCTCGCCAATTTCGCGATTATCATCGGAACTAACCAGTTCCAGGTCACCGGGCAGCTGATCATGGACTACGGACTCGCAGCCAATGGTGTTACCGTGCGGCTCTATTCCATCGGCTTTGGCGGTGCAGCTACGAAGCTGGCTGAGGCTAAGACCGATGCTAACGGTGTTTATTCGCTTCTTTACACGCCGCCTCCTGCGGGAACGAACGTGGCGGTTCGCGTGGCAGATGGGCAAGGCAAGGAAACCACGATTTCCTCTAACATTTACAACCCGCCGGCAAATCGAGTTCTAAACTTGGTGGCGCCGGCTAGTGTTCAACCGCTAACAGTGGAATACCAAAGACTGTCCGCTGATATGCAGAAAGAGATAGGCGGAATCCAAAATCTTTCGAAAGCCCAGGAAACGGACACTCAACAGGACTTAGCTTATTTGAACCAATCAACCGGTTGGGATGCACGGTTATTGGCCGTAGCCGCCACTGCTGCTCAACAGACAGCAACCACGGGATTGACCCAGGACGTTCTTTACGCCCTTTTCCGGACCGGGCTTCCCAGCGATCCGCAAACGCTGGCCTTGATTCCAGCCGCTACCATCGGAACGGCTTTGACCACAGCGAATCAGGCGGGCATCGTGAGTTTGAGCGCCGCACAAATTTCAGCCGCCCAGTCTACTTTCACGGCGTTCGCCACTAAAACCAACCTGAGCAGAAAGGTAGCCGGCGCACCTTCGAGCTACAATGACTTGCTGGGCGGCGTCATTACTGATCCCGGACAGCAGTCCGCATTTGCCGGAGTCTTTTTTGACCCGACGATTTCGTCCACTGACCTGTGGACGAAGGCCGGGGCGGCCGGTATTCCCGCCGATAAAATTGCGGCCTTGAAACTGCAAGGCAAACTGGCGTTGCTGACCGGTAACAACGCCAGCGTGATCCAAAAGGTCCAACAAATTCTCGGTTCAGCGAACGATTTGAGAGCTTTGGTGGACGCAAATTTTCACCTGGCTGCGACTTGGATAGACGCCATCAATTCCATTGCCGGGAGCGATGCGCAAAAGCTTCAATTGCTCATCCCCGCCACCTATGGAGGGGTCACTCCTGCCGACCAACTCGAAGCCTACGCGGCGGATCTGGCTCGCCAAGTCCGTGTGGCCTATCCTACCCGAGTCTTGGCGCAGATGGCATCAGCAGGAAGTTTGAATCTAGGCGCCACCGAAGCCCCAAAAGTGAGTGCGTTCCTGAAAGCCGCGGATTCAGCGGGTTACCAATTGGGGCGGACACCGTTTAACGCCTTCTTGAAGAACCTGCCCAAGACAGTTCCCGCCCCGGACCCGCCTACAATCGGCCTGGCCAAGACTTTACACAGGTTATATCAGATCACCCCCAGCAACGAATCCCTTCAGTCAGCGCTCAAATTGGGTTTCACTTCTGCCCGCGACATTGCGGCTTATACAGCGGACGAGTTTCGCGCGCGTTTCGGCTCATCATTTCCTTCCCCGATGGAAGCGGATTTATTGTATCGAAAGGCACAGCAGGTGAATGCGGTCACGCTGAATCTCTTTGCCGCGGCCAAGCAATTAGATTCCCAACCTGCGCTTTATGCCTTGAGCGGCTCAGCAGAAGATCGGCAAAACGCCAAGGCTGCGATCACGCGACAATTTCCCAGCATGGCCGGATTGTTCGGCTCGCTGGATTTTTGTGAGTGTCAGGACTGCCGCTCCGTATTGAGCCCGGGGGCTTACTTTGTAGATGTTCTTCATTTCCTGGATCCGGATCCAAATGATTGGCAGTCCACCATAGCAGATTGGCAAAATAGTCATAACGGGACGGCCTATCCGTTCGGCACACCGTTTGCCGCACTAACCGCTCGGCGTCCAGATCTGCCAAATCTAAATTTAAGCTGCGAAAATACTAACACGGCGCTGCCTTACATTGATGTCGTGAACGAAATCCTGGAGTATTTCGTGGCCAATCAGGGCAGTCTCCAAAACTTGACCTATGATACCGGTCCGGCGAACAGCGCCGATCTTGTCGCCGAACCGCAAAATATTCTGCCGATGGCTTATTCAGTCCTGGCCAATCGCGCAGCGGCAACTCCTGCGGTTTATCCTTTGGGTCTTCCGTTTGATCTTTGGATTGAAACGGTGCGAGGATTTTTGAACTATTTCAAACTACCCCTATGGAAAATTCTTGAGGTCTTCCGCGCGGCAGAGTCGTTGGAATTACTGACTGACGCAAAGAATTACCCTTACTATCAGTTAGCCATATTTATCGAATTTCTCGGGCTTTCGCCCGCGGAATCCGCTCTTTTCACAAACCAAAACCTTGTTTCAAAATGGTTTACTCTCTACGGCTTTGGCGACCAGACGACTGCTGCATCCGGGCTAGCATCAGCCGAGACTCTGGCTGACCGGCTTGGCATAAGGTATCAAAACTTAGCCGACATTCTTGAGACAGGTTTTTTAAATCCTTCACTGGTTCCGTTAACTATTCCGTTACGAAGATTCGGGCTTAGCCTCCGAGATGTTTTCGCCTACACCGGCCAACCAGGGTACAACGTTCCGCCCCTTGCCCCGGCCCAGAAAACGGCATTTGAAACGAACCTGCAAAAGTTAACCGAACAGTATTATCCCAACACCGACCCCAAGGCTTTACAAAACTGGTTGACCAGCCTCTTGACCACTGGGTATTCGAACCAGGTTTTGGTCTTGCAGGCCCCTTCCGAAAACAGCTGCGACTTTCAACATACCACCTTCCAATATGCCAGCGGAAGCCCAGCAGATAGTCTGGATTTCCTGAAAGTGAATCTCTTTGTCCGGATTTGGAAGAAGTTAGGCTGGTCGATCGATGAAGTGGATAGGGCACTGCAGATGTTTCTGACGCCGTGGTTGCCTGCGGAAAACGACCCGAATCTGGGTGCGAACCTCGCGAAAGCCATGCCCGGCTCGCTGATCTACCTATCGCACTTACAAGCTCTTTTCGAAAAGCTTCAATCGGGACTGTATGACAGGACTGGCATCCTCCCTATCTGGTCTCCTGCGATTCCCACGACAGGAGAAAATCCACTTTATGCTCGGTTATTTCTAACTGACGCGGTGTTAAATAACGATCCGATTTTTGACAACCCGGCGGGAGAATACTTGTGCTATTTCGACACGGTCCAAGGAAAATACCTGCCGTTCCGTTGGCAATCGACGCAAACCGCTGAAGACGCGGTTAACGGATACGTTCTGCTCGGGAATCATGCGACCGCCATTCAGGGAGTTCTTGGCCTGACAGCGGCGGAGGTCGGATCTATTCTAACCGACAATCAACTAAATATTGCTTCAGCCCCTCTAACCCTGGCCAACGTCTCGTTGCTTTATCGATATGCGGCGCTTTCACGCGGATTGAGTCTGTCGGTCGACGACTTTATCGCCTTGAAGCAGATCAGCGTTGACCTGAGCAATACGCCGCCTCTTGATCCGGTTAATCCCTTCGATGCGTTGGCAGCAACGCCGGTGACCGTTCTACGGGATGATCATCCCTGGGGAGAGACCATTCAATTCTCGAAACAGGCTGCCGCAGTGCAGGCGAGTGGTTTTTCGGTTCCGGACTTGCAGTATATTCTGCGCCACGAGATTGCTGACCCTGCCGGCCCGTACAATCAAGACCCGGCAGCGGCCATGCAGCAAGTGAGATCGCTGGCCGCCATCATCCATGCCATTCAAGGCCAAACGGCGATACCGTCTGATGCCGCGACGTTCACCGATGACGTAATCCGGCAAAAAATGTCCCAAGTTTTTCCTGCGAATGTCGCTCAAACATTTATGGGAATGTGGGCGGGCACCATTCAGTACACGGCGACCCCAGTCAGCGCTGCAAACGCTATTCCTCCTGGCGTCCTGTCCAATCAATCCTCGATCCAACTGGTTTATGACCCGACAGAGCTGACCCAGAGCATGATTCTAAAGGGCGTTCCGACGGGCGCGGTCATGAATGCTGTGACCGCTGAATTGGGAACGCTCACTGCAAACGGCACTATCACGGCGGCACAGCAAACCATGCTGCAAGGATTGTTAAACGATATTCACACTCAAGCGCTGACATTTTTCCAGGGTTACTTGCAGGAGTCGACGGTTGGTAATCAACAAACCGGATTGTTGCTACCCGGAGATTTCGACACATTATTTGTGTCTCCCTCAGGGACTACGGCGGTGAGAGCAAATCTGGCGGCCAAGTTTCTACCTTATTTGCAAAATCAGTTGGTTAGCCAAGCGATTGTCCAATCCTTGACTGCGCAGTTGAACGCGGATGCTTCCCTGACCAAAACGCTCTTGACTAATACGGCAGTGCTTTCCGATCCGACGCAAGCCGCCACACCTCCCACACCACTTCTGGCGGCATTTAAAGCTGCCGGAGATGTTGGCGTGAGTGTTACCTATTTTTCCGGAAGTTTGGAAGAAAGTGCGACGATCGTTGGCTCGGCGACCGTGACCACAATCAATACGGATAAGGCCACTAACCTGGCCAGACCGGCGACGGTTAACAGCGCTCGTTTCGAGGGATACCTGGAGGTTCCGGCGGATGGCCCCTATAATTTCAAGGCAATCTTGCCAAACAATACGGCCTCCGCGGCGCTCCAGTTTGATTTTATGACCGCGCCTCTCACGCTGAACGCCGGCGCACCCACCGGCACTCCAGCAACTTATCCGTACAGTGGTTACACCGAATTTAAGGCCGGAATTCCGTACCACTTCATGGTGGATTTCCAAGCCTTGGGCGGCGGCGACGCCGAACTATTGGTGCAAGGAGAAGCTCTTCCTCAAGGACCTTTGAGCCAGCTTAGACTTTACCCGGAAATCTCCGTGCAACGTTATCTGCGTGCACAAATCTTGTTAGACAAAACCTGGCAGCTGATCCGGGGCTTCGAATTGGATGAGAATGAGGTGATTTATATCGCCACTCACACTGCCGACTTCGGCAATGTCAGCTTCAACGCCCTGGCGACGCAGGCTTCCGACGACTCTACTCCAAAAGCGAAAAAGCTTTTCGGCCAGTTTCTCCGACTCGCCAATTACGCGGATTTAAAGAAGGGACCTGCCGGCGGCACCGATGGCATGATCAACGTATTTCAGAATGCGCGACAAACCGTTCCCGTGACTCCACTTCCGCCCGGAGTGACGACTCCACTTCAATGGGCGAGTCAGAATTTCTATCAGGCGGTCGCAACCCTAACCCGGCGAGATGCTGCAACTATCCAGGCGACGGTGATGCAACTATGGGGAACGGGAGCTATCCAAACAACAACAACCGGTGCGGGCGCCCAAGCGCAATTTCATTTCACGGTCGCGCCTTTGGTCAATGACTTGGGCTTCAGACGCCTTTGGGAGGCGCTTCAGATGATCCAGACCTTAGGGGTTCAACCTCAGGTCTTGAAACAGACGACAGCTATCGCCTATCCGTCGCGAGCTGTGACCTCAACGAACCCGGATCCGGGGATTACTATCGCTTCGGCCCTTCGTAACGCTGTCAAGTCTCAGTACACACCCGACCAATGGCGACCTCTGGCTCAATCCGTATTTGACCGCTTGCGCCAAAAGAAGCGCGACGCTCTTTGCGCCTACATCCTGACTTTACCGGCCATTAAACAATTTGGCGCCGTCGATACGAATGACCTATTCGAGTATTTCCTGGTGGATCCAGGAATGGAACCGGTGGTGCAAACTTCGCGAATTCGCCTGGCGCTATCTTCCGTTCAAACCTTCATCCAACGGTGCCTATTAAACCTGGAGCCTCAGGTGAAACCCTCGATCATTGACTCTAACCGCTGGGACTGGATGAAGCGCTACCGGGTTTGGGAAGCAAACCGGGAAATTTTTCTGTGGCCGGAAAACTGGCTGATCCCTGAGTTTCGTGAAAACGCCACGGATCTTTTCCAGGCGTTACAGGGAACACTTCTACAGGGCGACATCACCCCAGACTTAGTCGAGCAAGCTTTTACTCAATACCTTCAGGACCTGGATACGCGTGCCCGCCTGGATATTGTCAGCCTGTTTAACGAGCAACCCGCAGCGGGGGATTCAGCTGCGTCCAGCACCCTGCACGTGATTGGGCGCCACCACGGTAAACCTGCAAGATATTTTTATCGGACTTTCTCGAACGGGGTTTGGAGCGGGTGGATACCGGTAACGCCAGATGTTGAAGGAGACCACGTCGTTGCTGTCATTTGGCGGGGAAGGCTCAACGTTTTCTGGTTGACCTTCGTGGTACAAGGCGGTCCGGCAGCCGCGCAGGCAGCATCCCAAACTAACTCAGATGGTACGAAGGGTAGCAACAAACTGACAGACCTCAGCCTGAACGACCTTTCCAATATTCTAGTGACGACGGGCAAACCGGCAAAAACCGTACAAATTCAGTTAAACTGGAGCGAATACTATCAAGATAAATGGACACCGCGTAAATCCAGCGACATTAACCGGTTCATCCCTATCCAAGTTTCCGATGATTTCGTTCCAACGACCGGCGTTTATGTTCATGCTTCCATTGATACGGACGACAATGGTGATGAAACCGCGGTCAGAATACATTTGGATGGTATCGGCCCAAGCTCGTTTCTCTTCGGTAAAGGCGTGGCCTTTCGCTTGACCGGCAAGAACAGCGAACCGACTTGCAGCGCCGTTTATTGGCAGCCGCACTATGTACCCTATACGACGTCAGGATGGGACGCGACCAAGAACCTGGGTTACGTCGCGGATCCACCAGCAAATGCCGCTGGAGCGCCAGTCTTCCAAAACAGTTATTTGCAAGAACTGAGTGTTGTTGGCGGCACTTCGCTATCAAGCGGATTCGCATCCAACAAAATTCTGCAGAATGTAAATTCCTTCAGTCTTTTGCTCTGCAACAACTTACCACTGCTCGACTGGTCTGGAACTTGGGCTTTCTTTATGAGCCAAATTGGGGCCCTGTCCAGCCCGTTTTTCTACGAGGATACCTGCGACCCTAAAACTGATCAGGAACTGACTTTTTTTGTTCAGCCGGCCGTCACCGAGACATCGTTCAAGCACTGGGACGGATGGGGAATAATCTCTTTACCTCCCGACCAAACGGTCAATGACAGTAAGTATTGGAATGGCATTAACCTGACACCGCAAGTCCCGATTAACTACTCGCTCACCTCGCCGGATCCTGAAGCTACCTTCCCATATCGCTCCAATGTGGACTGGATGACCAATGCATCGACTTTATTGTCGTATGGGTCTGTTGCAGTTGGTCGGGAAGGGGGAATTGGTAAGGTGGGAATCATTACCGGCGGAACCGCTTCCCTAGCCCAAGGGAGCGTGGGACGGTTAGGATCGGTAGGTTCGATCACGACAACGGGCGGAATCAAAATCATCACCGGGGCCGGATCAGTTTATACCAGCGGCTTGTCGCTCGCGATGAGAGCCGATAACCGAAACGTGGCGTTGTCACCGGCGTCAGACTTAAATCTATAAACTTTCGGGGAGACTTTTATGCCAACGAATTTGATCGAGAAGAGCTTCCACAACGAAATCGATACAAATGTTCATGCTTACCAGACGTATCAGCCCATTTCCGGCTGGGGAACTAACCCGGCCACATTGCGAACAACTTATAGCCTCAATCTAACCTACCAGTTCTATCCCCATTTTCATCCTTATGTCTTGCAACTGGGCCGGGAACTGAGCGACACAGGTTCGGTGTTCGATCTGCTGGCAATGAGCGTTTTGTACCAGCAGATTAACTCGAACGGATCTTTAGAGGCTATTCCGGACAGCACTAGGGCGTTATTGTTTAGCCTTCCGGGGAACGCTCAAGCACTGGATGCGAATCAAAATCCCGTGCTGGCCGGTGCGCCGCTTACCTTGTCGGATTCGAACGCACCCCTTTCGGTGAACATCCCGGTCGGGACAGCGCTGATAAACGCTGATGGATCAACTTCTACCTTGGCTAGCGGAGTTTCGATCTCGCTGTCTTTGCCGATTTCGATCCCCAATTCAAATGCAAGAGGAGTGCAAATCAACGTTCCGGTCGGCACCGCAGTTATCCCTATGGGCTCGACAGTCGCCGCCCCATTGACCACGGCGACTCCTGTGATCTTGCCGGATGAAACGCTGGTGACCCTGCCAAATAGCGCTTCTGCAACGCTCTCCGATAGAACGCCCGTAACCCTGCCCGCCGGTACCCAAATATTGCTACGGACTGGATTGCCTCTGCCGCAGCAAACCCCGGTCAAACTTTACGAACAGATTCTTACTTCGACCGTTTACAATCCGTCCCAATATGTTCGGTCGCCATTTCCGGTGAAGGATCTCGATTTCTCAACCGGGGGAGCCTATTCAATTTACAATTGGGAACTCTTCTTCCATGCCCCACTCTTGATCGCTATCCATTTGAGCCAGAACCAGCGGTTTCAGGACGCCCAGAACTGGTTTCATACTATCTTCAATCCTACTGACGATAGCAACGGCCCTACGCCGTCCCGATTTTGGAAGGTTCGGCCTTTCCAATACACCGATGCTGAGCTCATCCAGCAAGTGATGCTGAATCTTTCCACAGGTCAGGATCCCCAACTGCAAGCGGATACGATCAATTCCATCAATGCCTGGGCGAAGACGCCATTCCAGCCGTTTGCAGTGGCTCAATATCGGCCGACTGCCTATATGCTGAAGACAGTAATGGCTTATTTGGATAACCTCATTGCGTGGGGTGATAGCCTGTTTCAGCAATACACGATCGAGACTATCAATGAGGCCACCCAGATTTACGTACTTGCCGCCAATATTCTAGGAACCAAGCCGCAGGTGGTGCCTGTCAAGGAATCGACTGCGCCGCAGACCTACGCCACCATTCGTCCTAATCTCAAACAGTTCAGTGACGCTTTAGTGGACATGGAGGTGGACGTTCCATTCGACAGCGCGCCAAGTCCTGCCACTGGTGCCGATCCAACCGGTTCGAACACGCTGGAGAGTATCGGGCAGACCCTTTTCTTCTGCATCCCGCAAAACGACACCCTTTTGGGTTATTGGGATACGGTGGCCGACCGGCTTTTCAAGATTCACAACAGTCTCAACATCCAGGGCGTCTTTCAGAAACTGCCACTCTTTGATCCACCTATCGATCCCGCCCTTTTAGTTCGGGCGGCCGCGGAGGGATTGGACGTGAACGCCATCGTGAACGGCTTGAACCAGCCATTGCCTCTGGTTCGTTTCCAACTGTTAGTTTCCAAAGCCGGTGAAATCTGTCAGGAAGTAAAATCGCTCGGCGCTAACCTGCTTTCCGCCTTTGAAAAGGGGGATAACGAAGCGCTATCATTGTTGCGGGCACAGCATGAGTCAAGGCTGTTAAACCTGGCCGAATCGGTCAAATACTCCCAATGGCAGGAAGCCACAAAGGCCAGACAATCGCTGGAACAATCTCTAGCCAATGCCAGCCAGCGTTATACCTACTATCAGAAGCTGCTCGGGATGAGTGCCGCGCAGATCAACATCCCCTCGATGGACCCAATTGATGCCGGCGGGTTGCAGAACCTTAATTTTTCGCAGTCGGACCCCTCGGCTGAGCCTCTAGTTCCCCCTCAGGACATCCCGGTCGATATTGCCAAAAGTGGCCCCTCGGTCAGCGATGGCGAATTCAAGACGTTGAGCAGCTATGAGGTCGAGGAGTTAAACAAGCTGGAGGCAGCCAGGGACGCCCATGAGATAGCCAGTGGCATCAACGCCCTTGGGGCCGTGCTCGCGGTGATCCCAAAAGTAAAAGCTCACGTCCAGCCAATGGGCTGTGGCGCAACGGTCGAATTTGGGGGAGATCAGCTTTACTTCAATACGGAGGCGCTAGCAGCGGGAGTGAGTGCCCTTGGAGAAGAGTTTTCGTATACCGCTAACAAAAACGCCAAATTTGGCTCCTATTTCCGTCGGGAACAGGAATGGATCTTCCAAAGCAATTTGGCCGCCGGGGAATTAAACCAAATATCCAAGCAGCTGCGTGCCGCTCAAATCAGGGAAGCGATCGCCCAAAACGAGTACAAAAATCATCAGACGCAGATGCAGCAAGCTCAGGACATTGAGAATTTTCTTGAAGGTACGCAGGTTCCCGTAGGAAATCAGGGCCAATACCAAAAGGCCTCCACCGTCGGCTTTTATTTGTGGATGAAAGGCGCGCTCCAGGGCCTTTATGCCAACGCTTTCCAGTTGGCCTTTACCGTAGCCAAGAAAGCGGAACAAGCATTGCAGCATGAGTTAGGCTCGAGCCTCACCTATATCCAATCCAATTACCTTGACGGAATGGAAGGGCTGCTGGCCGGAGAGAAACTGTTTTACGACGTTAAGCGCATGGAAATGGACTACCATGATCTAAACGTCCGGGAGTATGAGATGACCAAGCATGTGAGCCTGCTGCAGTTCGCTCCCTTGGCGTTGGTACAATTGCGAGCCACTGGCAGTGGTATGGTTAGTCTGCCTGAAGAGTTGTTTGACCTGGATGGCCCCGGCCACTATTTCCGGCGCATCAAATCGGTGGCTCTCACTATCCCCTGTGTGACCGGACCTTACACGGGGGTGAACTGCACCCTGTCTTTGCAAAACAGCTCTGTCCGTATGAGCCCGCAGGTGCAGGGCTCTGGTTATTCCGATAGTAAAAACTTCAGCGCTTATTATGGCACTGTCCAGGCGGTGGTTACCAGTTCGGGACAGATGGACAGCGGTTTATTCGAAACCAACTTGCATGACGAGCGATATTTGCCTTTCGAGTATTCGGGCGTCGTCAGCCAATGGCAACTGGAACTGCCGGTCAACCCTGCGAACGGAGAGCCCTGCCAATTTGATTTTGATACTATCACTGACGTCGTTCTGCATGTTCGATACACCGCTCGGGAAGGTGGGGAACTGCTAAGATCGGTGGCCGTTGCGAACCTACAAAAGCAAATCGCTAACGCACAAACCGTCGGGTCTGTGAGGCTTTTTTCGATGCGACACGAGTTTCCTAGCGACTGGGCGAAATTCCGGAGTGCCACTATCGGCGGAACAACGCCCACAGCCGCATTGTCTGTGAACTTGGTGCCGCAACATTATCCGTTCTGGGCTCAAGCTTTGCTCGGGCCTACCTCGATCAAGCAGATTCAGTTTTTTGCTGAAATGACGGATGGAGCCACCGGCGCACAGATTTACGCCAATGCCGGCGGCACGGGCGTGTCCGACGCCTTGGCCGCCAACCCCATTTACGGGAGTCTCCTGGCTGGGAATCTGAAGAATGCCGTGGCCCAGTGGCCGCCCCCTCCGACTGGTCCTCTGAATCTTTATTTCGACCACAATTTGATGAAGGATCTTTGGATGGCGATTACTTGGGGCAAAGGTGTATAGGGCGGTTAAACGTTTTCGAATAGCCGCGAGGTTCGGTGAAATCACGTGTTCTTTGCCAAGATAGGCGAAGTACCTAGCGGCCGTGAGAAGCGCAATCGGATAGGAGAATAGGATAGCGACAAACAAACCGCATCGGGACACGATGTTGCTCAAGAAAAAGTTCCAAAAGAGCATCACGGCAAAAAATGCGGCTATGATGCAAATTACGACCGTGTACCAAGGCAGCACCAGGAAACCGTAACATAAGAGGATAACATCCCCGAACATGAACGGGATGCTGATCCATAAGAGCAGCCTTGATCCTGGTTTAGTACTGGCCCAGCCGGGAAGTTCCTCGGGGCGCGCATAGGCAACAGGAAGCCGACCCGCGCACGCGGCGGCAAGCTGTGCGGCGAAGAGCGAAACGAAAAAAGGCCAATCGAATAGTCCTAGAGTCATCGGCAAGTCGCTCTCTAGTTCCTTTGTTGTACAGTGTCTTTGCCATTTATTGAAGCTTTCCTGCATTGGCATCCCTCGGGAACGAGAAAAGCGCGCCGTTAAGATCGGTTCCGTAACGAGAACACGCCTAAAGCGTTTTCATCCACCAAAGAGCCGAAGGCGTAGTAACGTGATCGTCCCTGCCAGCTCAATGGGTAGTAAGAACAAGAGCGCTTCGACGATCGCTACCGAAAGTACAATCCGCCGCAACATCGACGTATCTTGTTATATGGCACAGTCCCAAAAAGTGCGATCAAAAAGAGATGCCAGAAGTCTAGACGCGCTACATAAGAAGCTCTGAAACTCAGCAACGCCTACCTGAACTGCCGCCTCGTCTGAAACGCGCTCCGGTGGTCATATACAGGGGTCCCCGAGGCTGGATTTGGCTGCTTCAGGTCTTCAAAGCGCTTTATCGATCAGCTGGTTGTTGTAAAACCAGAATTGGTACTTCGTGAAACCGGCATATGCGCCGAACGAATTCTTGGCGTTCACGTTGACGTCGACGCGCCAAACTGCGTGAAGGGAAGCACCGTTGAACGGTTGAAGCAGCCGCATATCCCTGACCGGCTCGGAAAACTCAATGACGGCACTCATCGGATCTTTCAGGGTGTCATGAAGGACACCTTTTACCATTGTCTTGTAGTCAATGGTAAGCGGCGCTATCGGCTCAGTGCGCAGTGCTTGGAGCTGTGACGGGGTAAACCCGAACGGGCTGCTTTCACAGGCAGAGAAGGCGGACGCTAGAACGGCAATTGTGAGCGCGCGGTTGATGCTCGGCGGCTTTATCATTGGCGGGGCAACGCATATCAGATTTTCGAGGGCACTTGTCGCCCCGAATTTCTTCCCCTATAGGGAAGGACGGTCCGCGTCAGAAACCCGCTCCGGCGGTCATACACGAAGCTTCCGGGCGTTTATTATTGAGACTGAGCGGCTCCTGCGTGCTTCTGGGCGGTTTCGAGGACGCCTCGATTTCTTGTACGGATGAACTCCACTTCCTTATTTAAGGATCTGGTCCCACCGAAGCTTCGAATCGCTTCGCCCAGAGCGGTGGCAAAAAGAAAGTTCACGAAGATGCAAATAAGGTGGAAATTTGCCTCCGCCATAGAGGAAGGAATTTTGGTCTGCGGCAATACGTTGAGTGAGAAACCAGTAGAATGCACAAACTGTGAGAGGTTCTTATAGGGTGCATCGTAGAACGACTTTGTAATGCCGAACCGGGAGAGAATCTCGTCCTTTTGAAGGACAAGCTTTGCCTCCCCTTTCTTGATTTTACCGCGCAACTTTCCGTCGACCCGATCAAAGCAAGGGTGGTTGAGGACCGTTTTTTTTAATCCTGGAAGCCTTGCTTCTGCCTGTTTTTTCAGCACAGGGATAACCGCATTCTGGGGACCGTCTGGCGCGCTCAGGAAGCCATACAGGTCCGCGATCTCGACGCTCTCCTTGTCTGAGTGATATTTCCAAACCAGTTCTCGGAATCCTGTTTGTTCAACTAACAGGTTCGGTTCGACCAAATAAAGAAACGTCACACAGTCCTCCAAGACCTGACGACCTAAAACTGAGGCTAAGGAGATATCCCAAACCTCGGTTTCGTTCTCGTTAACCATCTCGGCACCTGGAATTACTTGGAAGAGGGTGTTTACCTCCAGCTCCAGCTTTTCAAAAAGGACATAGCCTTGCTGCTCCAAATAAGAGGAAAAGCGAGTTCTCCTGTTCTCTAGCAAGGTTTTCGCAGCTTTGAACAGGCTTTTTAACTCCTCGATGCTTTTGAGGTAATTAGGGTGGAAGGTGTGGGGCACAGGCTCTTAGCTTTTGTTGACCTACCGGTAAAGCGTCGGCTTTTTGAACACTACCCAAGCAATTCCAAAGGCACGACTTTTGTTCTTGTCGACCGTTTGCCCGGTCTTCCGGCAAAACCCGAAGCTCATTTGAGTCTGTCCTGGATTGTGCTCGTTCTTTTCGGCTGCCATTTTTTGAAAGCTTCGGTCGCGTTACCGTTTTTCCAGTCACTGATTCACGACTAAGCGTTGCCGGATTGCTTGCGCTCAAGCGGGGACTGCGCGACCACCACGTCAACTTTGGCCTCTTCATAGAGGCCATCCGGAAGCCTAGTCATTTCGATGCCCGGATACTCGCCGGGAAGCCCCTTTAGCAGACCGGCGGGCGCACCACGAGTTTTGAGCAACGCTATTCGTTGCTCGTTATCCCTGATCACCTTCCGATAATACTCCACCAAAGCATTTCCAAGCTCGCTAGCGCTAACTATGTAGAGCATAAAGGGGCCAGAAACCCCGAAGCGCATTTTTATTCGCCATCGTTTTTGCTGTTCGTCTGCTGTCAGCGGCGGATCAAGCTGCGGCCACTAATTGCCGCCGTGACAGACAAAGCCGAATACATTCGGACCTGGCCGAACTTTGTACGTTCCTTGAATCTCGTACCATCCGTCTTTATCCCACGTGACGATCGTTTCTCCTGACCGCGGGCTTGTGATTTCGATGCCAAGTCGGGTCTCACGCTGTCTTTCCGCAATGGCGGTTCATTCCGCGGGAGCACGGCCGATTTCCAAAAGGCTATGGCGTTGGGGATCGACGGCTCGTTCAGGGACCGCGATCCGTAGTGCCAATCTGGGCAGCCGATACTCGTTACCCAACTGATCCGTAACGATAATTTGAACAGATGCCGACTCGCTCGCCTGATGATCCGTACAGCTGGTGAAGATCCTGACGTCAACAGTTCTCGTCTGACCAGGTTGTATCGCATCTTGATCGCGACCGGGCACTCCCGAGCCTCCTTCTACAAAAATCATATCAGGAACAAAAGACTGAGGTAAGCAAGGTCGGACGAGGCGGGCTCGCAAAAGCCTAACAGGCAATCCGGAAGAAGACGCGTTCGTTACGTGCCACATCGTGTGATTTTTGCGTTCACGCCAGCGACAGGCCCTTGCGTTACTGCGAAAACACACCTGTGAGGAATGGGAACGAATCGCAGATCCGGGCGACCTTTTTTAGATTTCGACCACGACCATATCTTCAGGAAAGCCGACATAATGGCGGAACGAATCGGTTTCACAACGGTCGCTATGACGCCTAAAACCGTGAATCCGAGCAGCGGTGCGAGTGCCTGAATAAGATTGACAAGGGGCTGATGTGCTGAGCTCCACTTCTCTAATTCTGAGATCCATTGTTCCATCGGAACGCCGCGCAAAATATAGAATTAGCAAACGAGTTGGTCGATAGCGAACAATCACGTACGATCTTGCACAAGTTCCGACTAACCGTTCCGGCCTGGCATGTTCTAGTCCTTACGCTGCAACGTAAGTGCTTGATAAGCAGCAACTTGGAGCGGGCAAAGGGAATCGAACCCTCATTTAGTGCCGCCCCTAGGCAGCGGATCCGCTCTGGGAGATGGTAAGACGATTATATACAACCAAGAACTAAGGCATACATGTGTGAGAATATGTGTGACTTTTTCTCGGTCCCCAGGAGACGACCCGGCACGTAAGAAAGACGGAAAGCTTGGGCGCAACATCTCCCGACTATCGTTCCATTCGCTCCGACACAGCCTCAATTTAGCGCCGCGGCGATGCGTGAGTCATGCGCTATCGCCAGAAGGCTTCGCGAAAGGTGACTTTTATAAAACGCGGCAATTGGCCGTTGAACACGACGTGGCGCCGGACAGCCGAACTGCCATCCGGGCCCGCTACGGCTCAAAGCTGGTTCTGAATATTCCGCTTCGCGCCTATCAATACCTTATCGGAAAATTCCCGGCGCTCTCGGCGCTCTCGCCGACGACGGCGTTCAAACCGCGTTCCAGGTATCCCGGATGAATCGATATCCTTCCGTGACCACATCGTCCGGTTGTTTGAAGAAGTCGCGCCAAACTCGAGTCGGTTCCACCAGTTCGGGAAGTGCTCTTCCAAATGCCTCGATGGTTAACCAACCATTATATCCGCTCGATTTGATTACTCGAAAGACAGCTGGGAAATCGATATGACCGCGCCCTGGCACCCCTCGGTCGTTGTTTGCCACATGAACGTGGGCTATTTCCGCGGCGTTTTCGCTAAACGCCCTGGGGAGGTTTTCTTCTTCGATGTTTGCATGGAAAGTATCGAACATGGCCTTGAAGTTGGGATGAGCAACGCGACGGACGTATGCAGCGGCGGCTGCGGTGGTGTTCAGAAAGTAACATTCAAAACGGTTTAGGAATTCAATTGCAAGACATACGCCTTGACGTTGCGCCTCATCTGCCACTTCTCGGTGAACATCGGCGGCACGTTTGAATTCTTCTTCGGTCGGCCCGGTGCCAGAGAATACACCCAAGGCCTGATGAATCGGCCCGCATAATATGTCCGCCCCAAGGATGGCGGACTGGCGAACGATCGTTTTCAACCGTTCCGCCGCCGCCTTTCGGGTCGCGGGATCAGGGCTGATAGCGCTGGCTTCGGGAGTTGCAACCGCGACGGTGGAAGTCTTGAGCTGCAGTTCGTCTAGCTTCTTGCGCAATTTTCGGTAATGCGCGTCATCGCCACCGAAGATCGGAATTTCAACGCCATCGAATCCTGTCGATTTGATCCTTTCCAGATGGGGGTAGTGCTCCTCGGTTACGTGAGTGGCCCAGAGCAGCAAGTTCATGCCAATTTTCATAGTTGTTCTAGCCCGCAAATCTCACACACCATATGCATCCACATGCTTATTGCGGGCCAGATAGCCCTGAATCTTCCGGCAACCGCCGATGATTTACAGCTTTTTCCCAAAAGAGTTGATTGAAACAGACCGCCTCAAACTCTCCTGTGCAAAAGCCGCAGCAGAATTGTCCGCTTGGCCACCGAGGGCGAAACGTCGCATAGAGCTTTGCCTTCGCAACTGGTCTGGGCTCGGCATCACTGGTGTCTTGACAGGGGTTTTCAAGCTTCTTAATCTGATTTGGTCCGGCCGGTACACGGTCTTGCGACCGACGTCGGACATTTTTTTTTACCCCCCAAACAATATCTAAAGAACGAGGCGACATGATCAGGTGGCTTCTCAAGTCAGTAGGCGTTACCGTGCTTTTGGTACTTGGCACGGCCAGTTACGGAGCAGAAAAACTTAATATCCTATGGGCACAATGGGATCCTGCTAACTATCTGCAGGAGTTAGTCAAAGACTATCAAAAAGAAACCGGCGTGGAGGTCGTGGTAGAGACCACGCCATGGCCCGACTTCCAGACCAAGGCATTCACCGAATGGAATGCCCATGGTGATGCTTACGACATGGTGGTCGGAGACTCGCAGTGGTTGGGCGCG